>Ga0209048_10001485_pt1 | contig 24068 bp, 23 predicted proteins | sample FrelakmetCRP12CR_FD_187146 | JGI IMG/M metagenome (GOLD analysis project Ga0209048, IMG submission 187146) | Freshwater lake sediment microbial communities from the University of Notre Dame, USA, for methane emissions studies - CRP12 CR (SPAdes)... | ecosystem: Environmental > Aquatic >... | reverse complement strand
GTCCCGCGCTTCTCGATCTTCTTCTGCCACTCCCAGCCCCACTTTTTCTATCTTCTTCCAAATTGCATTCTGGACAATGTCGTCGTGCTGATGATGATGCATGTGAGTTGTGCATGCCTTGGATGACTGCTCGGGACGGGTCCAGACGCGGCGTGTCTGCTCAGCGATGACGACGTGAGGGCAATTCGGCGTGCCGCGGCTGCGGGTCGGGTTAGGCGGCGGGAGCTAGCCCGGGTGCACGGCGTCGGGCTGCAGACGATCGGAAACATCATCCGGGGCGATACCAACTTTTGGGTCAAGCAGAAGGAAGAAGGATTCGTCAATCGCGTGGCCGACACGCCCGACGCCAGCCGCGAGATGGCGGAAGCCAGTTTTGCAGAACTACTGGATCTACTGTCGGATAAGTCCGGCGACGATTCCGGCGGTAGCAAAGAAGGGCCTTCCCCATAGCTCCACGGCCAGACCTATCCCGCTGGGTGGCACCGGCTCAGGATCACGCCACAGTCGGCGACGTTCTGCTCGTGCCTCTGCTTCAAGCGACATACATTCCTGCGGTCGCTTCAAGTACTTCGGGAAACACCACGCCAGCCCGTCGGCGACTGGCTGTCAGTTGACGCGTACGCCATCGCACCACACATGCGCGACCGTGCGGCCCTAGAAGTCGGTGGTCACTGGTTCGTAGCGAACGTCCGCTGCCTCACCGCAATGTCGGACAAGGTTGCGCCGTCAGACTTGCGAGAAGGGCATGGTGCGATCGGGCGCGCCGATCTCGGCAAGGCGAACGATGATTCGCTGATCGCCGTCACGGATGGTCAATGTGTCGGCGTCGGCGTTCGCAACGACAACGTAGATGGCGGCTATGACGGTTGCGAGCATCTGGTAACGATGCGGCACGGCTCGCTGCCTGATGGCTGCAACGCTTATGTCGGTGTCGGAAATTCTTACAGATCGCGATCAGGAACGAGCTATGTGCCTGATTCGATTGACCGGCGCGATTCTTGCGTCTCGGCGCTTGGAATCTCGACCTTTGTCAGAACGCCGGGATACTGAGTCGGGAATGCCGATCTCGGGGGAGGAGACGATGATGAAATTTCGCGCAATTGTTCGCTACCTGTCTGCTGCCCTTGGCCCCCGTGCTACCAGTGTCTGCGGCTACATAACCTACGCTGCCATTCTGGGCGGGGTTGGGGCAACACTGGTGCGAGCGACTTCATACGGAGCGGCAGCGTGCAGTTCGCCATGAATGCTTGGTTCACCTCCATCTGAAATAGAAAGATCATGGATAGAGTATTCCGGATCGTGTGGGACGGCGGACTGGATTCAACCGTCTCGGTTGTGGTCGGGTCGATGTCGCAGGCGCAATCGTTCATCGGCAATTTGCCAGGACCTGCGACGGTCTGGATCAGTGAGGAGGAGTTCGAGCCGCGCTATCCGCCGGACCGCTCATCGCTTCATTCAGTGATTACAAAGACCATCACGCGGATCAACATACCCGCGGAGCGTATTGAAAATGCAGAAAAGGTCTAGCGTCGCGCCGAATGATCAACAGCAGCCCCGCTTCGGCGGGGCTTTTCGTTGTGCGCCCAGCATGGGCGCGATCATGGAGGTGCAAGTCCTCCCGTGAGCTGACCGCAGCGAACGAAGTGAAACGCAACTGCATGAGGGTGACCGAGTGTGGAGAGGCCGCGTGGCGCGAAACCGCAAGCCGAGGTACACGAACCGCATCTGAGGCGGCGCCGACCAGGGCGAACAGCTAACGGACTGCGAAGCTCTTGTGGTCAAGGGTCAGGCGACGCAAATGCGCCGGCTGCGCGCGGAAGGATCGCGTTCTTACCTGGAGAGATCTCGCCTTATGCCTGAAAGGGCGACGGGGAAAAGGCGGAGCGAGAAGTCAGCAGAGGCCGTAGTGTGTGCTGGGCAGCGCCCAGATCAGGAGGGTTGAAGTCCCTCTGGCTGTCGGTGGCGGAGTTCTCTTGGGTGATTCGACGAACGCTGCGTTCACCGATCAGAGCCTACCCGTCAATCTCGATCTGTCCGCATTCGACTGGCATGCTTTCAGGCTATTTGCCGCAGAGTCACTGAATGATCTTCGCCCTGAGAATGGCTACATCCGCACTGAGATGAATTCGCTGACAATGCGTGCGGTTCCAGAACCCGCCACACTCGCCTTTCTCGGCATAGGCGTCGCCGGTCTCGCCTTCACCCGCCGCCGCAAGTAGTAGTCAGCCGATCACCAAGACGAACCCGCCCTCGTGGCAAGCCGTGGGCGAAAGGTGTTGATGGAAACGCGAAGGGCTGCATCCATGCTGGGAGTGCGGGCCATTTCGTTGCGAAAGATTTCCACGCGAACGTAGTGGCGGCCGAAATCCTCATCGGCTCTGCCTTGAGGCTCGGCACCGCCCTCGACTTCAACACCTTTCGCCAACGGCCTGCCCTCGTGGCGGGTTTTGTCGTCCGCGGCGCGGTCGTGTGCGAGCAGTTCACGCGCCCAAGCCGAGACTTGATCTGGCAGCAAGCGTCAGATCGTCGTTGCCTGGACCGGCCGCAATCTGCCAGAAGCAGTCCGTCGAGGACGGCGCCTAGATTGCGTTGAAGCGGTCATCGCCAGAGATGCGCCGCGGAAGCACCGTGATTCCCGACCTTCGTCTTGGGGGTAAAGTATTCCGCGACCGCGTTCCCCAGTTAAACGGAGTCCTCAAGACCTCTTACAGATGCACAAATCTCGCAAATACGGTGTTGGAGCAGCTTTTGGACTAGTCGGTAGTTTCCGGTTACACGGAGTCGGTTCCGGTCAAGCCGACGGACACCCCAGTGAAATCGCGTCTGGCGTGACGAGCTTCACTTGAGCCGGAAGGAAACACCGTAATGATCAAAGTATGTTTGGCGGGCGCCACCGGTTGGGCGGGCTCAGAGCTCGCGCGCTCGATTGCGAAGACTGCAGACCTCGCCCTCGTCGCTTCAGTCGCGCGCAAACACGCCGGCCGTGCCTTGGGCGACGTACTGGGCGAGCCACACCTTGCCAGTCGCATTTACCCATCGGCCGTAGAGGCGCTGGCAAATCCATGCGACGTCTTTGTGGAATACACAAAGCCCGATTGCGCCAAGACGAATATCTTGGCCGCGCTTGAGCACGGCGCGCACGTCGTCGTTGGAACCTCCGGCCTCACGGAGAGTGATTTTGGAGAGATTGATGCGCTCGCGCGCGAACGGCATCTAGGTGTGCTCGCCTGTGGCAACTTTGCTTTGACAGTCGTGCTGCTCCAGAAGTTTGCCGAAGCCGCGGCTCGGCTTATCCCTCAATGGGAGATAATCGATTACGCGCACGACGACAAAGTCGACGCACCAAGCGGTACAGCTCGCGAGCTTGCGTTCAGGTTGTCGAAAGTGCGCAGCCCTGAGCCAACTGTTCCACTGTCGAAGACGGTCGGGCCTATCGAGACTCGAGGTGCCACAGTCTCCGGCTCTCAGATTCACAGCATTCGTCTGCCCGGGTTCGTCATCAGCGCAGAGATCATCTTTGGGATGCCAGATCAAAGGCTGACAATCCGGCACGATTCCGGGAATAGCGCGCGCCCCTACACAGACGGGGCTCTGCTCGCCATTCGGAAGGTCCCCACGCTCGTTGGCGTCCATCGCGGTCTGGATTCGGTGCTTGATCTCTGACGAGTGGTTGAATGGTGCGAATGGCGGATGAGGCCTGACAACGGCCTGCAGCAGACGGCGCTGCGCCCCGCCGCTGATGCCGAGCTTTGGACATCTTTCTAGGAGCGCCATGCCACCGCGCCTCTTCGTATTTGCCGGCACGCACTCTGGAGCATGGCGACTCACAAACCTTCGCTGCCTTGTGGGCGAGCCGCTGCCACTAACCTCGCATCTGCAGGTTTGCGAGGCGCAGTTCTCGCCCAGTAGCGGGTCTTCAGCATGGGTTCTTCGCGGAATCACGAGCAACGAGCGCTACATCACACGTGGCGAGAAGAGCCAGTTGGCCGCAGTGCAAGAAGGTCTCGGTCGCCCCGCGTCCACCTGCGCAGCCCTCATTCCCATCCGAAAAAACGCTTCTTGGTGGGCGCTCAGTCAAGACGAACGCCGCGCGGTGTTTGAGAAACGCTCCCACCACGTCAAGCTCGGTCTGAAGCATCTGCCCGCGGTTGCTCGTCGGCTCCACCATTGCCGCGACCTGTCAGAGCACCAGCCGTTCGACTTCCTGACCTGGTTCGAGTATGCGCCGGCCGACGAACAGGGTTTTAGCGAGCTTCTCGCAGATCTGCGCGCGAGTGAAGAATGGAAATATGTTGACCGCGAAGTCGACATTCGTCTAACGCGCGACGATGCCCGACCCTTCGCTGCAGCCGACGTGATACGGCCTGCGGCCTCCGCCCGCGGCTGAGCTCAGACATTGAGCATCTGCTTTCGGCAGCCGTTTGAACGACTGCTTCCCCGCCGACTCGAGGGATCGCAACGAGCCGGTCTCAGCCGGTCAATGGAACGCGATTCAGGTCTGATCGGACGCTGCCTGTACCGTTTAGTTCTGGTCAGGACAACTTAGAGACCGTCCATCCAATCCGGCGCAAGGCCGTGCCGGCCCAGGAAGACGAGCAGGGCGGCCGCTGATCGAAGATCCCGATCCTCTAACTTCGTGCAAATCGCCTCGAACGTTTGCCAGCGCATCCGTTTCGGTCTCCCGCCTTCTTCGGTCAACATGGCTTGCAGTTTTGTCATCGAGTGACGTTGCCGACCTGCGTGGCCAAGCGTCTGGGATATGTGGCGCAGCCCCGCGCAGACCCGGAATCGAAATCTGCCGCGATGCAAGCCCAGCGGAGCGGGTTTGCTTGCAGCAGTTGCGGTGCAAGCGAAAGTTGGACGACCGGAAACCCTGGCGACTTTGCGTCGAAGTTTCAGGCTCTTGGAGGAGGCGGAAACTCCCAGTACGATTTCTTCCTCGATACGCGGGATGGCCGTCGTTGGGCTGCAAACGCGGTTGCTGTTCCAGAACCCGGCACCCTCGCTCTTCTCAGTCTCGGCCTCGCCGGTCGCAGCTTCACTCGTCGCCACAAGCAGCAGTCACCCGGCCACCGCACGAACCCGCCTGCGTGGCGGGTGGGGTCGGCACCGATGCGCTATCGTGTCGGCGCTGCCTGGAGCCGCCGTGGCCTGACCGGACACTGCCGCATGACCATGAAAGGAGCCAATCCGATGAACCGTGGACTGTTTTCGCTGGCGCTTGCCCTCGTCGTGTCGCTGCTGGGCGCGTGCGTCGTCTACGAGCCAGTTCCCGTGGTTGCGCCCCAACCGAGTCCGCAACAGCGTTTCGAACGGTCGTGGTCCGCCGCCGCTGGCGCGATGATGGACCAGGGGATCACGATCGTGTCGCAGGACCGTGGCTCTGGCGTGATCCGCGGCATCCTTGGCACCATCACGGTGACCGCGAAGGTACAGACGCAGGCCGACGGCAACGTGCAGGTGAGCTTCGAGACGGTCGGGGCGAGCGACAAGGATCCCGGCTTGGGCAAGCGCGTGTCGGACAGTTACCTGCGGCGGATCGGGCTCTGACGCGGCACGTGCCGGCGAACGCGCGCGTCGTGCAGCGTCACGCAACGACGATTCAACCCGCATGCCGCTTGCGCAACTGAAGCAAACCGGGGACTGAACCTTCGCGAACTCGCATTGTTCGACCATGGCCTCGACAGCCAGCTGCGCGGCTGCGACCCCGTCAGACCCCCGGGTGCGCGACTTGTGCCTCGGCTCTCGCGTCGCCATCCGGGCCATCGAGCTGCAGCAGAAGACGAAGCGGCCGGTCCAGTTCGAAGTCACGCCGGCGGCGCGTGAAGCCGTGGAGGCGTGGATCAATGAGGCAGTCGCGGCGCCCGCTCGGCGATCCTGCACGCGCAGCGAAGAGCCGAGAACGCCAGCGGGTGGAGGGCCCGACTGCTGAAGCGGCGCAGCGTAAGCGTGGCCGCCGTGGCACGGGTCAACAAGAATGCGCGTGTGGTGTGGGCGCTGCTGGCGCACGACCGCGAGTTCCGACCGGACGACGACGCAGCGGCCACGGTGGCGGCGTAGCCAGGTCGGCGGTCAAACACACTTCGCACCAGTTGACTCAGGAGGTTGATGCACCGACTGCCCAGGCGATCACGCCGTGATGGCACGACAGGTCAGACCGTGGTTGGCAAGACCCGCAGTGTCCGCAGCACCTCGAGTGCGAGTAAGCGATCGGGGAGCCAACCCGCTCATCGCTTGAGGCACTGCGGCTCTGCCGCACGAAGAGCCGGAGGCACGGCTGCAATCTCTCCTTCGCGCCATCGCAAACTGAAAGCTTGGCCATCAGGGGCGTCCCCGTACGGTCATTGGTCGTTTTCAGTCGCCTGACAGCGCGCCAGCAGTTCCCGCGCGGCGCGCTGATACCCCTGCGCAGCGGTCAGTTCGACCATCAACAAGACCTGGACGACCGTTGCGGCGTCGCCGTCCGGACGAAGGATGTACCGCATGCTCCACACTGCCTCGTGCCCCAGGAAGAACCATTGCGTCACGCGTAACACCGCTCCGTCCGCCTCGGTCGTCGTGAGGTTGGGGGTGACACCCTGCGGATAGGACGGCGTGTCTTCATTTGCGCGCAGGCAGGCCGCCACCGTCGTTGGCGTCCCCGCAAGGCGCAGCTCGGCGGCCACGGTGAGGTTGTAGTCCGCCGGCACCGGCGATGCGTTGCCGCGCGGCCCGAAGGCACATGCGCTGAGCAAGTAAGCTGCGAGGAAGGCACCGCCCGCAAGGCCAGACGCCGCGGCGGGCAGCGCGAGATCGGATTCATTCATAGGCAGCCGAGAGATTAACGGTGGCGACACCCTTGCATGATGGCGTACTCGCTGATTATTGAGCTGCAGCGGCCAATCCAAGGTGACCGGTGCGCGACCCGGGGAAGTCCGGAACGGGCTGAGGCCATGCGGAAGTGCACCCGGGCAGCTCCTTAGGGACGAGCGCAGAGAGACCCGGCGGGGCCAACGGGTGCCGCGCCTGGCAAAGACAATGCCCCACAGATCGCGTTGTTCCTTTGCGGTAACGGTGCGCCGAATTCGCAGACAAGATGGACGATTCCTGGGATGCGGCGACCGGCTATGCGCGACGTGGTTGATCCGTGGCGCAATGGTCTTGCACCCTCGGACGCTGTTCATGGACGGCGTGGCCGAGCAAGCGTCGGCCCGAACCGCAGGCACGGCCGATGAGGATTGTTCGTCACGTCTTCTCACTCTTGGTTGCGGTCATGGTGTCACATGCGGCGCTGGCGACGGGCGGTGCGCCCAGCACTCCGCCGGGGCGTGCGCCGGACCCCGACTACGTCAACGCGGAGTCAGCGACCAAGGACAAGAGCTGGGATACGGCCATCGATGCGCGGAACCGGATGCTGCTGCGGCTGCCGAAAAGTGCAGATGCCTACAAGCTGCTCGGATACTCGGAGCGCAATCGCGGCAACCTCGACCTCGCGTTCCAGCATTACCAAAAGGCGCTGGCGCTCAACCCGAAGCACCGCGGCGCGCACGAATATCTCGGTGAAGCGCACTTGTTGGTCAACAACCTCTCCAAGGCGGAAGGGCATTCCAAAACGCTGGATCGCCTCTGTTTCTTCGGCTACGAGGACTACGACGACCTCAAGGCCAAGGTCGCCGCCCGCAAGGCAAAGAACAATCCGCAAGCAGCCAGCACCAATTAGCCGATTCAGCCCTTTTCATCGGCTCTGCGTCGTCCCCCAGCCAGTCGGTCGACCAGCGGGCTGCCGATGCTGACGAGCCAGCTCAACACGCTGTACTTGACGATCTTGCCCGCGCACAGGGCGAGAAACACGGCAAGCGGATTGAGCTTGGCGCTGGCCGCAATGATGAGTGCCGGAGTCTGCGGCATCGGTGCCGCCGCCACGAAGGCGAGCGACGCCACACCGTAGTCCTCGATCGCGCGCACAACGCGCTGCCAGGTCGGCGATGTGGCGAGGTCGGGGAAAGCCGAGTGCAGCGGTCCCCAGCCGAGATGCTGGAATCCGGCGATCATCAGGATGCCGCCCAGCGCGCCGCCCAGCGAGGAGAACACCACCAGGGCCTTCCACCGATGCGGTGTCAGCCAGAGCGCAGCGACCAGCACGGCGCTGAAGGGCGCGCTCGCCGTCAGCGTGAGTGCAAAGGCAATGGCGCCAGCGAGCGGCCCATACCAGCGACTGTTGGTGGTGGTCGCGAGCAGGTGCAGTGCACGATCGACCCAGCGACGCCGCTTCGATCGCGCATCGTGTTGCTTCATGCGCCGGCCACGTCGACAGTGCCGCGCTCAGCGCGCTGCGTCGCGCGCTGCGATTGCCTTCGCCAGGCGCGCCTCGGCGTCGGTGACCGCTTTTTCCAGCGATCGGACGCGCTCTTCGTAGGCGGGCGATTGCCGCACGAATCCCTTCTTCGCGGTGCCCATGAAGTCGCCCTCGGTTGGTTCGCGACCCTTTTCGAGGTTCGCGCGCGCTTCAGCGAGTGCGCGCTCGGCATCAGCGACCGCCGCGTCGTTCCTTTCGTTCTCCGCCGCGCGTTGGCGCAGACGCTCGTCCACGGCGGCCCCATCGACCTTTTTCGTTGTCGCAGGCGACGGCGGTGCCGCTTCGAACTCGCGCTTCTCGAGCACCGTGGCGCCGGGTGGCGGCCGATCGGTGAAGGCGATTGAGCCGTCCTTCAACCGCACCTTGTAGATCACATCGGCGCTCGCGCCGGCTGCCAAGAGGCAGGCAAATACAGCGGCGAGCAATGCTGAAAATTGGGCGCGCGACATCGCGAATCCTTTCCCGGGTCAGACCGCCGGACCCTCAACGTAATGGCCGTTCGGTGAGAATGCAAGTAAGGCAAAGCGTCTAGCGGACGCCGGGACTGCGCGCCGTCAGCCGGGACGCGGCAGGAATTCGTCGCAGTGGTCTCGATGGCCGTTCGAGTCCGGCCGTGAGGCAGGCTACGGATCGCTAGAATCGCCCGTATGCCAGCGCCGTTTGTCCACCTGCGACTGCACTCGGAATTTTCGGTCGTCGACGGCTTGGTGCGGATCGACGATGCGGTGCGCGTTGCGGCAGCCGATGGCCAGGGTGCGCTTGCGTTGACGGACAGCGCCAATCTCTTCGGCGCGGTGCGCTTCTACAAGGCAGCACGCGCCAAGGGTGTGAAGCCGATCCTCGGCTGCGATGTGTGGATCAGTAACGAGAGCGACCGCGATCATCCGTATCGACTCCTGCTGCTGGTGCAGGATCACACCGGTTACCTCAACCTGTGTGCGCTTCTGTCGCGCGCCTGGCTCGAAAACCAGCATCGCAATCGCGCCGAAGTGCGCGGCGAATGGCTGGTGGGCGATGTGACCCGTGGACTCATCGCCTTGTCGGGCGGCGCGGCAGGTGCGATCGGTACGCACCTTCTCGCCGGCAATCGAATCGCGGCGCGCGAGACGGCCCTGCAGCTGGTCGACGCATTTCCGCGTCGTTTCTATCTCGAGCTGCAGCGCGCAGGGCGCAGCGGCGATGAGAATTGCGCCAGGGCTTCGCTTGCGCTCGCGCTCGAGCTGAAGCTGCCGGTCGTTGCCACCCATCCGGTGCAGTTCATTGCCCGCGACGCGTTTCGCGCGCACGAAGCGCGCGTCTGCATCGCTGAAGGCTATACGCTCGCCGATCCGCGCCGGCCGCGTCGCTTCACGCCCGAGCAGTACTTCAAGACCGCGGCCGAGATGGCGCAGCTGTTCGAGGACGTTCCGGCCGCGCTGCAAAACACGGTCGAGATCGCCCGGCGCTGCAATCTGCAACTGACGCTGGGCAAGGCACGGCTGCCGGATTTTCCCACGCCGCCGGGCGTCACTCTCGATGAGCACTGTCGCCAGCTTGCGCTGGCCGGTCTCGAGCGCCGGCTGGAAAAGCTGTTTGCCGAGGCGGCCGAGCGCGACCGCCAGCGATCGAACTATGTCGCGCGGCTCGAGTGGGAGCTTGGCACGATCGCGACGATGGGGTTTTCCGGCTACTTCCTGATCGTGGCCGACTTCATCAACTGGGCCAAGGAAAACGCGATTCCGGTCGGCCCGGGGCGCGGCTCGGGCGCCGGCTCGCTGGTGGCGTATTCGCTCAACATCACCGACCTCGATCCGTTGCGCTACGAGCTGCTGTTTGAGCGCTTCCTCAACCCGGAGCGCGTGTCGATGCCGGACTTCGACATCGATTTCTGCCAGGACAACCGCGACCGCGTGATCGACTACGTGAAGCACAAATACGGCGCGCAGGCGGTGAGCCAGATCGCGACCTTCGGCACGCTCGGCGCGAAGGCGGTGGTGCGCGACGTCGGCCGGGTGCTCGATCTGCCGTACTCCAAGTGCGACACTCTTTCGAAGCTGATTCCGCACAACCCAGCCGATCCCTGGACGCTGCAGCGCGCGCTCGACCACGAGCCGGCCTTTGCCGAGGCGGTGAAAGCCGACGAGGAATACGGCGAGCTCGTCGAGTTGTCCAAGCCGCTCGAGGGATTGACGCGCAATGTCGGCATGCATGCGGGCGGCGTGCTGATCGCGCCGGGCAAACTCACCGACTTCTGCCCCCTTTACTGCGCGCAGGGGACCGACGCGGTGGTGAGCCAGTTCGACAAGGACGATGTGGAGGCGATCGGGCTGGTGAAGTTTGATTTTCTCGGCCTCACCACGCTCACGATCCTTGACCTGACGCTGCGCTACATCCGGCAGCTCGATCCGGATTCGGCGATTGCGCTGGATACGCTGCCGCTTGACGACGCGAAGACGTACGACGTCTTCAAGCGCGCCGATACCACCGCCGTGTTCCAGTTCGACTCGGCCGGCATGCGTGGGATGCTCAAGCGCGCCAAGCCGAACGTGCTCGAAGACCTGATCGCGCTGAACGCGCTGTACCGCCCCGGTCCGATGGACCTGATCCCGGAGTTTGTCGAACGCAAGCACGGCAAGAAGGTCGAGTATCTCGATCCGCGCCTCGAGTCGATTCTCGGCCCGACCTACGGCGTCATGACCTATCAGGAGCACGTGATGACCATCGCCCAGGTCATCGGCGGCTACACGCTCGGCGGCGCCGATCTGCTGCGCCGGGCGATGGGCAAGAAGAAGCCGGAGGAGATGGCGCAGCAGCGCGCGATCTTCATGAAAGGCGCGGTCGAGCGCGGCATGGCGGAGAACCGCGCGCAGCTGCTGTTCGACCAGATGGAGAAGTTCGCGGGTTACGGTTTCAACAAGTGCGTGGTCGGCGAAACGCAGGTGCGCGACGCTGGCAGCGGGATCGCCTTCACGGTGCGCGAACTGTTCGAGAGGCGCGTCGGCCTTGATTTGCACGTTCATGCGTTGGACGCGAACATGAGGCTGCAGGCGCGTCGAGTTCGCGATGTGGTGTGGAACGGGAGGCGGCGTGTTTACGAACTGCGAACGGCGCTGGGTCGCCGGCTCATCGCCACCGACAATCATCCATTGCGTACCTTCGATGGCTGGACGCTGCTGCGCGACCTGAAACCCGGCGACCGCATCGCCGCTCCGCGCGTGTTGCGAACCTCGCGGTCAAGGCGATGGGCGCGGCACGAACTGATCGTGCTCGGCGGCCTGCTATCGGAGGGCAGCACGTGCGATCCGACTTGTCTCTATTTCTGCAACGATGATCAGGAACGGATCGCCGACTTCGTTTGTGCCGTCACCCAGTTCCCCGACTCGGTCGCGCGCATCGCGCAGCACGGTGCGCGTGGCGAAGTGTGCGTTTCGAGCGGACGCGCGGCACGGGTTCGGCCGGGGAGCCGACCGTGGAACGCGCAGCGATCGAATGCGGTTGCGTGCGACGAGGCATTCCCGGTTCGAAGCGGCGCGTTCCTGTGGGCGCAGGCGCTTGGACTGCCGGGAGTCAAGGCTGACAGCAAGCGCGTCCCCGGTGCGGTGTTTGAACTGGCGGACGACGACATCGCGTTGCTGCTGGGCCGCCTGTGGTCGGGAGACGGCTTCTTTCACGGTTCCTCGAACACGGTGCCGTTCTATGCCTTGAGCTCCGCCGGCCTCGCGCGCGATGTGCAGGAACTGCTGCTGCGGGTGGGCGTCGTCGCGCGCGTGCAGGAGACGCATCTTCGCGATCGCGGCGATTCCAGGCCCGGCTACAGCGTATTCCCGGTGGGTGACGGCGGGGTACGTCGTTTCATCGATGTCGTGCTTCCTCATTGCGTTGGCCGCCGCGCGCGGGTATCGGCGCTCGCTGCCTATGCGCGGGCGATGCCCCCTGGCCTGAGCAGCAGGGACACGATTCCCTCGCCGGTGCGCCGATGGGTCGATCGCGCGCGTCGCGATGCCGGGCTGACCTGGCGCGAACTTCAGAGCCGCAGCGGTGTTTCGATGAAGGGGTTCTACGGCAGCGGCAGCGCGGGCAAGCACGGATTTCGCCATGCCACCATCATGCGGCTTGGTGAGGTCCTCGACTGCGACGCGCTGCGGACCGCGGCTGCTTCCGACGTGTTTTGGGATTCGGTGGTCGAGATCACGCCTCGCGGAGTGCAGGACGTCTATGACCTGGAGGTGGTAGACGATCACAACTTCGTCGCGGATGGACTGATCGTTCACAACTCGCATTCCGCGGCCTACGCCCTGGTCGCCTACCAGACCGCGTACCTCAAGGCGCATCACCCGGCCGCGTTCATGGCGGCGAACCTGACCGCCCTGATGGGCGACACGGATAGCGTCAAGGAACTGGTCGACGACAGCCGCGCGATGGGCGCCAGGGTCGAGCCGCCGGACGTGAACCTGGGCACGCATCGCTTCGAGCCGGTCGACGACAAGACGATCCGCTACGGGCTCGGGGCGATCAAGGGTACGGGGCAGGGCGCGATCGAGCACATCATCGCCGTGCGCGGCTCCACACCCTTCGGCGACCTGTTCGAATTCTGCGCGCGCGTGGACCGGCATATCATCAATCGACGGGTGGTCGAAGCGCTGGTGCGCGCCGGCGCGTTTGATTGCGTTGATGCGGGCCGCGCCAAGTTGCTCGCCAGCGTCGGCCGCGCGCTCGAGTCAGCCGAGCGGGCCGCAGCGAGCGCCGGACAGGCGAGCCTGTTCGGCGGGTCGGCCGAAGTCGCCGCCGCCGACTACGTGGCCGCGGCGCCGTGGAGTGAGCGCGAGCGACTCGCCAATGAGAAGCTGGCGCTCGGCTACTACTTCAGCGGCCACCTGTTCCAGGAGTATGCGGTTGAGGCGCGCCGGCTCGCGCCCATGAAACTCGCCGATGTGCGGCCCGCGGCGGGCCTGGCGGGCAGCCGCGGCGAGCCGATCCGCATCGCTGGCATCATCGTATCCGCGCGCTCGCAGAACACGCGCCGTGGTCGGATGGGGGTGATCGTTCTCGACGATGGCACCGCGGCGATCGAGCTCACGGTGTTCGCGGAACTTTTCGACCGCAAGCGCGCCTTGCTGAAGGAAGACACGCTGGTGTTCGTCACCGGGCGCGTGCGCGCGGGTGACGCGGATCAGCGCCTGTCGGTCAATGCCGATGAAATCATCGATCTGGCCGAAGCGCGCGCGCGGGCACAGGCGGCACTGCGCATCGACGTCGACGGCATGGCGAGTGTGGCAAAGCTGAAGGATGCGCTCGCGCCATACCGCATCCAGTCCGCCAATGGCGGCAACGGAACGGCCCAAGGGGGCGATGCAGCGGGCTGTCGCGTCGTGCTGCACGTGGCCAACAGCGATGGTTGCGCCGACCTCCGGCTGCCGGAGCACTGGCGCGTGCGCGGCGATGAGCGCCTGCTGGACGAGTTGCGCACGCAGCCGCGCGTGCGCGGTGCTGGCTTTACCTACAGCTGAAGCTCGTGGCGATCGAGGCCGCTCGTAGCGCGCGTTGCGCGCGTGGCGATGCGTTGCTGCAAGCGTTGCCAGTTTTCGCCTTCGCGCGCGCGCTCGTTCTCCTTGTGCCACAGGTGCAGCACGCCGGTGGCGAATGCACCTTCCTTCCGTCGCACGCCGGCATTGATCAGCCGCACCGCGAGGTCGGAGTCCTCGAAGCCCCAGCCTTCGTAGCTTTCGTCGAAGCCATTGACGCGCACGAAGTCGTCGCGCCACACGCCGAGGTTGCAGGTGCGCACACGCTGCCAGCGCCGCGCGCCGATCCTGCGCAGCGGCCCCAGCGGCAGGGTCATGAAGGGCAGGCGTCGATTGACCTCGCCCGCGACCCAGGCCTGATGCCAGCGCGCGCCGCTCCACGCATGAATCGGTTCGCACCGGGCCAGGGTATCGCGCGTGAGCGATTCCGAGAGCAGAATGCGGTTGCCCGCCACCATCCAGCCGCGTTCTGCGAGCGCGCGGTGCGCGCCGATCCACGCCGGCCGCGGCACGCAATCGCCGTCGAGAAAGATCAGGTATTCGCCGCGCGCACGCGCCGCCGCGCGATTGCGCGCGGCAGCGGCGCGAAAACCCCGATCTTCCTGCCATACGTGCGCAACCGGCGGCGCGCCGCCGCGTGCCATCGATTCGACCAGAACACGCGTTTCGTCACCCGACCCATCGTCTGCCACCAGGATTTCGAAGTCGCGGTTCTGCTGCGCCAGCAGGCCGGCCAGCACGGCGCGCAGCGCGTCGGTGCGGTTGTAGGTGGTGACAATGACGGAAATGAGCATCAATGGGCGTCGTCGCGTGCGCGCTCACTGGCCAAGAATGCCTTGACGTAGCGGTAGTAGGAGCCTTCGGCGTTGGACACCGCGAGCATGAATCCGTACTTGCCGTCGAGACATCCGAGTTTCAGGAAATAGCTGCGGATGAATGCCGCCAATCCATGCAGCACGGCAGTGCCGAGTCCCGGGACCCGGCCGCTGGCCGCCAGCACGGCGGCCGAATCGGTCGAGTAGCGGTTCATCTTTTCCAGCACCTGCTCCATCGAGCGGAAGCTGTAGTGGATCAGCGGCGCCCTGAGGCGGCCGACGGGTCGGTCCGTCTCCAGTCGTTCGTGCACACGTGCGGGCGAAAAGCGCGCGGCGCCGCGCCGGAGCAGCCGCGGCGTGTGATCGGGCCACCAGCCTGAGTGGCGGATGAAGCGTCCGCAGTACGTCGAGCGACGTGGCACTTCATACACATCGAAGGTCGGTGCGGCGAGCGTGTGGTGGATCTCGGCGCGAAGTTCGGCGCTGACGCGCTCGTCCGCGTCGAGGCAAAGAACCCAGTCTCCCGTGCACGCGTCAAGCGCCCGGTTCTTCTGGGCGCCAAAGCCGGGCCAGTCGCTGGTCAGGATGACCGTTGCGCCGAGGGCACGCGCAAGCTCAACGGTGCGATCCGCGCTGCCGCCGTCCACCACGACGATCTCATCGGCCCAGCGCACGCTGTGCAGGCAGGCTTCGATATTGCGCTCCTCGTTCTGCGTAATGACGGCGACCGATAGGCGTGGCTTCATGTCAATTAGACTCGGCGCATCCCGTTGCCCTGGCACCCATGAAAGTCAATCAACTCGTCGATGCGGTGTACGTGCTGTCAGTGCGCTCGTTCGATCGCCGGATCGACCACATGGAGCGCGAGATGGCACGTCATGGCATCGACTACGAGTTCGTGTTCGAATTCGACGCCAATGCTATCCCAGACGAGTTGATCGCCCGCGTGTTTGCACCAAGCGACATGAAGCGCACGCACCAGTCGCTTGTACTCAAGCACATCGAGACCTGGCGCCGTTGCGTCGACCGCGGCCAGCGCCGCGTGCTGGTCTTTGAAGACGATGCCGTGCTGAGTCGCGATTTCGTGGCGGGCTTCGAACGCGCGATCTGCGAAACCGAACGTTTGGCCGGCCCGTGGATGGTCTATCTCGGGCGCGGCGACAATCGCCACGTGGGCGCGGGCAGAGGCGGCTCGGCGCTGGTGCCTGGCGGAGTGCTGCCGGCAACCGAGGCGCTGGTGTTCAATCACGAGGCCGCGCAGCGCCGGCTCAAATGGGTGGAGGCCAACCGGATTGTGCGCCCTGCCGACTGGCTGTTGCGCGAAATGGACAGCGCAATTGCGGTTCCGCACTACTGGCTGCGCGAGCCGCTCGTCGAGCAGGGCAGCATGATGGGAATGTTCGACAGTGTGCTCGACGAAAAGCGTGAATCCCGCAGCCGCCTGCGCGTGAAGCTGCGCTATCAGTGGGACCGGTGGTGGAAGCGCCTGCGGCTGGACCTGAAGCGGGGACTGCCGCGGTGAGGCAACTCGACGCGACGCGCGAATCGCGTGCGCTCGGCTGCGCCCGCAGCGGTGCCATTGTGGCGTTCATCGGTTCGTTTGCCTCGCCGGTCATCGTTCACATCGGCTTGGCCTTGCTGCTGGGCGGATTGCTGTGGCTCCCATCCGCGGGTGCGCGACTTCGTGCCGTACTGCGCGAGCCGCTGCCACGCGCGGCGCTCGCGCTGCTGGCGGTTATGGCGCTGGCAATGGCGTGGAGCGACGCGCCGTGGTCCACGCGTTTCAGTCGCTTCTGGAGCTGGCGCACGCTGCTGCTGCCGATCCTGTGTCTGGCGGCCTTCGACAGCCGCGAGTGGAAGGTGCGGCTCGTTCTCGTCGCCGTTCCCGTCACACTGATCGGGTCGGCCGGTGCTTGGACAACGTGGGCACTTGACTACCCTTTTCTTTCGATGCATCCCGCGGGCACCGTGTTCCGCAACGGCGTCACGCAGGGCCTGGCCTTCGCGAGTTGCGCAATCCTGGCGACCGTCGTGGCCCTCAACGAGCGCGGACTTGATCCCCGCCTGCGACTGGCGCTGCTGTGCGCGGCGGGCCTGCTGACCACGAGCGTCTGGTTCATCACCACGGGTCGCAGTGCGCAGATCGGGTTCCTCATCATGGCAATCGTGACCGCGACCGCGCTGTTGCGCGGCAGGCTGCGCGTTGCAGTCCTGTTATCCCTGCCAATCGCCTTTGCACTGGGCGTTCTGGTCGCACCGATAGCCAAGGAGCGCTTTGCGCGGGGCTGGCTTGAACTCAGTGCCGAGTCCAAACTGGAAGATGTGACCTCGATGGGCATTCGGGTCGTGATCTGGCGGCACGCCGCACGCATGATCGAAGAGCGGCCGTTGCTCGGATACGGCACTGGCGGCTTTCCCGCGAGTTACGCGGCGCGCGTGAAGAAGAGCGAAACCGGCTGGCGCGCAACCCCGGTCGAAGATCCGCACAACCAGTACCTGTCGATCCAGCTCCAGGCAGGCGTACTCGGTTCGCTTGTGTTTGGCTGGTTTCTGCTCGCCGCCGCCCGGCAGCGCGCGCCACTGCCGTTTCGCGTCTGCGCGGTCGCGCTGCTGGCGTCCTGGGCGACGACGAGCCTGTTCAGTTCGCACTTCGAGACGTTCAACGAAGGCCACATGATCATGCTGCTGCTCGGCTGCCTGCTCGCGAAGGAGAACGATCAGCCGGCAAGTTCGCGCGCGACGGCGGCGACGACTTCTCCGTAGCTGGGCCAGCCCGCCGACGATCCAACCAGCGTCACGCGCGATCCCCAGGGCCGCGTTTGCGTCGGATCGGTCACGCCAAACACGCTCACCAACGGCACCCCGACGGCGGCGGCGACATGCCCGGGGCCGCTGTCGTTGGCGACCACGAGCCGGCCGCCGGCCAGCAGCGCGGCGAAGGTGCCGAGGTCGGTTTCAGGGAGCAATGTCGCGTTGGGTGTCGCGCTCATCACGCGCGCGCGTTCGCCCGGTCCCGGGCAGGCGACCACGTTCACGCCGCGCGCGCGCAGCGCATCGCAGAGCTGACCGAACCCGCCCCACGCCTTGACGTTGCCGCGATGCCGACCGACCGCGACCGGACAGAGCACGACGTACGGGCCGGCGACGCCGGCCGCCTGCAGCATCGCGCTCGCACGCTGCGCTGACGGTTCAGACACGCGCAGCGACAGCTCGGGCGGCACGGGCGGGGCGGCCGCCACGAGTTGCGCCGCCAGCTGGTAGTAGTACTCGACCATGTGCGTACCGCTGCCCGCGCGCGGGCGCGCGAGCGCCTGCGAAAGCAGCAGGCGACGGCCATCGGCCGCGTAGCCCAGCGGGCGCAGCCCGGCGAGGCGAAACTCAAGCGCGGTGGAGAACGAATTGGTGAGTAGCAGCCCGCGACCCCCCACGTGACCGATGTGCCACGTGCGCAGCGCACGCAGTCGCTCGAGCCGCGCGGCTCCCAGTGGAACAACGGGCCATGAATACGCGGCGAAGAGCGACTGCGCCCAGCCGCGCCCGGCGAGCGTCAGGGCAAAGCCGTTGTGCGCCAGCAATTGCAGCGCCGGCAACGACATGCATGCGTCGCCCAGGTGATTGGGCAGGCGAACGATCAAGGCGGGCATACCGTCAGAGGGGAGTTCATCGCCTACACTACGCGCCGCGCCGCCGGAAGATGCGCTGCTGCAAAGCGCGCCATTTTAGAGGCGCGCTTTGCGATGACCGACCCCTCCGCTCCGCGCCCGGCCTTCTACGCCGATCCTTCCTTTCGCCGCATCCTGCGGCTCGTGCTCGTGCACAAGGGGTGGCTGGCGATCGCGGTACTGACGATGGCGATCACGGCAGCGACCGAAGCCGCGATACCGAAGTTGACCGGCCTCCTGCTCGACCAGGGCTTCTACCAGCGCAGCCAGTCGGCCGGCATCTGGGTTCCGGCGGCGTTCGTCGGCGTGTTCCTCGTGCGCGGCGTGTCGGGTTTTGCCAGTTCATACCTGCTCAACCACGTGTCGCAGTTCGTGCTGGTCGATCTGCGCGCATCGATGTTCGAGCGTCTGCTGCACTGGCCGCAGACAACGCTGGAGAACACCCCGTCGGGACTCGTGATCTCCAAGTTCATCAATGAAGCGACCAATGCCCTTAACCTTGCCGCCGAGGTGATGACGACGGCGGTGCGCGACACGCTCACCGTGTTGGTGCTGGTGGCCGTGCTGTTGTACTACAACTGGCAATTGACGCTCGTGACGCTCTTCGTGGCACCGCTGGTGGCGATCGTGCTGCGCGCCTTCAGCGCGCGGCTGCGGCGCCTCAACCTCGAAAACCAGCAGATGCTGGGCGAGATGACCCGCGCCGTGCAGGAGGCGCACGAAGGCAGCCGGGTGATCAAGATCTACGGCGGATTCGACTATGAGCGCGGCCGGTTCGGCGCCATCAATCAGAAGCTGCGCCGCTTTGCAATGAAGATGCAGGTCGCCTGGTCTGCGTCCACGCCGCTCACGCAGATCATCGCCGCCGCTGCGCTGGCCGTCATCATCGGCATTGCGCTGTGGCAGGCGCGTGCCGCGCGCCTGTCACCCGGCGAGTTCATCACGTTTCTCACCGCCGCCATGCTGCTGCTGCCGCCGTTGCGTCATCTGGCGGCGCTGAACGGTCCCATGGCGCGCATGCTCGCCGCCGCGGAAAGCGTCTTCACGCTCGTTGACTCCGCGCAGGAGCTCGACGGCGGCACGCGCACGATCGAGCGCGCGCTCGGCGCGATCGACCTGCGCGCGGTCACGCATCAATACCCCGGGACCGCGACGCCGGCACTGGTCGACTTTTCCCTTTCCGTGCGCGCCGGCGAGATGGTGGCACTGGTCGGTGCCAGTGGCGCCGGCAAGACGACGGTGATCAACCTCATTCCGCGCTTCGTCAATCAGACCGCGGGGCAGATCCTGATCGACGGCATAGACACGCAGCAACTGACGCTCGCCAGCCTGCGGCAGCAGATCGCGCTGGTGTCGCAGGACGTGGTGCTGTTCGACGACACGATCGCGGCCAACATTGCCTATGGTGCTTCGCGCGGCGCCTCGCTCGACGAAATTCGCGCGGCGGCCGAAGCCGCCTATCTGCTGCCTTTCATCGAATCGCTGCCGCAGGGATTTTCGACCCAAGTGGGCGAGGGCGCGGTCAAGCTCTCCGGTGGACAGCGCCAGCGCCTGTCGATTGCGCGCGCATTGCTGAAGAACGCGCCGATTCTGCTGCTCGATGAGGCAACCTCGGCGCTTGACTCCGAATCAGAGCGCTTCGTCCAGTCGTCGCTCGAGCGCCTGATGCGCGGGCGCACGACGATCGTCGTTGCGCATCGGCTGTCGACGATCGAGCGTGCCAATCGCATCGCGGTGCTCGAGGAGGGCCGCCTGGCGGAGATCGGCACGCATGCCGAACTGCTCGCGCGCGGAGGTCTGTATTCACACTTGTACCGGATCCAGTTCGCCGCTCCCGTCGAGGCCCCGGCATGAAAACGACCGCAATGAACCCTCCGATCAGCCGCTATCCGGTGCGGAACTGAAGAACCTGCCAGCGGATATTCGTGAACGCATCCTCGCGGTGCAGGAGAAGCCGGGCATCGTGCCCAACGCCTTCCTGAGGCTCGCCCATCGTCCGGAGGAGTTTCGTGCTTTCTTGATCTGTTGTAGTGAAGGTATCGGCTCGGTACCGCAGCCCGTTCGCCCTGCATTCGCCGGGGCGTGATGCCCGGTACGAGCAGCCACGAGGCGCAATGCGTACCTGGAAAAGTTCCGGCGCGACCGGGGCAGAGCCAGTTTCGCGGGCGCAGGGCGCACGCGGACTCGGATGTCAGTCCGCGCTCAGTCGGCGCGATTTCGCTCGGTGCCGCGCCCCACTCCGGGGTGCCGCGGACGCAAGTTCCGGTCAGCGCAGCGATCGCTTGCGCCCGAAAGGAAGCGCCCGTCGACGCCGCCTCAGCGTCGGGTATGCAGCGTAGGCGGTCAGCGGCGATGAGAGAGCCGCCGGCGAGTCACGGCCATCTCCTGACATTCACGCGCTGGGAAGGCGACATTCGGAATGTCGGGTTACCAGGTGGAGCAGACGTCGCGCGATGGCGTGCACAAAGTCGCGAAATCTCGATTGCCGTCGTTCCAGATTCTTGATACCGGCCGGCGCGAAGTGCTGCGCAAGGGACTGTTCCTTGTGGGATCGCAGGAGCGCAGCCGACCCTCGGCCGACATTAGGAACGTTCCGGAGCGGCCATGCGTTACGTTGCCTGTGGCAGACATTCCTGGCGCGCGTTGGACGGCTGTGCCTGCTGCTCGCCGCCACGACGTGGTAGCATGTACACAATCAATCACGATGGGTTCCGGAAATGTCCACGACGATGACCATTCGCCTCGAAGATGAGGTCAGGGATCGACTTGATCGGCTGGCCGAGTCGACTCAGCGCAGCAAGTCGTTCCTGGCGGCCGAGGCGATCCGCGAGTTTGTCGAGAACAATGAATGGCAGATTGCCGAGATCCGGGCGGCGCTGAAGGAGGCCAACGCGGGCGACTTCGCCTCGGATAAGGACCTCGCCGCCGTCGCAAAGAAATGGAAGGTCAATGCGGATTAGGTGGCTGCGTACCGCGCTGCGCAACCTGGACGAGGAAGCCGCCTACATCGCTGCAGAGGATCCCGCCGCGGCGCGCCTGGTCGTCGGGCGTGTTCTTGCGGCAGTAGGTCAGTTGGCTGACCAACCTGGTCTAGGCAGGCCGGGTCGAGTTCCTGGCACGCGCGAGCTCGTCGTGCTAGAGACTCGCTATCTCGTGCCCTATCGTGTTAGAAGGGATGCCGTCGAGATCCTTCGCGTCTTTCACACATCGCGAAGATTGCCGCAACGTTGATAGCGTCGCTCTCCGCTCGCATCGCGGTTTTGCAAGATGCCTTCGCGAACCGGTTCTGGGCAACCGCTGCGATTCGCCATGGTCACCTTTGCCCTTGGCACCACCCTGGAGAGGTATGCCCATGCAGACTGTGAATGTTGAAGGCGACGGTCCGGTGTGGCTGGTCGCCTTGCAACGACCGTTGGTGCGCAACGCGGTCGATGGCCCTACGGCGCACGCGCTGGCCGCCGCGTTCCGCGCCTTTGATGCGGACGCCGAGGCGCGGGTCGCGGTGCTCGCCGGAAGCGGCGGCACGTTCTGCGCCGGCGCCGACTTGAAGGCCGTGGCCGAGCGCGGTGAGCGCATGAACCCGCTCGAGGACGACCTCGACGCCGACGGCCCGATGGGGCCGACGAGGCTGCAGCTGACCAAGCCGGTGATCGCCGCCATCAGTGGTCACGCGGTAGCCGGCGGGCTCGAGCTGGCTCTGTGGTGCGACCTGCGCGTGATCGACGACACCGCGGTGTTCGGCGTCTTCTGCCGTCGCTGGGGCGTGCCGCTGGTCGACGGCGGCACGGTGCGGCTGCCGCGGCTGATCGGCGAGAGCCGTGCGCTCGATCTGATCCTGACCGGCCGCGCGGTTGACGCCGACGAGGCGATGATGATCGGGCTGGCCAACCGGCGCGCTGCGCCAGGGCAGACCGCGCTCGACGCCGCGCTTGGACTGGCGCGGCAACTAGCCGGGTTGCCGCAGAACTGCCTGCGCTCGGACCTGATGAGCGTCAAGATGCAAGCCGGGCTGCCGCTGCGCGGCGCGCTGGCGCAGGAGTTCGCGCTCGGCATGGCGACCCTGCAGTCGGGCGAGAGCCGACAAGGCGCGGGGCGATTCGTCGCTGGCGCTGGTCGCGGCGGGGGAGCGGCCTGAACCTGGCGTCGGTGCTCAGCTTCCTGCAAACTGCCGACTGGCCGCATCCCGCCAATTCGAAACGGCCGCGTTGGGCCGCGCGGCCCGCTTGCAAGATGCGGCCGCAACCGGCCGAAGCGTTTCTTCCTCGAATGCGGCCGGTCATCGGCAACCGCCGGCCAATAGCAGTCAAACGTGAACCCCGCCGGAGCCGGTGTTGTGGCCGACGCCAAACTGAGCCACCGTGCCGACGTCGTGGTGAGCTACCTTCAGAACCCCAATCGCCAACAGCGATGCGATATCACCGGCGGTCTTGCGGCTTACCCGAAGGTCGGCAGCCACCGCTGAAATGGCTCAATTCAGCTTCGGCGCCAACAGGAATGACGGGTTCCAAGAGGCAGCCGACTCAGCGAGACGCCGCGCACGTCGCGACAAGACCAGAAGCCGACGTTCGGATGTTCGGGGCGAGGCTTGCCTTGTAGCACGCTCGTGCTACAGTGCGGACGCTTTCTTGGAGCTCTCATGTCCACAACCACGATTCGCCTTCCGGAAGACCTTAAGGCCCGCATTGCGGCTGTCGCCAAGCGAACCGGAAGAACGCCCCACAGTCTCATCCTCGAGGCGATTGCCGAAAAGGCCGATGAAACGGAACGACGCAGCGACTTCCACGAATTGGCCGAGAAGCGCTATGCGGCGATCGCAGCCTCTGGCAAGGCAATTCCATGGAGAGAAATGCGTACCTACCTCGAAGAGCGGCTAGCAGGTGGGCGGCCGCGGCGTCCTGTTGCCAAGAAGTTGGCGCGGTAGCAGTGTCGCGAATCGAGATTGCTCCGGAGGTCGGCGAAGATTTCGATCGAATCTTCGATCACCTCGCGCAGTATGACCTCGAGCATGCCCCGGCCAGAATTGGCGAAATCATCCAGGCTTTTAACGTCCTCGAGACCAACCCCTTCATCGGCCGGCTTACGGCGAAGAACACGCGCGAGCTGATCATTGGTCGCGGCTCGCGGGGTTACGTGGCGCTGTACCGCTGTGTGGCGGAACTGGACACCGTATTTGTCCTTGCCGTGCGGAGTCAGAAGGAAGCCGGCTACAAGCGAGAGTGAAGGCCAGCCGGCCCAAACGGTGCGGCCTCATCGTCTGTGGACGGCCAGAACCTGTCTTGCCGATGCAGCGCAGGAACTTGCGCATTCCGGTATTTCGCGGCTTGTTGCCCTGGATGGATGGCTGCGGGTACTGTCCGCGAAATCGAGGCAAACCCAGAGCCGCAGCGGCTTGCCTTTGAGAATGGTCCAATCCGTAGTCTGCCATTCGTGGATCGTGCAGCGGATCTATGAGCCGGACCCAGCTTCAAAATCTCTGCGGCTATGCAACTCAAGGAGATTCGAACCATGCCACGCACGATTACGCAGGCTGTAGTTCTTCCTCGTCCGCCCGCGCGCCTTTACATGATGTACCTCGATCCGCGCGAGCACGCTGCGTTTACCGGCGCACCGGTGAAGGTGGCGGCACGGGTCGGGGCGCGGTTCGAGGCGTTTGGCGGCGCTTTGAGCGGAACCATACTTCAGCTTGTGCCGAATCGACTGATTGTGCAGTCGTGGCGCTCGACCAATTTCGGTAAGCGTGACCTGGACTCGAGCT
>Ga0209048_10001484_pt1 | contig 24082 bp, 22 predicted proteins | sample FrelakmetCRP12CR_FD_187146 | JGI IMG/M metagenome (GOLD analysis project Ga0209048, IMG submission 187146) | Freshwater lake sediment microbial communities from the University of Notre Dame, USA, for methane emissions studies - CRP12 CR (SPAdes)... | ecosystem: Environmental > Aquatic >... | reverse complement strand
TGGGACGGATGGCCCGGGGTCAGGGTAAGACAACGGTACACCAGATTATTTCATCATAGGAGAGGGTTCAGGAAAAAAGGGAGAAACACTCCTGCCCGGGCAGGATAATCAACAACCCTTTTGTGATAAGATACGGAAGGGTCCATATCAGAACTTTTTTTACAATACTGATTCGACATCCACATTTATTACCTGTGGAACCCCATTGGGCAGTATGCGAAAAATCCTTCTGGTGTCCTCTGCCGTTATAATTATCCTGTTGCTGGCCCTTTTTCTGCTGGCCCAGCCTGCTACAGAGACAATCCCCTACACAGTCAAAGGGAATACCGGAGCGATCGAGTTCCGGCACTACCCCGCAATGGTGCTTGCTACCGTGGACAGTCCCGGGAGCGATGCCGGTTTCAACCCGCTCTTTGCCTATATCTCAGGCAGCAATAAAGCCCGGAGTAAAATCCCGATGACTGCACCGGTAATAACCTCGGAAAAGATACCGATGACTTCCCCGGTTGTTTCAGATGCGTCATCGATGTCGTTTGTCATGCCGGCAGGAACATCAAGGGATGAGATCCCTGATCCGCTGGACAGCAGGGTGCGGATCGTCACAATTCCGGAACGGGAGGTCGCAGTCATCCGCTTTTCCGGGGCTGGCGCTCAGCAGGATGTGGATGCGAAAACATCCCTGTTGCAGGAAGGATTGAAAAACGCGGGGATTAACGCTGTGGGCCAGCCGTTTCTGATGCGCTACGATTCACCATGGACACCAGGCTTTCTGCGGCGGAATGAGGTAGGGATCGAAATCTCGCGATAGATTCAAAAGCCCTTTTAATGGAGTATCATTGGCTTGATACGCTCCTGCCATTATCATCCGGGCAGGCTCGCCCCCGCCGCTGCCCAGGGCGGAAATTATCAAATCCATCAGCCTTGGTAATCTTCACATCGATACCGGGGTTCACCTTTTTTTTGAACAACGATTGGGTCCAGGGGTTGATAGCATGTCTTGGGAAAATGAATGGAACTGGATTTGCGGACCCCAAAGTAGATGAACGAGCTTATTCTTTACGCAATCTCTGACAGAGGGGGGGTTACCGGTTCAGTGAAGTCCCCCAGAGTGTTTTCTCGTACCGCTGGGCCATTTCAGAGCCACGGGTGCAGAATTTCTGGTATTTCATGCCATATTCCGGAGTGACCGGGCACGTGGGGCATTTGCAGGTTTTCTCTTCGGAAATGCACATGAAACTTTTCCCGATTGCACAAAAAAGCCGTTCTTTTGCATTCTTTGCACAATCGTTGTAGGTTGGACAGGTTGGACAAATGCATTTCTCTTTGTACATTTCCAGGCCGACCCTCTGCTCTTCAGGGGTCATCTTCTGCCACGCCTCGGCCATCTGTTCGAATTTATCCATAGAGCGGTAATTGTGGTAAGGAACAGATATAATTTTCGCAGGTGGGTAGTTCATAGTTACCCAAAATCGGGCGTTACCTTACCACCCATCAAAAAATCCGGGCTTCATCTCCCGGGCCCATGTGACAAAAGACATTAAGCAGTCAGGAGAAGACTAACTTAGCAAATGGCACAGCTGACCGTCGATATCGGCGGACGCCCGGGGATAGACTGCCGGGGGTTCTGCGAGTACTGCTACTTTAAGCGGGTGAAGGATGTCCCCCCGCTCGGGTGCCGGTACTGCCTCCCCTTTAAAAAAGGCTGTGATTACTGTTCACGGAGCGTGCAGGAGCACTATTCCGGGTTTAAGAGTTTCCGCGACGTCGCCGACGACACCCTCGCCCGCCTCAACGTGCAAAACGAGGACGTAAGCCGGGTCACCATCAGCGGTGGAGGGGACCCGAGCTGTTACCCGCGGTTCAGGGAATTAATCGAGCTCCTCTCAAGCATGGAGGCCCCGCTCCATATCGGGTACACGAGCGGGAAGGGGTTTGATTCCCCGAAAATTGCGAAATTCCTGATCGATAACAACATGTCGGAACTTTCCTTCACGGTATTCTCTACAAACCCCTCGCTCCGGAAACGGTACATGCACGACCCGTCGCCTGAAATCTCGTTGAAAATACTCGATGAGCTCTGCGGGGCAATCGATGTCTATGCAGCCGCTGTTGTCCTCCCGGGAATCAACGATGGCGACCGGCTGATGGAGACCTGCCAGTGGCTCGAGGACCGTGGAGCAAAGGGCATTATCCTGATGCGGTTTGCCAACTCCCGTGAAAACGGGTTGATCCTCGGGAATGAACCGGTGATCAAGGGCCAGCGGGTCCATACACCGGAAGAGTTCCGGGACATGGTGACCGATATTGCAGGCTGTTTCAGGCAGCTCAAGATTAGCGGGACGCCCCTCTGGGACCCCAAAATCGGTTCACCGTTTACACTCCTCAACGAACCTGACCTCATCGCGAAACTCCCACGGATCACGAGGAACGCGAGTATTATCACCGGTTCCGTCGCAGCCCCCTTCATCCGGGACGTCCTTCACCAGTGCGGACATGGGGCGTCCGTTATACCGGTAACAAAAGATATTGCCTGCCTGATTACCATTGAAGACTTAAAAAACCTCGACCTCAGCACGTTGCAGAAGACGGTCATCATACCCGGACGGGCATTCGTGCATGACCGGGACGCATCGGCCGTCCTCTCGGCAGACGGAGTGGAACGGTTAGTGGTCCGTGGGCCGGAGACGCTCACGGCCGACGCGGAGACCAGCATGGGGATGACCCGCAACGAGGTCCTTTCACTCGAAATGGAGGGGTTTGCCGACCTTATCAGGGTTATCAACCAGTTCGGCCAGCCGGGATAACAAAAAAGCCGGCGATACTATTATGAACGGAACCACCCATTTATAAACAGCACTTTTTGGTGCTGGCAGATGTAAATCCGACGTGCTATTCCTGCACGGCCCATTCGTGGCTGGGGATTACGGGGAGTCAGCAGTAGCGACTCTTTTCCCGGATTTACTGATCGCACAGTTAGAGGTGAACTATGGCAAGAATGTATGCGCGAACGAGAGGTCAGTCAGGATCGGTCAGGCCATACCGGAAAGAAGCACCGGAATGGTCCAACACCGATGTGACCGCGATCGAGAAGGTCATTGTTGACCTGAGTAAAGAGGGTGTATCAACCGCCCGGATCGGCCTGGTCCTCCGTGACCGCTATGGTGTCCCTGACGTGAAACTCGCTACAGGGAAGCGGATAGGACAGATTGTGAAGGAAAAAGGGCTTGAAGGAGAGATCCCGGAAGACTTAAAGAACCTTATTGTTAAGGCACTCGGGCTCCGCAAGCACCTCGCAGAGAATAAGAAAGATGTGCACAACAAGCGGCAGATGCAGCTGACAGAATCGAAAGTCCGGAGACTTGTCAAGTATTATGTAAGTTCCGGCAAGCTGGCGAAGGGCTGGGTATACAAGCCCGAGACCGCAGAAATCCTGCTCTCAAGATAATCCAAATGTCGCTCGAAGAAGCAGCCGGACGGGTCGCAGAACACCTGGAACGCCAGGAGTTTGTGGAGGTGTACGCTCACCATGATGCAGATGGCATTACGGCCGCGTCTATCCTCTGTATCGCGATGCTCCGGAAGGACATGAAATTCCGCCTCAGGGTAGTTGCCGAACTGCCGGAGACCGGGATCACTGCCGGGCAGGGCACGCTCCTCTGTGACCTCGGGTCAGGCCGCGAAGACCTGCCCGGGGACGTGATGGTCGTGGACCACCATATCCCGGGGTTCTCAGGGAACTATCATGTGAACCCCCGGCTGTTCGGGATCGACGGAGACCATGAACTGAGTGCATCGGGTACAGCGTACCTGGTTGCCAACGAGCTCGGGGACAACCGCGACCTCGCCGGCCTGGCAGTTACAGGGTTTGTCGGCGATGGCCAGGAACCGGCAGGGAAAAACCTCGAGATCTTCAACGAGGCCGTTGCGAACCGGATCATCACACCCGGGCGGGGCTTACACCTGCCGGGAAGAGATGCACCCGAACGGCTTTACATGTCGATCAATCCCTATCTACCCGGGATCAGCGGGAACCAGCCCGTCGTGGAATCAATCCTCGACAAGTGCACCGGTGAAGAGGAACTTGATTACTCCCTCCTCCTCTCGCTCCTCGTCCTCGAGACAGGCCAGAAAACCGGTGCAAATGCTGCATACCGGTTGTACGGGGACACCTACGGGCTGGAACGTGAAGTCCTCCCGGACGCCCACACACTTGCCGCGGTGCTCGATGCATGCGGGAAGGCCGGAAAAGGAGGCCTCGCTGCATCGATCTGCATGAGGTCATCCGCAGGGCTTCCCGACGCATGGGAAATCGCTCGTTCGCACCGGCTGCAGGTGATAGGGGCTCTCGACAATGCCTGCAAAACGGCAGGACAGGATGGCTTCTATGAGGTGGAGGACGTTGTTGTGGCGAGTGATGTCGCAGATGCCCTGGCCTATGACTGCACCGACAGGAACCCTGTCCTCGTGTTTTCATCGGCCGGGGATGTCTGCCATATCTCGGCACGGTGCCCGAAAGGGGTCACCCGGGATATCGGCACGATTATCCGCGAGATCGCCCGTGCATGCGGTGGAAAGGGGGGTGGACACCGGCTCAGGGCCGGGGCAACCGTCCCCTGCACGAGAGTACCGGAATTCCGGTCAGCATGGCAGGAGGCAATGGCCTCATGAACGGATTAGCAGTAGAAGGCGTCATTATGACACGGCACAGGCATTCAGAGGAGATTGCAGGCTCAATCCAGCCTGACAACCTCTCGAGCATGACGACCGGGGTAGAAGACGGGTGCGTAAAAACGGTCATCCGGAGTCAGAACCTCAGGTCCGTGATCGCGTCAGTTGACGACTACCTGATGAACCTCGGAATAGCGGAGGAGATATGTTCGTACGCTTTGCATTAGATGCCGAACTTATGTTCAGCGCTGCCCTCACCCCCGAAGCGGTAGAGGCAGTCGGCAACCTGGTAGAGGAGTCCAACCGGACACTGTTCAGGAAAGGGGTACCTGCAGGTACCGGGGAAGACGAGATCGGCCGTATTGTCAGATGGTCTGCTGATGGCCCCCTGGTATACCTCTCGATTGAGAGCGGGCCGTATACCCGTGCACATGACGGGCTGTTCCGGTTCCGGAAGCAGATAGCACCGACACTCGGCCGGTTCAGGGTAGGGCTCCGTGATATCGTCGTGAAATCATTCAGGATCACGATGAAGGGGGACTTCCCGAAGGAGGTCCATATCCCGAACCTCCCCTTCATTACCCGGTCATGCCTCCTTGGCGATACCCTCGAGCTCGAACTCGTGATGACGGCTGCCGACCTCGAAAACCGTGTCCCTGACCGTCTCGTCCGCCTGGTCGAAGAGAAAATCCAGGCATGCACCTACGGTGGCAAGGCCGAGCACTGGGAGCTCATTTTTGAGAGCGGGCCAAAACCCCGGTTCTCTGAAAGCGACCCCACCGAAGAGATGATCAGGCGGAACTGGGTCAGGCATGCATTGTCCCGCGGGCAATGGATCCATGCACCCCAGTCCGTCCAGCTCTTCCGGGCCTTCGAGGAGATAGTCGTTGAGAAGATCATCAGACCAATGGGGTTCGCCGAGATGATCTTCCCAAAACTCGTCCCGTGGGAAGTCTGGAAGAAGTCAGGGCATGCAAAAGGGGTCTATCCAGAGATCTACTATGTATGCACACCAAAAACCCGCGATCCGGCCTACTGGGAAGATGTCGGCGACTACTTCAAGGTGACCGGCGAGGTCCCGGTGGAGATGATCAGGGAGAAGATCGACGGGCCGATCGGCGGGCTCTGCTATGCACAGTGCCCCTCGTTCTGGCCGTTCCTGCAGGGGGAGACCCTTGCAAACGACTGCCTTCCGATCCGGATCTTTGACCGGAGCGGGACCTCCCACCGGTACGAGAGCGGGGGGATCCACGGGATTGAACGCGTCGACGAGTTCCACAGGATTGAGATCCTCTGGCTCGGCACCGCGGAACAGACCGTTGAGACCGCAGACCGCCTCCACGAAGCATACCGGCATGTCTTCGAGGACCTCCTCGAACTGGAATGGCGTGCAGCACGGGTAACACCGTGGTTCATGGCACAGGAAGGGATGATCGAGACAGAGACAGAAAGCAGCTGCGGCTGCGGTTCACGGGTTGGGACAACTGATTACGAGGCGTTCCTCCCGTACAACAAGAGCTGGCTCGAGTTCCAGAACGTGAGTATTAACGGCGACAAGTACCCGACAGGGTTCAACGTGAAGATCCAGAGCGGTGTGGACTGCTGGTCGGGCTGCTCAGGTATCGGCCTCGAGCGGTGGACCGCTGCGTTCCTCGCACAGAAAGGCCTTGACATTGAGAAGTGGCCGGAAACGGTCGCGAAACTGGTCGGAGAACCAAAAGAATTATTCAAATTCCTTTAAAGGTGATTTTATGGCAAGAAAGAAACAGATTGGAAGAAGAGTTGAAGGCTGGAAAGCCAAGAGCTGGTACAAGGTGTACACACCCGACCAGCTCGGAAAATACTACATTGGGGATACCATTGCGAACGACCCGGAAAGCGTGGTCGGGCGGGTCATGCAGACCACCCTCGGTGAGATCATCAATGACTACTCACGGCAGAATGTGAAAATGCGGTTCCGTATCGCAAACGTTGCAGGCGATTCAGCCTACACCGAGTTTATCGGCCACGAGGTCACCAAGGACTACCTGAGGTCCCTCGTCAAGCGGCGGACCACCCGTATCGATTCCCACATCCCGGTAACGACCAAGGACGGAAAAAAGCTCCTACTGACCGTCACCTGCTACACGCTCACCAATGCAAACCTCTCGCAGACTCACGCGATCAGGGGCATGATGACGAAGTACGTGCTCGAACAGGTTAAGGGCGGAGACCTCAGCGCGTTTGTCAACAGTATCGTGACCGGCGAGATCTCAAAGGAACTCTTCAAGATGTTGAAACTGGTCTTCCCGATCCGGCGTGTCGAAGTCATCAAGTCAAAAGTGGAAGTACCTTCGTTATCAGTCGCAACATAAGGGTTACCATACCCTGACCAGGGATTTTTTCCCTGTAACGGTTTTTTCTTATTTTTAGGCTCTATTGAAATACACATCAACGGGAAGTTCACACCCGGACGATTGAAAAGGCCTCGTTCAAAATTTCCTTGCATTGGAGGCCGATCAAGCATTTACATAGGAAATCCTCTTACCGAATTTTACTAAATTCAGGATTATTTCGAAATTTTCCAACGCTCCAGGAGGCTCCGCCCCACCGCTGAGGCACCCGGTTGGGATAGAGTATGATCTCCAAATCTCTGAATTTCTGTTGAATGCCCCAATTGAACCCTTTCCATGAATATCTTATCGGGGGTGGGGCAGGGAGGGGGTGAAACCCCCTCCTGTATGAGCAGTTCTGTTAATTTTGTTATGGATATTGAATATTCAACAACATTGCGGGTGAAAAAAATGGACCTTTCATTTTTCACCTGTTTGGTGTGATGCCAAAGGGTTTCATGAGGGTTTTTTTTATTCCGCGTAGGATTTCTAAAGAGCCTATTTTTTAAACTTTTTTAGATTCGGTAGCTGAAAACCTGTCCGCTAAACCCCGGGTGAACCGCAGGCCTCACCGGTTGATACCGTACGGTATAATTATCCCTGCACCCAAACATTCCCGTTAATGACAGCACATAAAGTAATTCTTCTGGTGCTGGACGGGGTCTCGGACCGCCCCTGCCCCGAACTCGGCGGAAAGACCCCCCTGCAGACCGCACGCACCCCGGTCCTTGACCGCATTGCCAGGGAGGGCATTTGTGGAATAATGGATACCATAGGTCCGGGGATCAGGCCGGGTTCTGACACCGCCCACCTTGCCCTGCTCGGGTATCCCCCGGAGCAGTACTATACCGGCCGGGGGCCCCTCGAGGCAGAAGGGACCGGCATCCACATGAAACCCGGGATGATCGGGTTCCGCTGTAATTATGCCACCGTTGATGCGGATGGCAAAGTAACGGACAGGAGAGCGGGGAGGATCCATGATACTGATGCCCTGAGCAAAGCGGTCCAGGAACAGGTAGACCTCTCCCGGTTCGGCGTAGAATTCGTGTTCCGTTCCGGTGCCGGCCACCGTGCAGCCCTGGCCCTTTCCGGGGAGGGACTCGGCCAGTGTGTCTCTTCGAATGACCCGAAAAAAGAAGGTGTCGTCCCGCCGGAGTTCGAAGCACTCCGTGACCGCCCGGGAGATGAAAAGACAGCATTCGTGCTGAATGAATTTGTCGCACAGGCAACACGGGTCCTTTCGAACCACCCGGTCAATAAAGACCGACTCGCTCAGGGCCTTCCCCTGGCAAATGTCGTCCTAATCCGTGGCGGCGGAGAGATGGGGCATTTTGAGCCGTTTAAAGAACGTTATGGACTTAACGGGAGCGTCATATGTGCGGCATCGCTGATCAGCGGTATCGGTAAGGTGGTCGGACTCCGGCATGTCCCGGTCCCGGGTACGACCGGATCGATTAATTCAGACCTTGATGCCAAAGTTGCCGCCACGATACGGGAGTTACAGGAACAGGACTTTGTGCTTGTCAATATCAAGGGGGCGGACGAGGCAGGCCATGATGGCCATGCAGGAGAAAAATCCGCTTTTATCGAGCGGATCGATGCTGCCATTGCACCCCTTGCAGAGGTACCGGACTGCCTTCTGGTCGTGTGTGCAGACCACAGCACCCCCTGCACAATAAAAGACCACAGTGCTGATCCTGTCCCGGTCGTGATACGGGGTGACGGTGTCAGGGTGGACCGGGTGAACCATTTCGACGAGTATGCCGTTGCCGAAGGGGGACTGCACCGGATCCACGGGTGTGACCTGATGCCGATCATCGAAGACCTGATCAACAAGGCGCACAAATATGGAGCATAACAAGGGCGGTGCTGTTCATTGAAAGCAGAATTAATTCTTGGAATCGAGGGCTTCCGGTTCGTTGAGCCCACCTTCGCAGACCTTTCCGACGAGCTGTGGACTGATATCCTGATCGCTGCACTGGGGGACGAGGGGAGGCTCCTGATCGATGAAAAGGAGGAACCCATTGCGTTTGCCATCGGGGACGGGTTCCGCTGGAACGTGGGCTCATTCCTTGCACGAAAACCAGATGCTGCTCTTATTGAACGGTTTGAAGAGACCGCAGGTGAGATCTGGCAGGAAAAACGCGAAGTCTGGGCCGAAGCGGTCAGGGAATATTACAGCATTGAGGTGATCAATACCGTCGTGCCTGCGCTGGAGGACCAGAACCCGGACCGCCAGGCGATGGTGAACGAGTTGCTCGCCTATATCTGGGGCGAAGAGGTGCCGGGTGTATGCCTTGACTGCTGCTGCGGGTCTGGTATCGGGGCCGTTGCGCTGCGGAAACAGGGGTTCACCCCGCTCTCGTACGATAACGATGCCTCGCTTCTGTCACTCGGTTTTTCGAAAAAACGCCTCATTCCTGAAGAGACGATGCTGATCGACGCGACAATTGCAAGCCAGTATACCGGCACTGCACCCCATGGTCTCGGGCTGATGTTTGGCGATATTAACAATTTCACCGAGGCACTCTGGGAACAGATAACGGTCGAGCTGATCTCACTGAGCAGTACCACCCTGATCACCGTAAGCACAGAAAAAGAAGCAAGAATTGTAGAGGAATGGGTGAAGTCCCGGGGCAGGTCGGTCAGGGTCTTTGAGAATAAACGTGACCCGATCTATGACCACTGGGTCCTCGATATCAGGCGGAAAAAATAAAGCCGGGAGCCCGGATATGAACAATTCAGGCAACATGACAATCACGGATACCCATGAAAACGACAATTCACTGTTTATCTTCCTGCCATCACCAAGACTGAAACTCCTCTACCTGACCTACCTCTTTTTCGTGGTCTGGATATTCGTTATGCCATGCCTCATGGCAGTGAGCATCCTGTTCCCACCATCGGTCAGCCTCCCCGTTTCCGTCGCAGCGCTGGTGGTCGTCCTGCTCGCACTCACCTGGACCAGGAAATACTACCATTCGATCAGGTACCATTTCACCGCCGGGCAGATCACCCGGTACAGCGGTGTCCTGTTCAAAAAAAAGATAAGCATTCCCTGCGACCAGGTCCACCGGGTCAGCACCCGGAGAGGCCCGTTCCAGCGCATTTTCGGTTTTGCCACCGTCGACCTGCTGACGGCAGATCCCACCGCATCATCCGGCAGCCTGATCCTCCTGTCGATCAATGGCGTGGAAAAACCCGATGCCCTGGAGCAGATGATAGACTCCTGCAGGACCGGGAAGGTCACCGGTTAACTGCTCTTTTTTGGACCTCTTTATGAAAAATTAACCCATGTAAACTCTGAAAGGTTGGAAACCCTGATCCTTCCCAACCCCTCCTGACAAGCGTCGGGCAGGATCTTATGGAATTTACGCTTTGTTGAGATCCTATGCGAAAAAAAAATTACCAGAACTCCTCATACAGGAGGCGGTTTCACCCCATCCCTGTCCCACCCCCGTTAAGATACTCTTGGGCTGGGTTCAATTGGGGCATTCAAAGAAAAATTTCAGAGATTTGGAGATTATATCCTAACCCAACCGGAGCCGCCAAAGCGGCGGGGCGGAGCCCATGGAGCGTAGGTAAATTTGGGAATAACCAAATCAGCAAGATAGATTGAGAGGGTTTCAACAAAGCCGAAAATCTCCAATTTCCTGGATTTTGAATCCTGGACCTGGGTCTTCTTGGGTATTGATCAGTAAGAACCACCCGCTTTTTTCGATAACCTGTTAAAATTACCTGTTTTTAATGAATACGCTGAAAATTGTCAGGACCGATCGTAATTGTTAAAAACCCAGCCATTAACATTCCTTCATGCACGAACTGCTGGCAAAAATTGATGATGCCACCTACAAGCGAATCATCGAAGATGCCAGGATGAAAGGGATCGAGCCCCGGGACTGGATCAGCCACGCAATTAACGAATTTCTCGTTCAGCGCCAGTCCGTAATGAAAGAGGTCCCTGCATGTGAAAATGACACCTGCCTTCCGGATGCCGTGCATGTACATGCAGAGCTGTATACCCCGCATCCCGATGAGGAATGTCACGATAGTATTGAACTGCTGAAACGAAAGGTCCGCGAACTGGAGACCGAGCGTGATAACCTGAAACTACTCCTCGGTCAAAAAGCCGGACCAAACAAGAATGATCCGCTGGAAAAGGCAGAGGTACTCTACCTGACATGCCAGATCGAGAAAAACGCGTTTGAGCTTGACGGGATGGAGACTGCCCTTGAGCGGCTCCGCCTGGAGAGAGACAGGTTATTGACTGATCCCGAAAACATTCATACGATACAGCATATCGAAAAGGAGATCGACAGGCAGCAGTTTGAGGTGGATAATTTCAGGGAAGAGATCGCAAAACTCATGTCCACCCGTGATACGTTACGGGAGGAAATCGCAAAAAAACAAAGAGAATAAGACCCTCATTTGTCTCTTCTGTCCGCCTGTTCCAGATTGGATTCAATATAATTGGGAACGCCAAATAGAAGCATTTTCGGGAATATATCGTCCCGTATGGTTACAGCCCGGTTGTTCAATAGTCCCTGCATGAATGGACCTATCTTGTTTCCCACATACCGAGACGGGTGTTCGTCACGGGGATCTCTTCCTGAACCGCAGTATCTGATTTGAACGACGGGTGGTTCACCTTTTTTGTTACCCTGTAACTTTCCATCCCCACAGACGGATATGGATTGAGCAATGGTGCCAGTTCTTCAAAGGCACAAAATTTCGGGTCAAGCCAGGTTTTTTCGTCCTCTTGTTTAAGCATTGCCGGCATCCGGTTATGGACAGGGAGGACCAGCGAATTCGGGCTGGTAGTAATAATCGTAAAAGACCAGGTAATGCTACCATCAGGTCCCTGCCATGAATCGCAAAGGCCCGCCATTCCAAAAGTCTCCTGGCTTTTCAACCTGAAATACACGGGGTACTTCTCGTTTCCGGACTTTTTCCATTCATAAAAACCCGTGGCCGGTACGATACATCGCCCACCTGAGAGCAGTATCCGGAACAGTTTCTTTTCATTCAGTCCCTCTGCCCTGGCATTTATCGGTGCCGGTGAGGTTTTCTCATCCTTAGTCCATGATGGGATCAGGCCCCATTGCATGAGGACACACTGTGCATTCCCGGACCCGGCAATGACCGGAACTTCTTCCCCTGGTGCGATATTGTACAAAGGCAGGGTGATCCCTCCAGGTTCAGAGACGCCGAAGCGATCAGCCAGGTAACCGATCCTCACTGCGATAGAGAAGCGACCGCACATTACTGAATGGTAGTTCCGAAAAGCGGATAATAGTATCCGGAACAGGTACTCCCGGTCCCGCTATCCAACGCGGTGAACGGATAGGTTCCCGGGCCTACAGGAAAAAATTGTATTTCTGGATAGATTTATAAGAAAAGCCAGGGGGTTTTTACGGATCGTTTTCCTTGGTATTACCTGACATACGACGTTTTGCATTCTCATGCGCCAGGGTTTTCTCCGTAAGGAACTCTTTGTAAACACCGTCTCTCAATGGGATTGCCTCAAACCGCATGAGTAACTCTTTTATTAATCCTTGTTCAAAGATGAGATTGAGGGCGGTACTCGTGATCTCCTCATAGGCCTTGCTATGAGCATGACCGGCATCCATCCGGTACTTTTGCGAATACGCCATGCAGAGACAATCTACCATGAGATTGAAATAAAGAATCACGGTCTCTTTATCGGCCCTGGAGACCCGTTCAGCTTCGACCTCGACATCAGCCCAGAAATTGCTGATAATCCTGACGAGATCTTCAAATTCTTCATCGGAAACGGTATTGCCACCACGGGTTGCAATCTCCTGAACAAATGAACGTATCTCGTTGTCATCCATAGAGCCGCCTCCCGGGATCTTTCATTGGTATACCTGTTCCAGGTTATATAAATCCAGTGGTATGATGCGGGGTTAAATGAAAACCGTTTTCCTGGTCTACGTACCGCGATTAAAGAATTGTAAGGGAAGACTGGTTTGATATATACGGATGTTTGTTCAATAGGGCCATATGAAACTGCATGAACCTTCCATTTTTTCCGGATTACTCTTCCAGATTCACACCCCATATCGAAAAATATTCCTCCAACAATGTATAAATATATACAAAGAAGAATACTATTATGCAAACAAAAATCCTCCTTGACGAGGAGCAGATGCCAAAACGGTGGTATAATGTCCAGGCGGACCTGAAAACTCCGCTGGACCCCCCGCTCCACCCCCAGACCCAGGCACCGATCAGGCCCGAAGACCTGTCTCCTATCTTCCCGATGGAGATTATCCGGCAGGAAGTGACCACTGACCGCTATATCGATATTCCCGAAGAGGTGCAGGACGTGTTTCACCTCTGGAGACCAAGCCCGCTGTACCGCGCCCACAGGCTTGAAAAATTCTTAAAGACACCGGCGAAGATTTACTACAAGTGGGAAGGGGTAAGCCCGGCCGGGAGTCACAAGACGAACACGTCGATCCCCCAGGCTTATTATAACATGAAGGAAGGGATTGAGCGGATCGCAACAGAAACCGGTGCAGGCCAGTGGGGTTCTGCAATGTCTTTTGCGACCATGCTCTATGATCTCGAGTGTACCGTCTATATGGTCAGGTCGAGCTATGCACAGAAACCTTACCGGAAGTCGATGATGCACGTCTGGGGCGCGGAATGCATCCCCAGCCCGAGTGACAAGACGAATGCCGGACGTGCAATGCTCGAAAAAGACCCTGATACACCGGGGAGCCTTGGCATGGCCATCTCTGAAGCCGTTGAAGATGCGGCATCCAACAAGAACACCAATTACGCGTTAGGCTCGGTCTTAAACCATGTCTGCCTTCACCAGACTGTCATCGGGCTCGAATGCCGGGAACAACTTGCGATGGTCGATGACTACCCGGATGTCGTGATCGGGTGTGTTGGCGGCGGTTCAAACTTCGCCGGGATCTCGTTCCCGTTTGCCGGGGACAAGCTGACCGGGAAACACAAGGATGTTGATATCATCGGTGTTGAACCAGCCTCCTGCCCGACGCTGACAAAGGGGCTGTTTGCCTATGACCTTGCAGATGAAGCAGGCTACACCCCGCTTCTCAAGATGTTCACGCTTGGCCATGATTTTGTCCCGCCCTCCATGCATGCAGGTGGTCTCCGCTACCACGGGGACTCCCCGATCGTCTCCCGGCTTGTGCACGACGGGGTAATGCGGGCGGTCTCATACCACCAGAGCGAAGTCTTTGATGCAGCCCAGACCTTTGCCCGTACGGAAGGGATCATTGTAGCCCCCGAGACCTCCCATGCGGTAAGATCTGCAATTGACGAGGCCCTCGCCTGTAAAAAGACCGGGGAGGATAAGACCATTCTCTTTAACTGTTCAGGTCATGGCAATTTCGATATGTCGGCATATGATGCCTATTACGAAGGCAAACTGGTGGACTACGAATACCCGGACACCTTGATCAACGAGGCCATCGCCAGGATACCAAAAATTTCCTGATTCCTTTTTTTTATGCGACGCATCGGACTTTTAATCAACCCGGTAGCCGGCATGGGTGGTGCCGTGGGGCTTAAGGGGACCGATGGCACTGTTGAAGAGGCCCGACGCCGGGGTGCGTCACCGCAGGCAAAGAACCGGGCACGCATTACGCTTTCCCTGCTTGCCCGTGAACCTGAAATTAGTTTTGTTACCTGTTCAGGCCAGATGGGAGAGGAGGCCCTCATGGAGGCCGGGGTGAAGGATTACCAGGTACTCTATCATTGCCACGATGAGAGCAGTGCCAATGATACGCGGCAGGCTGCACTGGCATTTAAAAACGCCGGTGTTGACCTGGTCCTTTTTTGCGGGGGTGACGGGACTGCCCGGGATATCTTTGATGCAGTTGGCCGGGAACTGCCCGTCCTCGGTATCCCTGCTGGTGTAAAGATGTACTCCGCTGTCTTCGCCATCGATCCTGCAACCGCCGCAGAACTCGTGACCGGGTACAATGCGCAGTCCCTGCGTGATTCCGAAATAATGGATGTGGACGAAGACGCATACAGGGCAGGGGTGCTCCAAACGCGGTTGTATGGGGTTGCCCGCACTCCTGCTCTTCCGGGAAAAGTCCAGCTCTCCAAGCACGTCTTTGAAGAGGGGGATGAGGAACGGGCAAAAGGAGAAATAGCCCGTTTTATCCACGAGATAATGATCCCTGATGTGCTCTATGTCCTTGGCGCCGGGACTACCACAGAGGCTGTTGCCCGGGATATCGGTGTGAATAAGACGTTGCTGGGTGTCGATGCAATAAAAAACGGGAAACTCGTTGCAATCGACATCAATGAACAAACACTCTGGGATTTGCTCCTCCAGGGCGAGGAGGTAAAAATTCTCATCAGCCCGATTGGTGCACAGGGTTTCATACTTGGCCGGGGCAACCAGCAGATTAGTCCCCGTATCATCCGACGGGTCGGTACTGGCAATATCATCGTGGTCGCAACCCCCCACAAACTCCGGGAAACACCCCTCCTGTATGTGGACTCCGGGGAGCCGGGCCTTGACGCAGAATTTGGTGAAACTGTGCTCGTTGTCTCGGGTTACCACATGGCCCAGCGAAAACGCATCTATCACAGCGATACTATTCAAAGCGAAATAAAAACCCCGGGACGTGTGATACATCAGAAAGTCCGGTGACCTGATATCCAGTCGGTTTTGCTGTCCTGGGAAGCCAGATACCCGTCATCTTTAATTTGCTACATTGCATATTGACTAGTCAGTCTAGACCATTCAGTCTAGTGAATGCGGGAGAGAGCCCGGCAGTACAATCGGAGATATCCATGCAATACCGGAAAGTACCCAAAAATGGCGATCAATTATCAGCACTTGGCTTTGGCGCAATGCGTCTTGCAACGAAGCGACTGAGCATAGATGAAGAGCGTGCCACACGGCAGATCCGTGATGCGATCGACCACGGGATCAACTATATCGATACCGCAGTCCCCTACCACGGCGGGGAGAGCGAGCGGTTTTTAGGTCGGGCGCTTCAGGGTGGTTATCGGGAGAAAGTTAAACTCGCCACCAAACTGCCGCCGTGGAGCGTAAAAACCCGCGAGGACATGGGCCGTATCCTCGACATCCAGCTAAAAAAATTGCAGACCGACCATATCGACTATTACCTTCTCCACTCGCTCGAAGCCGTTCAATGGAAACGGCTCCTGGAACTCGGTGTCCTCGAATTCCTGGATTCAGCAAAGGCAGCAGGAAAAATTATCAATGCCGGTTTCTCCTTCCACGGTGACCGGAAGACATTTAAGGAGATCATCGATGCCTATGACTGGGTCTTCTGCCAGATCCAGTACAATTTTCTCGATGAAACGAACCAGGCCGGGACCGAGGGCCTTCGCTACGCGGCTGCAAAGAATATCGCGGTTATGATAATGGAACCGCTCCGGGGCGGGATGCTTGCCGGAAAATTACCGGACGATGTCAAACAGATATACCGTGATGCAGGGACAAAACGGTCCGCAGCGGCATGGGCACTCCTCTGGGTCTGGAACCACCCGGAAGTGACGGTAGTTCTCTCCGGGATGAATGACGAGAACCACATTGCCGAGAACATTAAAACCTGTGAAGGTGCCCTGCCCGGTTCCATGATAGCCGATGATCTCGCGACTATGGAAACGGTAGCGGCGACCTACCGGAAGCTGATCAGGGTAGGTTGTACCGGCTGTGCATATTGTATGCCCTGTCCTTTCGGGGTGAACATTCCCCAGTGTTTCACCATGTACAACAATTACCACATGGGTTCAAACCGCATGATGGTGAGGGGGTTCTATGGGATGCAGCTGATGGGAGGAATGGGAACGCCGGCCGATGCATCGCTCTGCCGGAACTGCGGGAAGTGCGTAAAGGCCTGTCCCCAGAAGATTGCGATCCCTGACGAACTCAAAAAAGTCAGGAGAACTCTTGGTGGACTCAGCACGAAACTGATGATTCCGCTGGTCAGGCTGATGTTCTCTCCGAAGGTAAAGGAATAACCAAAATATGGTTCTAAAAAAACAAATGAACCCCCGAAAAACTTTCAAATCAACAGAAGAACGTGTCGGGATCTCATCCGGAAACCGTGAAAAGATACTCGTAACGGCACTCAGGCTCTTTACCACGCAGGGTGTGGACGGAACCCCGACTGCGCAGATCAGCAAAGAGGCAATGGTCTCGACCGGTACGCTATTCCACTATTTTCCGGATAAGAACTATCTCGTCGACCAGTTGTACCTCTCGATCAAGAAGGAACTGGCAGAAGTTATCCGCAGTAACGATGATAGTAAGCGCCCTACCAAACAACGCCTCGAGCAGTGTTTGCGTGGGTATATTGCATGGGGCGTGGCAGACCCGGAAAAGGCGCGGTTCCTTGACCAGGTTTACAACTACCCGGGTGTCCGGGAAGAGGTAAAGCAGCAGGCATATGATGATTTTACCTGGATGATGGAGCTGAGCAATTCGGCGGTCCGCGAAGGAATAATACAGGATCTGCCGCCCGGGTTTTATGCGGTAATGCTTTCCCGGATCCTGAATGGCATTTTGACACTCATAGAATCCGGGAGTTCAGCAATGTCACAGGAAGAGATCATAGAAAACGGGCTTGCGATGCTCTGGAAGTTATAATATCTCTCTCCTGCGCAATGGGGGATTGCCTGCAAACCGCCGTAACGCATCATAAAACCTCATTTAATCAGGCCTGGATTTAATATCCAGGGAAATGTACCAATTTTTTTAAGCTTTTGTGGCTTTGTTGAAACCTTGCACATATAAAAAACGAGGAAATACGTTGACATGAGGGGGGTTTCACCCCCTCGCACCCCACCCCCGATAAGATATTCATCGGCAGGGTTCAATGGGGGCATTCAAAGAAAATGTCAGAGATTTGGAGATCATACCCTATCCCAACCGGGGTCGCCAAAGCGGCGGGCCATGAGCACCGGGAGCGTGACTAAATTTGAGAATATCCTCGTATACAAGATAGATTGAGAGGGTTTCAACAAAGCCGATTCCGTCTTTTGTCCAGGCAATCCCAGCGGGTCTGAATTCAATAACAGGCTGATCGTGTGGGCTGACAATCGTATTTTCCGTTTCTGTTTTCGGAAAAAAATTATTGTGGTGCCGGAGCCTGGGGCGGCTTCAGCATGGCAAAGGCGATCACAATGCCGATGACGGCAAGTGCAAGCACGTACGGGAACACGCCAAGGTACGAGCCTGTGGACGTCTTGATGAACCCGGCAAGTTGCGGTCCGGCAATTGCACCTGCTCCGTAGGCAAGGAAGACAACCCCGTAGCACCGCGGGTAGTCACCCGTGCCGAAATAACTGCCGGTAGTCGTTGGGGCGATGGCGAGCCATCCCCCGAGGCATCCCCAGAGCATGGCAAACGCAATAATATATACGAGCACGGACTGGACCTGCCACATCATCAGGGATGCCAGTGCAATAAGGACAAACGACACCAGCGCTGCATTTCTTGGAGTGAACTTATCTGTCAGTGCACCAAAGGCGGGTCGCCCGAAACCATTAAAGACCGCAAAGAACCCGACAAGCATGGTGGCAAGTCCTGTCTCAATGCCCACATCGGTACCCACCGGTTTTGCTATTGAGATGGCCATCAGGCCGGCAAGACAGCCGATGAAGAAGCAGACCCAGAGAGCATAGAATGATGCCGTTTTAAGCATCTGCGACCTGTTGAATTCACTGGCGACCTGCTGACCTGCCACTGGTGCGGGGGGCACCCACCCTGCGGGTTTCCACCCGGTTTTCGGAAATTTGAGGGGCATGGCCAACAATATTATTAAGATGATCATCGCAACCCCGAAGATCCTGAAGGTACTCATCACACCATAGGAGCCGATGAAATAGCCTGCAAGGTTGGCCGTGATGAGTGCAGAGAACCCGAACCCGAGGACCGTCAGGCCGACAGCGAGCCCCCGACGGTCCGGGAACCAGCGAGCCGATACTGCAATCGGCACACCGTAGGCAATACCGACCCCGACACCCCCTATTATCCCATACACTACGTAGAGCACCGGGACTGAGTTTGCAAACGATGCCAGCAGCCAGCCAAGGCCTGTTAAAAACCCGCCGACGATTGTCACATTCCGCGGCCCGTACTGTTCTATGTATTTACCGGTAAACGGCATCGCGATGGCAAAGAATGCCAGAAAGACCGAAAACGGCAGCAGGATATCATTTGCCGTAACCTGCTGGCCCAGCGTGCCGGTAAAATATTCGGTGAGCGGCTTGACAAAGACACTCCACGAGTATATCGATCCCAGGCACAGGTTGATGGCCATACCAAGTATGACAAGAATCCAGCGCCCTTTCTCCGGCTCCATTCCAAATAGTTTTTCCGTTGTAGTATCACTCATACTCCTGCCCTCCATTGCTGAACATGATTGTTTCGCCCGGTTTCATCTGACCCTCAAAAAAATTATTCAAAAATTGTTATTCATCAAGGGTTGAGATGTCCCCGGGGTCTATTCCCATCTCCTTCGCCTTGAGCACCCTTCGCATGATCTTGCCACTGCGGGTCTTTGGAAGTTTATCGACGAATTCGATCTCCTGCGGCACCGCAATTGGGCCGATTGTCATGCGGACATGGTACATCAGGTCCTGCCTCAGCTTATCACTTGGCTCGTGCCCGACCCTGAGGATTACAAAGGCCTTTATTGAATTCCCCTTGACAAAATCGGGCTTCCCGATTACCGCAGATTCGGCAACCGCGTGGTGGGAAACGAGTGCACTCTCCACTTCGGCAGTCCCGATATTGTGGCCGGCGACGATGATAATATCATCAGACCTGCCAAGGATCATGATATAGCCATCTTTGCCCTTGACTGCCAGGTCGCCGACGGTGTAGACCCCGTCAATGGTATACCAGTATTTCCGGTAGCGTTCGTCATCCCCGTAGACCGTCCGGAGCATGGAGGGCCATGGTGACTTGACAACAAGGAACCCGCCGGTCCCGGGCTTGACAGAATTACCGTCTTTATCGACAACGTCTGCTTCGATACCAGGGATTGGCAGACCGGCGAAACCCGGACGCATCGGCTCGCCGAGCATGGTGGTAATCATGTGCATCCCGGTCTCAGTCTGCCACCACGTGTCGAGGATCGGGCACTTTTTCTTCCCTATTACCTGGTAGTACCATTCGAATGCTTCGGGGTTCAGCGGCTCCCCGACAGAACCGATAATGCGGAGCGAGCTCAGGTCATATTTATCCGGCCAGGTCTCCCCCATTTTCATGAACATCCGAATCGCCGTGGGTGCGGTGTAGAAGATCGTGACCTTCTGCTCCTCTATAAGCGACCAGTAACTCCCCGCATCAGGGAAATCAGGGGTCAGTTCCGAGATGAAGACCGTTGCCCCCACTGCGAGCGGCCCGTACACGATATAGCTGTGACCCGTGATCCAGCCAGGGTCTGCAGTACACCAGAAAATATCGCTATCCTTGATATCAAATACATATTTACTGGTGTAATAGGTGCCAACCATGTACCCGCCGCAGGTATGCACAATCCCTTTCGGCTTCCCGGTGGAGCCGCTGGTATACAGGGTGAAAAGGGTGTCCTCGGCATCCATTACTTCAGCCGGACAATCTGCCGGCACACTCCTCATCATCTCGTAGAAGTCCAGTTCAAGGTTAGGACGGAGTTCCACCTGCGGGCTCTGCCGCCGGAGAACAATGACGTGCTCAACGGAAGATGAGTTGATAATGGCCTCTTCCACGATTGATTTCAGCTGGATGACCTTTCCTCTCCTGATGCTGACATCCGCGGTGATAACGACCTTTGCCTCTGCATCCTGTATCCGCATATTGAGTGCAGCGGCGCCAAAACCTCCAAATACGACACTATGGACCGCACCGATCCGGGCGCATGCGAGCATTGCAATGACCTGTTCCGGCACGAGCGGCATATAGATGCAGACGCGGTCTCCCTTTCTGACACCGACCTTCTTCAGGACGTTCGCAAACCGCATTACACACGAGAGCAGCTGCTGGTACGTGTAAATCTTTTCAGCACCATTCTCTCCTCTCCAGATCAACGCGGCCTTGTTGCGCCGGTCTCCGGACACGTGACGGTCAAGGCAGTTTGCCGTGATGTTCAGCTTGGCGTTGGTAAACCACTTGGCATACGGGTAGTCCAGTTCCTTGACCTTATCCCATGGCTGGATCCACTCGAGTTCATGGGCCATTTTACTCCAGAATGCATCCTGATCTTTCAGAAATTCATCATATGCAGTCCGGTAGTCGCCCAGCCAGGAATTCTTTTTATAACGAGGGTCAGGTGTATATGACTTGACATCCTCGACGAGTTTCACATCGAAATCCTCGGTCATGTATCACTCACCGATTTAACATTATTAATCATGATAAATACCTATTTAAATTTTTTTAAACCGGCGTCCATGATGTTATTTTAGTGACATCCCAGATAGATGTAGAGGGGAATCAACCTGCATGTGGGGATAGCGGACAAAGGAAAACATCACACAGATGCTCGTTCTCATCTACCTCTTTTAAACCGTTATTTTTTAAAACTCCCTGTTTAAAACAAGATTGCAACCATGATCCCTAAAAAGCATTAAGTTTTTACAACAGAATAGTATGGTATGAAAGTTGCGATCATCGGTGCATCGGGATATACCGGTGGAGAACTCATCCGTCTCCTCCTGACGCACTCATCCGCAGAAGTCACCTGTGCGACCTCGCGCAAACTTGCGGGGACTCCGGTTGTGAAAGAGCACCCCCACCTGAAGGGGCGGATTGACCTCCAGTTTGAAAACCCCTCTGCCGAAGAGATTGACGCAGATTTTGCGTTTCTGGCGGTCCCCCACACCGCGGCGATGAGTTATGCCGCCCCGCTGCTTGACCGGGGGGTCAAAGTTGTTGACCTGAGTGCTGATTACCGGCTCCCAAAAGATGTATATGAGAAGGTCTACGAGGTCCCCCATACCGCGTACTTCGAGTGTCCCTACGGGATCCCCGAACTCCACCGTGATGCATGCGGTCCTGCCAGGTTTGTTTCCAATCCCGGCTGCTTCCCTACAGGAGCGACGCTGGCCGCAGCTCCTCTGGCAGGACGTGCCCACACGATTATCTATGATTCAAAGACAGGTGTCAGCGGGGCCGGGGATAACCCTTCGGCAACGACTCACTACCCGAATGTCGCAGACAATATCAACCCCTATAAATGGACCTCGCACCGGCACCTTGCCGAGATGCGCATGGAGGTCTCACGCCTTGGTTCCACTGCAAAGGTATACTTTACGCCCCACCTGGTCCCGGTCACCCGGGGGATACTGACTACCGCCCACATCCTCCTCAAAGAGCCCATGGGGCAGGAAGAAGTGGAAAAATGCTACCAGGACTTTTACAAGGGTGAATATTTCATCAGGTACCAGAAGCCAATGCTTGCGACTGTCAGGGGGTCCAACTTCTGTGATATCATGGTTGAGAGCGAAGGTGAACGGGTCGTGGCGGTATCGGCAATCGATAATCTTGTCAAGGGTGCAAGTGGCCAGGCAATACAGAATATGAATATTATGTGCGGTTTCGTCGAGAATGACGGGCTCCGTGGGGCAGGCGTATTCCCCTGAGGTGAGATGAGAATGAACGTTTCAGAAGTAATGACAAAAAACCCGATCGTCGTATCTGTCAATGATACCGTCCGGCAGGCAGCGGGATTACTGAAAAAGAACCGTATCGGTGGTCTGCCAGTAATGGATGACGATGTACTGGTCGGGATGGTAACCGACACGGACATTGTAAACCTCCTGGAGACCGGCCAGATATCAGATGACCTCTGGCTCCCGTCCCCGCTGGAGATCATAGAAGTCCCTATCCGCGAGATGATCAACTGGGAAAAGACAAAGAAGGCGCTGACCCACATCGGCGATGAAAAAGTCGGGAACATCATGGGCCACCCTGCAATCACTATCCATGCAGATGCGGACATCGAGGAAGCCGCAGCAGTGATGCACAAGGAAAAAATCGCCCGCCTCCCGGTGTTGGACGGCCGGAGACTCGTCGGTATTATCACCCATACCGATATTGTCCAGGGGATCGGGAGCAGCTTCGAAGGTGCAGGCCGGTAAGCTCCGGAGGTACGTCTGGATGAAAAGTATCTGTGGTGTCGAAGGAGTGAAAGCTGCCGGGGTCAAGGAAGGAAAATACGGTCTCACCCTGATCCGGGCAGAAGGGACTGCGGCCGGAGTTTTCACCTCAAACATAATGAAGGCCCCCCCGGTGGTCCTGATGCAGGAGCGTATCGCCAGGGGAAAACTCGGTGCAGTGATTGCAAACAGCGGTTGTGCCAATGCATATACGGGCGATCGCGGGTACCAGGACGCAGTGAAAATGGCAGAAATTGCTGCGGGAGAACTGGACCTGGATGCCAACGGGATTGGTGTGGCAAGTACGGGGGTAATCGGGCGTTACCTCGATATCCCCCTGATCACGCGGCAGGTAAAAGAGGTCGCCCCGCGTCTCGAGCGAAGTGCATCAGCCGAAATACAGGCGGCGAAGGGGATTATGACCACCGATTTATTTGAGAAGCATGCCCTGATCCAGAGGGAGACATTCTCGGTCGGTGGAATTACGAAAGGCAGCGGAATGATTGCCCCCAATATGGGCACCATGCTTGCATTTCTCTACACTGATGCCGAAGTCAGCGCCAGAGACCTCCAGGCCTCATTAAAACTGGCGGTACAACGGACGTTCAATCGCGTGGTAGTGGACGGGGATGAGAGTACCAACGATATCGCTCTCTGTACGTCGACAGGGTTACGGGGGCATGTAAACCAGCAGGAGTTCCAGAAGGCACTTGAAGAGTGCTGCAGATCCCTTGCCATGCAGATCGCGATCGACGGTGAAGGAGCAACGAAGTTACTGGAAGTCACGGTCACGGGCGCACCGTCGGAAGAATCAGCCTCTGCGGTGGCAAAGACTGTCATAGCATCCCCGCTTGTAAAGACTGCCGTCTATGGGCAGGACCCGAACTGGGGCCGGGTGGTCGCTGCGG
>Ga0209048_10001483_pt1 | contig 24098 bp, 26 predicted proteins | sample FrelakmetCRP12CR_FD_187146 | JGI IMG/M metagenome (GOLD analysis project Ga0209048, IMG submission 187146) | Freshwater lake sediment microbial communities from the University of Notre Dame, USA, for methane emissions studies - CRP12 CR (SPAdes)... | ecosystem: Environmental > Aquatic >... | reverse complement strand
CAAGGTGTTTCAACCTTTTCTTCTCGTTATCTTTTGAATAATCTGATAACTTTTGAAATCCCAGACCTGCCATGATAGAGAGGACAAGAATAAAAATGTAGAGAAATTTGGCAGGATATCGGATCCCATTAAAAAACGGGACATACTTAAACACAAAGGGGTATAAAGGATTATATTTTCCCAGAGATAAAAAAAGTGAAAAGAGTATTAAAGCGAGATAGAGTTTTCGGTCTTTTCCGAAAATGAAAAAAATGGCGCTGAAAATAAAAGGGAGTCCTCCCGTGTAAAGAGTTTTGAACCAACATTGGGATACCCAATACCTTTTCATATCCAAAAAATATCCGTAGGCATCGGGTAGAAAGAATAAAAGAACATCTTTGGGTGCAAAGCTCCAAATTGTCGCCTCCTGATAGGACATTCCGCTTCCCCTGATGGAGTGATGAAACAATTCAATAAAAGGAAATAATTGAACGGCAGAGAGAAATAAAAACAGGATGGATACAATCATGAGGCTTCTTATTCGTCCCCAGTAAATGGGGACGCTACAGAGGAGTTTGGAAATGGGGATGCCAAAAGGGAATTTGTAGCGTCGGGGTTCATCCCCGACGAATTTAGTTCCGAAGCCGTCATTCCCGCCCCGTATCGAAGTACGGGGTAAACTCCGGCGGGAATCCAGTTTAGAAATGCTGGATTCCCCCGTATCGTGTACGGGGCAGGCTGGGTCAAGCCCGGAATGACAATCAAAGTTCAGGGACTTTTGACGCAATAAATTAGTATATGGAAAAGGTGAAAAAAACACCATGATGAAGAGCACGAAAAAATTACCATAGACAATTTCTATCCCTCCACCTAAGAAAGAAAGGGTAATCAAAAGAGCGGTAAAAATTTCATTTTTGAAGCCCTGCCCATTAATCGCCCTCCTGAAAAATATGATGATCAAAGGCGTCCAGACACTGGAAAGAAAAATGGTCAACAGGCTATGAACAGACAGGAGATACCCGCTGAGCATAAATGTCAGGCCCGAGATAAGGGAACCTGTTGCATTTATCTTTAAATCTCTAAGGAGAAGATAGGTGAATAATCCGCCCAAGAAGAAATGAAGAATGATGATGGCATTAAAGGCCACATCGAAGGGGAGAAGGAAAAATAGGCCGTTGAAAGGGTAAAGGACGGCGTGCTGAGGGTTGGCAAAGAAGGGATGGCCACAAAATTGGTACGGATTCCACAGAGGAAACTCTCCGCTTTTGATGCTCTCCACCCAGAAAAATCTTGGAGGAATGAAATAAGGAGCTAAATCCCTCTCTGAGAGGAGATGCCTTCCGTCAAAGAGGTCGTAGAAAAAGAGGGCAGAAGAAAAGAAAAGGGCCAGAACAGCTAAGAAATCGGGTGATCTGACCCATTCTATTTTTCCTTTTATCTTATCTATCACGAGGGGTTAAAACTTCCACTCACTGTGTTACCATGATCACAATTAACTCAATCAGCGTAAAGCCTTTCTGACTTCTCGAGATCCTCACTCCTTATCGTAACTCCCCGCTCTGACAGGCAGGGTATTATGTTCTTTTTAATTAGGTCTTCAACACTTTATCACCATGTCGCAACAGGTCCACTCATTGTTTGTGGGTTAGTTGGGACGGTAACGGTTTGTCCGTTCAAAGTAAATGTATAAGTACTGTTCCCAATGAGACAAGAAAAAGTCATAGTGCCAGTAGCACTTGCACCTACTCCTTGAATCTGAGCAGAACCTATAATATCACCCATGGTATAAGTGGTACCACCGCCAAAAAGGCGGGAGGCATACAAGAGAGTATTCGTACTCCTAAGGGCCCCCAATACACCCCTTGCTGTCCCATCCATGGCTTGCGTGGTCAAGTCTATATATCTTGGGATCGCCACAGCTGCAAGAATCCCAATAATCACAATAACCACAATCAGCTCAATCAATGTGAAGCCCTTCTGGTTTTTAAGCATTTTTCCTCCTCCTTTTAACACTTTATTTGATTTTGCTTGAATTTACAAGATTTAATACCAACCTGATAATTTCTTGTCAAGCAAAATATTATGTGAGCAATATTTGTGCCAACCTCGATAAGATTATGTGAGGTTATAATACTAATAAATTATAAATAATTTAGATAGTTAGACTAATATACATAATCCATTCGCAAATCCTGAAAGGATTAATACCCTAACGATGGACAATTTTTGTCCAATTTACGAAAATTGGTCACTTTCTTATTCTTCACCGACGGGGAGGCTCCCCCCTTACCTTGATTAATTCTGCCACAATGCTAACAGCAATCTCTTCGGGAGTTTCGGAGTTGATGTCAATTCCAATAGGCGCATGGACCCGACCCAAGGTCTCTTTAGCGATTCCCTTCTTCATCAAACTTTGGTAAAGGGTTCGAATCTTCTTCCTTGAACCGATCATGCCAATATAGCGGGCCTTGGATTCGACTGCCTGTTCGAGAACAATACCATCGTAAAGATGCCCCCGAGTAACAATGACAATATAAGATGAATCACCAATGTTAAGTCGGTCGAAACACTTCTCAAATTCTGAAACGATGACCTCGTCCGCCTCTGGAAAACGCTCTCGATTGGCAAAAATCTCCCGGTCATCGATGATGACCACCTTGAAATGGACTTTCTTTGCAAGAGGGGCCACCTGCTCAGAAACATGCCCTCCTCCAAAGACATATACAGTGGGTTCAGAAAAAACGGGCTCCAACAGTATCTCCATCTTTCTATTTTCAGAGCTTAAGACCAAGACCTTTGGCTTTTTCTCTCTTAACACGTCCTCACCTTCACCCAAAATCTTCCTCTCCAATTCCGCTCCACCCAATAAAGAACCGACCTTTTCTCCAGAGTTTTTTATCAAAACCTTTGAACCTTCCCCTTTGGGGAAATCATCATCCACCAAGACCAGCGTGGCGAGGATGGCGGATCCCCCTCTCTGTCTCATCCTCACCGCTTCCTGATAGATATTTAGAAAATCTTCTCTAAGGGGTTCCAAAAAGATATCAATATTCCCTCCGCAGACCAGCCCACCTTCTGCCAACTGCTCAGACGTCAGCTCAAAATGGAGAACTCTTCCCTCTTGTTTCTCAATGACTTTTTGAGCCTCCTGCCAAACCTCTGCCTCAACGCAGCCTCCTCCAATGGAGCCCAAGGAGGTACCATCTTCCTTTACCAAATATTTCGCACCTACAGCCCGTGGGGCAGAACCCACTCGGCTGATGAGCGTCGCCAGTACACACTTTTCCTTCTTGTCAAGGGCTTTTACTATTTCTGAATAGATATCCTGCATGATCGTCATCCTTTAACTTTGAAGTGTTTGGGAACCCGACACGGTTTTTTCCAAGTTGCCCCCAGCCGCCTACGGTTTCTTCCCTTGGGTGACTGGTTTCTTCTCTTTCTGGGAAAGCTCCTTTTCTACATCCTTTGAACGGGCAAGAGGAAGGAGGCAAAGCTTATAAAAGACCGGTTCAGCCCATAATTCCATTTCAGGCGCAAAATCCCCTACCGAGGCGGAGAAAGAAGACAAATTGTTATAGGCGTTGAAATTGGATGAGAGGTCTTTCAAAGATTTATAGAGCTTAATTGAGGCAACGAGATGGCCGGGTTTCTCTCTCAACAATTTAATTTGTTGAATACCCATTTCAATCGACTCCCCATCTTCCTCCAGCTTAGAAATCCAATATTTCCCCTCCTGATATCGAACATCCGCCTCCCCTATTTGAAGGGCCTGTATCAATTTTGTGCGAATCCCTTGAGCTTGTTTCATCACCTCATCCAATTGATTGAACAATTCCGTTTTCTCTTTGTTGGAAAGATCGATGCTCTTGGATGAGGCCTTTGATAAAAAATACTGCAGAGTATAATCTTCTGCCTTACTCAAAGAGGCCAGCCCCAAAAATAAAAAGAGTCCTGCCAAAAAAATCTTTCGATATCCCATTCTATGCCTCCCAGCTCCTTCAGCCTCTCCCCTCCTAGCGAGAGGGGATGAAGTGGAGGAGACCTCTAATCTTGTCACCCCCACCCTAACCTTCCCCCATCAAGAGGAGAGGGTCATTGTTGTCATTTCCATTGTAATATGACGGAGTATCTTCCATGACGGATTCCTACGGGAAAATCACCTCTGCTACTGGGGACTCACTTTTTAACTGTCCCAAAACGATCCTTTCTATCTGCGGGTGCTTCTTGTCAAGAATTTTACGTGCGATGCTCTTTCCCTTTGCGACTCCATTTGGAATATCCACTTTGTTAAGAAAAGCAACGACCCTCGACGAAGATGGAGCTCCTTTGAAGATGCCTTCGGGATGAGTCACCAAGATTGCCATGGCCTCATCCGTCAGCCTTTCACCCATAGGAACTCCAGTGATCTTTGAAACCCTTTCTGGCTGAAAAATGCTTTCCTCGCTTAATTTCATCTCCAGCCCATCTACCCCCAAAATGGCTACGATTAATGTCGTACTTGTCGGAATGACAGGTTCATTCTCCCTCGGTGCTTTAACGGGTCGACCGGCTGCACCATCGGCTTCTATAATGACCGCATCAATTCCTTTTGAATGGCAAAGTTCATCTATCAGATTTGTAGAAACTCCTTTCAATTTTCCAGACTCAAGTCTTTCGCGAGCAATGGTAATATGATCATATTGATCGAGATGGCCTCTCACAAAATCCTTGATTCTCTCCTCGTCTGAATCAACAAAAAGAGAACCTGTCTCCCGTGAAGCAGGTTCTAATATCTTCGTCGTTGTCGTTGTGAGCACCTTCTTTCCCCTGAGGGACAACTCTTTGGCGAGGCGAAACATCAGTGTCGTCTTTCCCCCTGCTCCGACTAAACTGATCACTTCCCTTGCCTCGATGCCCAAAGCTTCGGTCAGAGAACCAACCCGACCTTCCTCTTTTTGGGTTTTTTTCGCAAACCTCTTAACGATGGAATAAACGATCTTTTGATTCGGCTCCATATGAATTCAGCTCGTATCGCAGAGGGCAGAGAGCATAGCGCATGGTGAAATAATAAATTCAAATGAAGGAAACCCTGTGCTCTTTACTCTATGCCGATTTACTTATTAAACCTATATAGAATCGCTTCCAGCACTCCTCCGCCAATGGCCCTCGCCTTATCTGAGACGGTAAAGCAGGATTGCTTTTTACCCCTCGGATCGATGTCGCCTACCTTCATCCCTTTCTTTACTTCTACTCCTTCTCGAAGAAGCCCTCTCACGATGCCGCTGATTTTAGCGATCACTGGAAAATCGTCTGCCACAGCCACCACAGCCCCTTCGTTGATTCTATCTCCAATCGACTTTTGCGGATGGAAAATCCCCTTCTTCATGGTCCGAAGGAGCCTCTCAATCGTATATCCACCGATCTCACCGGGAATGCCAGTATCAGGTTCTGCTGTTCCACTCAGGATCATCTTGCCCAAACGATGTCCTCGGTTCGTTTCGACCACGATATGGACATTCTCCCCTGCTGTAAAGCCGGGACCGAGACCAATGACCAAAGGTGCATCATTGATCTGAGTTCCCAGATTCTTTTTGGCCATGATGGCGTCAACCAGGACATCGGGTTTTAAAAACTTTCTCGTCTTCTTCCCGTCGGGATCCACAAGAATTGGGATGTCGCCTTGCTTCCACAAGGATTCTATTTCCTCTAGCTCGGAAATGAATTTCGCCCGAACTCCCTCCACCTTTTTCTCGCCCTCATAGATCGCTTCGCTGAAAGCCACTTCTCTTCTCACGGCAAGGGGATGGGAAATCTCGGTCATGCATATTTTGAAATGGGACCGGTGAAGGCGGTGGGCAACCCCACTGGCTACTTCCCCGCCCCCTCGGATTAAAACAATTAATTCATCCATCTCTTTTTCTTGTTTCACCTGAATCCTCTTTTTGTTTCGCTCCCTCTTAACACTTACCCCTTCCCAACTCTGGCGCAGCGAGGGGCGGTGGGTTATAAACCGGCCAAGTATCCACATCCTTTACGACGCCTATTGACTTCACAGGAACCACTCGTACATCTTCAGGGTGGCTCTCGATAATGGATCTCCCCCCCACATCCCCTTTCAAATTCAACAATTCTTTTTTAAACCTTCTATGGAAAATAACCGGGTGCCCCCTTCTGCCTCGAAAAGAAGGAACGATGATCCCTCCTTTTCCCCGATCGAAAGCGCGGATCAACGCGTTGATTGTACTCGTTTTGAGAATAGGCTGATCCCCCAAAGCGATGAGAATTCCATGACAATGGAGATGGATTTCCTGAAGACCTCTCCGGATAGAAGCACTCATGCCCATTTTGGAAAGAGGATTGATGACAATTCTCACCTTTCGTCCCTGAAACAGATTTCTTATCCCCTTATTTCGAATGCTGAGGACGACGACTAACTCCTGCACTTGGGATCTCAATAGAGTTTCGAAACAATGCTCTAACATGGTCTTTCTTCCCCAGGGGAGCGATAATTTATCAACCCCCATTCTTTTTGATTCGCCTGCTCCGAGGAGAACGGCAGAAATTCTTGACATTTTCCCTTTTCGATGAAACTTTGGCCGACAAATGTCTCGTACGGCCCACCCTCTGGGGAAGTTAACAGCACACGATATTCTCTGATGTTACAATTCCACAAAAACATTCCATAAAAAGCGGTTGGGTGTGTTGGAAAACCTTTACACCTGCCTGCGCGTAGCCGCTTCGGCGAAGGCAGGGCGGCACCTCTAACGTTTTGCTACTCCCTTTCCAAGGGTATTGCAGAAGGCACACGACGTGATGTTGCTTGTTGCTCATACAACATTTCAAAAACCCGCTTGGTAAAGATTGGGAAGCACACCCAACCGCCTTTCCAATGCAACATCGAGGTAATGCTACCATTCCTGGAAACCTCACCCCATAGCCGAAGGGTTTCATTAATTTAATCTGTCTTCTCAATTTCTGTCAAGGTTTTAACGTGGGATGTCTGTTCTTGATCCCATGATACCAGCAAAAATAAAGGAGAAGGGTTTGCCTAAATTTGGCATTGAAAGAGATCCTTTTAGTCTTCAAGGATGATTCTTGCGCCCGCCACGATGCATTTTCCCGGGGAGCACAGAACTGGGTTTAGATCGATTCCATATCATTTTCGAGGTCTATTACCAAGTCGGAGAAAGCTTCTCTCAATTTTCTCTCGCCATCAATATCCACTTCCACTCCGTTTTTTCTCTCACTTATGAATCACCTTCGGAGAGATGACTTTGCCGACAACAAGATATCCGATTTCTCCAGCAAACCGTAAGGCTTGTCGGCCTTGGAAGCCAAGAGGAATTGAGGAATCTCCCATCCGGCCAAAGGAAGAAGTCGCTTCGCTTGAAGATCTAGAACCCATCGTGATTCTTCTGAAGTGAAAACGATATCATTCATTTCCTGGTCAACACGGTTGGTTCCCCCTCAATGCTTTTGCCATGTGGACGGCCTCTTCAATCGAATGGGCAACGGGTATCTGGTTGAGCTGAAAGCCTTCGACGAACATAAGGAATTTTCCCACGTGGGGGAGATAAGCAATCATGGGCTTACCTGTTTGCCGGTAAATCTGACTTAAGCGGGCACCTAAATCTGAAGTGATTCCTGGAACATAGGGAAGGAGAAGGATCAAGAGACAGTCAGCCCCCTCCCTTCTGCTTAATAAGCTTGCCGCAGCAACAAAATCGTCATCCACGGCACTCCCAGTAAGATCAATCGGATTATTCAAGGAAGCGATCGCCTGGATGCGCGGAGAAATCCCTTTTTTGATTTCGATTTGATCCTCATCCTTCAAGATGGGCACCGAAAGTCCATGAGAGAGACAGGCATCCACGGCCAAGGCACCATGCCCACCACTACCGGTGATGATCCCAATATTTCCTGCGATTGGATTCTGATAACAACAAAGCGCTTCATAGAAAGGAATTAATTCGAATTCATCTTTAGCTTCCACCACCCCATATTGAGCGAGGGCTGAAGAAAACACCTCATAGTCGCCCGCCAAGGATGCGGTATGGCTTGACACGGCCTGGCCCCCTCGGGAGGTCTTCCCAGCTTTCAGAACGACGACAGGCTTCTGGCATTGCCCAGCCCTCAGGACGAACTTTCTTCCTTCTTTTTCTCCGAATCCCTCGATATAGAAGGCAATCACATTGGTTTCAGGATCTTCAGCAAAATAATCCAGAAGTTCATTTTCTCCGATCAAGGCTTTGTTCCCGATGCTCACCGCTATGGATAGACCCACTCCCTCCCCCGCTAACTTGACAATATGATCTACCAAGATCCCCCCACTTTGACTGACTAAAGTGACCTTGCCCCTTTCCGGTCTGACGATTCGCTCGCTGGGAATGAAAAAGGTATCGACATAAGGTGGAGAATAGATCCCTAGGCAATTAGGTCCGATAAACGGAAAATCCGCTTCTTTGGCAATCGACACAATTTGGTTCTGTAAGTCTCTATTTTCCACTCCGGCAAATCCCCCGGAAATCAGCACTGCGCCTCCTGCCCCAGCGTGGATACAATCGTCCAGGGTCTTTGGAACCCCCTCCGCCCGCGTCGCGATCACTGCCAAATCAACCTTTTCGGGAATATCCAAAACACTGGCATAGACCTTCTCTCCCTGGTAAATACCTCCCCGGTCATTGACCGGAAAAACTTTCGCTTGTAATCGAAGATTGTTCTTATTATAGATGACATTGGCAGGATGCTTTTCATTGCTTAGCGAAACCCCAACGACAGCCAGGGTTTTTGGATGAAATAGGGATTTTAGATTCACTGTCTCCTCCTTCCAGAAGATAAAAGAGAACCATTGAATTATACACCCATTTAACAGGATATGGAATTTTGAATTTTGCAGCTGTAATTCGCAGATAAAACTTCTTGGATAGTCTACAACGCTCTATCGGTGAGGGAGATGGCGCCCGGGGGGCAGCGATTTTCGGCAAAAAGGGAAAACAGAACTCCTCGAAGAGGGGAATATTTACAACGATATCGTCTGTTATCTTCAGCCCCCCTATGAGGCTGCCTGATCCTCAGTAGGTTGTAAGAATTGAAGTCAAAGACATCGACCATCTTGGTATGGGCAAATAGAGAATCCCCGCACCCCCTTTTACAGAAAGGGGGGTGGGGGATTAATTATTTTACACCTCTTCGAGCATCGTTGTAAAGAGATCGTGGTGTTCTTCTTCGTCTTCAAGGATCTCTTTGAATATAAAAGCCGTCGTCACATCCCCTTCTTTTTGAGCCAGTTCAATGATCCCCTTGTACATCTCAATTGCTTCTACCTCTGCCTGTGTGTCGAGTTCGAGGAACTCTTTCATGTTCTCACCCACCTTAATCGGTGAAGGTTTGGTGGTCGGAGTTCCCCCAAGATACCAAAGTCTTTCAGCAATCTTTTCAGCATGCTTCATCTCCGCAATCGCCGTTTGTTGGAATTTGTCTTGGACAGCGACGCCCTTCACCCCCACCACCTGCACATGCTGCCACATGTATTGGATGCTCACTTGAATCTCCCTGGCGATAGCGTCATTCAACATTCCTCTTAATTTGTCACTCACTTTGGTGACCGGTTTCAACGAAACTGCCATATTTTTTACCTCCTTGTGGGATTTGATTCTTATAAACTTTTTATACCATTACAAGACGTAGAAAACAAGCAAATTTTTCGTCATCTCAAGGGACAACAAAAAACCCGTCTTGTAAAAGAAATCCCAAAATGTTAGAAAAAACTAAGCCATGAAAGGACGTTCGTGATGATTGTTAAGACCTATTGTGCCAGGATGGATCACGGGGGATGTGGGCTTCTGGCCCATGTTGAGAATGGAAAGATTACGAAGGTCGAGGGAGACCCTGATTCACCCATAAACAGCGGAACCATCTGTGCAAAAGGAATAGCTCAGATAGAAAGGCTGAACCACCCTGACCGCCTCATTTACCCAATGAAAAGAATAGGTGAAAAAGGAGAAGGAAAGTGGGAGCGTATCTCCTGGGACGAGGCTCTTGATACCATTGCAGGAAAAATTAGAGAAACGATTGAAAAAGAAAGTCAGAAAGCCATCTCCTTTGCCCAAGGAACTCCAAAAGGTCTTGAACTCTTCTTAATGCTCCGACTGGCGAATATTCTCAATATCCCGAATATTGCCACGCCCGGGAATATCTGCCACATGCCAAGGGAGACCGCCTCCAACCTCACCTGTGGTTTTTTTCCAATCCCGGATTACAGTGGCCTTCCTGGTTGCGTCATCGTCTGGGGGAGTAACCTCTTTCAGACCAACGAAGAGGGAATCATCGGCTCCCAACTGAGAGGAGCCCTTGATCATGGGGCAAAATTGATCGTCATCGACCCGAGAAAAACAGGAATGGCTTCCAGGGCAGACCTTTGGCTCCAGCCTAGGCCTGGAAGTGATTTGGCTCTCGCCTTGGGAATGCTAAAGGTGATCGTGGATGAAGTCCTTTATGAAAAGACCTTCGTAGAAAATTGGACCAAGGGTTTTATCGAATTGGTCGATCACCTTCATCAATATCCTCTCGACCGTGTTTCAGAGATCACCTGGGTCCCAAAAGAACAAATTGTCAAGGCATCTCACCTCTTTTCTCACACAAAACCAGCTTGTATCCAGTGGGGAAATGCATTGGAACATAACCTCAACAGTGTTCAGTGCGCCAGGGCGCTCTTGATTCTGATGGCTCTTACCGGAAACCTAGAGGTGCCGGGAGGGAATGTGAATCGGCCGGGCCCAGCCATCATGAGGCCAGGGGAATTGGTTCAGAGCAAGAAGTTCCCCGACAGAAAAGAAAAGATCCTGAGCCCTGAATTTCGTCTCGCCACAATGCTGGGCTTTGTGCCGTCTCAAATGATTGTAAAAGCCATCCTCACGGGAAAACCTCATCCGATTCAAATGATGTACCTCCAGGGTGGAAACCCTCTCCTCAGTTATGCCAATGCGAAGGAGACGTTCGAGGCGATGAAGAATCTCAACTTCCTCGCTGTGTCCGAAATATTTTTCACCCCCACAGCTCAGTTAGCAGACATCCTCCTTCCAGCTGCCACTAACTTTGAGTTTGATGACATTGGACACCTTGGGCTTCCCCATGGGTTCATCCTCGCCCGGCCAAAGATTGTTGAACCACGGGGTGAGTGTTGGCCTGACTCCAAAATCTTGAATGAATTAGGCAAACGCCTGGGTTGTGCACAATACTTCTGGAAAGATATGGGAGAGTGCCTTAACGAAATCCTCAAGCCGGCTGAAATGACTTATGATGATTTCAAGAACATAGGTATTTTGAAAGGGAAATGGAAATATAGAAGTTACGAGGAGAAAGGCTTCGACACACCTTCCGGAAAGGTGGAGATCTTTTCTCAACGGCTAAAGGAATGGGGATACGATCCCCTCCCCCTCTATCGGGAACTCCCTGAATCTCCTTACAGCACACCCAAACTTTTCAAAGAATATCCGCTGATCTTTACCTCAGCCAAAGATCCTTTTTACTTCCATTCCTCTAACCGAAATATTCCATCCCTTCGGAAATTCTCCTCGGACCCTGTTGCCCTCATTCATCCTGAGACTGCTTCTCATTTGGGAATTGACGAGGGGGATTGGATCTCGATCGAGACAAAACGGGGAACCATCCAACAGAAGGCAAAACTGACTCCAGAGATTGATTCTCGGGTCATCGTCCTCAGTTTTGGATGGTGGTTTCCCGAGAGGAAAGACCTCGAACTGTTCGGGTGGAAAGAATCAAACCTTAATATCCTAACGGACAACGGCCCCCCTTATGATCCTGCGATAGGCTCCGTTCCGCTTCGGGCCGTGCTCTGTCGGGTTTACAAGGCTCATGGATTTTAGCGCCAACCAAGTTTAGGCAGCGTCGGCATTCCTGTCTGCCCGCAGACAGGGATTGCCACCGATCTGGTTTGCCCTCAATCAATGAGGGCGGTAAAATATGCCATTTGACATATACTATCGGTTGTGATATCGCTAACTTAAGAATGGGAACTAAATTTTGGAAAATTGTTTCTCTCTTCTTCTTCGGAATCTCCGCCCTTCTCTTGCAGCCCTGCATCGTTCTGAGTGCCCTGGTTACCGATATTCGCTTCTGGTCTGCTCCAGACCACTCCCGAGTGGTAATCGATCTCACCGAATCCATTCAATATGAAAGTTCCTCACTGGAAAACCCTCCTCAATTCCATTTGGAATTAAAGGGAGCCTTTCTCTATACGCCCAAGAGAGAGTTAGAAGTCAAAGATCCATTTCTTGCCAAAATTAGTCTGATGGGGCTCGAGAAGGGAAGAGTAAAATTGGTCCTTCATCAAAAAAAGCCTTTAAATATAAATGTTTTCACTCTGAAACCCTATGAAGAGAAGACCTATCGTCTCGTGATTGACATGGTCGACATCGTGCAGGAGAAAAAGGAAATAGCGGAGAGGCAAAAACAAAAAGAAATCAAGCCAAAGGGTACCAAGATCGTCGTCATTGATCCTGGCCACGGTGGGGAAGATCCAGGAGCCGTGGGTTCAAAAAAGACAATGGAGAAGGATATAGTATTGAAGGTAGGGGAAAAAGCAGTTCATCTCCTGAATGAAAATAAGGAAATCCAGGCTTTCCTCACCCGAAAAGGAGATTATTTTATTCCTCTGGAAGAACGAACGAAGATAGCAAGGGAGTATGGGGCCGATCTCTTTGTCAGCCTCCACACCGATGGGAGTTTCAACCCACAGGCCAGAGGTTCTTCCGTGTATTGTCTCTCTCTCTTAGGAGCTACGGATCAGGCGGCTAAAACTCTGGCGGATAAAGAAAATCTCTCAAACATCTTAGGCGGGGCCTTCGCAAAACCAACCGATCTCTCCAAAGATCCCAATCTCAATCAGATCCTGCTGGACCTCAGACAAAACGATACCATGAGAGATAGCTTTCAATTCGCTGAAACTCTTCTCAAAGACCTCAAGGCGATCAATCCACTAAAATACCCTTCCTATCGACAGGCTAATTTCATTGTATTGAAAGCCCCGGACATTCCCTCCGTCCTGGTGGAGATGGCTTATATCACCAATAAGGAGGATGAGCGCCTGCTCAATCGTGAGGAATTTCAAGGAAAAATAGCAAAAACCCTCACCACCTCTATTAAAAAAACTTTCAAGCCCTAACGGGTTGAATGGGTGTTGACAAATCAGGTCGTTGTTGTTTAAATTAGTAGTAGCCACGAAGGTGAAGCCCCTATGAAAGGCGCGACCGCAAGTGGCTTTTTTTATTTGAACGGAATAGGGATGGAAAAGGGAAAAAAGTCTATCGCTGTAATCGATGGTCAGGGTGGGGGCATCGGAAGCACCATTATTAAGCGTCTACGAGAAACCCTTGCTGAAGAGGTGGAAATCATCGGTTTGGGAACAAATGCGATGGCAACAGGAGCGATGTTAAAAGGAGGGGCCAATAAAGGGGCTTCTGGAGAGAATGCCATTGTCCAAACCGTAAAGACCGTCGATATCATCATTGGGACCACAGGCATTGTTTTGGCCAATTCAATGATGGGGGAACTCACCCCTAAGATGGCAGAGGCTGTTGCTTCGTCGCCTGCAACAAAATGCCTTCTCCCTCTAAAAATACCAGAGGTGGAGATTATTGGGGCCCCTAAAGAACCCCTTCCCCATTTAATCGATCAGTTAGTGAAACGGATCCGGGAAATTCTTGTAACCTGAAACTCGATCCTCCCTGTATCCTCCTTAGAAAAAGGAGGTTGGGGGGATTTGAAATGGGAGGAAAAAATGTGTGAGGCCAATGCGTATCTCATAAAGGAAGGAAAGGAAGAATTAGTTTTGGAGGACATCTCCATCCTCCGGCCGGAGAAGGAGGAACTGTACCTCCAAAATATCTTTGGAGAGCAAAAACGGATCAAGGCTCGAATTAAGGAGATGAATCTCATCGACCATCGAATTATTCTGGAAGAATCCAGATAGTTGTTGAGCTTTAAACTCCGAACTCAAAACTCCTAACTCATAACTTAATGGGCCACGAAGGTCTTCATTCCCACAGAAGTTGGGGAGGTCTTCGTGGTTTTTTATTCCCAAAAACTCCCCCACAAGACGGAAAGGAGATGAGATGCATCTACCGGACGGATTCTTAAGTCACAGCATCAACGCAGCCACCTTCGTTATCTCCGTAGGAGCCTGTGCCTACGGAGTGAAACGGATGAACCGTAACTTCGGAGAACGCGAAGTTCCTCTCATGGGCGTGACGGCTGCCTTTATCTTTGCCGCCCAGATGATCAATTTTCCCGTGGCTGGAGGAACAAGTGGCCATTTCTTGGGAGCGCTTTTTTCTTCGGTCCTCTTAGGCCCTTGGGCAAGTCTCCTCATCATGACCATCGTCCTCGTGGTTCAATGCCTCGGATTCGCTGATGGAGGATTGACTGCGATTGGATCCAATATCTTTAATATGGGTGTGATCGGCGCCTTGGGAGGATATGGTGTTTTTATCTTTCTCCACACCTTATTCCGAAATAGTCGAAAAGGCTTCTTCATTGCCTTGGCCATTTCATCATGGTTCTCCATTGTGACGGGGGCTTCTGCAGCGGCCATCGAATTAGCAATCTCAGGAACCTCTCCCTTAAAGGTCGCTTTGCCTGCCATGGCAGGCATTCACGCCATTATCGGCGTCGGTGAGGCCATCATCACCACGACCGCTGTCTCTCTCATTTTAAAAACGAGGCCAGATTTGGTAATCAGTTATGGCAAGAAAGGAGCCCCCTATGAAAAGGTGGCTTGATGGATTCGTACTGATCGGATTGGGAATCACCCTTCTCCTGGTTCTATTCCTTTCCCCATTTGCCTCCACTTCTCCAGATGGCCTTGAGAAAGTGGCAGAAACTAAAGGATTTGCTGAGCAAGGAGAGAGTTGGAAATTCTGGAAATACGCACCCTTGACTGATTATACCCTCCCAGGGATCAAAAATGAAAAAGTATCAACGGCCCTTTCAGGTCTGATCGGAACACTGGCCATCTTCTTGATCGCGTTGGGTGTTGGGAAATTGATTAAGAAAATCCCACCGGAGAAGGTCATTCTTTTCATATTCTTTTCTTCTCTCTTCTTTTCCTCCTCCATTTCCATCTTTGCCGAGCCGGCACAGTCGATCCTTACAGATAAATGGGCATGGGTAGGAGAATTCGTCGGCGTAAATAACCTCAGCGGAAAATAGAATAATGATCCCATCTCAGGCCTTATCGGAACTTATTTCTCTATTACGGACAAGATGATCTGGGATGCAGGATTGGAAATCGGCATGAACAAGGCAGCTCCAGATTTTCGATTGACCACAGGACCGACCTGGCTCTTTAAACCCTCATGGCCAACCGATTTAAAATTTTTCTCACCGGCTCGAATTTCGACATCCAGCATATTTTCTCGCGGGGGCAAAATACAAACGAATTTTTCGTTATACGCACAAGAGGGATGATAAGCCATGTTGAAGTCCAAGACCATCTTGTAATCTGGCAGGATCTCCGTATCAATATACCTCCCCCCTTCATAGGTCTCTTTTTCGTTTGTGTCATCTTTGAAAGGGATAAAAAGAGTATCGCTTAAAATAGATTTGTAGACTTCGATTGTATATTCGCTCCCGCCCAGGGTGAAATGGAATTTCCCGTAACGAAGATAACGCTTGTTTGTCCCTTTGTTCGTTAAAAAGGTGGCATAGTATTTTGGGTTATTGATGTGGAAAACAAACCGTTCAATCTGGCCAGAAAATGTATACTTTGGATCGAAAGGATAGTATCTTAATCCTTTAAATGTTTTTTTGTCTTGAGGAAGGAGGGGAGAACGCTGATGGCTTTTAAAAAAGACATCCCGTTCTTTTCTCCATTTCATGACTTGTTGCTCTTGGGGTGTAATTTCCTTTTGGTCCTCTCCCCTTGTCGTAGCAGGGATTCCTTGGACCAGTAGGAGCATCCCGATGATCAATAGGATAAAAATGATTTCCCCTCCCCTCTTCCTCAACCACCCAAACCTCCCCTATCTTAACAAATAGGATACTCAGACGCAACTCATTAAAGGCCTTGTGTTTAAGGGCCTTGACAGATTCAAGAACATTTATTATATTGGCGTTATTCTAAATGACGAATAACGATGGAGAGTGAAACCACGAAGGTCGCTTATAAGATCTGGCTGGACAACAACGGAAAAGCCTTTGGAGACGGCCCTTACGAACTTTTGAGACGGGTGGAGAAAAGGACGTCCCTCCATCAGGCAGCTCATCAGATGGGCATGTCCTACAGCAAGGCGTGGCGTTTAATCCGTACCCTGGAAGAAAGGCTCGGTTTCGCTCTCCTGGAGCGGAAAGTCGGGGGCCAATCGGGCGGAGGGTCTAATGTGACCTCTCAGGGAAAGGACCTCATGAACCATTATGGGCGATTCCGGAGAGATGTAAAAAGGGGTTTAGAGAAAATCTACCAAAAGCATTTCAGTTCTGTGGAAAGAAAGAGCTGGAAATGAAGAAAATCTGCCTTTTAATCTCCGTGTTTTTAATATTACTTTTCCTGAAAGATGCCCAATCCTCATCAGGGAGGATGCTGATCTTCGCTGGCGCGGCGAGCAAACCTGCAACGGAAGAAGTTGTTAAGACCTTCCATGAGAAATTTGGGATACCCGTTGATGTGATCTTTGGAGGTTCAGGGTTTGTCCTTTCTCAGATGAAATTGACAAAGAAGGGCGACCTTTACTTTCCGGGGTCTTCAGATTTTATGGAGGTGGCAAAAAAGGAGAACCTAGTATTTCCTGAATCTGAAAAAATCATCGTCTACTTAATCCCCGCTATCAATGTACAGAAAGGGAATCCCAAAAGGATCTATTCTCTCAAAGATCTGACAAAGGAGGGCATCAGGGTAGCCATTGCCAATCCGGAGATGGTATGTGTGGGTACCTACGCTGTGGAAGTGGTCGAAAAGAATCTCACCTCCGTGGAAAAAGAGAAGTTTAAGAAGAATCTGGTGACCTATACTGAAAGCTGTGAGAAAACAGCCAATGTCATCTCCCTCAAGGCCGTGGATGCAGTCTTGGGCTGGGAGGTATTCCAGCATTGGGATCCCAAACGGATCGAGACGATCTATTTAAGACCGGAAGAAATTCCCAGAATCGGTTATATTCCTATCGCCATCTCAACATTTTCTCAGGACAAAACGACGGCTCAAAAGTTCATCGATTTTCTTGTCTCCCCTCATGGGAAAGCCATTTTCCAGAAATACCACTACTTGATGGATATTCAGGAGGCACGACAATTTACCAGACCCGATACGCCTATGGGAGGGGAGTATGTTCTTCCTAATGAATGGAGGAGCGTGAAACAATGACTTTCCGTTACACGATGATTGGAGCGGCAGTCTGTATATTTGTCTTCTATTTGGGACTTATTCTATCCCTTTTCTATTTTGTCGGTGGAAAGGTATTTTGGGAAGCCTTATCCCATCCCAACACTCTATTTTCTATCCGAATGAGCCTGATCGCTGCCACAGTAGCAACATTTTTTGCTGTGATCGTTGGACTTCCATCGGCCTATGCCTTATCTCGGTTCGAATTTACGGGCAAACGAATCTTGGATACATTTTTAGAAATTCCGTTGATCATTTCACCCATCGCCCTTGGCGCCGCTTTTCTGGTCTTCTTCAATACTCCTTTAGGAGAATTGATTCAAAATAAAGGCATCTTTTTTGTTTTTGAAGTCCCGGGGATTATCTTAGCCCAATTTGCTACGATTGCAGGTCTGGCCACACGATTGATGAAAGCCTCTCTGGATGAAATCTCTCCGAGGTATGAAGCGGTAGCTCGATCCCTCGGATCATCCCCATGGCAGGCGTTTTACCGGGTCACCCTTCCCCTTTCATCTCGGGGACTCCTTGCTTCTATCATCCTTTCCTGGGCAAAGGCGTTTGGAGAATTTGGAGCCACGGTCACGCTTGCAGGGGCCATGCCAGGAAAGACGGAAACGATGCCCATCGCCATTTTTACTGCTTTAGCCTCTGCTAATATTGATAAGGCCATCGTCCTGATCCTCATCTTAGTGGGCTTTGGGCTTTTAACCCTTTACGGCGTCCGATTGACCGGGAAAAGATTCCGCTATGATTAGGATCGAAGGCTTAACCATCCTTTTTGACACTTTTAAGATAGTAGATCTTAACATCCAAATTGAGGAGGGAGGATTTCATTTTCTCCTTGGCCCAACAGGGAGTGGAAAAACCCTGATCCTGGAATCCATCATGGGGCTACGGAAACCCAAAACGGGCAGGATCTGGATCGGGGATAAGGAAGTCCAGGGTCTACCACCGGAGCGCCGAGGAATCTCTTATGTCCCGCAAGATCTGGCCCTCTTTCCCCATCTCAAGGTAAAAGAGAACATCCTTTTTGGAATCAGGGCAAGAAACCTGGACATGCAAATCTATGAAGAATATGTCCAAGCCCTCGTAGAAGTGATGAAGATCGAACACCTTCTCGAACGGTACCCCGCCCATCTCAGCGGAGGGGAAAAGAAGCGAGTGGCCCTTCTCAGGGCATTAGCACCCAAACCGAAGCTCCTTCTCCTCGACGAGCCTCTCTCCGGCCTCGACCCTTCCATTAAGGTCGATATTCAACATCTTCTAAAAAATCTCCATTCCTCCTTTCACACAACGACTCTCTGTGTCACCCATGATTTTGAAGAGGTATACTTCTTAGGTGATGGAATGACCATCTTCATCGATGGGAGGGTGGAGCAGGTTGGAAAACGGGACGATGTTTTTTGGGGGCCGAAGTCTAAAAAGGTGGCTCAATTTCTGGGTGCAAAGAATCTCTATCGAGCAAAGGTCTTAAAGAACGAGAAATTGTCGCGGCGATTGGCCCTCGGAGTCAACGGCCTTCAATTTTCTATTCCCATGAGTTTGTATCAAGATACGATGGAGGGTGGAAGAGAAGTCGATTTGTTCATCCGACCGGAAGAAGTGATGATCATCCGCGAGGGAAAGCTTGTGAAGGATTCTCTCAAACAAAATATTATTGAAGGGAAAATACTGGATATCACCGATAAAGAAAGATCCCACACGGTTTATTTTCAAACGATCGAAGGAAAGATCCTTGTTGAGATCTCCATCCCCAACTATGCTTTTCGAAATCTTGATCTCTCGATCGGAAAAATGGTTAGAATCGCCCTCAGAGAAGAATCCCTCTGGGTCATGGTCTAAATTCACCCCATGCCCTCACTCTCGTCCCCCTGCTTTCTTTCTCCGACTGTTTTAGGCGTGGGGGCTGCGCAGGTTTGTTACATATTGTGCACAAATGACATTTCTGGCAAACCTATCGGTAGCCATCTAGAATTAAAATGAAGACAAATGCGGCCAAGGCCAATTAAATTGGAACACGGTTGGTTCTCTCTGGCACCAGTATTGCCTGCCATAGGAATGTCAAGCTCCCCAGCCCCGTCTCTCCCCCAATGGACGGGGGCGGAGCATTTGCCGGCCAAAGAGCGGTGGTTGCAATCCTCATATTGGAAGTTTCTTCGATAAAGGTCATTGCCTAGGAGAAAAGCAATGGACATCCCGATGGAGCCAAGAAAATTGGGCCTGCTGGTCGCCACCCTGTTCTTCCTCATCTCTCTTCTTGTCAATCTGCTTCAGCGCCGTTACGGAAAAACCCGTCTGGGTCGTATGCTCAGAAAAGAAGAGTCCATCGTCAATTTTCTTGAGGGAATACATAAAAACCTCGGTAAAATAGAGGTCACCTGTACCCTCGAGGTGCAAGGGGCAAGCTCCCCCCAGGAAGTGGGAAAAACAATCCACGTGGTGCGGAATGAGATTCAATCGACCATTGCTAACATGCAGGAACATCTTCTCTCTTTTCGTCAGCACCGACGAAAAGATAAAGTAAAGGAAAAACAGAGAAAAAGGCTGGAGAGATCATCTCAAAGATTGTCCGAATGATGAGCCACATGCGAAAGGTGACATTGCTCTGTGACGAAGCCGCCCTGGGAGTCGTTGCCGGCCGTTCCGACACCGATTCGACCGGGGAAGGATGCTTTCTAAATGGGACTATCCTTATTTCTCTTCGCCTTCAATACGAATCTCAATGCGTCCCGCTGGATCACAGCCCTTCAAAGCGGAGAGCATTCCCTTGATCGTCTTGGTCATGAAATCCGTGACGAACGGACTCAGGGGAATCGGTTTTCCGCCGAGCTTTAGGGAAATCTCTTTTCCTTTCCCCGATTTGAGGAACTCCTTCTCGATAAAATCGGAAAGACCTTTCATATCCTCAAGATCAAAACAGGGAACACCCACGTTGAAGGTTTGGTCCGAGACGATAGCGATCAGGTTGTCTTCTTTGGCGCAGAGAAGTTCTTGGTGTTTCTCCTTCCGGAAGATCTCAATCTTAGGCTGGACATCCCTCTTATATCCTTCTGAAAGAATCAGGTCCACGTCCCGAATCAATTTGTCCCGAATTTCCGCAAGGCTTAAATCTCTCTCTACATCCCGAATCAAAGCGACCTTTTCTGGAGAGGAAATGACTACCGCATGGGCCCCTGCCTTTTTATGTCGCCAACTGTCTTTCCCCTCCCGATCCACCTCAAACCCGTGAACATCGTGTTTGACCGTAGCAATCCGATAACCTCGTCGTGTTAACTCAGGGACTAGTTTTTCGATCAAGGTGGTCTTTCCACTATCCGACTTTCCAACAATAGAAATGATGGGGATCATCCGACACACTCCGTGTGAGTTTTGAGTCCGGAGTTAGGGATTCGGGGTTTTAATTCTTTCATTTTTTGAATCTTCTCCGAACTTATCACTCCGAACTCCGAACTGTATCAACCAATTGAACCTTTACTTTTTCTCCCACCCTTGCAATTTCTTGATCTTCAGGAATCATGATCAATCCATTCGCCTTCAACATCGACATCAAGATTCCAGACCCCTGGTCTCCGGTAGTCGTCGCAAAATAGGAACCTTCCTTAAAAGAGATAAAGGCTCTAATGAAATGGCGCCTCCCGGTTGTCTTCTTAATCTCTTCTTGAAGAAAGGCCTCGACCACGGGGCGAAAGACCTCGCGATGGCCCATCATCTTCAAAAGGGAAGGCCTTACGAATTCCTCAAAAGAAATCATGGATGAAACCGGATTTCCAGGAAGGCCAAAGACAGGCTTTCCTTGGATCGTTCCAAAGGCTAAGGGTTTCCCGGGCTTCATGGAAACTTGCCAGAAAGCCATTTCCATGCCCAGATCGCTGAGGGCATCTTTGGAAAAATCATAATCCCCCACGGATACCCCGGCTGAAGAGATGAGCACATCCGCCCGGATCCCCTGACGGAGTTTTTCTCTGATCTCTTCTTTTCTGTCTCTAGCAATACCCAGTTGAACTGGAACAGCGCCACAATCTTTCACCTGAGCCGCCAAGGTGTAAGAATTGCTGGAAATGATTTTACTCTCGTCCAGGTTCTCGTCCATATCGACTAATTCATCTCCGGTGCAGAGGATGGCGACCAGAGGCTTCTGGTAAACAAATACAGAAGAACGACCGACGGAGGAAAGCATTCCAACCTCTGCGGGTCGGATCATATCCCCTTTGGAGATCACGCGATCCCCCTTTTTGACATCCTCCCCAGATTTTCGGATGTTTTCACCAGGAGAGACCGCTTTGAAAATGAAGGCAAACCCATCTCCCTTCTCTGTCTCTTCAACGGGGATGACCGCATCGGCTCCCTTCGGAATGGGTGCGCCTGTCATGATTCGGATGGCTTGTCCTTTCCCAATCGTCTTTTTCGAAACGAAGCCCGCCGGAAGGTCTTCGATCACCTTTAACTTGACCGGATGATCTTTCGAGGCCTCCCGGATATCTTCAAATTTCAAAGCATAACCATCCATAGCCGAGTTATCCAAAGGAGGGATATCCCGTCTGGCATAAATATCTTCTCCAATGATTCTTCCCAGACTTTCGAGTAGGAGAACTTTTTCGAGCCCTAAAGGTTGAATACGGGAAAGAATATTATTTAAAGCTTCCTCGAATGAGATCATAACAAACTTCACCTTTCTCCCTGGTTACCCCTGGTCTTTAATTTTTCTATATAACATATAAGAGGCGCCATTAAAACGTTAATTAAAACCTTCTTTTGGGACGAATGATATTTATGTTATAGAACAAAAGGTGTAAGGTTCATGTAAAGAGACTAGGTTTTCCATTTAACAGGAGGGACTCATGAAAATAACGATCCTTTGTGAAAACACGGTGGGCCACCGGGTGGGTTTAGGAGAACATGGATTTTCTGCTCTCATCGAAACGGATCATGGAAATTACCTCTTCGATACCGGGAGAAGCGATTCGGTTGTAAAAAACTCCCTTGAATTGAACAAAGATTTACGGACCCTCAAGAAAATCTTCTTAAGCCATGGACATTATGACCATACCGGAGGATTACCTGAAGTTCTGAAACTGAGGGGGAAGGTAGACGTTCACGCCCATCCACATGCTTTTCTAGATCGAGTCCATGTGGTCGAAGAAAATGGAAAAGAAACAAAACGATTTGTTGGCATTCCATTCAAAAGGAGTTATTTAGAGTCATTAGGAGCAAATTTCATTCTTAATAAAGATTTCATTGAGGTAGAAGAGGGAATTTTTTTGACAGGGGAGGTACCTAGAAAAACGTCTTTCGAGAAACTAGACCCAAAACTCTTCACCGAGATCGATGGGAAAACCAATCCAGATGTCTTCTTGGACGACCAATCCCTCGTTTTGAACACCGAGCAGGGACTCCTCATCATTCTTGGCTGCGCACACTCCGGCGTCATTAACATCCTCAACCACGTTATCAGCAAGACAGGGAAGGATAAATTTTATGCCATCGTCGGCGGAACCCACCTGGATTTCTTAGCTCCGGAACAATTGGAAGAGAGTATTAAGGCTTTGAGAAAAATACATATCGAAAGGATTGGTGCCTCCCATTGTACGGGGATGAGGGGGGCTTTCAGGCTTCACCAAGAATTCGGAGACCGATTCTTTTATGGACACGTTGGAAGTACCTTGAATATATAGAAAGGAGGTCACAATGATAGTTGCAGGAATAGATGTAGGTGGAAAGAATCTTCATATTGTAATCAAAAAAGATGGCCAGATACTGGGAAAGATAGCAGGTCCTACGGGAATAAAAAAGGCAGAGGCGGTGGAACAACTCTATGACGAAGTTCTGAAAAAAGCGGGCCTTGCCCGAAAGGATGTGGAGCGAGTGGTGGCCACAGGGAGTTCGGCGAAACGAGTGGCCTTTTCAAATGGTTCCATTCCGGATGCCGCAGCCGATGCTCGGGGGGTGATTAAAATCATCCCAACAGCAAGGACAGTCATCGATGTGGGGGCAGAAGAAGGCCGGGCGATCAAAATAAGCCCAGAGGGAAAAGTCTTAGATTTTGCTATCAATGAAAAGTGTGCGGCGGGTACAGGCACCTTTATTGAGGCTATGTCCAGGGCACTCGAAGTCTCTGTGGATGAGATGTCCAAGATCACGCTTCAATCCACCCAGACGCTTTCGACCAATGCCCAATGCGCGGTCTTCGGAGAATCCGAGGTGGTCTCACTGATTCATCAAAAAACGCCCAAACCAGATATTGCCCGGGCTGTAATGAATGCCATTTCAGGAAGAATTGGTTCCGTGGCGCGTATCGTCGGGCTGGAAAAGGACGTTGTGATGGTCGGTGGGATGGCGAAAAACGCCGGATTCATTGACTCTCTTAAAAAGACGATCGAAATGGATGTCAAAGTGCCAGAGGATCCCGATTATATGGGTGCTCTTGGGGCAGCAGAAGTGGCACTTGCCGGGGTCACGGCAGAAGAAATCAAGGCAAAGGTCTTGGAAAAAGAGACCGTCACAGCAGGGAAAGGTTAATAGCTTAAGATAATTTAATCGCCTGGATAAGGAAGGAGGAGAAAGTGGCAGAGGAAGTAAAGAAAACCCAGGAATTTTGGAGATGGCCTGAAACCAATTGGGTCAACCCGGATATAGATTGGAAGAAAGGTAAGGTGATCACGGCTGGAGTTGATGTTGGGTCGGTGAGCACTCAAGCTGTCGTTATGGTAGATGGCGAATTTTTCGCCTATGGCAACACGCGGACCGGTTC
>Ga0209048_10001482_pt1 | contig 24102 bp, 25 predicted proteins | sample FrelakmetCRP12CR_FD_187146 | JGI IMG/M metagenome (GOLD analysis project Ga0209048, IMG submission 187146) | Freshwater lake sediment microbial communities from the University of Notre Dame, USA, for methane emissions studies - CRP12 CR (SPAdes)... | ecosystem: Environmental > Aquatic >... | reverse complement strand
CGTCCATTGCGATGATCGTCGCGTGTCCACGCCACGGCGCCGAAGGCGTTATGCGAAAGTACCGGCGGAAGCTCGCGTCGGCGGAGGCCGGCACGATCGCGAATTCCCGGAGGCCCATCGCCGTCCCCGCCCAGGCAGTGAGCGTGTCGAGGCGGGCATCGGGCAACGCGGCGGTGGACGGCATCGGACGGGCGGGAGGAGCGTGGCGCGGCACGCGCGACCGGCGGCCCGGAAAGACGACAGGCTAGAATGACGAATCTTAGCATTCGCATCGCTTCCCTCCTTCCTCCCGTGTCCGCGCGTGTGCCCCGCCCCTTGCGTCTTCATGCGCTCGCGCTCGCGTTGGCCGCGCTGCCGGTCGCCGCATGGGCGGACGAGACCGAACCCGCGTCGCTGCCCGCTCCGACGCTGAAGCCCGCGGGCGAACTCACGCCGCCGGCGCTGCGTCCGCCGCCCGGCGCCGCGCCGGCGAAACCCGCCACGCCGCCGCCCGCCGGCACGACCGTGCGCATCCCGTTCGATCCCAGCAGCGGCGCGATCTTCTTTCGCGCGGACGAAATCGAGGGCATCGGCAACAAGGAAGTAACCGCGACGGGCAAGGTGGAGTTGCGCACGCGCCGCGAAACCGTGCTCGCGGACTGGCTCCACTACGATTTTCCCGACGACGAGATCTGGGCCAAGGGCGATGTCACGCTGCGGCAGGGCATCGACTGGATCACCGGCCCCGAGACGCGCTTCAAGCGTGGAACGGATACCGGATATTTCAAGTCGGCCCGTTTCTATATCGGCGAGAATGGGGGCCGCGGCGCGGCGAGCGAGATCCGCTTCACCGGCCCCGACAATTACGAAGCGTCGAACGCGAGCTACACGACCTGTGTTGCGCCGCGCGACGACTGGTACATCCGGATGAACGAGCTCGAGGTCGACAAGCTGCGCAACGTCGGCACCGGGCATGATGCGACGCTCGTCTTCCTCGGCGCGTCGGTCGCGTACCTGCCATGGCTCGAATTTCCGCTGTCGGGCGAGCGCAAGTCGGGCTTCCTCACGCCGATACTGGGGTCGTCGGGCACGCGCGGCTTCGACGCGGCCATGCCGTATTACCTGAACCTGGCGCCGAATTACGATGCCACGCTCGTGCCGCGCATCATGACGAAGCGCGGGTTCCAGCTGGGCGGACAATTCCGTTACCTGCTGGACGAGGGATCGGGCGACGCGGAGGCCGCGATCCTTCCGCACGACCGGATCACCGGCACGGACCGGTACCTGTTGTCGTGGAAGCACGCGCAGAGCTTCGATTCGTACGTCAAGGGGCTCTCCGGCTACATCAACCTCAACAAGGTGTCGGACGACACCTATTTCTCCGACCTGTCCGACCGCGTCGCGTTCACGTCGCTGACGACACTCCCGCGCGAGGGCGGGCTCACGTACGTGAACGGCCCGTGGACCTTGGTCGGGCGCGCGCAGGCCTTCCAGACGCTGCAGGACCCGAGCCAGCCGCAGCCGCTCCCCTACAACCGCGTGCCGCAGATCCTGGCGACGCTGTCCGATACCGACTGGCTGGGGCTCACCTGGGCCGGCATCGGCGAATACGCCTACTTCCGCCAGCCGACGCTGACGACGGGCCAGCGCGTCTATGCGTATCCGACGGTGGCGCTGTCGCAGCAGGGCGCCGCGTGGTACGTCACGGCCCGTACCGGTGTCCACGTGCGCGAGTACGATTTGAACGAGATCCGCCCCGACATCTCCAGCCGGCAGGACTACGCAATACCGATCACCTCGGTCGACGCCGGGCTCGTGTTCGAGCGCGACATCAAGGAATTCGGACTGAGCGGCATCCAGACGCTCGAGCCGCGCGCGTTCTACGTCTACGTCCCGTACCGCAACCAGAGCGCCGCGCCGGTGTTCGACACGGCGATCGACGATTTCAGCTTCAGCCAGCTGTTCTCGGTCAACCGCTATCTCGGCAGCGACCGTATCGGCGACGCGAACCAGCTGTCGCTCGCGCTGACGTCGCGGTGGCTGGACGGAGAAACCGGCGCCGAGCGCCTGCGGGTTTCCGTCGGCGAGCGCTTCTATTTCAACGACCAGCGCGTCGTGCTGAACGAAACGCCGCGCGCCGCGAACAACTCCGACTTCCTCGTGGGCATCGAGGGACGGCTCTCGGACACCTGGGCGCTGCTCGGGCTGTGGCAATACAACTTCGAATCGTCGGAGGCCGAGCGGTTCAACGCGGGCGTCCGGTACACGCCCGCACCGGGCAAGACGTTGAGCGTGAGCTACCGCTATTCGCGCCAGAATTTCGATCCGCTGGCGGGGCCGATCGGCGACCAGTCGCAGCTCAACCAATGGGATGTCGCCGGGCAATGGCCGATCGACGAGAACTGGACGCTGCTCGGCCGCTGGAACTACTCGATCCTCGGCAGCAAGACGCTGGAGGCGGTCGCCGGCGTCGAGTACAATGCTGGCTGCTGGGTGCTCCGCCTGGTCGGTCAGCGGCTGACGACGACGACCCAGACGGCCACCAACTCGGTGTACCTGCAGATCGAGCTCAACGGTCTCGCGCGCATCGGCACCAGTCCCCTGGACCTCCTGCGCCGCAGCGTCCCGGGCTACCTCAAGACGAACGATCCGACGGTGTCGCCGCGCGACCGCAGCGGCGATTACTTCCCGGAATTTTAGGAATTCGAGAGAATCGGCATGACGCTATCCCGCTTCCTTTGCCGCGCCGCTGTGCTGTCGACCGTGGTCAGCGCCGCGTTCGCGTGGGCACAGGCGCCCACGCCCGCCCCCACGCAGCCGCGCGCACCCGCGGCGCGAACGACCCCGGCGACAGCGCCGCGGGCGGCCGATCGCACGGTCCTGCTTGACCGCGTCGTCGCGGTTGTCAACGACGAGGCGGTGACGCAGTTCGAGATCGACGAGCAGAAGCGGGGCATTCTCGCGCAGATGAAGGCGCAGAACGTGACGCCGCCCGCCCCCGACGTGCTGGACAAGCAGCTGCTCGACCGCCTCATCACCGAGCACGCCGTCGTCCAGTTCGCGAAGGAAAACGGCGTCAAGGTCGACGACACGCAGGTCGAGAAAGCCATCCAGCGGATCGCCCAGGACAACAAAATGTCCATGGAGGAATTCCGGCGCGCGCTCGCGAAGGAAGGCGTCGCCTACGACAAGTACCGCGAGGACATTCGCAAGGAAATGGTCATCCAGCGGCTGCGCGACCGCGAGGTCGAGTCGCGCGTCACGGTGAGCGACTCCGAAGTGGAGGCGTTTCTCGCCTCGGAGGCCACGAAGACGGGCGGGAGCGACGTCGAGTACCGGCTTTCGCACATCCTCGTCATCGTGCCGGAGAAGGCTTCGCCCGAGCAGATCGATGCCAAGCGCCGCCGCGCCGAAGAAGCGTTGAAGCAGGTGCGCGACGGCACGGACTTCGCGCAGGTCGCGGCAGGGTTCTCCGACGCGCCGGATGCGCTGCAGGGCGGCTCGCTCGGCTGGCGCCCGGCCGCGCGGCTGCCCACGGTGTTCGCGGAATCGGTCAAGGCGATGAAGCCCGGCGACGTGTCGATGGTCCTTCGGTCGGCGACGGGCTTCCACATCGTCAAGCTGCAGGAGTCGCGCAACAAGAACGCGCCGACCGTGGTCGAGCAGACGCGCGCGAAGCACATTCTCATCAAGGTGAACGAGATCGTCTCCGAATCCGAGGCGAAGACGCGCATCGACCGGATTCACGACCGCCTCGACACCGGCGCGAAGTTCGACGACCAGGCAAAACTCAATTCCGAAGACGCCACCTCGGCGAAAGGCGGCGACCTCGGCTGGATTTCGCCCGGCGACACGGTGCCGGATTTCGAGGCCGCGATGGCCAAGCTCAAGATCGGCGAGTATTCGCCGCCGGTGCGCACCCAGTTCGGCTGGCACATCATCCAGGTCAACGATCGGCGCTCGCAGGACATCACGGCGGAGCGCAAGCGTGACCAGGCCCGGATGGCGATACGCCAGCGCAAGTCCGACGAGGCGTACCAGGACTGGCTGCGCCAGATGCGCGACCGCGCCTACGTGGAAATCAAGCCGCTCGACTAGCGATGAAGCGGCGGCGCGGCGGCCGCGCGACCGCTAGTCGGTCTGGTAGACGTACGCCGGCTGCGGAACGCGCCCTTCGTCCATCGTCGCGCGGTCGGCCAGGTCCTGCGGCTCCTTGTCCCACCAGATCGCGCGCCCCTTCTTCTGATCCAGGACGAGTGCCGGCTTTTGCGCGAGCAATTTGCGGATGAACGTCGTGTGGTCGGAAACGTAGTGGCGCGAGGGAAGGAACATGGTCGGAACCGAAGTTGGCAACGCGAAGGTCGGCCCCCATCTTATCACTGCGGCGCAGCGGAGCGCACCGGCCGGCCGGCGACGATCTCGAAGCGAAAGAGCCGGCATTCGATGTTGCCGTTCCACAGCGGCGTGCGGCGCGAGGGCTTGAGGCCGATCAGCTGCGCGAGGCGCAAGTCGCCGGTGAGGACGAACGCCGTCCATCCGGCGAATCGCTGCTTCAGCGCGTCGCCGAGCCGCGGATAGAGCGCAGCCAGCGCGTGCTCGTCATACAGGCGCACGCCATACGGGGGATTGGTGACCATCACGCCTGACGGCGCCGGCGCGGCGCGCGTCAGGACGTCCGCCTGTTCGATCGAAAGCCACTCGGTGACGCCGGCCGCCGCCGCGTTGCTTCGGCTTCGCTCGAGCGCCTGCGGATCGAGATCGCTTGCGACGATCGCGGGCGCGGCGGGCGCCTTTTTCAGGCGGTCGCGCGCGCGCTGGCGGATCCGCTGCCATGCAGGCCCGTCGAACCACGCGAGCTTCTGGAAGCCGAACGTGCGCGTCAGGCCGGGCGCGCGGTCGGCGGCGAGCGCCGCGGCTTCGATCGCGATCGTGCCGCTGCCGCACATCGGATCGAGAAATGGCGTGCCGGGTGTCCAGCCGGAAAGCGCGATCAAGCCGGCGGCAAGGTTCTCGCGCAGCGGCGCCGCGTCGGTGTCGTGTCGCCAACCGCGCTTGAAGAGCGGCTCGCCCGACGTGTCGAGGTAGATCGTCGCCTCGCGCTCGGTGAGGTAGGCGTGCACGCGCACGTCCGGGCGCTGCTTGTCGACCGAAGGCCGCTTGCCGGCGTCGTCGCGGAACCGGTCGCAGACGGCGTCCTTGACCTTGAGCGTGGCGAATTCGAGGCTCGCCAGCGTCGAGCCGGTCGCGGCGACATCGACGCGCAGCGTCCGCTCCACCTTGAAGTGCTTTGCCCAATCGATGCCGCGCACGAGCTGGTAGAGCTCGTCCTCGTTGCGACAGCGGCCGTGCGCCACCTGCCAGAGGACGCGGCTCGCGATGCGCGATTCGAGGTTGACGTGGTAGGCAAGCTCGCGCGGGCCGGAGAACGCGACGCCGCCTTCCGCGGGTGCCACGAATTGCGCGTTCTGCGCGGTCAATTCCGCGGCGAGCGGCGCTTCGAGGCCGCGCGGGCACGGCGCAAAAAAACGCTCGGTCACCGCAGCAGCCGGCGTCGCGTCAGCACCAGCGCGACGTAATACGCGACGATTCCATAGGCGAGCAGCACAGCGATATGCAGCAGGATGCTCGCGGGGATCGTGCCCATCAGCAGCGGCCGCGCGAGGTCGATCGCGTGCTTCAGCGGCAGGAAGGCCGCGACGCCCTGCAGCACCGGCGGCATCTGGTCCACCGGAAAGAAGACGCCGGAGAGCAGCAGCATCGGCGTCAGCACCAGCGTGAAGAAATAGGTGAAGAAATCGTAGTTCGGCGCCAGCGAATTCATCACGAGCCCGAACGCGCCGAACGTGAGGCCGACGAGGAAGCCGAGCGGCACGATCCACAGTGCAAGCCACGAATGGCCGTAGCCCAGCGCCATGATCACCGCGAGGATTGCCGTCGTCGACACCACGGCCTTCGAGGCGCACCAGATCCATTCGGCGAACAGGACATCGTCGAGCGACAGCGGCGCGTTGATGATCGCCTCCCACGTCCGCTGCATGTGCATGCGCGAAAATGCGGAGTACATCGCCTCGAAGCTCGACGTGAACATCGCGCTCTGGCATACCATGCCGGTGCCGATGAACGCGATGTAGGTCATGCCGGCGACTTCGGGGATGAACGCGCCGATGCCGTAACCGAGCGCGATCATGTAGAGCAGCGGGTCCGCGATGTTGCCGAGCACGCTCGCGATGGCGAGCTTCTTCCACACGAGGAGGTTGCGCCGCCACACGCCGGTCCAGCGCATCGACATTTCGGGCAGGCGGGTGAGGACGGTCGTGGTCATGGAGGTGGAATGAGAAAACGGTAAGGCAGCAGTTTACTCAGTAACCGCGGGCCCGGTCGATGACGTTGGCGAGCGGCAGGCCGGCGCGCGCGCGGCGCAGGTTGTCGACGAATTGCGCGGCGGCGACCTCGGGGCGCGGCTCCGCGGCGACGTGCGGCGTGCACAGGATCTTCGGATGCCGCCATAAGGGATGGTCGGCGGGCAGCGGTTCCGTCTCGAACACGTCGAGCGCGGCGCCGGCGAGATGCCCCGCGTCGATCGCCGCGACCAGGTCCGCCTCGCGCAGCACGCGGCCGCGCGACACGTTGATCACATACGCGCCGCGAGGCAGCATGGCGAGCCCCCGCGCGTCGAGAAGCCCGTGCGTCGCGGCGGTCAGCGGCAACGCGCAGACGAGTATCCGGGTCTGTGCAAGAAACGGCGTCATTGCGTCCGCTCCGGCGAACGAAACGGCACCCTCGATCGCATGCGCGGTGCGCGTCCACACGGCAACGGGAAAGCCCAGGCGCGCCAGCGCGTCGACGACCGGTGCGCCGACCGAGCCGCAGCCCATGACGCCGACGGTGAACTCGCTTTCCGCCGCCGGCGGCGGCCGTCGCCACCGCCCGTCGCGCTGCTGTGCCTCGAGGCGCGGCAGTTCGCGCAGGTGACGCAGCGCCATCAATGCGACGTACTGCGCCATCCGGATGCCCTGGCGCGGGTCGACGGCGCGCACGATCGGCACGTGGGCGGCGAGATCGGGCGTGGCGAGGAGCTCGTCGGCGCCCGCGCCGGCGCACGCGACGAAGCGCAGCGCCGCGAAGCGCGATGCAATGCCGGCGGCCAGGCGGAACGCGAGGATGGCTTCGATCTCGTCGGCCGGCGCGGCGGCGGGTTCGACGAATATCTGCTCATCCGGCGCGACCGCACGCAAGGCAGCAAGCTGTCGCTCGACGAACGGCGAGGTCGGCAACACGAGAATGGCCATGATGAATGCGCGCGGAGCAGTTGAGCGGGTTCGCACCGAGATGGTAACCTGAGACGATGAAATCACCGCTGCAACGGCTCGCCTGCGCCGCCCTCTGCGCGATGGCGGTTTTCGCGCCGACGGCTGCTGCGCAATCGCCGTATCCGAGCCGGCCGGTGAAGCTCGTCGTGCCGTATCCGCCGGGGGCGCTCACCGACCTCCTCGCGCGCGCGATCGGCGAGCGTCTCGGCGCAGCGTTGAAACAGCCGGTCGTCGTCGAGAACAAGCCGGGCGCGGGCACGCTCGTCGGCGCGGAATACGTCGCCAAGCAGCCGGCCGACGGCTACACGCTGCTGATGGCCACCAGCACGACACTCGGCATCAGCCCCGCGTTGTACCAGCCGTCGCCCATCAATCCGGTGAAGGACTTCGCGCCGATCTCGCCCGTCGGCACAGTCAATTTTTTCCTGATCGCCAATCCCGCGTTCCCGGCGAAAAGCGTGCAGGAGATGATCGATGCGATCCGGAAGAATCCGGGCAAGTACAACTACGGATCGGTGGGCAGCGGCAGCCCGCATCATCTCTTCATGGAAGCGCTGAAAACTGAATACGGGCTGTCGATCCAGCACATTCCGTACAAGGGCACGCCGGCCGCGCTGACCGACCTCCTGACCGGCCAGCTGCAGCTCATGTTCTCCGACGCGACGGTCGCGGTGCCGAACATCCAGGCCGGCAAGGTCGTCGCGCTCGGCACGTCGGCAGCGAAGCCGACCACGCTGGTTCCGAACGTGCCGCCGATCGCCGCGACCGTCCCGGGCTTCGACTGGCAGGCATGGCAGGGCATCGTCGCGCCCGCGGGCACGCCCGGCGAAATTGTCGCGCGCCTGTCGTCCGAGCTGCAGAAGATCCAGGCCACGCCCGAGTTCCGCGAGCAGCTCGTCAGGTTCGGCATGGACCCTTTTCCGCCGCAGACGCCCGAGCAATTCGCGGCGATGATCGCGGCGGAGCAGCCGCGCTGGGCGAAGGCGATTCGCGATTCCGGCGCCAAAGTGGATTGACCTCAACATGACGTTCGACGCGTTCCTCGAACAGGCGTGGACAGATCACGGCGACAAGCCCGAGGATGTCGCGCAGCGGCTCGAGCAGGGCTATGCGCTGATCGAGACGCCGGCGCAGATTGCGCCCCTGGCGCGCATCCTCGCGCATGTCGACGGCGAGCATCTCGCCCGCTGGGCCGATGGCGTTGCGCGGCTCGAACGCCTGCGTGCCCATGCGCAGTGGCGCGACGACGGCGAGGGTGCGGTCGTGGTCCGCCGGCTGGTCGCCGCGTTGACGCTTGGCGGCGGCGGTGAACCCGCGGCGACCATGAGCGCCGCGGACCGCGCGCACGCCCATGCGGTCGCCGCATCGGCGCTGGCGGCGCAAGGCCGGCGACCCCAGGCGATCCGTCATTTGCGCGCCGCACTCGATGCAGCGGCACCGGGCCTCGCGGACGGCGACCCGGCGGCTCGAGCATTGGCAGTGACGGCGAACAACCTTGCCGCGACGCTGGAGGAACTGCCGTCGCGCGGGGCCGAAGAGACTGCGGCGATGCTCGATGCCGCCCGCGCTGCCCGCGAATACTGGGCCCGTGCCGGCGGCTGGCTCGAGACCGAGCGCGCGGAGCACATGCTCGCGAAATGCCACCTGGCGGCCGGCGATGCGCATGGCGCGCTCGCCCATGCGCGGGAATGCGCCACGATTTGCGAGCGCAACGACGCCGACGCGTTCGAGCGGTTCTTTGCGCAGGGCATGCTCGCGCTTGCGCATCGCGCACGCGGCGATGGTCCACAATTCACGCAGGCGAAGTCCGCCGCCGTAACGCTGCATGCGACCCTTGCCGCGGACCAGCAGCCTTGGTGCGAATCCACACTGAAGCTTCTTGCCTGAACCGAGGCCAAGCGCCCATGAGTCCCGTCATCGACGTCCACACCCATTGCCTCACCGAGGCATGGTTCGACCTGCTGAAAGAACACGGCGGTCCGCGTTACACGGTGAAGGCCGTCACCGGAGGCCTGCGCGCGATCCACCTCGATGGCGCACCGTTCATGACACCGGTGCCGCCGATGTTCGATTACGACCTGCGGTTGAAGACAATGAACGAGCACGGCGTCGACGTCGGCGTCGTGTCGCTCACGTGCCCCAACTGCTTCTGGGGCGGACCGGAAGTGAGCCTTGCGGCCGCGCGGATCATGAACGACGACATGACGGCGGCACGCACCGCGCATCCCGACCGCCTGCGCTGGTTCGCCTCGTTGCCGTGGCAGTACCCGGATCTCGCGCTGCCCGAGCTCGAGCGCGCGATGAAAGCGGGCGCGTCGGGCGTGATGGTGCTCGCCAACATCGGGGGGCAACCGCTCACCGATCCCGCGTTCGCGCCCGTCTGGGCGGCAATCGATGCGAAGGCGCTGCCCGTGCTGGTCCATCCGACGGCGCCGCCCGGGGTCGGCGAAATGGACATGCAGCGCTTCCAGCTCACCGCCTCGCTCGGCTTCACATTCGACACGTCGCTCGCGATCGCGCGGATGATCTACGACGGCTTCTTCGATCGCTACTCGAAGCTCAGGGTCATCGCCGCGCACGGTGGCGGCGCGCTGCCCTACCTCATTTCGCGGATGGACCAGTGCTACGACAACATCCCGGCGTGCCGCGAAAAGCTCGCCGTGCGTCCGTCGGAGGTCGTGCCGCGGATCTACGCGGACGCCGTCGTGTTCGCGCCCGAAGTGCTCGACCTGTGCCTCAAGGTGTTCGGCGCCGACAACGTGATGTACGGCTCCGATTATCCGCACACGATCGGCGACCTGCCCGGGTGCCTGAAGCGCGTCAATGCGCTGCCTGACGTGGCCCGCGACAAGGTGCGCGGACAAACCGCGCAACGCATCTTCGGGTTCTGAGCCGCCCCACGCCGGCAGAAGGGCGTTGACGGCGGCGCATGTCCGGCATATAGTTAGGCGAATGCCTAACTATAAAGTGGAGCTCGACGACGTCTTCCACGCGCTGGCGGATCCGACCCGCCGGGCCGTCGTGGAAAGGCTGTGCCGTGGCCCGGCGTCGGTCAAGGAACTCGCGCAGCCGTTTGCGATGGCGCTGCCCTCGTTTGCGCAGCACCTCGACGTGCTGGAGCGGTGCGGGCTCGTCAGGTCGCGCAAGTCGGGACGAGTGCGAACCTGCCGGCTCGCGCCACGACCGCTCGCGGCCGCCGAACACTGGATGGAACGGCAGCGCGCGCACTGGGAGCGCCGCCTCGATCAGCTCGATACCTACCTCGCGAATCTCAAGGAGCAACGACGATGACCTCTTCGACGAATTTCGAACCGGATCCCGTACTCGACCTCGTCTTCGAACGTATCGTCGACGTGCCGAGGGATCTCGTGTGGAAAGCGTGGACGACGCCGGCGCACATCAAGAAGTGGTTCACGCCGGCGCCGTGGACAACGATCGATTGCGAAATCGACCTGTGGCCCGGCGGCATCTTCCGCACCGTCATGCGCTCCCCGGAGGGGCAGGAATTTCCCAATGTCGGCTGCTATCTCGAAATCGTGCCGAACGAACGGCTCGCCTGGACCAACGCGTTGCTGCCCGGCTTTCGTCCCGCGATTGGCAACCCGGCGTGTCCCGGCGAGGTGTTTTCGTTCACGGCGGTCATTTCGCTCGCGCCTCACGGAAGCGGGACCCGCTACACGGCCCTCGTGGTCCATGGCGACGCCGAGGGACGCAAGAAGCACGAGGCGCTGGGCTTCCACGATGGCTGGGGCAAGGCGCTCGACCAGCTGGTCGCGCTCGTCAAGCAAACGCCGGCGGGCGGCGGTTGATCTTTTCCTTGCCGCGCGGGGCGTCGCCGTGCAATCCTTTTGCCGACGCGAATTGACCGCACACTCATGAATCCGGCCAAGCTCGACGCCTTGCGCAAGAAGTACGCGAATGCCAAGGGCGGCGACATCTTCGACCTGGCGTTCGCCGCGGTCGCGGCGAGCGTGTTCGCCGATGCCGACAAGCGCAAATGGCCATTCGCTGGCGTGGCGACGTTCCTGGGCGCGCCGATGATGACGCCGGGCGCCGCCGGGGCCGGCGAATTCGGCGACATCGAGGTCGCGCTGGTCGGCGTGCCGATGGATCTCGGCGTCACCAACCGGGCGGGCGCGCGCCTCGGCCCGCGCGCGGTGCGCGGCATCGAGCGCATCGGCCCCTACGAGCACGTGCTGAAGATGGCGCCCATGGGGATGCTGAAGGTTGCCGACATCGGCGACGTGCCGATGGCGAGCCGGTTCTCGCTCCCGCAGTGCATCGCCGACATCGAAGCGTTCTTCCGCCGGCTGCGCGCCGCGAACGTGATTGCGCTGGCGGTCGGCGGCGACCATTCGGTCACCTACCCGATCATGAAGGCGCTGGGGAACGAGCGCCCGGTCGGGATGGTGCACATCGACGCGCACTGCGATTCCGCCGGCGAATTCGAAGGATCGAAATTCCATCACGGCGGGCCGTTCCGCCAGGCGGTCCTCGACGGCGTGCTTGATCCGGAGCGCTCGATTCAGATCGGCATTCGCGGCGGTGCCGAGTTCCTGTGGGAATTCTCGTACGAATCCGGAATGACGGTGCTGCATGCCGAAGACGTGGCCGAGATGGGCATCGACGCCGTCGTGGCCAAGGCGCGCGAGGTCGTAGGCGCCGGTCCGACCTATGTGACGTTCGACGTCGACGGGCTCGACCCGGCGTTCGCGCCCGGCACCGGCACGCCGGAAGCCGGCGGCCTCACGTCGCGCGAGGCGCTCGCCATCGTGCGCGGCCTCGCCGGTCTCGACATCGTCGGCGGCGACGTCGTCGAAGTGGCGCCGCAATACGATGCCACGACCATCACCGCGCAGATCGGCGCGCAAATGCTCTTCACCGAGCTTTGCCTGGTCGCGGCCAACCCGAAGCGTCGACCGCGGACCTGAGCGATGGAACGCGCGTCAGATTGACGCGGCTGCCGGACGACGCTTCGTGACCATGGCGATCGCCACGAATACGACAATGCCGACGACGCCGAACACGGCCTCGACATTGAGCAGCCCGGCGGCGCCCCAGCGCTCGTGCGCCCAGCCGTCGACGACGGTCATGTAGGCGATCGGCATGTTCGAAAGCGAGGCGAACACGTTGTATTTCGTCGCGGCCGCCCCGTGGCCTATCGCTTCCAGCACGACGGCCGTGAAGGCCGCGTACGTGAGTCCCTGGATGAACGCGTAGGCGAGCGTGAACAGGATGTACATGGACTCGGTGCGCGGGGCGAGCGCCATCGCGACCGCGCACAGCGCCATCAGGACCCCATACAGCGCATACGCGGTTTTCCGGTCCAGGCGATCGCTGCCGTAGCCGCCGGCGAGACAGCCGATCGCGGACACGATGCCGCTGAACACGCCGGTGACCAGCGCGACCGTGCTCGCGGTGGCATGCCAGTCATCCGCGACGGCGGCCCACAGGTTGGAGGCGGCGCCGGTCCCGATGGGAAGAAAGCAGATGAGCAGCGCGAGATAGCCTGCGCGCGATCGCGTCACTTGCCAGAGGTCCCGCAGCACCGCGATCAGCGTGTGGCCGTACCGCGCAGCCCGCGGAATCGGGGGCGGCTCCGGCACGAAGCGCAGCGCCGCGATGCACAACGCGCACGTGACGGCGAGCGCGGCACCGGCCATCCACGGATCGGGCAGCGTCTCGGCGAGCCAGAGACCCGCGCCGCCGCCCAGGCCCTGGCCGCCCAGGTTGCCCGCCTGGAACCACCCTCCCGCGCGCCCGTGCTCGAGGGGACGCGTGTTGTAGACGAGCAGGCTCTCGGCCGCCATCGCGAGAAACGTCGTGGCCAGGCTTGCCACCAGCACCGCGACATACATCAGCGGCAGCGACTTGGCATCGGACGGCACGATCCCCATCGCCAAAACCCCGAGCGCGGTCACCACGCCCGCGAGCGCATACCAGCGTTTGCGCGACAGCGTCGTGTCGACGACGGGTGCCCAGAGAAATTTCCAGGTCTGCGGAATGTAGCTGGCCGCGACGAGCGCTGCGACGTCGCCCACGCTCACGCCCGCCTGCGTCAGTTGATACCCGATCGCCACGGAGAGATACCCGCCCATCGCCCCGAATGGCGCGATCAGGAACAAGTAGACGATCGGATGGGAATTGCGCGCGGGCGTTGTCATGAGTCCGCGCGTGTGCGCTCTATGGCCATTCCGCCTGCGGACGATCCAGCGCGGCGCGATCCCAGCCAGCGCAGTCGGCGGCCGCGTCGTAGGTCGCCTGAAGAAAATCGAGCAGCAGCGAATCGGGGTCGCGAGCCGTTCGAACGGCGTCGTAGGGCAGGATGAACTCGCGCGCGTTGCGGTCGTAATACCCGCCACCCGTGCCGGGTCTGCGTTCCGCGTAGCCCGCGGGCTCGGGATACGCGTAGGCATAGAACGCTGGGTCGTCGATCGCGCCGCCGCCCGGCCAGAAGCCGCAACTCGCGCACTCGTGCGAATAGGCCTCGACCATGACGTAATCGGGGCAGTTCGGCGCGCCGCCGGGATGGCGCGGCGCGCGGCGGCCGGAGAAGCGCGTCGCGGCCAGGTCGAAGCTGCCCCAGAAGAAATGGACGGGACTCTGCTTGCCGGTGAAGCGGCCGCGAAACCGCTTCATCACGCGGTCGGACTGAGCGAGAATCCGCCAGCAGCGATGCGCGGCGGCGGCATCGTAAGAGGCGTGCTGGCGATCGTCGGCGAACGGGATCGCGGTTGCGACCTCGACCGGCCGCGCCATCAATGCCGGCGCGACGCCAAGCGAGCGCAACGCGTCGAGGTAACGCGCGTAGAAGTCGGCGACCGAGCATGCTTCCAGGGCGAATCCCTGCGCGCCACCGTCGCTCGCGCGGATCGCCAGCCGGTGGTCGAGAAAATCGAACTCGACCTCGATGCTGCGCGGACCCCATGGCATCGCCGACGTCGTGAGGCCGCGCGGCGTCACGTACAGCGGCACTTGCCACCAATGGTTTTCCATGGGCGCGAGGGCGAGGCGCGTCTTGCCCACGATCTGCGTCCACATGTGAAGGGTCGCGTACGTGTCGCGCCACGACGCAAGCGGCAACGGGGGCCATGCGGCGTCGGGCGTGGCGCTTGTATGGTCCCCCCGAGGCGTCGCTTCGCGCCGCTTCCCCCCACGGGGGCGAGCGCCTTGGGGCGGCCCTGCGGCGCTCATCACACCCGCGTCTCGGGCTTGACCGTGCCCGAACCGGCCACGGACATGGTCACCTGCGGCTTGCCGACGTACCTGACGTCGCCCGATCCCGCCACGCTGGCATTCAGTGTTTCCGTGGCCCACACGGTGGCGGTCCCCGATCCCGCGACGGAAACCCTGGCGCGGCGCGATTCGAGCTTCGTCGCGGTGGCGTTCCCGGAGCCGGCAATGGAAACATCGAGCGACTCCGCGCGACCGGCCACCCTCATGTTCGCGCTGCCGTCGATGCTGGCGTGCAGCGCATTGGCGTCCAGCGCGCCGATGTCGATGCGGCCCGCGCCGGCAAGGCGTGTTCGCAGGTCGCCCGCCTTGAGACGCTCGGCGCGGAGCTCGCCCGATCCCGCGACCGCGAGGCGATCGATGGTTTGTGCATCGACCACGATGACGGGCTCCTTGTAACGGGTCGCGAGATTGCGGTTTCGCGGCCAGCGAATGTGGAGGATGCCATCCTCGACGACGGTTTCGATGAGCGGAACGATGTTGTCGTCGCCGGTGATCGACAGGCCCTCGCTGCGGCCCTGGCGGAGCTCCAGCTTCGCGTCCACGGCCAGGGCAACGCCGTGGAAGCCGCTCACCGCCCGCGTCTCGGACTTGGCGACTCCGGAGCCGACGATTCGGCCGTTGCCGGTATCCGTTGCGACCGCGGGTCCCACGAGCATTGCAATCAATGCGGTCAGCGCAAAGACCGTCGGCGAATGCCGGGAAAGGCGGGCGGCTGGCATGTCGGACTCCTGGCGGTTGGCGGGGTCGGAAAGCGATTGGATGCGCGAGGCTCCCGCCGTGGATTCCTGCGCGCCTAGCTTCTCAAGTATTGGTTGAAAAACGCCAGCGTGCGCGACCACGCGAGCTTGGCCGCGGCGTCGTCGTAGCGCGGCGTCGTATCGTTGTGGAAACCGTGATTCGTGCCGGGGTACATGTTCATCTGGTACTTGACGCCATTCGTCTTGAGCGCCGCCTCGTACGCGGGCCAGCCGGCATTGATGCGCTCATCCAGCGCCGCGTAGTGGATCAGCAGCGGCGCTTTGATTTTGGCGACATCCGCCGCGGCAGGTTGACCGCCGTAAAACGGCACGGCCGCGGCGAGGTCCGGCAGCCGCACGGCAAAGGCATTCACGGTGGTCCCGCCAAAGCAGAAACCAACGGCGCCGATCTTGCCGGAGCATTCCGGGCGCGACTTCAGGAACGCGTAGGCGGTAACCAGGTCCTCGGTGCGCTTTTTCGGGTCGAGCTGCGAAAAAAGCTGCGCGCCCTTTTCGTCGTCGCCAGGGTAGCCGCCGAGCGGCGTCAGCGCGTCGGGCGCGAACGCGACGAAGTTCTCGACGGCGAGACGCCGCGCGACATCCTCGATATAGGGATTGAGGCCACGATTCTCGTGGATGACGAGCACGCCCGGCAACTTGCCGCCCGGATTCGCGGGCCGCGCGAAATAACCGCGCATGGTGCCCGTGCCCTCCGGCGACGGATAGGTCAAGTACTCGGTCTTGATCCGCCTGTCGTCCTTCGCGACCTGCTGCGCAAGCGCGTAGTTCGGCGTCAGTGCCTGCAGCATGGCCGCCGCGGTGAAGCCGCCGACCGCATATTTCGCGGCGCGGTCCAGAAAATCGCGACGGTCGAGCAGGCCGTGGATGTAGCGGTCGAACAGCTTCAGGACATCGGGAGGAAAATCGCCTGCTTTCATCCGGTCCATTCGGTTCTCCGCAAGAATTGGCGATGCGAAGGCAATTTTACCTCCGGCAGCGATCACGCCATCAAGCCCTGCGGCATCCGGGCGCCACGACGGCGCCGGATCGAGACCCTCATTTGCGTACGAAGTAGACCTCGAACGTCTGTTTGGCGACGGCCTGGTAGTAGACCCCTCTGAGGCGGTCGCTCGCCGGCTCGTAGGTGAGCTCATAGGTCGACCCGTTGTAGCCGCCTGCCTGCAGCTCGAACGAAAGGCGAACCGCGGCGCCGTCGCGCGATGCGCGCGCCTTGGCGAAGGGAAGCGGGTTCGGATTGAAGTACATCGCCTCGAGTTGTCCGTCCGGCCCGACCTTCTTGATCAGAATCACGTAGCCGCCATCCGGGCGTACCCAGGCGCCTTCCAGGACATCGAGACCGGGTTTTTCGGCGACCGCGGGCGCTTTCGCCCCGGCTCCCGCGGTCTGCGCGATCGCGACCTCCGTCGAGGCGAATTGCAGCGCCGTGGCGAGCATCAACAGGACTACGGCGTTACGCATTCGATGGCCTTTCCTTGCTACGGGACACGATCAACAGCAGTGCAACCACGGCGTGCAGGGCAACGGCGGGCCACAAGAGTACGCCGCCGAGGTGGGCGACGAACCCGAGATAGCCGAGAAACAGCGCGATCAGCGCGTTGTAGACCAGCATCGCGCGAAGAGCCTGGACGCCGCCTTCCGTGCGCGCGCGACCCGGCCAGCACGCCACTCCAAGCGCGAGCAAGGCGATGCCGAAACACCGGCCCAGCAGAGTCCCGTACTTTCTCTGGCTTGCCGGTTCATTGACGTTCTCCTTGGCTGATGCGTGGTTCGAAGCCTTTTCGGAATCGATACGCGAAGATTCTTCGCATTAGGGAGTGGGCACGACACGGTAGTACACGCCATTCGCGCCGAACGACGGCTGGAAGAACGTGTTGCCGCTGAGGTAGTACGTGGTGCCGCCTTTGTTGATCGAGATGGCGCCCGCGGGTAGTGCGGCGTAGACGGCGCCCATTGCAAACACCGTGCTCGGCACCGGAGCAGGTGCTGCTACGACCGTGGCCGTTCCCGTCGCGCCTGCCACGACGCCCGCGTTGTAGGCGGTCGCCGTGTTGGCGCTGGCCGCCGCCGCTCCGGCGGCGTACGCATTCGACGTCGCCGCGGCGGAATTGGCCGAGGCTACCGCGGCCGTCGTCATCGCGCCGACGGCGACGCCCGCCGCCGCCGCTCCCGCCGCATTCCAGCCGCCGCAGTTGTAGCACCCCGCGCCATACACATTGACGGTAGTCGGCGGATGGTAAGCGGGGTACGCGGCACCGTAGTAGGGGCTGTGATACGCCGTCGCGCCATTGGCGCCGGTGTAGGTCGTGTAGCCGGAGCCCTCGGCGTGATAGGCCGTCCCACCGTAGGCGCCGGTCGCGGTCGTGCCCTCGCCCGCGGTGTGCGTCGCGCTTCCGCCATAGGGATTCGAAACGGTTGTCTGTCCCGAACCCTCCTTGTGCGTGGCCGTGTCACCGTAGCGACCGGTCGCCGTGGTCCCCTGACCGTACGAATGTGTTTCACTGCCGCCCGCGGCATCGGTACGCGTCGTGGATCCCGATCCGGGAGTGTGCGAGGTGCTTCCTCCGTGAGGATTGGCGTGCGACCACGCGAACGCGGGGCCCGCCACGAGAAACGGAATCAGCAGGCCCAAGCCGATGACGAACGTCTTCATGATGTACCTCCTCATTGCGTCTTGGCCGGCGTCTTGGCCGGCGTCTTGACGGATTTGGTCCTGGGCGGCGGCTTCATGCCGGGCGCATCGGTTGCGTCCGGCCGCGCAAACGCCATCCTTGTCGCACCGGAGGCCTTGGCCGAAGCGAAGGCATCGGCCGGAACGGCGGCATCCAGCTTCCAATTCGTGAGTTCCAGTACGTGGCGCAGCCGCGCACGATCGGTGAGGTACACCGCGTAAACGCGTCGGGGCAGCTTGTCCTCCGCCCCGATCCAGATCTGCACCCACACGTCGCCGGTCACGTACGCCACCATGTCTGTAGTGGTGCCGCCGACCACGATCGACTGGCCGATGTAGAACGCCGTCCTCAGTCCGTCGGCGATGTCCTTCCAGGGATCGGCGACCATCACGTCGGTGAACGGGAAGTAGATCGCCGCGGAGTCGTAGGCCGCCTGCAGTGCGCCGTCGATGGTCGGCGGTGCATCGGCAACGGCGACCAGGTTCTCCGCAGGCGCGAACGCCATCATGACCTTGCCGTCGAAATAGAATTCCGACGCGGGTCCATCCCCCAGCGTGACGATCCGAAGCTTGTCCGGCCGCTGCAGCGTCACCTCCGATTTCGTGGAGTAGATGAGCGGTGGGCCGAGTCGGCTCGGGCTTTCGTACGAGACGACCGCCGTAAACGTCATCGACTTTGCGGCAGCGAGCTTTGCGCTCGCGGCCTTGAGGATCTCGATTGCGCGCGGCTCCAGCACCATTTGGGCTGCAGGTGCCGTGCGCTTTTTCGCGGGTTTGGCAGGTGTCGCTGCTTTGGGCGCGGGTTGCGCCGGCGGCGTCTGCTGGCCCGCGCTGCCAGCGGCGAACAGCACGCCGACGGCAAAGAGCAGCGCGCGCCCGAAAATCTCTGGGTGTCTCATGTTCGCCTCCGATGGTTTATCGATTGCAGGGTCACGGCGGCGACGCTCACGGAATCATTCCGCATTCGAACATCTTGTTCGCAATCGGCGCGGCGACCTTGTTCAGGAACGCCGTGCGCGCCTGCGGATCGTCTTTCAGGAACTGGACGGCGCGTTGCTCCTCCGGCGACTTGGGCTCGTTCTTCTGCTGCCACAGTTGCTCGCAGGTCGCGCTTTGATACTTGTTGACGACCTTGTCGGCCACCATGTCCATGATCCTTCCCTGGCCGCCCGCGATTCCGGCGAAGCACAGGGCAGACGCAACGACCAGCAACGAGACTTGCTTGTTCATGATGAGCTCCTCAACTTGATGCGATTGATTGAAATCGACGATTCATTTCCTTGCCTGACTGGAAGCGCCTTCGATCGCATCCAGCAACGCTCTGCCGGTGAATGGCTTGGCGAGACATGCGGCGGCGCCGAGCCGCTCGGCTTCGCCGCGCACGCCCCGCGAATCGTGTGCGGTGACGAGGATGAACGGAGGGGACGCTCCACGCACGCGGAGTGCGGTCAGGAGTCCGAGACCGGGCATCGCGGGCAATTTGAAATCGCAGATGATACACGTCGCGCGGTCCAGCACGCCGCCGGCCGGCAACGCTTCCGCCGACGCGTAGGCGGCGGATTCGGCGCGTCGTCGTGGCGCCCGGATCGTCACTTCAGCGTTCCGGCCGGCGCAGACGCTCGCTCCGCCGGCGCAACTGCCCGACCGCCACCATCAACACCAGCGAAACGGCGATCAGCATCGTCGCCGCGGCGGTGATCGTCAGGCTGATGTTGTCGTTTATGCCGGCGAACATCTGGCGCGGGAGGGTCCGCTGTCCAGGTCCCGCCAGCAGGAGCGCGACCACGACTTCGTCGAAGGAAGCGGCAAAGGCGAATACGGCACCGGAAAGGACGCCAGGAAGGATCAACGGCAGCGTGACGCGACGGAAGGTCGTCATGGGGGTGGCGCCGAGGCTCGCCGCGGCGCGGAGCAGCGTGCGGTCGAAGCCGGACAAGGTGGCGAGGACCGTCACGACCACAAAGGGTACCGCGAGTGTCGTGTGCGCAAGAATCAGCCCGGAGTAGCCGTCGGTCAAACCCAGCGGCGCGAACGCGAAATAGACGCCGACGGCGACGATGATCGACGGCACCACCATCGGCGAAATGAGCAACGCCAGCACCAGCGCCTGGCCGGGAAATCGCGACCGCCAGATCCCGAGCGCCGCCAGTGTGCCTAGAACCGTCGCCAGGATGGTCGCGGCGCTGCCGACGATGAGGCTGTTCCACACCGACGGGAGCCAGAACGACGACGTGAAGAAGTCGTGGTACCAGCGCATGGAGAATCCCGGCAACGGGTAGTGGAAGAACGAGCCGGAAGAGAACGACAGCGGCACGATAATCAGGATCGGCACCACGAGGAAGAGCAGCACCAGCGCGGTGAGCGCGCCCAGGCCAGCGTTCGCGACGCGCTGGCCGACGGTATCGGTGCTCTGGCGCGTCATCTCAAGCAAGGCGCATGCGCTCGACGCCGACCAGCCGGTTGTACACGACGTACAGCGTCAGCGTCGCGCCCAGCAGCATGACCGACAATGCGGCAGCCATCCCCCAGTTCACCGTCCGGCTCGCGTAGAACGCGATGAAATAGCTGATCATCTGGTCGTCGGCGCCACCCACGAGCGCCGGCGTGATGTAGTAGCCAAGGGCCTGGATGAACACCATCAGGCAACCGGCCGCGACGCCGGGCATCGTCTGCGGCAGGTACACGCGCCGGAAGGCGGTCCAGGGCGGCGCACCGAGCGAGGCGGCCGCGCGCTGGTACGACGCCGGGATGCCACGCATCACGCTGTAGAGCGGCAGCACCATGAACGGCAGCAGCACATGAACCATCGCGACGTACACCGCAAAGCGATTGAAGATCATCTTCAGCGGCTCGTGCACGATTCCGAGCGACAGGAACAGGCTGTTCAGCACGCCTTCCTTCTGCAGCAGCACCACCCAGGCTACGGTGCGCACGAGCAGCGATGTCCAGAAGGGCAGCAGGACCAGGAAGAGCAACATCGCGGCGCGCTGCGGGGGCTGCCGCGCGATCACCAGCGCGACCGGGTAACCCAGCAGCAGGCACATCAGCGTGACCACGCCGGAAATCCACAGCGTGCGGCCGAGCACGTTGCGGAAAACCCGCTGCTCGGCGGGCGCGCCCACGATCGCATTGTCGGCGTTACGATCCAGGTCGAGTGCCGCCAGCAGATAGAAATCGGTGACGGGACCACTGGCGCGGCGAATCGCAACCCAAGTCTCGCGTTTTCCCCATTTCGGATCGATGCCGATCAGCGTTTCGCGCGCGGATCCCGATATTTCCCTGGGGAGCTGCCGGCCGGTGCCGAAGAGCAGTGTGCGGAATCCCGGGATGTCGTAGTTGAGCCGGGTCGCGGCGCTCGCGAGCGTGCCGGCGTCGCGTGCAGCGTGGATGTCGCCGACCAATGCGGCAAATGCGTTGTCCGGCGGCAGGTCGCGGCCATCCCAGTGCTTGAGCGCCGCGGTGACTCCCGGGAGGATGCGCGCGATGTCGGTGTCGACGACACCGCGCGTCAGCATCGCGCCGATCGGCACCACGAAGCACACCAGGACGAACACGAACAGCGGCAACACCAGCGCGACGGCGCGCCACTGCTCGCGGCGCTGGCTTCGCCGCAACGCGCGGCGCAAATCCCGGCGCCCGCCTGCCGTGCCGAGACCGGCGGTTGACGCCGCGGCGTGCGCCGCAGCCGCGGCGCCGCGCAGCATTTCCGGGTTCCGGAGTTTCCCGGTGCGCCGTTACTTGGCGACCCAGGCGTTGAAGCGCTGGGTCAGCTTGTCCAGATTTTCCAGCCAGAACTTGTCGTTGATGAACAGCGCCGTGGCGGCGTTCTGCGGCGCGGTCGCGAGTTCCGGCAGGACATTCTTGTCGATCAGCGCGGTCGATGCCTTGGCCGTCACGCCGTAGGGAATTTTCGGCGGCAGGTTTTTCTGGTTTTGCGGATCGTTGACGAACACGAGGTAACTTTCGGCCTGCGCCTTGTTCGGCGTGCCTTTCATGATCACCCACGAGTCGATCGTGTAGAGGTTGTTGGTCCACACGATCTTGAAATTCTTCTTGTCCTTGTCGTTCGCGGCGGCGATGCGGCCGTTATAGGCGTTGGTCATCGCCACTTCGCCGGAGGCGAGCAGCTGCGGCGGTTGCGAGCCCTTCTCCCACCACACGAGGTTCGGCTTCAACTGGTCGAGCTTGTTGAACGCCCGATCGACGCCCGCCGGCGTGGCGAGCAACTTGTAGACGTCCGCGGGGGCGACGCCGTCGGCCATCAAGGCGATTTCTAGCGTGGTCTTCGGACCCTTGCGCAGCGCACGTTTGCCCGGCCACTTCTGCGTGTTCCAGAAATCCGCCCACGATTTCGGCGCGTCGCCTTTGATCTTGTCGCCGTCGTACGCGAGGATGAAGCTGTAGACGATCGCGCCGACGCCGCAGTCGTTGACCGCGTCCGGCAAATACTTGTCCTTGCCGCCGAGCTTGGCCCAATCGAGCTTTTCGTAGAGGCCCTCTTCACAGCCCAGCAGGAGCTCCTCCGACTCGACCTGGACGACGTCCCAGTTGTTGTTGCCGCCCTGGATCTTCGCGCGCAGCGTTCCCACGCCACCGTCCCAGCTTTCCTCGGTCATCGGAATCTTGGTGGCCGCGGTGAAGGGCTTGAAATAGACGTCCCGCTGCGCGTCCTGATAAGCGCCGCCCCACGAGATCACCGACAGGTCGCGCGCCCCGGTCGCCGCGGACAACATCATCGCGGCAGCGGCAACGAACGTCGCCAAGCTCAGTCTGATTCGCATCTGTTCCTCCATTTAGGGTCGGTGCACATCTTCCCGCGCGAACGCGCGGCAATGCTCGGGGGCCCACGTCAGCGCCACGGCGTCGCCGATCGCGGGAAGCCCATGCGCTTCTTCGATCGGTCGCTTCACCATGAATTCGTCGTGTCCGGGCAGCCCGACCCGCAGCCGCACGTGATCGCCGAGGAAGATCACCTCGCGCAATGCACCTTCGAGCTGGCGGGTCGCGGGTCGGCCCATTGTATTCCCGGCCGCCCCGATTTGCACCCGTTCCGGGCGCAGCGAGACCGTCACCGGAGTGCCTGGCGCGAGGTGCTCGCCGAGCGAACCGTCGATGCAAAGGTCCCCCTGCAGCCGGATCGTGCAGCGGTCGAGGTCCGCCGATTCGACGATGCCGTCCAGCCGGTTGTTCTCGCCGATGAAGCGGGCGACGAAAGCGTTCACCGGCCGCTCGTAAATTTGCGCCGGGGCGCCGAGCTGCTGGACCCGGCCGCGATGAAACACCGCAATGCGGTCCGACATCGTCAGCGCCTCGGATTGGTCGTGGGTCACGTAGACCATCGTCACGCCGAGGCGCTGGTGCAGGCGGCGGATTTCAAGCTGCATCTGCTCCCGCAGCTGCTTGTCGAGCGCGCCGAGCGGCTCGTCCATCAGGATCAGTTTGGGCTCGAACACCAGCGCGCGCGCCACCGCAATGCGCTGCTGCTGGCCGCCGGAGAGCTGAGCCGGGCGCCGGGCACCGAATCCTGCGAGCTGCACCGTCTCCAGCGCGCGCTCGACGCGGGCGCGGATGTCGACCGCGGGCACGCCGCGCACGGACAGCGGAAAGCCAATGTTCTCGGCCACCGTCATGTGCGGAAAGAGGGCGTAATTCTGAAACACCATGCCGATGTCGCGCTGGTGCGGTGGCTTGTGGGACAGCGGCTTGCCATCGAGCAGGATCTCGCCGGCGGTCGGCGCCTCGAATCCGGCGAGCATCATCAGCGTCGTCGTCTTGCCCGAGCCCGACGGACCCAGCAGCGTCAGGAATTCGCCGCGGGCGACATCGAGATCGAGATTGTCGACGACGCGCGTCACGCCGTCGTAGGTCTTTTCGATGCCGACGAAGCGGACGATCGAATCGGTGGTCAAAGTGCCCCCACGCTTGCGGCCCTATTGGCAAATTCTGCCGCGGCGCTGCCCCCCGAGGGGGAGCAGTTCGCGCCTTGGGACGGCCCTGCGGCGCTCATATGTGGGCCCCCACGCTTGGGCCCTCATTGGACAATTCGGGCGCTGCGCTGCCCCCCGAGGGGGAGCAGTTCGCGCGGCCTCCGCACAGCACTACTGTTCGCGGTGCAAATGGGGGTCGGCCGCCACCCGCGCTCGCAGACGCG
>Ga0209048_10001481_pt1 | contig 24119 bp, 18 predicted proteins | sample FrelakmetCRP12CR_FD_187146 | JGI IMG/M metagenome (GOLD analysis project Ga0209048, IMG submission 187146) | Freshwater lake sediment microbial communities from the University of Notre Dame, USA, for methane emissions studies - CRP12 CR (SPAdes)... | ecosystem: Environmental > Aquatic >... | reverse complement strand
CCACAATCAAAGCGCCGTCCCCTTCGTCTGGCGCAAGCGCGAGGTCAAGGGCTCGCAACTGCGTAATACAATCGTTAACTTACGCAATTAAACACTAGTTCTGAGCGTCCAGCTGCATGGCGAGCGCGCGCAGGGACGCGGCGACCTCGACGGCGTAAGGCTGGGCATCGTCCAGTGAACGCAACGGGCCCGGCAGACTCGCGAGCTCTGCCTTTGCCCGTTCACGCATCGCCGCGAGGGTAGGGCGCGATGTCGACGGCCGTCCACCGCGCACGACCGGCTGTAACAGCGGCGTGCCGGAAGCCTGCTCGCCGGCGAGGGCCAGCACGTCGCCGGCGAGCTCGCCGGCCCGATCGTAGCGCCTGTAGACCTGCTTTCGCCCCGGCCAGGTGGCCTTGCCCTCGGAGCGCTTCCGGCGCGGCCGTCCCTCGTACTCCTCGAGCTTGTAGGCGCAATCCAGGTATGGAGCGTCCGCCGACGTGTTCATGCGCGTGCCGATGCCGAAGCCGTCGATGGGCGCATGGGAGCGGACCAATTCATGCAACCGGTACTCGTCGAGGTTGCCGCTGGCGAAGATGGTGACCGCGGTCAGGCCCCCGGCGTCCAGGATCGACCGAACCCGCCGCGCGTGCTCGCCAAGATCGCCGCTGTCGATGCGCACGCCCTTGATGGTAATGCCCTGCGCAGCCAGCTGTGACGCCAGCGCAACCACCTTGTGCGCAGCACGCTCGGTGTCGTAGGTGTCGATGAGCAGCACCGCGTTTTCCGGCTGCGTTTTCGCAAAGTGCTCGAATGCGACAGCCTCCTCGGCGTGCGCCTGTACGTACGCATGCGCCATCGTGCCGTAGATCGGTATCCCGAACCGCCGTCCGGCCTCGACCGTCGCCGTGCCAGAAAATCCGGCCAGATAGCTGGCGCGCGCCGACAGCAGGCCCGCTTCCGCGCCATGGGCGCGGCGCAGGCCGAAGTCGACCAACAGCGTGTTCGGGGCTGCCAAGACGCAGCGCGCCGCCTTGCTCGCGACCAGGGTCTCGTAGTGGAGCAGGTTCATGAGGCGACTCTCCACCAACTGCGCCTCGCGCAGCGGCGCAGTGATGCGCAGCATCGGTTCGTCGGCGAAAAAGACCGTGCCTTCGGGCAAGGCGTCGACATCACCCGTGAAACGCAGATCCTCGAGCGAATCGACGAATTCGGGCCTGAAGCGGGCGCTCTGCCGCAGCCAGTCCAACTCGTCGGCTGAAAACGACAGCTCCGCGAGGTAATCGAGTACCTGCTCGAGCCCCGCCGCGACCAGGAAATTCCGGTGCGCGGGCAGTTTGCGCACGAAGCACTCGAAAACCGCCGTGCCGTTCATGCGTTGCGCGTAGTACGCCTGGAGCATGGTGAGCTCGTACAGGTCGGTAAGCAGCACGCCGGTCATCAAGTGATCCGCCTCGTTACGGGGTGCATTCCCCCAATATCAGCGCACGCCCGCTTCTGCATCATAGGCCCCCGGCCGCCGGCGTTATTGATTCGCGTCAAGCCCGAAGCCGCCGTCGACGGAGCAAACTATGCGAGCGTGCTTGATTTCCGGCGACGGCGACATTTCCGGAGCGTCCAAGTCGAAGCGACGGTGACCGGCAACGACACATGGTCTGGCAACATTTTGCGCATGGCGCCGACATCGGCGTGCGCGGCATCGGCGCGACGCGCGCCGAGGCATTCGAACAAGCTGCGCTCGCTCTGACGGCGGCGATTACCGATCCGGCGGGGGTCGCAGCAAGCACGATGATCGAGATCCGCTGCAAAGCGCCCGACGACGCGCTGCTGTTCGCCGACTGGCTCAACGCGCTGATCTATGAAATGGCGACGTGCAACATGCTGTTTGGCCGCTTCGCCGTGTCGCTTCACGATCACGCACTCGAGGCGAAGGCATGGGGCGAGCCGCTCGATCGATCGCGGCACCAGCCGGCGGTCGAAGTGAAAGGCGCGACCTACACGGCGTTGTCGGTCGCGCGCCGCGAGAACGGAACCTGGGTTGCACAGTGCGTGGTCGATGTTTGAGAGCGAAGGCGGTTGCGAGTCCGTCGACTCGGTCAAGCGACTCGGCACGGGCCGCAGCAGCGTAGGACGGGAGCGAGCACGATGGATCTGGGGCGATTGAAACGCATCAACGACTGCGAGTGGCAGCTACCGCAAACCGGGGCCATGCGTGTGCCCGGAGTGATCTTTGCTGACGAGAATCTCATTCGGGCCATGGACGACAAGGTGCCCGAGCAGGTCGCCAATGTCGCCACACTGCCGGGCATCGTCAAGGCATCGTTCGCGATGCCCGACGCCCACTGGGGATACGGCTTTGCGATCGGCGGAGTGGCCGCGTTCGATCCGGACGACGATGGCGTCGTGTCTGCCGGCGGCGTGGGCTTCGACATTTCCTGTGGCGTGCGCACGCTCCTGACCGGCCTGACACGCGCGCGGGTCGAAGCGGTGAAGCGCCTGCTCGCAGATACGCTCTTCGAGCGCATTCCCGCCGGATTGGGCAGCACCGGGGCGTTGCGCCTTTCGCCGGAACAGATGGACGCCATGCTCTGCGGCGGGGCCCGCTGGGCGGTCGACCAGGGCTATGGGCGGCCGGAAGATCTCGAAAGGATCGAGGAGGGCGGCATGATGGCCGGGGCCCAGCCGCGCCAAGTATCCGCTGCCGCCAAGCGTCGGCAGCGCGACGAGATGGGGACGCTCGGCTCGGGCAATCATTATCTGGAGCTTCAGTGCGTGACCGACGTATACGACCGGGCTACCGCCGAAGTCTTCGGACTCCATACCGGCGACGTCGTCCTCAGCGTTCATTGCGGCTCGCGCGGCCTCGGCCATCAGATCGGCACCGAGTTCCTGAGAGAGATGGCGATCACCGCCGAGGCTGCCGGCATCTCGCTGCCCGACCGGGAGCTCGCCTGTGCGCCGATCCGTTCGCCGGTGGGCGAGCGCTATCTCGGCGCGATGCGCGCGGCGATCAACTGCGCGTTGGCGAACCGGCAAATCCTGACCCATCTGGCGCGCGAAGCCTTCCGGATGGTGGTGCCCGATGCGAAGCTCGCCGTGCTCTACGACGTGTCGCACAACACCTGCAAGGTCGAAAAGCACCTCTGGAACGGCAAGCACCGCGAGCTCTATGTGCATCGCAAGGGCGCGACCCGGGCTTTTGGCCCGGGTCACGCCGACCTGCCGCTCGCCTTCTACCCGACCGGGCAGCCGGTGTTGATCGGCGGCAGCATGGGCACCGCGTCCTACGTGCTGGCGGGCACGACCCGTGGCATGTCCGAAGCGTTCGGGTCGGCGTGCCACGGCGCGGGCCGCGGCATGAGCCGCCACGCCGCAACGCGGCGCTGGAGCGGCCGCGCCATCGTCGACGAGCTCGCGGCGCGCGGAATTCTGATCCGAAGCCCGTCACAGCGCGGCGTCGCCGAGGAGGCGCCGGGCGCCTACAAGGATGTCAACGCGGTCGTCGACGCGGCCGACCGCGCGCAGCTCGCGCGCAAGGTCGCCCGGCTCGAGCCGATGGTATGCATCAAGGGGTAATGACGTCCTCGGGCAGCCAGACCCGCGGATCGAACGTCGCCGAACGATGAAACACGGACGAAGCTAGCTGGTGTGCGCCAGATCCGGCTCGCCGCAAGTGCTTAGAATCGCTGCGCGCGCACCGGAGCGCAGCCGCACCGCTGCGGCCCAGTCGCTCCCATCGGGCCTGAGCGCGGGCGACACGACGATCTGGATTACGCCGCGCCGAGGGAACCACTGGCCGTCGCGCAGGACCGAGCGCGTGCCGCGCAGGGCAATCGGTACGATCGGCGTCCCGCCCCGCGTCGCAGCCACGAATGCGCCCATGTGGAACGGGCGCAGACCCGGATCGCGGCTCAGCGTGCCTTCGGCAAAGAAGGCGAGTGACTCGCCGCCCGCGCTCAACGCAGCAAGCTCTACTCCCGCCTCGACGCTTGCCTCGATGTCGAAGCGTTCTACGTAGCGGGTGCCAATGCCGTTCAACAGCAACCGGGTCCCAAGGTGCTCCGCGAGCTCGCGTTTGGCTATGAAGCGACAACGCGTGGGTAGCACGGTCAGCAGCACGATCCCGTCGAGGTAGCTCGCGTGATTGGCGATTACGGTGATCGGTCCGCTCGCCGGAAAGTTTTCGGCCCCGATGACCTGAAGGGGCGTCCCGGACATCGCCAAGAAGCCCCGCGCCAGCGCAGTCACCACGGACCGCCGCCAAACTTGACGCGGGAGTACGACGACCGCAACCAGCGCGATCAGACCGAAGACTGCAAGGAGCGCCCACGCATAGCCGGCAAACAATACGTCGCCCACGCGCGAGAGAGCATGGCGCGCGGACGCCTTCGCGCCGGCCCAGGTTAGGCGTATGACCTGCGCCCACAGCGCGCGTGGCCCCGCCCCGGTCATCCGGTGCCCATAGAGCTCGCGGCAAGCCGAACGCCGCAGTTTGCCGCTCGAGGTCTTCAGTACGGTGTGCGGCAGCGCAAGAACGACATCGTCGGGCGGCGTTCCAAGCAACGTGGCAACCACTTCGGTGATCATCCGGCGTAAGTCTTCCTTCCTTGCCGGATCGACTTCGCGCGTCTCGGCGAGCACCACGACTTTCTCGGTCCCGCTCGCCGGATCCGGCACGCCGAACACCACCACGCAGCCCTTGCGGATCCCGGGCACGGCGCCGATCGCTGCTTCGGCCTCGGCAGGGTGCACGTGCTGGCCGCCGCGAATGATGATGTCCTTGGCTCGGCCGGTCAGGTAGAGCTCGCCTGCCGCGACATACCCGAGATCGCCGGTGTCCAGCCAGTCGCCCCGGAACAACGCCCGCGTCGCCTCGGGATTGCGGAAATAGCCGGAGGTCGCCGAGGGACCGCGAAACTCGACGCGTCCCTCGTGCCGTTCGGGCAGCTCGCCGCCGGCCTGGTCGACGACGCGGATCTCATGCCCGGGTATCGGCTGGCCACAGGCGATCAGCAGCAGCGCATGGCGGTCATCGCCGGCCGCAGGAACCGCGATACGCCTTTGCGCGAGCTCACGCCGATCCACGCGATCGATGAGCGGGCCTCGATGCATCGGCGGAAAGGTAAGACCGACCGCAACCTCCGCCAGCCCGTAGACGGGTGTCTGCGCGGCGGGATCGAAACCGTAGGCCGCGAAGCGCTCGGCGAAGCGCGTCACCGTGTCCGGGCTTACCGGCTCCGAGCCATTGAAAGCGATCCGCCACGACGACAGATCGAGTCCGGATAGCCGCTCGGGATCGAGTCGCGTCGCGCACCTCTCGTACGCGAAATTGGGACCCGCGGAGATGGTGCCGCGATAGCGATGGATGGCGCGCAGCCAGCTTTCCGGACGCGCCAGGAAATCGGTGGGCGGCATGATGACTAAGGGGATCGCGAAATAGAGGCTGCCGAGCCATGCACCGATCAGTCCCATGTCGTGATAAAGCGGCAGCCAGCTCACGAACACGTCGCTCGGACGCACCTCGACTGCGCGACCCATCGCGCGGATATTCGCCAGCACGTTGGCGTGGGTGAGGATCACGCCCTTGGGGCTGCCGGTGCTGCCGGAGGTGTACTGCAGGAACGCGATGTCCTGTGCGCCGGCGCTCAGTCGCGAGGCGTGTCCCGGCGCGTCCAATTCCGCCACTGCCAGCACGTGTTTGAGCGAGGGTGTGGTCGCGCGCAGCAGCCGTGCCGCCGCTCGCGCCTCGGGCACCGTGACGAGCCACGCGGCAACGCTGTTGCCGAGAATTCCGGATTGGCGGCGCAGGTGCTCTTCGAGCTGCGATCGCCGCGCCGGTGGATAGATCGGGACCGGCACGCCACCTGCGAGCAGGGTGCCGAAGAAGGCGGTAAAGAACTCGCGGCACGTGGGCAACATGATCGCTACGCTTTGGCCCTGTTCCAGCCCGCGTTCCACAAGGCTCGACCCCACGCGTTGGGCATCAGCGTAGAGCTCGCCGTAGCTCATGCGCTGCTCGCGCGGACCCGCATCGTCCTCGGTGAGCAAGGTTAGATGGGTCCGCTGCGGCACGGCGCGGGCGTGCCACTCCAGCACGTCGACGAGCGTGGCCGCCCCGTGCGGGATGCTTGCAACGGAGTCGGTCGTCGATGCCGCGTCGGCCAGCGTCGCCACCGGCACGGCGAGCGTTGCGGCTCCCGCGAGCACTGCCCGCAGCAGATCCCGCGGGGTCTCCGCAGCGGCGAGGGTACGCACCGGCAGGTGCACACTGAAGACGCGCTCGAGTCGCAGCAGCAGCTCTGCGCGTTCGAGACTATCGAGACCGAGATCGCGTTCGAGGTTGCTGTCGAGCTCAACGGGCTGCCGCGTTGCCCCTGCGCGCAATTCGCGCAGCAGCTCGCTTACGCTATGGAGAATCAACGCGTCCGCCGACGGCGGAGGCTCGCGCTGTCGCGGCGACGCGGCGATCAGTGGAGTCGCCATGGTGGAGCCCGACAGGCCTCGTAGATCCGGCTCAAGGCGCTACCCCTCGCCCGCTGCGTGGGTCGGTCCCGGTCGAGTCACGTCGAGGCCCGCATCTGTGCCCAGAGCAACGGCGGTGTCCCTTGCGCCAAATCAAAGTGCATCAGCAAGTGGCGGCCGGGTGTGTGCATATTGAGGGTGGCGGCACGCTGCGAAGGGCGGAGCAGGGAAGGCGCCCTCGAACAGACGCAAAGATTCGCAGCGCACCAGATCGCCGAACGCATACAAACGGACGATGCTTCGTATCGCCGCATCAGCCGACGCGCGCCCTGGCGACGCGGGAGCGCGCGACACGAGCTCGGTCGCGCTCGAGCATAGGCAATAACTCCGGCAGCGAGCGAGTGTTGAGGATGTCGGCGCGCCCGAGCCAGCCGCGCCGTGCCTGGCCGACGCCGTAACGCAAATGGGCGAACTCTCCGGTGCCGTGGGCGTCGGAGTTGATCGCCACCAGGACGCCTTCCTCTTTTGCCATGCGGCAGTTTGCGTCGGTGAGATCGAGTCGTTCCGGGTGTGCATTCAGCTCGAGGTAGACGCGCTTCTCTTTCGCCTTGCGCACGATCCTCAGCATGTCGACGTCGTAGGGTTCGCGCTCACCGATCAGGCGGCCGCTTGGATGCGCGAGCAGAGTGACGCGCGGGTTGTCGAGCGCGCGCAACATGCGCTCGGTCTGCTGCGCGCGCGACAGGTTGAATCGGCTATGCACCGCGGCAACGACGAGATCGAGTTCTTCGAGCACGCTGTCGGGCAGGTCGAGTGTGCCGTCGTCGAGGATGTCGACTTCGATGCCCTTGAGCACGCGAATCGCCGAGCTCTTGGCGTTGAGACGGTCGATGGCGCCGGTCTGACGCCGCAGGCGCTCCGGGTCGAGCCCGTGCGCCATCGTCTGTCGCCGCGAATGCTCGGTGATCGCAAGATATTCGAAGCGCAGCGCTCGCGCCGCGGCGACCATGTCCTCGAGCGTGCTGTGTCCGTCAGTGGCTTGCGTGTGGACGTGCAGATCGCCCCGGAGGTCCGCGTACGCGACGAGTTGCGGCAGCGTGCCGGCACGCGCCGCCTCGATCTCGCCGCGATCCTCGCGCAACTCGGGCGGGATTTCCTGCAAGCCGACGGCACGATAGACCGACGCCTCGGTGTCGCCGGCGATCCGCGCGACTCCCTTGAACACGCCGTATTCGTTGATCTTCAGGCCGCGCTCCTGCGCGATCCGACGCAGCGCGATGTTGTGGGTCTTGGAACCGGTGAAGTAGACAAGCGCCGCGCCGAAGCTCTCGACCGAGACCACGCGCAGGTCGACCTGCAGTCCGCCACGCAGGCGAACGCTCGTGCGCGTATTGCCGCGCGACACGACCTTCTGCACGTCGGGGTAAGCAACGAAGCGCTCCAGCGCCGCGTTCGCACGGCGCGCCGCGACGACGAGATCGAGATCGCCGACCGTCTCGCGCATGCGGCGAAAGCTTCCGGCGGCGACGACGCGATCGACCCCGGGGACGTGCTTGAGGTAGTGCACCAGCGCATCGGCGTATTGCGCCGCGGTGGCGAGCTTCATGCGCTGCTCCTTCGACAATTGCGCCGCCACCGCCGCCTCGATCAGCCGCTCCGTCTTCTCGCCGAAGCCGGAGAGCGCGCGAATGCGGCCATCGCGCGCCGCGCGCAGCACCTGCTCCGGCGTCTGCACGTGGAGCTCGTGCCAGAGCACGCCGACGCGCTTCGGTCCCAGCCCGGGCACCTTGAGCAGTCCCGTGATCGCCGCCGGCATTTCGCGCCGCAGGCGCTCGAGCAGCTCGCATTTGCCCGTCTCGACGATTTCCCGGATCTTGCCCGCGAGATCCGCGCCGATGCCGGGCAGCGCGGTGAGATCCTCGTCTCGCTCGAGCATCTGCTTGACGTCGCGCCCAAGCCCCTGGAGTATGCGCGCCGCGTTGCTGTAGGCGCGCACGCGAAACGCGTTCGCGCCCTGGATCGCGAGGCGATCGGCCATTTCCTCGAAGACGGCAGCAACCGCGAGGTTCTCGACCGACATCAGCTGCCCCCGGGCTCCCGCGCTCGTACCCGCCCGCCAACGCGCACGGCGTCGCTTGGATGGACGATTGCCCGCTCGCCGGCTTCGACTCCGCCTTCCAGCACCGCCAGCGGGAAGTTGCGCGAACCGACCGGAACGGTGCGCAATCCCACGCGGCCCTCGGCCGGAACGAACACCGCCGAGCTTGCTTCGTGCCGGAACAACCCGGCGAATACGCTGGGCTTAATGGGCGCCTTCATGCTCCCTCAAGCGGACGATCCGATGCAAGGCATGGTACGGCGGCCGTGGGCGTTCCCGCTTGACAGGGGTCAATAGCGAGGGTTACGGTCGCCAAGCCATCCTCCGCGGGCGATGCCCAGTGTCTTGATCTCGCGCAAGGACGGCAGGGCGATCGGCGCCTACGCTTTGCATGTCAACTTGGGGATGAGTTATGGATATGCTCGCATCACGCACGCCATGATCACCTATCAGACGATCCTTGTGCATAGCGACCAAAGCGCCGGGTCGCGGAGCCGGCTTGCCGTTGCCATCGGCCTGAGCCGAGACTTCGTCGCACAGCTTGTAGGTATGTACCTCGACGACGCTCCGGAGATCACGCCTTCTCTTGCGGCGCTTCTCCCGAACGAGATCGTCGCCCGGTACCTCCGCGACGCCGTGGACGCCCAGCGTGCGGCGGAAGACGCATTCCGACAGGACGCGGCGGCGGCCGGAGTCACCGACGTCGAGTGGCGGGCACCCGCGGGGCCGCCGATCGAGGCGGCCGTGGCACACGCACGCTGCGCGGATCTGATCGTCGTCGGCCAGCCCGATTCGGCCGAGACCGGCTGGTCCTTTGCCGCGCGACTCGTCGCGGCCGTGTTGCTGGAGACGGGACGGCCGATGCTCGTCGTTCCCAGAATGCCCACACCGGCAGGCGTCGGAACCCATATCCTGGTCGCATGGGACGGAGGACGCGAGGCTACGCGTGCCCTCGGCGACGCGATGCCGCTCCTCGTTCGTGCGCGCCAGGTGACCGTTGCCTGCATCGATCCGAGCGCATCGGCGCGGGGCGCGGATGCTGCCGCCCGCGATCGACTGACGGCGTATCTGCACCGCCACGGCATCACCACCCGCGTCGAACACGACGATCTAGGCGAAGGCGATGTAGCTGTCGGAGACTGGCTGTTGTCGCGCGCTTTCGACCTGGGCGTCGATCTGATCGTGATGGGGGGCTACGGCCATCCGCGATGGCGCGAGCAAGTCCTGGGCGGCGCGACGCGAACGCTGCTTGCGACGATGACCGTCCCCGTGCTGATGGCGCACTGATCGTAGGCGGCCGCGTAGAAGCCGGCACCGCAGTCGCTCGGGCTGGGAAACAACCAAAGTCGGTGGAAGGAGGTTCGCATGTTCCGCAGGATCCTGGTTCCTATCGACGGCAGCACGACATCGAAGCGCGGACTCGAGGAGGCGATCAGCCTGGCGAGCGATCAGAAAGCGAGAATCTGCCTGCTGCACGTGGTCGACAACCTGGGCGTCGCGGCAGGGCCCGACGGGATGCTGTACATGCCGCCGAGTTACGTCGACCAAATCACTCCGGCGCTGCGCGCTGGTGGGAAAAAACTGCTCGCCCGGGCCGAGGCCAAGGTGCGCAAGCATGGCATCGAGGTCGAGGCCGTGTTGCTGGAAACGTCTGGCCGCCGGGTCGCCGATCTGGTCATCAAGCAGGTGCAGAAGTGGCATCCCGACGTGCTCGTGCTTGGTACGCACGGCCGCCGTGGGCTGTCGCGGGTGGTGATGGGCAGCGATGCCGAGATGATCCTGCGCGAATCTCCGGTCCCGGTGCTGCTGGTGCGTTCCCCGCTCTGGCCGCGCCAGCACGGAGCGCGGCGCGCCTGAAACGCGCATTGCCCCTTACCCTGGCTGGAGCGCCGCCGACTCCTCTCGGCTAGCCCGGTTTTGGACGGATGACGACGTGATCGACTTCAGCTTGGGCATCGAGCCAGTCGTCGCGCTCGTAGCTTTCGTCGTATCCGCGTTCCGCCTGCCGGGAAAACGCCGCCTCGCTGATCAGCCGATGGCGCAGATCCGGATCGAGCTCGTTCTGCAAGCCTTCCGCGAACGGCTGATCGGGAAGTTCCTCAACCTCAATCTGCGGCGAGATCGTCGCTACGCTGTGAGGATGTGGCGCCGCCTGCTTTGCGCGCGCCGTGGTGCGAATCTTTTGCCTCATGGTTGTCTCCTGCGCCGCGGCGACGTCTTGCTAACCCCTGCTTGCCGCCGGAGCGTCGCATTCATTCTCCACGGGCACGGCTCGCGGGCGCTTGATCCGGGTCAAGCTCGCCGCATATTCGCGCATTGTCGGGTCCGGTGCCGCGACCGCCGCCCGTCGGGACCTCGCGGCGCGTCGGCGTCACCGTTGAATATATCGAATTGGGTCAAGGCCGGCGACGGTGCAAAGGCGGTGCTTGCGCGTACCATGGTCGACGGCTGGACCGGGAAGGAGACGCCTGACGATGCACGCCGGTGAGCTCATGCTGTTCGCGCAGGACGCGAGCCGTGCGTACGGCGAGGCCGTCGCGCGCGCACTCGGAATTGCCTTGAGCGCGCGCGAGGAGCGCACCTTCGAGGACGGAGAGCACAAGTCGCGCGCGCTCGAAAGCGTCCGCGATCGCGACGTCTACGTCATCCATTCGCTTTACTCCGACGCGACGCAATCCGCCGACGACAAGCTCGTGCGGCTGTTGTTTTTCATTGGCGCGCTCAAAGACGCGGCGGCGTCCCGGGTGACCGCCGTCGTCCCCTACCTCGCCTACGCGCGCAAGGACCGCAAGAGCAAGCCGCGCGATCCGGTGACCACGCGCTACGTGGCGCAACTGTTCGAGGCGATCGGCACCGACTGCGTCGTCACGATGGACGTCCACAACCTCTCCGCGTATCAGAACGCGTTCCGCTGCCGCACCGAGCACCTGGAGGCGGCGCCGCTGTTCGTCGCGCATCTCGCGCCCCTCGTCGGCAATACCGATGTGGCGGTCGTTTCGCCCGACGCGGGGGGGATCAAGCGCGCGGAAGCGTTCCGCACGCGGCTGGCGGCCGCGCTAGGCCGTCCGGTCGCGGCCGCGTTCGCGGAGAAGTACCGCAGCAGCGGCGTCGTCAGCGGCGAAGCGCTTGTCGGTGACGTCGAGGGCAAGGTAGCGATCATCATCGACGACCTGATCAGCGCCGGCAACACCGTCGCGCGTGCCGCCAAAGCGTGCCGGCAGCACGGCGCGCGCCAGGTGCTCGCCGCGGCCGCTCACGGCGTATTCGCGCCCGCCGCCGACGCGGTGCTCGGCGCGAGCGGAATTGAGCGCATTCTCGTCACCGACACTATTCCGCCGCTGCGGGTCAGCGATCCGCAACTCATTGCGCGACTCGAGCAGATAAGCACGGCGGGTCTTTTTGCGGAAGCGATCCGGAGGCTGCATTGCGGCGGTTCGCTGGTCGAACTGCAGGCTGACTGACGCGCCGCGGCTCGAGCTCAGGCGCGAGGCTCGCTGCGTTCGTCGGCGATGCGGAGGTAATCGAGCGCCTGCGCGGTCCACCGCGGCTGCGTGCGCAGGGCCGCATCGTCGAGGTGGCGGATCGCGATCTTGGCTCGTACGCACGCGCGATGGCTCTGATAGAAGCGCAACAGCGCATCAGGCGGCGTATCGCCGGTGACCGCCGTGTAGGTCGCGAAGATGGTGGTTGCCAGCTCGGGTGCGCCCAGCCGCTCGCACTCGAGCGCGAGAAACGCGAGCTCGTCGACTGCATCGAGGACGCGCAACTCGCGCGAGAATTCAAGGCAGTCGATGATCTGGGGCCGCGGCTCGAGGCAGATATGCTCGGCGCGCAAGTCGCCATGCGCCTCGATGATGCGTCCGGCGTGCACGCGCGCGTCGAAGAGCTCGGGCTGGCTGTCGAGCAACGCCTGCTGACGCGCGCAGATCTTTCCGATGAGCGCGTCCGGCAGTCCGTACACCGCGGCTGCAAGCTCGCGGCGATTGCCGGCGATGTCGGCGGAGAAGCGCGCCCGGTAGGCGTCGGGCGTGATCGCGATCGGCGTGCTCTGGCGATAGAAATTCGCGAGGCGCTCGACCACACGACGCACGTCGGCGGCGTCGACCGAGCGGTCGCGGACCATGCGGTCGAGCATGCGCGCTGCGGGGAGCCGGCGCATCTTGACCAGCCAGTCGACGATGCGGCCATCCGCGACGAGCCGCAGCCGACCGTCTGCGTTGATGACGAGCGGGACGGTCTCCAGGTACACACCGTCGCTCAAGCGCCGGTTGAGCCGCATCTCTTCATTGCAATCGAGCCGCCGCGCCGACTCGGTGCTGAAGTCGAGGTACTGCGAGCGGACCGGCTTCTTGAGCTTCCAGGCATACCGGTCGGTCAGAAAGACCCAGGACATGTGGGTTTCGATCGCCTCTACGCTCGGCGTAGGCTCGGGATAGCTCGCCGCCTGCAGGAGGAACGCGACCTTGGCGCGCAGCTCCGCCTCGCCCGTGGATTCGAGCCGCGCCCGCACCGGCGCCCATGCCGCCGGTGCGGGCGCCGCCTCAAGGGGCGCCTCGGCGTCGTAGGCGACCAGGCTCATCTTCTCGTCCGCCGCCAGCGGCTCGCGCGTTGCGATCTGGTGCGCGAGCACCCCGAGGTCGGCATCGGATGCGTCGCGGTTGCCGGCCTGCCTTTGCACGATGCGCCGGCGCAGCGTCGCCTCCTTCGCTTCGAAGGCGAGAATGACGAAGGGGACCTGCAGCTTCGCGGCGAGCGCGCGGAACGACTCTCGCTGCGAGCGTCGAAGGAACGTCGCGTCGACGATCGCCGTCCACCCGGCGTCGAGCGTTCCCTGCGCCAGCACGCGGAGGCGATCGTAGGTCGCCTCGGTTGCCGCGGGCGCATACAAGCCCTGCGCGACGCCGGCGTCGCGTCGCTCGAGCGCGGTAAGACCGTGCAGGCGCTTGCGTTCGACATCGCTGCGGATGCGCACCGCGCCAATCGCTTCCAGCAGTGCCTGCGACCGCGTGGTCTTGCCGCAGCCGGCGAGCCCGTGGGTGACGATGAGCGCGGGCCGCGGCGGTTGCGCGTAGCTCCGCGCCAGAGCCACGTATCCGCCGTACTCGGCGACCAGCGCGCGCTGCGCGTCGCCGGGATCGAGCTGTCCCGCGCGCAGCCGAGCGACCATGGCGCGCACGAGCGCGCGATACACGAGATAGTAGCGCAGCACCGCGAGGCCCGCGTAGTCTCCCGTTTGCTCGAGATACGCATTGAGAAAGCGATGCGCGAGGTCGGCGCCGCCGCGGTCCTGCAGGTCCATCACGGTGAACGCGACCTCGCTCATGACGTCGATCCAACGCATCGCCGCGTTGAACTCGATGCAATCGAAGATCGTCAGCTCGCCGTCGACGCGGGCGATGTTGCCCAGATGCAGGTCGCCGTGGCACTCACGGATGAATCCCTCCGCACGGCGGCTCAGGAACGCGCCGCGGCGAGCGGCGTGCTCGCGTTCGGTCCAGGCGCGGAGCTCTTCGATCTCGTCGCGTTCCACCACGGCGGCCAGCAGCGGCCCGATCTGCGCGAAATTCTGCCGCGCGACGCGCAGGATCTCTTCGGGAGACCCGAACGTGCCGTCGCGTGCAGCCACGCCGATCGTGCCGTGGAAAGCGGCGACTTTCGCCGCCAGTAGGTCGATGTCGGCGGCAGCAAGCTCGCCGCGCGCCAGGATGCGACTCGCCAGCGCCTCCTGCGGAAACTCGCGCATCTTGACCGCGTATTCGAGCGCGGCGCCCTCGCCGCCGATGCGCGGGGCGTCGATGCTCCCGGTGACTGGCACGACGTCGAGATAGAGCGCGGGCGCAAGCCGCCGATTGAGCCGCAGCTCCTCTTCGCAGAACCTGCGCCGAGCCTCGAGCGTCGTGAAATCGAGAAACTCGAAGGCGACCGCCTTCTTGATCTTGTACGCGTAGCATCCGGTCAGCAGGACACAGGAGATGTGCGTTTCCAGCCGCTCGACCTGTCTGCAGCCCGGGCCGAAGACGGCGGGACGCGTCAGTGCCGCCAGCAGCCGCGCCTGGTTCGTCGCATTGTCGATGACCTTCGCCGCCGGTTCCGGTTGCGCGCCGTGCGCGCCGTGTGGCGGCATGCTCTTTCCCGAGCGGATCAGACCGGCGGCTCGTGCGTCTTGACCTGGCCGTGCTGGCGGCGAGCAACGTCTTCCAGCCGCCGAGCAAGGCTCGCGAAGGAGTCGCGCAGCGCAACGTACACGTCCTCGTCGTGATCGCGATTGACGACGAGTTCGTGTCCGGGAACACGGACCGCGATGCGGACGTTGAACCAGCGCCCCTTGCGCTGGTGCTGGCCCTGCTGCTCCACGACGACGTGGCAGCTGACGATACCGCGGTAGAATTCCCCCAGCTTGGCCGCATCTTCCTGGATGCGCGCTTCGAGCGCGTCCGAATGCGCCATGTGCCGGACGGTGATCTGAAGCGGAAGTTGCATGCTAGTGCCTCCAATCAGGGCGCCATGATAATCGCGCGCTTCCTTGTCGAGTGTCGGAACAGCAGTCGCATCGGACAGAGAGCTCATGATAGGGCCGCCGGGCAAGCGGGGCGTTGATCCCCGTCAACTCGGCCTGTCTCACTGCCTACTTGCATCCTCTTGTCGCGGCCGTGGCATGTTGCTAGCCCAGCCCAAGTGCGTCTCCGCGAGCTGGGGCGCGACCAGACTTGGGGTGGCTGTTGCCCAGGGCCAATGAATGCGTCGTCGGGTGGTGGCTGCGCCGTCGTACCCGCGGCTTGAATTCGGGTCCGAACGGCCCAAGCTTGAAAGGTAGCCGTCGGGCGTGACCTTCGGTGGAGTGCATGACCTCAATGACGACATCGGAGTCCGACACGCCCAGACGCTCGTCGCCTGTCCATCGAACTGGTGAGGTTTCGGATGCCTGCCGTACGCCCGGCCGCAGTAGCCGGAATGTTCTACCCCGAAGCGCCGACGGCGCTGGCTGCGGACGTGCGCGCCTACCTAGGTGGGGCGGCACAGCCGGCGAACGGTGCTGCCCGACCCAAGGCGCTGATCGTCCCGCACGCCGGCTACGTCTATTCGGGCGCCATCGCGGCTTCGGCGTACACGCGGCTCGGCGCCGAGGGTGACGCCATCCGGCGCGTCGTGTTGTTCGGCCCGACGCACCGGGTGCCCGTGCGCGGCCTCGCGCTTCCGTCGGCGCATGCCTTCGCCACGCCGCTGGGGACCGTCGACGTCGACCGCGATGCGGTCGCGTCCGCCCTCGCGCTGCCACAAGTGTGCGCAAGCGACGCCGCGCATGTCCTGGAACATTCGCTGGAGGTGCAGCTGCCTTTCCTGCAGACGGTCCTCCGGAACTTCAGCATCGTGCCGTTTGCCGTCGGCGATGCCACACCGGCGGAGGTGGCCGAAGTCATCGAATTGTTGTGGGGTGGCGCCGAGACGCTTATCGTCATAAGTTCCGACATGTCCCACTACCATCGCTACACCGAAGCGCGCGAGATCGATCGGGCAACCGCAAATGCGGTCCTCGCACTTTCGGCGACGCTGGAGCACGAGCAAGCCTGCGGCGCGACACCCATCAATGGCTTCCTGGTGGCGGCACGCCGACGCGGGTTGCGGCCGGAACTTCTCGACCTGCGCAACTCCGGCGACACCGCGGGCGACAGGTCTCGCGTGGTGGGATATGCATCGTTCGCCTTTGGCGAGGTCACGCATGACCGGGCGTGATCTCGGCCGCACATTGCTGACGATCGCGCGCTCCGCGATCGCCGAACGGCTCGGCTTGTACAGGCTCGGCGAGGCAAACCATGCGGCGCTCCTGCAGCAGGCCGCCACCTTCGTGACCCTGAAGCACTCGGGCGAACTCCGCGGCTGCATCGGGTCGCTTCAACCGGTCCGACCGCTGGGCGTGGACGTGCGCGAGAACGCGATCGCCGCGGCGTTCCGCGACCGGCGTTTCGCACCGCTCGCCGCGGCCGAGTTCGAGGCGACGTGGGTCGAGGTTTCGCTGCTGTCGGCACACGAACGCATCGAAGTCGCCGATGAGGAGGACCTCGTCGCGGGCCTTCGCCCCGGGATCGATGGGCTGATTCTGGAATATGGCCGCCACCGTGCGACGTTTCTGCCCCAGGTCTGGGAAGCACTTGCCGACCCGCGCGAATTCCTGGCTGCGCTGAAACACAAGGCGGGCCTGCCGGACGACTTCTGGAACCCAAGCGTGAACGTTTCCCGCTATGAAGTGACCAAGTGGGCAGAGCGGGACTTCGTACTGAGTGGAGCGCAGCAATGAGCAACTACCCCGGCCGCTGGTGGCATCGCGTCGACGATGGTCGCATCCAGTGCGACCTGTGTCCACGCGACTGTCGCCTGAACGAGGGGCAGCGCGGCGCTTGCTTCGTGCGCCAGCGCGAAGGCGACGCGATCGTGCTCACGACCTACGGCCGCTCGTCGGGCTTCTGCATCGATCCCATCGAGAAGAAACCGCTGAATCATTTCTACCCGGGTTCGAGCGTGTTTTCGTTCGGCACCGCGGGGTGCAATCTCGCCTGCAAGTTCTGCCAGAACTGGGACATCTCGAAATCGCGCGAGATGGACACCTTGATGGATGCGGCATCGCCAACCGCGATCGCGGAGGCGGCTGCGAAGATGGACTGCAAGAGCGTCGCCTTCACGTACAACGACCCCGTCATCTTCGCCGAGTACGCGATGGACACGGCCGACGCGTGCCGTGCGCTGGGGATCAAGACGGTCGCCGTCACCGCCGGCTACATCGGCGTCGAGGCAAGGCGCGAATTCTACGCGAAGATGGACGCCGCCAATGTAGACCTCAAGGGCTTCACCGACGAGTTCTATGTGAAGCTTTGCGGTGCTCGCTTGCAGCCGGTTCTCGACACGCTCGTCTACCTCAAGCGCGAGACCGATGTCTGGTTCGAGATCACGACGCTGCTTATTCCTGGAAAGAACGACTCCGACGCCGAGCTCGAAGCGATGTGTGCGTGGATTGCGCGCGAACTCGGCAGCGACGTGCCGCTGCATTTCACCGCCTTTCATCCCGACTACAAGATGACGGACCTGGTGCGCACGCCGGCCGCGACGCTGACACGCGCGCGCGACATCGCGTTGCGCGCCGATCTCCGATACGTCTACACCGGCAACGTGCACGACCGCACTGGTGGCACGACATTCTGTGCGGGATGCGGCAAGCCCGCCATCGTCCGCGACTGGCACGAGATTCTGAGTTATGACCTGACCGCCGGGGGACGCTGCCGCCACTGCGACGGGCAGGTTCCCGGGCGCTTCGATGCTTTCGTCGGGCAAACGGGCCGACGCAGCGTGCCCGTCCGACTGGCGATCAATGCACGAATGTGATGCATGGCATGGTGCTGGGCACATGCTCACTTGTCCTGCGCCGTGATCGCACCTTGGTGAAAAAGCATTGCGTCCGCTAGCGCAGGTCCGTTAGGCCCTTGGTTCGTCAGGCGTGCGCCCTAAGCGCGCCCTAAGCGTCTGGTTCTACGGCCGCGACGGCACAAAGACGCTCGGCATAGGGCGCCAGTCGACCTGTGGCGATGTGCGCATGCCGGCGCACCATCTCGGCGCTGTTTCAGACCCCGGTTCCTGCAGCGCAAGCACTGGCGCCCGGTCTTCAACGTGCCGGCTCGCCCGGCCGGCCGCAAATCGTGCCTGCGGGCACCGCCGCACCGCGACAACGAGCTGGAAGCCCGTAATATTGCTGATCGCAAATGCAGAAGATTCGCATTGGCGAAGTGCCCTGGTGCCGATAGGGTGCGCGAATGAGTACTGGAGCTTGGTGGGCGACTTGCCTCCCTTCGGCGCGCGGGCAGGCCGACGGGCAGCGCATAGCCGAATTCAGCCAATTGTCCTGGCCGAAGCGAACTTGCCACGGTGCGCACGCGGGGTTGCGGTTCGGCGACAAGACTCCCCTTGTATCGCACAGCGTGTTTCCCTCAGAATGGCAGCACCTCCCGAGGCCCACGCCGCGCATGGTCGCCGTCGAATCGCTGCTCCTCAAACATTCCGAGCGCGTTGTCCGCACCGTTCTCGTGGTTGACGTCGTCGAATCGGTCCGACTCATGGAAGCGGACGAGGAGGGGGTCGTGCAGCGATGGCTGCGGCTCGTCGACCATGTTGTCAAAGACGTCCTGCCGGCCAACGAAGGTCGCCTCGTCAAGAGCATGGGCGACGGGATGCTGATCGAATTGCCGACTGTGCCGTTGGCATTGACCGCAGCGTTCGCGATCCAGCGCGCGAGCGACATTGCGAATCTTGGCATTCCGACCGAACGCCGGCTGCTGTTGCGGATGGGCGCGCAAGTCGGCGAATTGATCAGCGGCGAGCATGATGTTTATGGCCGCGCCGTGAATCTGGCAGCGCGGCTGACCGCGCTGGCAGGCCCGGGCGAGATCGTCGTGTCGGCCGGCGTGCGCGACCAGCTCACACCGATCCTCGACGCCGATATCGAAGACCTGGGCGAGTGCTACGTCAAGCACATGGAGAATCCGGTGCGGGCGTATCGGATCGGGCCCCCGGGCCCGCGTCCCGTCATCGAGCACGGTACAGGCGTGATGCCTGAAATGCTCCCGACGATCGCCGTAATCCCGTTTGCCGTACGTGGCACCGAGCCCGAGCATCATATGTTGGGCGAAATCCTTGCGGATGAAATCATCTCCGCTCTGTCGCGCGCGCCGGAACTGCACGTCATCTCGCGTCTGTCGACCACGGCTTTTCGGGAACGCAACGCGTCGCTGCTGGACGTGTGCGCGCATCTCAACGCCAGCTACGTCCTGTACGGCGCGTATCGGACGATCGGTACGCACGTGGCGCTCGACGCCACACTCGCCGAAGCCAAATCGGGCCGCATTGTCTGGTCGAAGGCCATGAAAGGCCAAGTCGCCCGCATCCTGAGCGGCGAGGACCCGCTAATCGACCGCATCGTCGCCGAGACCGGCGCGGCGGTGCTTGCGCGCGAGCTACAGCGCGCACAGTCGCTGGCGCTGCCGACGCTCGAAATCTATACGCTACTGCTGGGTGCGATCACGCTCATGCACCGCTTGTCGCCACAGGATTTCGAACGGGCGCGGCAGATGTTGCAGACGATGATCGATCGCTCGCCTCGACTGGCGGTGCCTTACGCCTGGCTCGCCAAGTGGCATGTGCTGCGTGTTCAGCAGGGCTGGACCGATGATCCCAATGCCGAGCGGCGCCTGGCGCTCGATTGCACGCAGCGTTCCCTTAATCTGGACCCGACTGGCTCGCTCGCGTTGACCATCAGCGGCTTGGTCCATACGAACCTGTTGAAGAAGCTGGATGTTGCGCAGGAAAGATACGAAGCCGCGCTGCGGGCGAATCCGAATGACTCGCTGGCTTGGCTGCTCAAGGGCACGATGCACGCGTTTCGTGGCGAGGGAAAGCTCGCCGTCGACGGCACTCGCCGCGCGCTTCGCCTCTCGCCGCTCGATCCACTTCGTTACTACTACGACTCACTGGCCGCCACCGCCGCATTGTCGGCAGGCCTCTACGAGCGCGCGATCGAGCTCGCCGAGCGGTCGCTACGGGCCAACCGAACCCACACCTCGACACTGCGTGCGATGGCTATCGCGCAGTGGCAGCTGGGACGGGAAGAGGATGCGTGCAAGACGGTTGCCGAATTGAGGCGGCTGGAACCGACGCTGACCGTCTCGAAATATCTCGAGCGCCACCCGAGCAGCGAGTACGAGACAGGCAGGATCTGGTCGCGGGCACTGGGGAGCGCGGGACTGCCCGCATAGCCACGGGTTGCCTTTAGTAACAGCGAGGAGAAGTCATGAGCGGAGCAAGCGGAGCGAGTTTGCTGAGTGGAGCGAGCGGGGCCAGCGGTGCGAGCGGGGCCAGCGGCGCGAGCGGCGCGAGTGGCGCCAGCGGTGCCAGCGGGGCCAGTGGTGCAAGCGGCGCCAACCTTGCCGCGTACGCAACCGGATTGCCGGCCGACGGTCTTATCACCAGCCGCGATGGCATCGTGGGCTCCTGGCTGCGTTTCAAATTTTCCGCTGAGCTCACCACCGAAGACGTCAACCAGCTCGAGCGCTGGGAGCCGTGGGTGCGTGGCCAGATATTTGACTATGAACTGGCGTCGCGCCTGCATTTCAGCGCAGCCCCAAACATCAATACGGCGACGCTCTTTCACGTCGAGCAAACCACCGCCGGATCGCCGCCTACGCTGACGGCTGCGCCGTTGGTGACGATCACCCGTCCCGACCACAAGACCTTCGAGGCGCAGCTCGACCTTGTCAACGGCTACGCGGATTTGCGCGACGATCGAGGCGCGGAAATTGTCTCCCAGATCGGTGGCGGCGCCGCCTACTGGGGCAGCGTGATGGGACTGCACCCGACTCGGAATCGCTGGACGCTCGAGCTGGTCGATACCGCGCTGCGCTTTTGCGTTCTGGCCGAGATGCGCTTCAAGCATGCCCTCGCATGCCGGCGCCCGGTCGAGTTTTCGCCGCAGATTCAGCCGATGATCCTGACGCCGGGCCACGGCTCGCTGCCGAGTGGCCATTCGACCGAGAACCACATGGTGGCATTGTTGCTGTGGAAACTACTCCCCAATAAGGCGGGTCAACTGCTTTGGCTGGACTGGCTGGAGCAGTTGATGCGCCTCGCCGCACGCATTGCCATCAACCGGACGATCGCCGGGCTGCATTTTCCCGTCGACAGCGCAGCAGGGCAATTGCTCGGCCTGTCGCTTGCCGAGTACTTCGTGAACCTTTGCACAGCCGGCACGACCTACTATTACTGGACGTTTGACGGAGCCACCTATCCCCCGGGATTGGACTTTGACGGACGCGCCCAGTTCGATACCACGATAGCGCAGCGGACCCCCCAAATTTACGCGTCGAAGAATGCAAGCGCCCAGAGCGCGTCCAAGTCTGCGTCGCTGGGTTGGCTGTGGGACAAAGCCTATGCCGAGTGGGCGTAACGGGTAATCGAAAGCGCACGTCGGTTACGCTTGAGGAGATCACATGGCGATGCAAACCCACGGCAGCCAGAGCGACGACGACAATGGAAGGCCGCCAGGCACGCCACGGCCCCAGCGGGGTGATGACGGTGCGCCGAGTGCGATCACCGATCCGCTGCTCGCCTGGGCGGTGCGGACGAATTTCCGGTACCTGGGCGGCCCGCCCGAATGGATCCCGTTGCTGTGCCACACGCCGGGCAAGACGGCTTCGGAAGTGACCGAGGGCCTGTCGCCCGAATTCGTTCACGGGCAACGGCCCTGGGTCATACCGGAGTTGTTCCTCAAACCTCCACCAGGTCTAGAAAAATTGGACCATTTCTGCATCCTGCTCAACTGGAAAACGGAAGGTCTGCAGCAAAGCGCGCGAAAAATACTGGCGAGTCTGGAAAAATTGCAGGGCCGTTATGAATTCGGCCTGCCCATTGGCCCGGGCACGCAGAGTGCGAATCCTGAATCGATCGTCATTCCCCCGAACATGCCGCCACCGCCAACCCCGTTGCCGATAAGCGGGCCGGCGGTGTCGCCTCTTGGTGGCACGAGGAGTCAGGCGAAAGTTGTGGTCGGGGTCATCGACGACGCCTTTGCGCCCGCCCATGAGCGCTTGCGCAAGGCCGGCACGATGAATACGCGGGTCGACTCGATCTGGGTCCAGGACATCGGTACGGTCGGCACGGTGATCACAGGTGGCGACATCGACGCCCACGTTGCCGCGTGCACGCACGCCGGCCTCGTCGACGAATCGCAGGTTTACCGGAATTTGCGGCTGGAAAACTTCACCGACGACAGCCACAAGTCGATAAGCCGCAGCTTCGCCCACGGCGCGCACGTCATGGACATCGCGGCGGGTTGCGATCCAGGCAAGGGTCCGTCCGACTGTCCGATCATCGGAGTGCAATTGCCGGGGCGCGTGGTGCGCGACACCAGTGGCGCGATCCTTACGCCTTACGCGGTCTGGGGCTTGGTCTACGTCCTGCAGCGTTCACTGGCCTATTCCAAGGGTACAGCAGCAGACGTGCCGGTCGTAGTCAACTTGAGTTACGGCCTCTTCAACGGTCCGCACGATGGAACCTCGGTGTTCGAGTTGGCGGTCGACACCATCGTGCGGCTGTGGAATGCCGCCCATCCGCAAGGGCAACTCTGCGTGGTCCTGCCCTCCGGCAACAACTTCCTGTGGCGCACGCACGCGCACTTCGCGCTTGAGCCGAAGGAGAAGAGGGGCCTCCATTGGCGCGTTGTCCCTGACGACCGGACGCCCAGCGCAGTCGAGATCTGGCTGCCACACGAACCGCTCCTCGATCCCAAACCTTCCGCCACGGTGCAGGTGACGGCCCCCGATGGCACCACCAGCGGTCCGATGAATCCAGGTGACCCCGATTTCGAGCAGCCGTCCCAGGGATCGGGCTCGCCGGTGGTCTGGACGGTGCGATACCAGACCGCGGCCGCCACGGGCTCGCGTGCGCGGATCATGGTGAACATCGCGCCCACGGCGGCCTACAATCCGCACGTTCCCGGCGAAGCGATCGCCGCGTCCGGGATTTGGCATATCGACATCGCGAACACCGGGCCGGCTGCCAAGTTCAACGCATGGATCCACCGTGACGACACGCCATTCGGATGGCGGGTGCTGGGCAGGCAATCGTATTTCGACGACCCCCATTACTCACGATTCAGCACCACCGGCCGCTACTTGGAAGCGGACAACGCGGCGGGCTCCCCGCTAAGCTACGTCAGGCGCTTCGGCACGATCAATGGGCTCGCAACGGGCGCGTGCACGGTCGTCATCGCCGGATGCCGCAAGAGCGATCTCCACATGGCTCGATATTCGGCCGCGGGACCGTTTGTCGTGAACCCGGCCTGGAACCTGCCATTTCTTCAGCGTACCGGTCCGGATCCCGATGCTTCCGCCGTGAGCGAAGACAGTCCGGCGCGCCGCGGCATCCTGGCCGCCGGCACGCGCAGCAATACCGCGGCGGCGATGGGTGGAACCAGTGTCGCGGCACCGCAGGCGACGCGCTGGATTGCGGGACAGATGGCCAACGGCGGCTACGCATGCCGTGACGGAGTCGAGAATTTGGCGAAATACCAGGAAGCACACTTCCCGAAAAGACCACCGATTCCGTCGGCGCGCTTGCGGACGGGTATGGGCCGGATCGACGACCAGGAGCCGCCGCTGCCGCCACCGCGCCCATCCAGGTGACAAGCAGAGGGAATCCGACCGCGCGACAACGAATGATTGGGGTCGTGCCACGCAGGCGCAGCCGAGCATTCAATGGTGGAGGACGTCCCGAGCTGTTCGCCTGGTGCGCTTTCGCCAGCCAATCGTGACAGCTGCACAGCGGGTCGTCGTCGGTGCGGACGTGGTTCGGTCGTGATTGGCTGGCGATGGCGTCATCAAGAACCGGTTCTGCACATGAACTCGCGCACTATTAGTTCCGGTCGGAGCCCGGATCAGCGAGCCAAGCTACCTGCGGGTCGGATGGAACTCCCGACCCGCGGTGAGGGCGTCCGGGCTTTCGCTCCTGCAGCGCGGAACTACCCGGTGGAGGCGTGCCCGCATCGCGT
>Ga0209048_10001480_pt1 | contig 24120 bp, 20 predicted proteins | sample FrelakmetCRP12CR_FD_187146 | JGI IMG/M metagenome (GOLD analysis project Ga0209048, IMG submission 187146) | Freshwater lake sediment microbial communities from the University of Notre Dame, USA, for methane emissions studies - CRP12 CR (SPAdes)... | ecosystem: Environmental > Aquatic >... | reverse complement strand
GCCTTGATCGCGGGTTGCGGGTTGTAGTCGACGAACTCGATGTCTTCGTACGCGTAGTCGAAGAGCGACGGCGGCCGGCGCCGCAGGTTGAGGTGCGGCAGCGGACCTGGCGTGCGCGCGAGTTGGGTGTCGACCTGCTCCAGGTGATTGAGATAGAGGTGGCAATCGCCGCCGGTCCAGACGAAGTCGCCAACGCCGAGATCGCATTGCTGCGCGACCATGTGGGTCAGCAGCGCGTAGGAAGCGATGTTGAAGGGCACGCCCAGAAAGATGTCGCAGCTCCGCTGGTAGAGCTGGCACGAAAGTCGGCCGCCGGCGACGTAGAACTGGAACAGCAGGTGGCAGGGCGGCAGCTTCATCCGCGGAATGTCGCTCACGTTCCACGCCGACACGATCAGCCGCCGCGAATCCGGGTTGCGCCTGATCTCCGCGACCACGTTGGACATCTGGTCGATGTGCGCGTCGCCCGGCGCCGGCCAGCTCCGCCATTGGTAGCCGTAAACCGGCCCCAGCTCTCCATTTGCGTCGGCCCACTCGTCCCAGATCGTCACGCCGGCAGCCTGCAGCGAGCGGACGTTGGTCTCGCCGCGCAGGAACCAGAGCAACTCATGCACGATCGACTTGGTGTGCACTTTCTTGGTCGTGAGCAGCGGGAACCCGGCGCGAAGGTCGAAGCGCATCTGGTAGCCGAGGACGGACAGGGTGCCGGTCCCGGTCCGGTCGGCCTTGCGGTCGCCTTGTTCGCGGACGTGCCGCATGAAATCGAGGTACTGCCGCATCGGATGCCTTGGACGGAAGAGCTGCCGCCCGGATTGTAGCGTGGCGTGCCGTTCGTCGGCCGCTCCGGCATCGGCCACACGGCTAGTTGACAAGCGCGAATCCATCCCGGTAGAATATAACTACATAACTAGTTGCATAGTTACGTGTGGGTGACGTGGAACGTAGGCTCCGAGGTGCTGCATGCGACCGAGTTATGCCCGTGCAATCCCCCGCGCCTGGCGCCAGACGGCCGGAATGTTCGTCGCGCTGGGGGACCCGCACCGGCAGCGGATCCTGCTGATGTTCGAGCCCGGCGAGCGCCTCAACGTCGGCCAGATCGTCGCGGCCTCCACGTTGTCCCGCTCGGCCGTTTCGCACCACCTTCGGACCTTGCGCGTCGCGGGCGTGCTGAAGTGCGAAAAGATCGGCAAGGAAGTCTGGTATTGGCCCGATCCGGACGCCGTGCGCGCGGCGCTGACCGATGTGCTCGATTTCCTGCGCGACCCGTGACGTCCGCGGAGCCAACCGTGCCTGGCAAGACCCCGATCACGACCATCGCGCTCCTCCATGAACCGGCGTAGCTTCCTCGCGTGCACCGCCGGCGCGGCCGCCTCTGGCTGCGGTCTGTCGTTGCGCGAGGGCCTGTTCAACGCGTGCCGCCCGGCGCTGCCCGAGGCGCTTGCCGCGCATCCGCTTGTCAGGGCTGCGTGGCAGGGCGTCGATCCGGCGAAGTGCTGGGATGTTCACTGCCACCTTTACGGCAATGGCGATTCCGGCGCGGGACCCTGGATCAATCCCGGGTTGGGGAGCCTGCTTCAGCCGCAGCAATTCGTGCAGCGGATGTTTTACCTGAATGCGGGCTGCGTGGACGACGCGCCCGGCCGTGTCGACGCGAGCATCGTCGAGCGCCTCGAAAACCAATCCGCGGCGTTTCCTCCGGGCGCGAAGCTCCTGCTCTTCGCGTTCGACTGGGCGCGCGACGAGGCGGGGGCCCCGCTGATCGAGCGATCGACGTTCTACGTTCCCGACGCCTATGCCGCTGCGGTGGCAGCGCGCAATCGGGATCGCTTCGAGTGGGCGGCCTCGGTGCATCCGTACGCGAAGGACGCCGAGGAACGCCTCGAATGGGCGGCGGCGCGCGGCGCGCGCGCGGTCAAGTGGCTGCCCTCGGCGCAGAACATCGATCCAGCGGCGCCCGCGTGCGACGCGTTCTACGCGAAGCTCGCGGCGCTGCGCCTGCCGCTGATTTCCCACGCGGGCGACGAGCGTGCGGTGCGCGGGCACGACGAGTCGCTCGGCAATCCGCTTCGACTCCGCCGGCCGCTCGACGCCGGCGTGCGGGTCATCGTCGCCCATTGCGCGTCGCTCGGGAATGGGCGAGACCTCGATCGCGACGGCGCCGACGCGCTCGTGCCGAATCTTCAACTTTTCGCGCGACTGATGGATGCACCGGCCTTCAAGGGGCGCGTGTACGGCGACATCTCGGCCGTCACGCTGACCAACCGCGGCGACGCGCTGCGCACGCTTCTCGAACGCGCCGACTGGCATTCGCGGCTCCTCAACGGATCGGATTACCCATTGCCGGCAATCCCGCCACTGATTTCGCCGGACCTGCTGGCGAGACGGGGCTTGTTGCCGCCCGACGCCGTGCCGGTGCTGCGCGAGATCCGCGAGCATAATGCGCTGCTCTTCGATTTTGTCCTGAAACGCAGTCTTGCAGCGGGAAGCGCTCGCTTCTCGCGCGGCGTGTTCGAGACGCAGCCGTTTTTCGTCGAACCCACCTGACCACGGGCCCACGCCATGCACGAACCCAACCAGTTCGACCTCCTCCGCGAGCGCCGTTTCGCGCCGTTCTTCTGGACGCAGTTCCTGGGCGCGGGCAACGACAACGTCTACAAGAACGCGCTGATCATCTTCGTCGCGTTCCATGCGGCGCGCCTCACCAAGCTCGAGCCCAACGCGCTCGTCAACCTCGCGGGGGCGGTGTTCATCGCGCCGTTCGTGCTGTTGTCGGCGACTGCCGGCCAGCTCGCCGACAAGTTCGAGAAATCGCGTCTCATCCGCTGGGTCAAGCTGTTCGAAATCGCGATCATGGTCGTCGGCCTCGCCGGCTTCTGGCGCCAGGACCTGGTGCTGATGTTCGCGGCCCTCGCGCTGCTCGGCGTTCACTCGGCCCTGTTCGGCCCGGTCAAGTACGCGATCCTGCCGCAGCACCTCGAGCCCGAGGAACTCGTCGGCGGCAACGGATTGGTCGAAATGGGCACGTTCGTCGCGATCCTGCTCGGCACGATCGCCGGCGGGGTTGTCGTCGCCGTCGAACCCAACGGGCCGCTCCTCGCGGGCGCCCTGGCGATCGCCATCGCGGTAGCCGGCTATCTCGTGAGCCGCGGCATTCCCCACACGCCGGCGGTTGCGCCCGGCCTCGCGATCAACTGGAACCCGCTTTCCGAGACGTGGCGGAACCTCGTCGTCGCGCAGGAGAACCGCGTCGTGTGGCTGTCGATGCTCGGGATCTCGTGGTTCTGGTTCTACGGCGCCATCTTCCTCGCGCAGTTCGCGGGCTTCTCGCGCGACGTCCTCGGCGGCAACGAGCACGTCGTGACGTTCCTGCTGGCGCTGTTTTCGGTCGGCATCGGCACCGGTTCGCTGCTGTGCGAGCGGCTGTCGGGGCGCAAGATCGAGATAGGGCTGGTCCCGTTCGGCTCGATCGGGCTCACGTTGTTCGCGGTCGACCTGTGGCTCGCGAGCAGCCCGCTCAAGGCGACGGAGCTGGCGGGTCTCGATGTGTTTTTCTCGGCGCCCGCGCACTGGCGCGTCGCCGCCGACCTGGTCCTCATCGGTGTTTTCGGCGGGTTCTACTGCGTTCCGCTCTACGCGCTGATCCAGGAGCGCTCGGCGCCGTCGCATCGCTCGCGGATCATCGCCGCCAACAACATCCTGAACGCGGTCTTCATCGTCGCCTCCGCCGGCATCGCGATCGGCCTGCTCGGGGCCGGGTTGTCGATTCCGCAGCTGTTCCTCGTCAATGCGCTGATGAATGCTGCGGTCGCGCTCTTCATCTTCAAGCTCGTGCCCGAATTCCTGATGCGGTTCCTCGCGTGGCTCCTGATCCACACGTTCTACCGCGTGGAAAAGCAAGGACTCGACCTGATCCCCGAGACCGGCCCGTGCGTTGTCGTCTGCAACCACGTGAGCTTCGTCGACGCAGTCGTCATCGCCGCCTGCGTGCGGCGGCCGATCCGTTTCGTGATGGACCACCGCATTTTCAAGGTGCCCGTCCTGTCGTTCATATTCCGGACGATGCGCACGATCCCCATCGCGCCTGCGAAGGAAGACGCGGCGATGAAGGACCGGGCATTCGCCGAGGTCGCCAACGCGCTCGCGGCGGGCGAGATCGTCGGCCTTTTTCCGGAGGGCAAGCTGACCGATACCGGCGAGCTCAATCGGTTCCGTCCCGGCATCCAGCAGATCATCGAAACGACGCCGGTGCCCGTGGTCCCGCTCGCGCTGCGCGGCTTGTGGGGGAGCTTCTTCAGCCGTTCGCATGACGGCAAGGCGATGCGCCGGTGGCGCGGCGTGTTTTCCCGCATCGCGCTGGTCGCGGCGCCGCCGGTCCCGGCGGAGCGCGTGACGCTCGAGGGCCTGCAGGCGACCGTGCTCGCGCTGCGCGGCGGGCGGAAATAGGCGTGTGTGACGGATTGAGGAGGTTGCGATGGCAACGGTGATCGGCCTGGTGGTCGGTGCGCTCATCGGAGGGCTTTTCGTCGGCCACGGCAGCGGCGCGCTGTTCGGAGGCATCATCGGGGCATTCGCGGGGTTCATCGTCGGGAGCCGGAAGGAGCGCGACCGGAACATGCGCCCGGCGTCCGCGGGCGCGCCGGTTATCCCGGCCGTTTCGCCGACCGGGGACATCGCGCTCGCGGGCCGCGTGACGACGCTCGAGCAGCGTGTCGCCGAGCTGGAAAGCGCACTGCGGCTTTCCTCCCCGGTCGACGCGCGTGCAGCGGACGTGCCGGTTGCCGCGGCGCCGGCGGCGCCTGCCGCGGTGTCGCCGAAGCCGATGGCACCGGCGCCGATGCCACCGGCGCCGCCGACCGCGACCGAGGCTGCGGCGGCAATCGCCGCGCAGAACGTCGATGGAACCCTGCGGGCCGCCGCGCGCGCGCCCGATTCGACGACGACAATCTTCGTCGAGCCGCTCCCGCCGGCGCCGCCCAATCCGGTCTGGGCGTGGATCGTCGGCGGCAACACGCTGGCACGCCTCGGTGTCGTGCTCCTGTTCATCGGCGTCGGCTTCCTGCTGAAGTACGCGGTCGAGCACGTGCATGTGCCGATCTCGCTTCGCCTTGCCGGCATCGCGCTGGGCGGCGTCGCGCTGCTCGTGATCGGCTGGCGGCTGCGCGAGAGCCGGCGCGCCTACGCGATGGTGCTGCAGGGCGGCGGCGTCGGCGTCCTCTACATGACCGTGTTCGGCGCGTTGCGTCTCTACGCGCTCGTCTCGCCCGCCGCGGCCTTCGGGCTGCTCGTGGCGATCTCCGCGTTGTCCTCCTTCCTCGCGGTACGACAGGATGCGATATCGCTGGCGGCGCTCGCCGTCGCCGGCGGCTTCCTCGCGCCGATCCTCACGTCGAACAACACCGGCAGCCACGTGATGTTGTTCAGCTATTACGCGTTGCTCAACGCGGGCATTCTCGGCATCGCGTGGTTCAAGGCGTGGCGCGTGTTGAACCTGCTGGGATTCGCGTTCACCTTCCTCGTCGGGACGTTCTGGGGGGTGACGCGATACCGGCCCGAGGATTTTGCGACGACGGAACCGTTCCTGATCCTGTTCTTCCTGTTCTACGTCGCGATCGCGGTGCTGTATGCGCTGCGCCGGTCGGTCGAAGTTCGCGACTACGTCGATGCCGGCCTCGTCTTCGGAACGCCGCTCGTCGCCGCCGGCCTGCAGAGCGGGCTCGTGCGCGACATCGAATACGGGATGGCATACAGCGCGCTGGCGATGTCCGCGGTCTACCTGATCCTGGGCCGCTTCCTCTACTCGCGCCGCCGCGACGACATCCGCCTGCTGGTGGAGAGTTTCCTGGCGCTCGGCATCGTATTCGCGACGCTGGCGGTTCCGCTCGGGCTCGACGCGCGCTGGACCTCGGCGACCTGGGCGATCGAGGGCGCGGCGATCGTGTGGGCGGGCGTGCGGCTTTCGCGCGTCGTCGTGCGCGGATTCGGTTTGCTGCTGCAGGTCGGCGCCGGCATCGCGTTCCTGCTCGGGCTGTCGCTGTGGGCGCCCGCCGGCCCGGCGTCGTCGATCCCGCTCGCCAACAGCGCCTTCGTCGGCGCGTTGCTCGTCTCCGTTGCCGGCTTCTTCTCGTCGTGGATACTGCTGCGGCATCAGGATCGCGTCCCGGCGGCCGAACACGCCGCGGCGCCGTGCGCGTTCGCCTGGGGAATGGCGTGGTGGCTGCTGGCGGGATGGCGCGAAATCGACCGCTTCGTCCCGTTCGACATACGCGTTCCGGCGCAGGTCGCGTTCCTCGCCGCGACGGGCGTGCTGTTCGTCGTGCTGGAAGCGAAACTGCGCTGGCCGATCGCCCGCGTCCCGGCGCTGCTGTTGCTGCCGGCCCTGCTCGTCATCGCCTTCGTGGCCATCGGCCGCGGCTACATGACAGTCGATCATCTCTTTGCGCATGGCGGCTACCTCGCGTGGATATTCGCGGTCGTCGCGGTGGTGGGACTGTTGCGCTGGTTCGATCGGCAACACGCCGGCGACGAGCGCGTTACAACGACATACGAGCTCCAGCACGCGGGACTTTTCTGGCTCGTGCTGCTGCTGATCGCGGATGAACTGTCATGGGCGGGCAGCCGGATCGAGTACAGCCATGGCGTCTGGCGCGCGGTGCCCTGGGGTCTCGTCCCGGCGCTCGGGCTCGGCATCGTGAGCGAGCTTGCCGCGGGAACGAGCTGGCCCGTCGGCGTGCATCGGCGAGGGTATTTCCTGCTGGGGGCGGTTCCCGTGGCCGCGCTGCTGGTCGTCTGGTCGATTGCCGCCAATGTCCATGGCAGCGGCAATCCGGCGCCGCTGCCGTATCTGCCGTTGCTCAATCCGCTGGACCTCACGCAGGCCGCGATCCTGCTCGCCCTGGCGACCTGGGCGGTGCGCGTCCGGCGCACGTACCCGCAGACGTTCGATGAACTGCCAAGAAACGCCGACGTCGTCATGCTGTGCGCGCTCGCGTTCCTGTGGATCAATGCAATCGCGCTGCGGTCGATCCATTTCTGGTACGACGTCCCGTACACGCCGCACGCGCTGTGGCATTCGACGCTGGTGCAGGCGGTGCTGTCGCTGCTCTGGTCGTCGCTCGCGCTGGCGACGATGGCGTACGCCAATCGCCGGCAGTGGCGCGCGCCATGGATGGCGGGCGCGGCGCTCCTCGGCGTGGTGGTCGCCAAGCTGTTCCTGGTGGAGCTGGCGCAGGTCGGGACGATAACGCGGATCGTGTCGTTCATCGGCGTCGGCCTGCTGTTGCTGTTGATCGGATATCTCGCGCCGGTGCCGCCGCGCAGGAAGGACTCGCCATGATTCGCCCGCTGCTTCTCGCCGCATTGTTCGCCGCATCGGCGCACGCGGAGCGGCCTGCCGACTACGCGTTCGGCGTCGCGCTTACTCCCGGCGCGCCGGCCGCGTTCCAGCGCGTCGCGCTGCCCGCCGCCGTCTACGAAGGCGTCGCGCACCGCGATCTCGCGGACCTGCGTGTCTTCAACGCGGATGGCGAGCTCGTTCCTTTCGCCCTCGTGCCGCGCCGCGCGGTGCCGCGCGAGCGTCCGCCGCCGGTTCCATTGCCGATGTTCCCGCTCCATGTGGATCGGTACCGGCAGAACGCGACGGGCCTTGCGCTCTCCGTCACCCGGAACGCCGCCGGAACGACGGTCAGCGTGAATGCCGCCGATGGCGAGCCGGCGCCGGGCAAGGTGCTGGGCGGATACGTGCTCGACACGTCCGCGCTCGACGAGCCGCTCGTGGCGCTGACGTTCGCGTTGCCGGAAACGACCGGCGCGACGACAATGCGCTTTGCAATCGACGCGAGCGACGATCTCGCCGTCTGGCGAAACGTTTCGCCAGACGCAACGCTCGTCAGCATCGAGTATGCCGGGCAGCGACTGACGCGCAACCGCGTCGAGTTCGCGCCGATCAAGGCAAAATTCCTCCGCCTGTCATGGGCCGCCGATCGCCCGGTCATCGAGTTCGGCACCGTGAGCGGCGAATACGGCGAGCGCACGGTCGACACGCCGCGGCAGTGGCGCGGCGCAGCGGGAACGCGCGTCGCCGACCACGAGGGCGATTTCGAATACGATCTCGGCGGTGCCTTTCCCGTCGACCGCATCGTGGTCGACCTCGCGACGCCGAATTCGATCGTGCCGGCGACGTTGTCGGCGCGCTCCAGCCCCACGGAGCCCTGGCAGTACGCAGGGTCGACGGTGTTCTATCGGCTGGCGCAGCAGAGCGGCGACATAACGAGCCCGCCGTTTCCGGTCGCCGGGAACGAACGCCGGTACTGGCTGCTCCACGTCGACCCGCGATCGGGCGCGACGGGGCAGGCGCCGCCGCCGTTGCGCGCAGGATGGCAGCCACAGGAGATCGTGTTCGCGGCGCGCGGGCCCGCGCCCTTCACGCTCGCTTATGGAAATCTTGCGGCGAGCGCGGGCGCGTTGCCGATTTCGACGCTGGTCCCCGGCTACGACAGCATGCGCGAGCTTCCGGCGAGCGTCGCCACTGCCGCGATCGCCGCGGGCGCGCCGCAGATCGTGCTTGGCGGGCCGGAGCGGCTCCAGAAGCCGCCCGACGTCAAGCGCTGGATGCTGTGGGCCGCGCTCGTCCTCGGCGTGCTGGTGCTGGGATGGATGGCGTGGCGGCTGTCGCGCGAAATGGCCGCGACGGCCCCTGACGAGGACGCGAAGCCGCCGGAGCCGCCGAAGGCGTGATGCCGTGCTATCGGGCCGCCGGAACGTCGCCCCACACGGCGGTGACGAGCGCCGGCAGCACAACGCCCGACGGTCCGCGCAGCGTGTAGTCGACGCGATCGGAAAGCCGCGTCGGACTCGGATTGATCTCGACGATCGCGGCCCCGTGGTGCCGCGCGTAGGTGGGAAGCATCGCCGCGGGATAGACCTCGGCGGCGGTGCCGACGACCAGCAGCACGTCGCAGTCGCGCGCCGCGTGCTCGGCCCGCACGAGGGCATCGTCGGGCAGCGTCTCCTCGAACCACACGACATCCGGCCGCAGGAACGCGCCGCATTGCGCGCAGCGCGGCGCCTCGCGCGGGCTCGAATCGTCCCACGTCGCGACGATGGTGCCGTCGCGCGAGCACTTGACGCGCCGGATGTTGCCGTGGAGCTCGACCACGTTGGCGCTGCCCGCGGCCTGATGGAGGCCATCGACGTTTTGCGTGATCACCAGGAAACCGGGATTCGCGGCTTCGATCGCGGCGAGCGCGCGGTGGCCGGCGTTGGGCTGCGCCTGCGCGACGAGCTCGCGGCGCCACGCATACCAATCCCAGACGAGCTTCGCGTTGCGCCTGAACGCATCGGGCGTGGCGAGCTCGAGCGGGTCGAACTTCGCCCACATGCCGGTCTGCGCATCGCGGAACGTGGGGACACCTGACTCCGCCGAGATTCCCGCGCCGGTGAGCGCGGCCATCGAGCGCGCCTTGCGCAGGCGGCCGATCAACGCGGCCGGAATGACGGGAGCTTCAGGTGCGGACGACATCGAATTTCGCGGTAGCGTGTGACATGACGAACCGGGGAGTGCATCGATTCTAGTGCGAGTGCCGCCGCGCGGGCGATTCTTTTCGTCGCGGGCGCGAGACGGCGATCGCGTCACGTCTCGTGTGCTACAGTAAGTTTGGTCATTTGCCACCACGATCCCATGTCCGGCAATACGCTCGGCACGTTGTTTCGCGTCACGTCCTTCGGCGAATCGCACGGCCCCGCGATCGGCTGCGTGGTCGACGGCTGCCCGCCCGGCATGGCGCTCGACGCGGCCGACATCCAGCGCGAGCTCGATCGCCGCAAGCCCGGCACATCGCGGCACGTCACGCAGCGGCGCGAGTCGGACACCGTGGAAATTCTTTCCGGCGTGTTCGAAGGACGGACCACCGGAACCCCGATCGCGCTGCTGATCCGCAACGAGGACCAGCGCAGCAAGGATTACGCCGCGATCGCCGAAACGTTCCGGCCAGGCCATGCCGACTATGCGTATTGGCAGAAGTACGGCATTCGCGATTATCGGGGCGGCGGGCGGGCATCGGCACGCGAGACGGCGGTGCGTGTCGCCGCGGGCGCGATCGCGAGGAAATGGCTGCATGAGCGCTACGGCGTGGCGGTTCGCGGCCATCTCGTCCAATTGGGGCCGCACGCGATCGCCTTCGAGGATTGGGCGCACGTCGACACCAATCCGTTTTTCGTCGCCAACGCGTCGGTGGTCGACGCGCTCGAGGCCTACATGGATGCGCTGCGCAAATCGGGCGATTCGTGCGGCGCCAAGATCACCGTCGTTGCGAGCGGCGTTCCGGTCGGCTGGGGCGAGCCCGTTTACGGCCGCCTCGACGCCGAGCTCGCCGGGGCGATGATGGGTATCAACGCGGTCAAGGGCGTGGAAATCGGCGCGGGATTCGCGAGCGTCGCGCAGCGCGGCACCGAGCATTCGGACGAGATGACGCCGGACGGCTTTTTGTCGAACAATGCAGGCGGCATCCTCGGCGGCATTTCCACGGGCCAGGATGTCGTCGTCACGATCGCCGTGAAGCCGACGTCGTCGGTCCGGCTCGACCGCCGCTCGATCGACAAGGCGGGCAACCCGGTGATCGTCAACACGCACGGTCGCCACGACCCTTGCGTCGGCATCCGCGCGACGCCGATCGCCGAAGCGATGGTCGCGCTGGTGCTGATCGACCACGCGCTGCGCCACCGCGCGCAAAACGCGGATGTGGTGACCACGACGCCGCGGATTAGGGCGGCCGCGCCCGCCGATGTCGTCGTGCGCCTGAAGCATGGTGACGCGGTCGACGATCCGGATCCGCACGAGGCATAGGAAGGAGCGCGGTTCGAACGAGGTGCTGCCATGGTGAACAGGCGGACATTCGTCGGCGCCGTCGCTGGCGGACTCCTTGCATTGCCAGGCATCGTGCCCGCGCAAGTTGCAAGGAAATTCTGGCGTGTCGGCTTCCTCGCTGCAGCCTCGCGTCAATCGCTCGTGGATAGCGGCTATTACGCGGCGTTCCTGCAGGGAATGCGCGAGCAGGGCTATGTCGAGGGACGGAATCTCGCCATCGAGGCACGCTTTGCCGACGGAAAATACGAGCGCCTGCCCGACCTCGCAGTGGAATTGGTGCGGCAGAAGGTCGACGTCATCGTTGCCGTTCCGTCGCCGGCGATCCGCGCGGCGCAACAAGCGACGACGACCATTCCGATCGTGTTTCCAAGCACGGGCGACCCGGTCGGCAGCGGCTTTGCCGCGAGCCTTGCGCATCCGGGCGGGAACATCACCGGGCTTTCCAATACGAACCTCGATGCCAGTCCCAAGCTCCTGGAGATGTTGGTCGCGGTTGTTCCCGGAATCGCGCGCGTCGTCGTCCTGGCGAACCCCGGCAGCTCGACGGAACGTGCGATTCTCAACAACGTCGATGCGGCGGCGCGGAAAACCGGCATACAGATCCTCACCATCGAAGTGCGCACGCCGGACGAGATCGAAAAGGGCTTCGCGGTCATGAAGCGCGAGCACGTCGATGCCTTTGTCATCGCAGGTGACTCGTTTCTCAACATGCACGGCCCGCAAATCGCGGAACTCGCGACGAAATTCCGGTTGCCGTCAGTCGGCACGCGGCCCTCGTACGCCAAGGGCAACGGTCTCATGAGCTACGGACAGGAGGTAACCGACAATTACCGTCGCGCAGCGACCTACGTGGACAAGATCCTCAAAGGCGCGAAGCCGGGCGACCTCCCGATCGAGCAGGCGACAAGGTTCGAGATGGTCGTCAACCTCAGGACCGCGAAGGCGCTCGGCCTCACGATCCCGCAGTCGCTGCTGGCGCGCGCGGACGTAGTGATCCGGTGATCGGGCGGCTCGAAGCGCGTACGAGAATCACCTTCCGAGCTTCCTGATCGTGGCGCCCGCATTGCCGCGCGCGAACGCGATGTCCACGTCGTCGCCGATTGCCAACCGTGCCGTGTCCTCGACGATCGCGCCGTCCGCGGCGGTCACGATCGCATAGCCACGCTCGAGCACGCCTTGCGGATTGAGGTGCGCGAGATTCTGCGCGAGCGCGACGAGGCGCAGATCGAAGCGCTCCTGCCGCGCTCGAGCCGCGCGGGTGAGCAAAAGCGCCGCGTGGGGAAGGAGCGCGGATTGCGGGAGCGGCTGCGCAAGATGCCACGCGAGACGCCGGGCGAGGCCGCCGATCCCCGTCGACGCGGCGTCGAGGCGATGGCGAAACGCGCGCGCGAGACGGCCCGCGAGCAGCGCGGCGTCGCGCGCCTGCTGCTCCAGCCGTGCGGCGGGATGGGTGAGGCGGCGCGACAGGCCATCCACGCGCTGCATCGTCGCCTCCAGCGCCCGCAGCTGCGCCTGGCGCCAGCGCCCGGCGATCGCGGCCACATGCCGCACGACGGCATCGCGATCCGGTGCGACGAGCCCCGCCGCGCCGGTCGGCGTCGGCGCACGCGCATCGGCGACGAAATCGCAGATCGTGAAATCGGTTTCGTGGCCGACGCCTGAAACCACGGGCAGCGCCGATTCGAAGACAGCCTGCGCGACGACCTCTTCGTTGAAGGCCCAGAGGTCCTCGATCGAGCCGCCGCCGCGCGCGACGATCAGGACGTCGACTTCCGCGCGTTCGTTGGCCGTGCGGATGGCGAGCGCGATCGATTCCGCGGCGCCCTCGCCTTGCACGGGGGTCGAGTAGATGATCACGGCGAGCGCAGGCCAGCGCCGCTTCAGCGTCGTAAGAAGGTCGCGCAATGCGGCGGCGCGCGTCGACGTCACGATGCCGACGGCGCGCGGGTACGCCGGCAAGGGCCGCTTGCGTTCCGTCGCGAACCAGCCGGCGGCCTCGAGCCGCGCCTTCAGGCGCGCGAATTTTTCGTATAGCGCGCCTTGCCCCGCCAGGCGGACGGTCTCGACATTGAGCTGGAACTCGCCCCGCGCTTCGTAGATCGACGCGGTCGCGCGCACCTCGACCGCCAGCCCGTCGCGCAGCGCGAAATCCGCGAACTGCGCCCGGTGGCGGAAGAAGACGCAGCGCACCTGTGCTTGCGCATCCTTCAGGTTGAAATAGCAGTGGCCCGATGCCGCGCGGGTGAAGTTGGAAATCTCGCCGGAAACCCACACGAGCCCGATGTGGCGCTCGAGAATGAGCCGCGCGGAGCTCACGAGCAGCGAGACCGGAAGAATCGCGGGTGCCAAAGGCGCCTCGCCGGCGCGTCCGGGTGCGGCAGGCGCCACGCCGAACGGCTCGCCCGACGGAATTCGGACGTCGCGGATCATGGGTCGATTGAGTGGCGAGGGACGTCGAACATGGTCATTGCGCCAACGTGTTTGTCCATGACAAAAATATGAAGTGTCCGGGTAATGGAACGGTCACATGACGTCAAATCGGAGGGTTCGGGGCGCTTCCGCCGGCCCTTGCAAACATGAGGTAACCAATTGATTAAGAATGACAAAAAACCGGCGCGAAATTGGGCATCCGAAGAATTTTTCCGGCCTGGGCACCACTTAGCGCTCAAATTTACAAGATACGCACAATTTTATCCACAGGATTTGTGGACAACCTCATCGCCGCATCCTGTGCGATCGGCCGCAAAGCCTTGTCTGGCGCGGGATTCCGGCTCGAGGCGGTTACGCACTGGGAACTCCATCAATGACGACTCCCGGCGCACGCGCTAGAATGTGCGATCGAGTGCGATTGTTCATGAACAAACGACAATGAATGCTGCACCGCCGCAACCGCCGACCGATCGCGCGAAGTCCCGAACCGGGGCCGGAGCGCCCGTGGCCGCCGCGGCGGCGCCCAGCTCCAACTTCCTGCGCGCGATCATCGCCGAGGATCTGCGGACCGGCAAATACGGCGGGAGAGTGGTCACTCGCTTTCCGCCCGAGCCAAATGGCTATCTGCACTACGGGCACGCGAAATCGATCAGCCTCAACTTCGGCCTCGCCGCCGAGAACGCGGGCATCTGTCACCTTCGCTTCGACGACACCAATCCGCTGAAGGAGGATGTCGAGTACGAGGATTCCATCGCCGGCGCCGTGCGCTGGCTGGGGTACGACTGGGGCGAGCACCGCTATCACGCGTCCGACTACTACGACGCGCTCTACGGGTTTGCCGAGTGGTTCATCGAGCACGGTCTCGCCTACGTCGACAGCCAGTCGGCCGACGAAATGCGCGCGCTGCGCGGGACGCTGACCGAGGCCGGCTTGGCGAGCCCCTGGCGCGACCGCCCGGTTGGGGAGAACCTCGATCTCTTCCGCCGCATGCGCGCAGGGGAGTTTCCCGACGGCGCGCACGTGCTGCGCCTCAAGATCGACATGGCGAGCCCGAACGTCAACCTGCGCGACCCGGCGATCTACCGGATACGGCATGCGACGCATCACCGCACCGGCGACAAGTGGTGCGTGTATCCGCTCTATGACTATACGCATTGCATCAGCGACGCGCTCGAACGGATCACGCATTCGATCTGCACGCTGGAGTTCCAGGACCACCGGCCGCTGTACGACTGGATCATCGAGAAGCTCGCCGAAGGCGGACAGCTCGAACGGCCGCTGCCGCAGCAATTCGAATTCGCGCGGCTCAACCTCACGTACGTCGTGCTGTCGAAGCGGCGCTTCATCGAGCTGATCGAGAAGGGCCATGTCGACGGCTGGGACGATCCGCGGATGCCAACGCTCGTCGGTGCGCGGCGGCGCGGCTTCACGCCGGAGGGCTTCCAGATTTTCGCCGAGCGCATCGGCGTGTCGAAATCCGATTCGTGGATCGACATGAGCGTGCTCGAGGATTGCATGCGCGACGACCTCAATGCGCGCGCGCCGCGGCGCATTGCCGTGCTCGACCCGGTGAAGCTCGTGCTCGACAACTTTCCGGAGGGCGCGGCAGAGGAATGCTTCGCTCCCAACCACCCTCATCATCCGGATCTCGGGCGGCGATCGCTTCCGCTCACGCGCGAGCTGTGGATCGAGCGCGACGACTACACCGAGACGCCGGCAAAAGGGTACTTCCGCCTGACGCCGGGCGCAGAGGTGCGCTTGCGCTACGGGTACATCGTCAAATGCACCGGCGCCGACAAGGATGCGGACGGAAACGTGACGGTCGTGCATTGCACCTACGACCCGGCGACGCGCAGCGGGACGCCCGGCGCGGATTCGCGGAAGGTGAAAGGCAACATCCACTGGCTGTCCGCCGCGCATGCGATCCCGGCCGAGGTGCGCCTGTACGACCGCCTGTTCGCGGTGCCGTTTCCGGGCTCGCGCAATCCGCAGGGCGTGCGCCTTGGCGATGACGCGCCAGAGGCGCTGGTGGCACATGCGGTGCTGGTCGCCGGCGAGGACGACGATGAAATCGACGTCGCCGCGCCGCACGTCGAGCGCGACTATCTCGACGACCTCAACCCCGCGTCGAAGCGCGTCATCACGGCGTTCGTCGAACCGGCGCTGGGCGCGGCCGCCGCCGAGGACCGGTTCCAGTTCGAGCGGCACGGGTATTTCGTGGCGGATCTGGCTGACCACGCGCCGGGCAAGCCGGTGTTCAACCGCACGGTCACCCTGCGCGACTCCTGGGCCAAGACGTAGCATTCCTCCATACCGCGACGGCGCGGTTCAATTGGCGTCCGCGGTGCGTTAATATGACGCCCGCCATGTCGATTCCCGGGGATCTCCAATGAAGCGCGTCGTGCTGTTCATCGTCACCAACCTGGCCGTCGTGCTCGTCCTGTCGATCGTCCTGCGCCTGCTCGGCCTCGACACCGCGATGTCCGCGCAAACGGGCATGAACACCGGCTCGCTGCTCGTGTTCTCCGCGGTCGTCGGATTCACGGGCGCGATCATCTCGCTCCTCATGTCGAAGCCGATGGCGAAATGGTCGACCGGCGCGCGTGTCGTCGACCAGCCCGCCAACGAAGCCGAAGCCTGGATGGTCGAGACGGTGCGCAGGCTCTCTGCCAAAGCCGGCATCGGCATGCCGGAAGTCGCGATCTACGAGGGCGCGCCCAACGCATTCGCGACCGGCGCATTCAAGAATTCGGCGCTGGTCGCCGTGTCGACGGGGCTCCTCCAGTCGATGAACAAGGAGGAAGTCGAGGCGGTGCTCGGGCACGAGATCGGCCACGTCGCCAACGGCGACATGGTGACGCTCACGCTGATTCAGGGCGTGGTCAACACGTTCGTCGTGTTCTTCGCGCGCATCATCGGCTCGATCGTAGACAAGGCCGTGTTCCGCACCGAGCGCGGCAACGGGCCCGGCTACTTCATCACGGTGATCGTCGCCCAGATCGTGCTCGGCATCCTGGCGTCGATGATCGTCGCCTGGTTTTCGCGCCGCCGCGAGTTCCGCGCCGACGCGGCCAGCGCGCAGTTCCTCGGCACGCCGTCGCCCATGGTCAACGCGCTGCGCCGTCTCGGCGGGCTCGAGCCGGGCGTGCTGCCGCAATCGATGTCGGGCTTCGGCATCACCGACAAGGGCGGGATCATGTCCCTGTTCGCCACGCACCCGCCGATCGAGGAGCGGATCGCCGCGCTGCAGCGCACGGGCGCCTGACATGCAGAAATTCAAGATCGAAGTCGAGGACGGCAAGGGGCGCTGGAGCGACGTGCGAGGTGCGGACGGATCGATCCTCACCTTCGACGACGAAGGCGTTGCGCGCGCGAAGCTGGCCGAGTTGTATCCGGTTCTCGTCAAGATGGAAAAGTACGGCGACGGCAAGCGCACCCGCGTCATCCGGATCCTCGAAGACAAGGACGACTGGCCGGCGCCGCGCAAGTGAGCGACGAGGCGCTGCAGGTTCCGTAGTTCGGCCAACGCCCTTCCGGCGGGAGATTCCGATGATCGACCTTTACACCTGGCAGACGTCGAACGGCCAGCGCGCCGCGATCATGCTGGAGGAATGCGGGTTTCCCTATCGCGTGCACAAGGTCGACCTCTTCAAGAACGAGCAGCAGGCGCCCGAGTTCCTCAAGATCAATCCCGCGGGCGCGATCCCCGCGATCATCGACCCGGAAGGGCCCGGCGGCGCGCCGATCACGATTGCGCAGTCCGCCGCGATCGAGCTCTACCTCGCGGAAAAAGCCGGGCGCTTCATTCCCGCGGACCCGGTGCGGCGCGTGCTCGCGCTGCAATGGTTCATGTGCGCGATGACCGACTGCGCGCCGTCGTCGGCCAACCTGTTCCTGCTGGGCGTCCTCGCGCCGGAGAAATCGCCGGCCAACCTCGAATGGCTCGGCGGGCGGATGTTGCGCTACTTCCGCGTGGCCGAGGCGCGGCTCGAAGGGCGGGACTGGCTCGCGGACGAGCTGTCGATCGCCGATTTCGCGCTCTACCCTGTGGTCGCGGTGCGCAAGCCGCAGCTCGACGCTGCGGGCGGATTCCCGAACCTCGCGCGCTGGGGCGCGACGCTCGCCGCGCGGCCCGGCGTGGCGAACGCAATGAAAGCCGCTGACTGAGCAAAACCGCTTAGCGTAGCGACTCGTGCAGCAGGCGGTAGTCGCCGAATTCGCCGAGCGGCACGAGCTTCTCGCGCGCCGCGTCCGGTAGCCGGGCGAAATCGCCGGCGCGTAGCGCGATGAAGTCCGCCGCGGGATCGTCGAGCACCGGCGCGAGCGTCGCGATGTCCGGCACCGTCATCGCCTTGCCCCGCGAATAGAACTCGGCCGACGGGGGAGGCCGCCCCACGTAGACGAGACGCTCGCCGTTGTTCGCGCGCTTCGTCGCCCACGTCTGCACGAGCGCCTTGTGCGACAGCTCCCGTTCGAGCCGGTCGTGCGCGAGAAAGATGCCGGCGACGAACAGCACCGGCAGCGCGAGGCCGGCTGCAAGCAGCGCGCGCACCGGGGGGCGCAGCGCACGCGTGTCGTCCGCGCGCGGTCGCCACAGGTCGCCCACGAGCAGCGCAAAGGCGGGTAGCCCCGGCAGCACGTAGGTCGCGAGAATGTTGCCCGAGACGGTGAAGAACACCATGGGCGCGACCGTCCACAGCAGCAGATAGAGGCGCCAGGGATCGGCCACCACCGCGCGCAAATTGACGCGCTTTTGCAAGAGTCCTCGCCCGAGCCACGCCAGCGCGATCGCCGACCACGGCAGCGCCACCGCGAACCAGTAGAGCCAGATCATTCCGCGTGGCCGCGAGTGCGCGGCACCATAGAGGTCGCCCTTCCAGCCGGGTTCGACGAACCGCTTCCAGTGTTCGCCGACCAGGAAGTAATCGAGGAATCCCGGCGTAGCCCGCTCGGCGGCCCAGTACCAGGGCACGACGATCGCGGCGGTGAGCAGGAGGCCGCCCACCCACGGCAACCGCGTCCAGGCGTCGCGCCAGCGCCGCGTTGCCAGCACCCAGGCGCCAACCGGCAGGAACGTAAGCACCACGGCGACCGGGCCCTTGGCGAGCAGGCCGATTGCGAGGCCCATGAAAAACGCGGTCACCGCGGCGGCGCGGTGCCGGTCCGGGCCGCTCGCGGCGATCCAGAAACCCGTCATCGACATCGTCGTGCCGAGCGCCAGTGCGGAGTCCGTCATCACCGCGCCCGCCGCGACGAACACCAGGCCGGTCGACGCGAAAAGCGCGAGCGTCCACGCGCCCTGATCGCGCCCGCCGCGCAGCGCGGCGTGCACGGCGACGGGAACGCCGCAGGCAAGGGCGAGCAGGAACGATGGCAGGCGTGCGGCGAATTCGCCGACGCCGAGCGCCGTCATCGCTGCCGCCGAAAGCCAAGTCGACAGCGGCGGCTTTCCCCAGAAGGGGACGCCGTAGTCGAACTGCGGCGTGAGCCAGTTGCCGGTTTCGAGCATCTTGCGCGCGATCTCGGCGTAGCGCGACTCGGTCGAGTCCATCAGCGGATACGCACCGAGCGTGGCCAGCCGCGCGGCGATGATGACGACGAGGAAGACCGCGAGCGCGCGGCGCTCGCGCGCCGTCAGGACGAGGGCCATGTCCCCGGCATCGCGGCGCTTTCCGACGCCTTCGGCGCCGGGATGGGTCGCGACGGCGGCAGGCGCCGCTGCACCAGGTAGAGCGGACGCTGCTTCACTTCGATGAACATCCGCGCGAGATATTCGCCGATGATGCCGAGCGCCATCAGCTGCAGTCCGCCGAGGAACAGCACGAGCGTGACGAGCGTCGGAAAGCCCGGAACGACATCGCCGCGGACCAGGGTCTTGACGATGAAATAGCCGCCGTAGGCGAACGCCGCGAGCGCGGTGGCAAAGCCGATGTAGCTCGCGACCTTGAGCGGCACGACCGAGAACGACGTGATGCCCTCGAGCGCGAAATTCCACAAATGCCAGTAGTTCCACTTGGACTTCCCGGCAAAGCGGCCGTCGCGGTCGTATTCGATCTCGCGGCAGGGGAACCCGATCCACGCGAACAGGCCCTTCATGAACCGGCTGCGTTCGGGGAAGCGGCGGAGCGCCACGACAGCGCGCCGCGAGAGGAGGCGGAAATCGCCGACGTTTTCCGGGATGTCGATCGTGCCCATGCGCCCCATCGCGCGGTAGAACGCCCGCGCCGTCGCCTTCTTGAGCCAGCTCTCCTGCGCGCGGCTGCGGCGCCGCATCAGCACGACGTCGTGACCCTCGCGCCAGGCGCGGACCATCTCGGGGATGAGTTCCGGCGGATCCTGCAGGTCGGCATCGATGACGACGACCGCGTCGCCGTTCGCATGGTCGAGACCCGCGCTCATCGCCACTTCCTTGCCGAAATTGCGCGACAGGTCGACGACGGCGACACGCGGATCCTTCTCGTTGAGCGAGGCCAGCAGCGCCAGGGTGCCGTCGCGACTGCCGTCGTTGACGTAGAGGATCTCGGCCGGCGCCTGCAGGCGGTCGAGAACGGCGGCGAGGCGCCGGTGGAATTCCGGCAGCACGGCTTCTTCGTTGAAGACCGGAACGACCACCGATATCGCGCCCGCCGCCGACGTTTCGACGGCGTGCGCGATGCGGCCGGTGTTCAAAAGGTCCATGCGCGATTCGCCAGGTAGCCGAGCGCGAGAACGGCTCCGGTCGCGATGACCTGGGCGACGAGATAATGCGGCCCGGCGACGGCCAGCACGGCCGCCATCACGAGCGCGTTGAGCGCAATGCCGCCCGCCGCGATCAACGCGAACCGCGGCAGCGCATGGCGGTGCGCGCGCGCGCTATCGAACGTATAGCGATGGTTGAGCGCGTAGTTCGTCAAGGCGCCGGCGATGGCGCCGAGCGTCGACGCGACGACGGCATCGAGGCGCACGAGTTGCACGAGGCAAATCAGCAGCGCGTAGTGCAACGCGGTGCCGATCGCGCCGGCGCCGGCGTAGCGCAGGAATTGCGGCGCCATCGGCGACGGGATCGGAGCGGGCTCTGGCGTGGGCATCGGGCGGCGCACGGGCGGGAAGACGCGGCAAGCGGGCTGCCGCATCGGCACTCTACCGCGTCCGCACCCGGTTTGTCCGCATGCGGCGCGGCGCGGTCACGTTTGCCGTGCGCCCGCGGACCGGGAAAAAAATCACGGCCGGCGGGAGTGACCCGGCCGGCCGTGGCATTGCGTCCCTGGTGCAGGGCGCGGGTACCGCTTACTTGAGATGATTCGAGACGAGCTTCGTCATCTCGAACATCGACACTTGCTTCTTGCCCCCGAACACCGCACGGAGCTTCTCGTCGGCGTTGATGAGGCGCCGGTTGATGGAGTCCTGCAGCTTGTTCTTCTTGATGTAGTCCCAGATCTTCTTGGTGACATCGGTGCGCGGCATCGGCATCGCGCCGACAACGGCGGCGAGCATCGCCGACGGGGTCATCGGCTTCATGAACGCGGCATTCGGCTTGCGCTTTGCGGCGGACTTCTTCGCCGCGGGTTTCTTTGCGGGGGCCTTCTTCGCCGGGGCCTTTTTCGCCGGGGCTTTTTTCGCCGCGGGTTTCTTCGCGGGGGCCTTCTTCGCGGCGGGCTTCTTCGCGGATTTCTTTGCAGCTTTCTTGGCAGTAGCCATAGTTCTCCTTCCTTTGTTTGGATGCTCAACTTACTGCGCCGAACACTCTGAAGCGGACCGTCCTGTCACGGTGATTCCTGCTCCATCGGCGGCAACTATAGCGCAATTCCGAGGGAAGGGAATCCCTCGCGTACGCTTTTTTCGCAGTGCTGCGCAGGGCGTGTTGCGCCGGTGGCGCGGTGCCGGACACGCGCGTCGGGCGCCCCCGACACCATCCGGCAATCCGTTCCGGCGCGACGTCGCGCCGCTGACGGCGCGCTACGGGCGCTCGGCCCGGGTCAATGGCCCATCAACCGAATGATCGTCTGGATGGTGATCGCGTTGGCGATGTCCACGAAGAACGCGCCGACCAGCGGCACGACGATGAACGACCGCGGGCTTGCCCCGTGCGCCTTGGTGATGGCGGTCATGACCGCGACAGCCGTCGGTGTCGCCCCCATGGCCAGGCCGAAGTATCCGGAGGTGGAAACGGCGGCATCATAGGTGCTGCCGAGCACGCGGAACACCACCCACGTCAGCAATCCCCAGCAAACCGCGGTCTGCACGACGAGGATCGCGAACAGCGGCCCCGCGACGTCGAGCAGCGTCCACAGCTGCAGGCTCATGAGGCTCATCGCCAGGAACAGTCCGAGCGCGAGATCGGCCACCAGCGCGAGCGGCGGCGTCCCCGTCGGCCAGGGCAGGCGGGGAAAGAGCCGCGGGACCACGTTGGTGAGCACGATGCCCGCGATCAGCGCGGTGACGAAGTCGGGAAGCTTCAGCCCCCATCGGGCGACGAGGGCGTTGAGTTCGGTGCCGATCCCCGCCGCGATGGCGATGACCAGCAGCGTCTGGAGCATCCCGTCGACGTCGAGCTTGAGCTTCGCCTCCTCCGCATACTCGAAACCGACGCTCGTGCGCTCTGCGGTCTGGGGGTGGAGTTGGTGACGGCGGATCAGAAACCGGCCCAGCGGGCCGCCGAGGACGCCGCCGATGACGAGACCGAACGTCGCCGCCGCCGTCCCGATTTCCATGGCGTTCGGCAGGTCGAAGGTCGACTTCAGCGTGGGCGCCCAGGCGATCGCGGTGCCGTGACCGCCCGACAGGCCGAGTGAACCCGCGAGCAATCCCGTGGCCGGATTCGCGCCGAGCAGATTCGCAATCGCGATGCCGACGCCGTTTTGGACCCACAGGATCGCAACGGCGATCAGTGTCAGCGTCGCCAGCATTGCGCCGCCGCTGGCAAGCATCCGCACGTTGGCGGAGAGCCCGATCGTCGTGAAGAAGACGATGAGCAGGCCGTCGCGCCAGTCGAGCGTGAACGAGACCTGGGTTCCGGCGACGAGATAGAGCGCACCGAAGGCCATCGAGGCCACGACCCCGCCGGTGACGGGCTCCGGGATGTTCCACTCTCGCAGCGGCGCGACGTGCCGATTGAGCCAACGGCCGAGGAACAGGACGAGGATGGCGAGGATGAAAGTCTCGCGCTGGGTGAGTTCCACGATCGAAGCGGGGAGGCGGGCGGGGGCGAACCGACGCAAGTTTAGGCCGGCGCAGGACGTGCCGCAATTGCATGCGCCTGTCGGAAGGTCGTTGGCAGGCAGCCCCCTTGTTGCGACAATAGGGGTCTTCTCCATCCGAAAGCCCTCAATGATGCAGTTTCTCCGGATCGCCCTTGGCCTGATCGGGTTAGTCGCCGGAACCGGGGCCGCGTCGGCGGTGACCCTTTCGTTCCTGACCGAGGAGAACCCGCCGTTCAACTACAGCGAGAACGGGAAGATCGTCGGCTCGGTCACCGAGATCGTGCGGCAGATCTCCACCCGCGCGGGACACCCGGCCGCGATCGAGATCATGCCGTGGGATGACGCGTTCGTCCGCGCGCAGGCGGAAAGGAACACGTGTGTTTTCGCGACGGCGCGGCTCGAGAACCGCGAGCGGCTGTTTCTCTGGGTGGGCCCGCTCGCGACCAACTACTGGGCGCTGTTCGGCAAAGGCGACTTCGCCGTGCCGATCCGCGCGATCAAGGACCTCGCGCCCTATCGCATCGGCGCCGTCAACCGCGACGCGAAAGGCGAATTCCTGCGCGAGAACGCAATCACGAATCTCAAGCTCGTGCGCGATGATCGCGAGAACCCGCCGCGCCTGCTGCTTCCATCCGACAACCCCGACCACATCGACCTCTGGATCAGCAGTCTTTACGCCGGCCGCAGTGTCGCGAAGGTCGCCAAGGTAGCGGACGTCAAGCTCGTCTTTCTCGCGCGGGAGGAGCCGTTGTACCTCGCGTGCAACCCGCAGACCGACCGCGCCGTCGTGAAAGCGCTCACCGACGCGCTCGAGAAGCTGCGCGCCGACGGCTCGCTCGTGCGCATCAACGCCCAATACGAAAAGAAATTCGTGCCGTAGGCGATGGTCGATTCGCGCCTCGCCGACTGCGCGGCCGGGTGCGCAGCGCCTGGGTGCGTCCGCAATGGCGTAAAATGGCGGTTCCCGTGAAGATCGCCGACCTGCGCATCGACTACAAACGCGAGACGCTGGACGAGCGCGACGTCGCGCCGCAGCCGTTCCGCCAGTTCGAGCGCTGGTTCGACGAGGCGGTCAAGGCGGACGTCCCGGAGCCCAATGCGATGACGCTCGCGACCGCCGACGCCGACGGCCGCCCGTCCGCGCGGGTGGTGCTGCTCAAGGGATTCGACGACCGCGGATTCGTGTTCTTCACCAACTACGCGAGCCGGAAGGGACGCGAGCTCGCGGCGCGTCGCGACGCCGCGCTGCTTTTCTTCTGGCCGGAGCTCGAGCGGCAGGTGCGCATCGAAGGCGCCGTCACGATGGTCGACGCCGCCGAGTCCGCCGCATACTTCGCGAGCCGACCGCGCGGGGCGCGCCTCGGCGCGTGGGCGTCGCCGCAGAGCGAGGCGATCGGCGGGCGCGCGGTGCTGCAGGAACGTTACGCGGCCACGGAGTCGCAATACCGCGACGCGGGGGACGACATTCCGCGGCCGCCGCACTGGGGCGGCTATCGCCTCGCCCCGGAGGCGCTCGAGTTCTGGCAGGGCCGTCCGTCGCGCCTGCACGACCGCATCCGCTATCGCCGCGATCTGCAAACTCCCCACGGTTGGGTCGTCGACAGGCTAGCGCCGTGAGCGGCGGAGAGGGGCCCCGCGCGCGGAGCGCGA
>Ga0209048_10001479_pt1 | contig 24124 bp, 19 predicted proteins | sample FrelakmetCRP12CR_FD_187146 | JGI IMG/M metagenome (GOLD analysis project Ga0209048, IMG submission 187146) | Freshwater lake sediment microbial communities from the University of Notre Dame, USA, for methane emissions studies - CRP12 CR (SPAdes)... | ecosystem: Environmental > Aquatic >... | reverse complement strand
CTCGGGTCCCTTCAGTGTCACCAGTTGCTTCTTCTTGTCGATTGCCGTAATAGTGGCTGTAAGGGTTACCTGGCGCCCTGCAATCCCGCCTGGCTTCTCTCCCAGCTTAGCACGAGACAAAGCCCCCGTCTCCTGTACGCCGGCAACTCCCTCCCCAGGCTTTACGAGCCGTAATGCTATGGACTCATAGTACTTCACCACTACCTGGTCCCCGACTTTTACCTGAGGAAGATTCCTTGCCTCCTCGCCAACCGTGACATCGAACACGTTGCCTTTCGGACCCTTCAGCGTCACGACTCGCTTTTGCAGGTCAATGGCTTCAACGGTCGCTACCGCTGAGACAAGTCGCTCCTTTTTGACGGAAACTTGCTTATCCGTCGCCGGATTCTGTTGCCCCGCAAAGACCAGTCCAGAAATGGACAACCCAAAGAGTACTGCAACGACAAACACTAACAATTTCTTCATCACTACCTCCTATCGCGTAAATAATTACTATCAATTATACCTTATGACAATGGAGAATACACCCTTATCTTTTGAACTTTGTCTTTTGAACTTCAAGATTTTATGGTACACGGCCTGCAGGATCTATCTCATGCGCGGATAATTTGTCGATAACTACACGGAACCTTCTTAGATCCTATGCTGGCCGGCCATTTGATTCCAGGAGAAAAGTGGTGAGATTGCAATAAAGGCTCAGTGTCGACTTCAGCAAGAAAGCTTGTCTAACGAGCCGTATCCCTGCGGTGATGAAAATAAGTAAATGTCTCCAGGTTGAAATAAAGCTTTGCGGCGGTAGATGAGCTTTGTCACCAAAATACTAGTGCGTTTACAACATTGGTGAACGCAAATACTGTCTTTAGCAATTTTATTTATCCAGTATTTCTCTCACCTTTCTCAATAGATCCTTCGGTGAGACCGGCTTGTTAATGAAATGCAATTCTTCCTTGCCAAAAAATAAGCTTTCAATCCGATCCCCAGTGTAGCCGCTTGAAAACAGCACCTTGATGTCAGGTCTGATTGCTTTTATTTCTTCGTACGTTTCTTTCCCGCCTTTCTTAGGCATGATCATGTCGATGATAACAAGCTGAATCCTATCTTTATATTCGATAAATTTACGCACTGCCTGTTCCCCATCTTGTGCAAGAATCACTTTATAGCCATTTTGAGTGAGGACGATTTCTGAGAGTTTACGCAATTTCTCATCATCTTCGACCACAAGGACGGTTTCTGTGCCACCTCTCAGCGGAGTTTCGCTGGCTCTCCTGACAAGGCTTTCTTCTTTTGTCTGAGTTGCCGGAAGATATATCCTAAAGGTCGTACCTTTATCGGGTTCGCTGGATACTTTGATATATCCCCCGTGCTGCTTTACTATTCCGTACACCATCGCCAGTCCAAGGCCTGTGCCCTTCCCAATCTCCTTGGTAGTAAAAAAGGGTTCAAAGATCTTCTGCATCTCTTCTTGTTTTATGCCAATACCGGTGTCAGACACGGAAAGAAGTGCATACTTTCCCGGCTTGCCGAAGCCAAGACGCTGAATGAGGGCATCATCCAGTTCAACAACTTCTGTATTTAGCGTGAGTCTCCCTCCGTTGGGCATAGCGTCCCTGGCATTAGTCGTAAGATTCATAAGCACCAACTCTATCTGAGCGGCATCGACCATACTGAGGATTTTACGGTTGGCCAAAGAGGTGCTTATTTCGATATCTTCACCGATGAGCCTGGAAAGTAATTTTTCCATTCTTCGGACAATGTCATTTATGTCGATGGGTCTGGGATCCATTATTTGCTTTCTGCTGAAGGCAAGAAGGCCTCGGGTAACTTCAGTCGCTCTATTGGCCGCATCCAGTATTTCCCTGATGTAGTCTCTCAAGAGAGTGTCATCGCTGATTTTCGTTTGAAGAAGAGATCCATAGCCTATAATCGTAGTAAGAATATTGTTAAAGTCATGGGCTATGCCGCCGGCAAGCTGCCCCACTGCCTCCATCTTTTGAGCCTGCATTAATTGTGATTCAAGCTTAGCTTTTTCCTCTTCCGCCCGCTTGCGTTCCGTAATGTCGCGGATTGCAGCCATACAAAATTCACGACCTTTCACCCGGATCATTTTCATCCGCATTTCAGCCGGGAAGGCGGTGCCGTCTTTCCTGAGCATAAGATGTTCAAGGGGTTCGGTGAGACCATTGTTGATCGAATGTTCAACTGTAACGCAAAGCTCAGGAGATACCACTTGCAAGACAGGTTTTCCAATGAGTTCATTGCGTTCGTAACCGAGCGCTCTTGCAAATTGATCGCTTACATCTACGAAAACTCCACGGTCGGACAGTGCAATGCCCTCAAAAGATGCTTCAACGAGCGTTTTAAAGAGTTGCTCGGTTTCGATCAGCGACTTCTCTGCCTCTCTGCGCTTTTCTTCAACCCCGATGGCCGATGCGACGATTTCCAGGAATTCCTTGTCTTTGTCAGTGAAATACTGATCAGACTTATACACGACGCAGAGTGACCCCCTGGGTTCGCTGCCGAACGATACGACTTTCCCAATGTACGTCTTCAACCCATAACGAAGTATATTCGGATCAGTTTTCGTATAGCTTGTTTCGTGGAGGTTGCGGATGACCTTAACATCTGTCGAAGGGTTCCGGATGATGTCGTAGCAAATATGCCCTTCCGGTGTAGCCTTTGAAAGAAAATCAGGGGGGGTATTCCATCTGCCAAGTGAGCATAGCATCCCGTCGTCTAACCTGTTATATAAGGCACATGTTGCGGCTAACTGCTCTCCGCACAACCTCACTAACTTGTTGATATTTTCAATGGGTTCGGTTCCGAAACTCAGCAGACATTTGTTAAGTCTGGTGAGACGCTCTTCCAATTTCCTACGCTCGGTGATGTCAGAACCAACGCTCAAAATCTCTATAACGTTCCCTTTATCATCGAGTACGGTCTTGTTGGTCCAGTCTATCCAGACCGTCTCACCGCTTTTGCGAATATTTTCGTTTATATTACGCTCAAATTCCCTCGGATTTGCACAGATTTGATTCATCAGCGACCGCATATCGCACACGCTTGTTTCGTTCAAGGGGACAATAGTGCCAATTACATGATGCCCAATGATCTCATCATTGGAAAACCCAAAAAAGCGGAGTCCGAATTCATTCAAGAAGGTTATTCGACCTTCCCGATCCCATCTCAAAATGATGCTGTTTGTATTCTCGACAAGTTCGCGATACTTGCGCTCGCTCTCTCGAAGTGCTCTTTCTGCCTGCTTGCGTTCAGTGATGTCTCGGACATATGCAACACGATATTCCTCCCCGCCAAATATAAGAGGGTTGACCGCTATCTCAACAGGAAAGATATGCCCATCCTTAGTTTTATGCACTGTTTCAATCAAATAGGACTCAACTCCGCTATTGCTGACCCAAATTTCGTCCCATTGATCTCTGTGGAACTCCGGGTCAATATCAAACACAGTCATGGACAGGAGTTCTTCTTTTGTATATCCCAAAGAACGGCACGCAGCGGAATTAACATAGGCCAATGTCGCGTCCGATTTCACCAGAAAGACCGCCTCGCGAGCCCGATCAACAGAAAACTCAGTGCGTTGAAGAACCTCTTCAGTCATCTTGCGTGCTGTGACGTCAAGAGCCGAGCATCGGTACCCTATGATTGCGTCATATTCATCAAATACCGGCAGGCCGCTAGTCTCCAGCATGACTATTGTGCCATCTTTGTGAACAGTTGGACTTAAAAAGCCCCTGAAAGGTTCCTTGCTCGCGAAGACTTCAAATACCGCCATCTTTAGCTCTTCTCGCAGATCTGGATCAAAAAGGTCGTGGATATGCTTTTGTCCAACAATTTCATCAACAGAATACCCGAGAATAGTCTGAACTTCAGGACTGGCATATTTAAATATCCCATGAGTATCCACTTCCCAAATCCATGCTCTTGCGCTCTCAGCTACTTGTCTAAAACGCTCCTCATTCCTGATGAGATCCGCTTGCAGCCTGTCCTTTTCAATAATCAGCTCCTGCTGGATGGCCGCCTGTTTCTGGATTCGTTCATGCATCCGGGCGTTAGTAATACCGACAGCAATCTGGCCAGCGATCATCTCCAGAAATTCCCGTAGCTGTGAAAATTCGCTGGGCACCAAAGAGGCAATAGTCAGAACGCCAATGATGTCCCCGCGGACTTGAAGAGGAAATGATGCAACGGACTGAATTCCAAAATTCTTGCACTCATTGCAGGCGCAGCGGGGATCATTATGTATGTCGAATGAGTAGATCGCACGGCCTTCAGAAAGAGCAAGACCGCATAGACACTTTCCATCTATGTGGACTGGCATCTGTAAAGAAAAGTGGGATGAGTCGCTATGGCGACTCCCAGCGACTTTGAGCTCGTTGCCACTTCTCAGAAGCACCATTGCAACATCAGGCTTCGCTGTGGCCAGGATCTGGTCAAGGGCGGAATCGATGACATCAGTCATGTCAAGACCTGGTGGTATGGCCTGCAATGCAGAACTAAGGGATGACACTTCGGAAAATTTCTGCCGAAGCTCCTCGCTGGAGTAATCCTCACTGGTTTTCGGATTATTAGTCATCGTTCAATTTTAGTGCTCAATAGAGTTCCGAGCCTTGCCTATTACAACGGCATTTATCTGTTAACTGACGTAATTGGCAGCCCATGTTCGCCAAAAGCCTTCTCTTGACCATTTCCCATGCTCCAGGCGATTGTTATATTACAAATGCCAATAAGTATCTACTGTCTATACTCTGAACTGGTCCACGATGTTCTTCAGATGACCCGCGAGACGGGCAAGTTCAGATGAGGACTGAGCAATCTGATCAGAACCTCCTGATATCTCTTTTGCGCCGGCGGCAACCGCTTGAATATCGCTGCTGATCGCTTCCGATGTTGTCGACATTTCCTCTGTTGCAGTTGCAATTTGTTGAACCATATTCTGAAGAGAGGTAACGCTCTGCACAATGGCTGTAAGCTGTCCCCCCGCTTCAATGGAGTAGCGCAGGCCAATATTCACCTTTTCATTTGTTATACTCATTGAATTAACGGCGTTGTCTACTTCACCCTGAATCGCTCCAATCATCTGACTTATTTCGGAAGTCGCCTTGCCGGTCCGCTCCGCGAGCTTCCGCACTTCGTCGGCGACAACCGCAAAGCCGCGACCCTGTTCCCCGGCGCGTGCAGCTTCAATCGCAGCATTCAATGCCAGGAGATTTGTCTGGTCAGCAATGTCATTGATGACGGCGACAATTTCACCTATCTGTTTTGACTTCGCTCCAAGAGATTGCATGACTTTCGCTGATGTGTCCACTGTTTCTGCTATGGTTTTGGACTCGGTGACAGATTTGTTGACGACTTCGGCCCCTTTTTGGGCAATGCCGGCAGTTTCCATTGAGGATTCAGCAATATTCGACGCATTTTTCGCTATATCGACAACAGTCTGTGACATCTCTTCAGCAGAGGTCGCAATCTGTGACGAACGATTTGATTGGTCAGTCATCGTTCTGGTGATCTCTTCAGAGCTTGCACTGAGCTGTTCGCTTCCCGATGCGACGCTTGCGGAAGCCTGTTTAATATCTCCGATGACCCTCTTCAACTTGTCCACCATCGTCTTCATTGCACTGAGCAATTGCCCAGTCTCATTATTACTCGTAGTGTCTATATGTACTGTCAAATCACCAGCGGCAATTTTCGTGGCTGTTTCGACAGCCGCATTGAGTGGCCCGGTAATACTACGAATTATCCACAAGGTTAGGGAAACTGCTATTATTACGGCCGAAAGGCTCAGTATGATAATTATGATCCGGGAAGTCCTAGCGTTACGTTCTGCGCGCTCGCTGGCGTCTCTGGCGCGTTCCTGGATGAAAGTGTCCATATCATTTACAGCTTTGGTATAAGCCTCCTGTAACGGTTCAAGTTTATAGAGCATCTGAACTGCCTCTTTCTTCTTTCCTTCCCCAAGCAATTTCACTGCCTGGTCTCTCGTTTCTGCAACCGGTTTTCTCTTGTCCAGCATCGTCTGAAAAAGCTCTTTTCCTTTTTCAGATTGCACGGTGACTTTGACCTTGTCAAAATTATCATTGATGGTTTTTCTTATTTCAACCATAGCTGATATTGATTTCGCCATGCTTTGCTTGTCTTCAGCGAGGAACGCTTTTTGAAGGTGCACAGTCATCGCAGTTAACGCCTCCGCAATATTGCCGAGCGCAACAGCCTGTTGGATTCGCTTTTTCCCCAGTTCCTGGATGTCGTTGCTTAGAGTGGATACCGAGAAGTAGGCTGTAAGAGAAATCGTCGCAGCCAATATAATCAACAACCCAAAGCCGATGAATAATTTTGTCTTGATTGTTAAATCCTTCGTCACTTTAACCCTCCATCACTATTGCAGTAGTTCAGAGAATGCTAAATTAAACATTTAGCCTGCCACATCAGGCAACCCAATAGTGGGTAAAGCTTTGCGACTTCTATAATACCCCGGATCCCAATTTTTACCTATTGATCCACTGAAGACCCGGCATAGGCCAAAGACAAAGGCTGCACCTTATCACTACCTATTAACGCCCTCACATCAAGCATGCTGATGAGTCGGTCAGGTAACTTTACAATACCGGTGAGGTATTGGGAAGTGCCGCTGAGGGCAATATCCGGTGGTGCTTCGATAATATCCGGCGATATGCGCAATACCTCTGAGACAGAATCCACAATCATGCCGACAGTTCTGCCGGCCTCAACGACGATTATTCTGGATTGGCTGGCGTCGAGTTGCGATTCAAGGCCAAATTTAGTTCTGAGGTTGATTATAGGCACGATTTTACCCCTCAGGTTAATGACCCCCTCAATACACTTGACGGAATCCGGCAAGGGAGTAATCTGTACCATCAGATTGACCTCTTGAATACTGTGAATGTCCAAGGCATATTCGTTATCACCGAGCGTAAAGGTTACTAATTGAAGCAAATCTTTTGATGTTCCTATCGTTTCCATTATAGTCCCCCCTGTTGAGACTCAGTAAAAATTTCACAAGCACCCTTTTTAAGTTGTGACACGACAAAATATTGCAGGGCATTTAATATACTGAAATGAACGAAAGTCATTTGGATCTACCCCCATCTGCAGCGCCACTGATCATTAGCAATGCTTGCCCCCCAAAGACGCCATTGGGAGCACGCCTATAACTTATTATCGGGATTAAACTACAGTACTTTATAGAGGAAAACTTCTAAAGCATTGCCCATCTCTGGTCGATTGAAGTGTTGGTGGTCTAAACAGCGTCGTTGAGGTGGACTTCGGGGAATAGGCTAAACATTCCGCGGATAAATGTTGCTTATTGCTCAGATCGCCACAATGGCAGTGACCAAAGACAAAACGCTTTGGGGTACCTTTGAGTATCCTGCATGTTTCACCCCCAAAGCAAACGTTTCGGGCATGCCGGGAAGTGTTTATTCAGAGTTCAGGTGCGCGGCCAGAATGTTAAAATCTATACGTGACACTTAGAGCAACCAGATTAATATGCGATTTGTATGACCCATTCGCTGCCGTGTTTGGATTGGTAACACCGTCGAGCGCGTTGTCATCGATGCCGTTGTTCTTATTTCTGCTAAGCAATACCTGATAGGCGTAACCAGCACCGATAGTAACATCCTTCAACTTGATGTCTGTTCCGATCGAGAAGTAATGGCTATTGGCGTCGGGGATTGCAGGATCAAACGTGCTGTCCGGCACTGCGCCCTGCGTGTATAAATATCCCGCCAGCAGAGCGACTGAAGGCGACAGCTGATATTTGAGTCCAATCATCTCGGCCCAGGTATCGTGCCAATTCCTCGGCGAGACTGCTCCCATGGTGCCGGCTACTGGCTGCGAGAAGTTGATGTCGAGTTCCTTAAATTGGGACCATTGTTCCCATCGGGTTCCTAATTCAAAAGTGAAGGGATAAAACTGCTTAAAATAAACACCTGCAGTGGCCATCGCGGGCATGTTCAGGTGTGTCGCCGCATCGGTGCTCTGTGATGATGGTCCTACGAAGGGCGCCAATTGCACCGGGAAGGTGAAGTTTGCGCTCCCATCAAGGCTAGTGCGAATTTTGCTGCGATATGTGAACCCAACGTCGGTATTCTTGCACGGTGAGATAACTGTACCGACGTTAAATCCAAACCCGCCACCAGTGGCGTGGAACTTTTGCGACCCGTCAGGCAGTCCGAATGCCTGAAAATTGGATTTCCGCTCCAGAGTCAGATCGACCGTCAAGTACGTAACCCCACCGGCCACAGTGATCCATGGAGCCGGTTTTACAGATGCAACGGGATTAAAGGCAAATGTCGTCATCTTTGAATCTGTAGCTATATAACGCCCTTCCCAGTTGTCAGGCCACTTAGTGCCTAGTCCGAATGGATTAAATACACCGAGCCCGACACTGAAGCGATCTGTCAAAGCGTACGTAGCATAAAATGTAGAGGGAAAAAATACCTGATTATCCGTTTTGGTGGTCTGGCCTGTAAGTGCGCTTTTGAATTCGCGCGATGGAATAATGAGAGTCGTCCCCGCCTCGACCTGAATGCCTGAAAGCTGACTCATGAGCGCTGGATTATAGAATATGACAGAAGGGTCATCACCATGCGCGGTAGTTGCAGCAGCCTGAGCTGTAGCGGAACTGCTTTGAGTAAAGATTCCAAAGCCTGCCGCATACGCATTGCTGTTCGATAACCCGATAAACACGATGCCAGATATTAAACCCGCTGCCATAAGAACTGTGCATTTTCTCATTTTTACTATCCTCCCCCCGGAAACGTAGCTGATCACGGCTTTCCGCCGAAACTGTATTTGCTCCCCTTTATCTGTTATCGTCACATCAAGGATTATCTTAACTATTAGACGGCATCGCCGTCTAATAGTCAAGCAGTTAATTCCCTGCTTCAGCCTGCGTATTGAATAATAAGACCTTAAAATGATATAAATAGAACCACTGATTATGTAAGCAAAAGGATGGGCGTATGTTACAGGAGTTTGAATACCCGATGGAAAGCGACGTTGAGGCGAATCGTCTTGATGTCAAGACTGTTGAGCGCGACGTAGAAAAGCAGGCTGTCTGGGGAGGCCTCAAAATTGGGGACCGTATTGCAGACATCTGCTGCGGCTCCGGCAAGACAACATCCATTCTCTTCAACCTGGCGAGTCCGGGCGGCAGTGCAGTAGGGATAGATGCTTCCGAAAAAAGAATCGCTTATGCCAAAGAGCATTACGCAGCCGATGGAATTGAGTTTAAGGTCCGAAACGTGAAGGAGTCGTTGGAAGATCTCGGCCTTTTCGATTTTGTGTGGATACGCTTGGCACTGGAGTATTTCAAGGCAGAGGCATTTGACGTTGTTCAGAATGCGTCGCGTATAGTTCGGCCTGGTGGCATCCTGTGCCTGATAGATCTTGATAATAATTCACTAAATCATTACTGTCCTCCCCCGAGATTAGGACGTACCCTTCATGAACTAAGTCGCAAGGCCGAAGAAATGGCGAACTTCGACCCTTATGCGGGAGCCAAGCTTTTCTCACATTTGCAGCGTCTTGGATATGAAGATATTGACGTCGATGTAAGGGCACATCACCTGATAATAGGGGAACTAAAGGAACGCGACAGATACAATTGGCAGATTAAGATCCAGATGGCTGCTGAGGGCTTGCATTACGATTTCAAGGAATATCCTGGAGGGGCTGCCGAATTTATATCAGAGTTCTTTACGTTCTTTTCCCGTCCAGAACGTTTCACTTACACCCCGCTCATCATGTGTAAAGGACGACGCCCTATTCGCTGACGGCTTTATTGAAAGGTTTTCTTGATTTGTCACTAGCAATATTCTCATTGACCACGTACAGCCCTCTGGGCAACAATGCGACGTTTGCTCCTTTATTCTTTTCATAATAGCGGAGAAAGGCGTCTACAATTTCGCTGTCATATTCCGTGTCTCTGCGTTCCTTGAGCATCTTGATCGCAACATCGATGGACATAGGATCACGGTAATGCCTTTTGGCAGTGACTGCCTCGAAGAAATCGGCCACTGCAATAATTCTGGCGCCTATAGGGATATCTTCCCCCTTCAGCCCTTTGGGATAGCCGCTGCCGTCGATTTTCTCATGGTGAGCTCCTGCGATATCAGGCACTTTTTGATAAATACCCTCGAAATTTATCTCCATCAGGATCGTTCGTGTTTTTTCGGCATGCGTCTTTATTTCCTCGTATTCTTGAACGGTAAGCGGCCCCTTTTTCTTAAGTATGGAGTCTTTTATCCCGATCTTGCCGTAATCGTGAAGCAGCGACGCGACGCGAATTGCCTCACAATCATTTTCCGACAAGAAGAGTTCCCTGCATATGCCTACCGCAATCTCCGTGACTCTTTGTGAATGGCCTGCCGTGAGGAAATCCCTTGCGTCAATACTTGCGGCCAGCGTCATAAGAATAGAATTGAACTGTCTCTTTCTGGATTCGATAAGGTTATAGTTATGAATACTGATTCCGATGGACGGCGCTATGCCGGCAAGCAGTTGCAAATCGCTCTGAAGCAGCGGGCGGTTAGATCTTATATTATCCACAGCGAGAATCCCCAGCGATTTATGCTCATAAATGATCGGGCAACAAATGAAGGACCTTATGTCCATCGCCTGTGCGAACTTCATGCTACGGCTGGATATAGTGCTCTCTATTTCGTTGATATCATTTACCAAAAATGGTTTTTTCTCATAGAAGGCGCGCACGAATATACCCCGCGACTCGGGCTTATCCAGATTGAACTCGGCATCCCGTATAAGCGCATACTGTGCATCTGTATAGCCGAAACCTGCACGATAGATGAGTTTATCGTTCTCCTCATTTACAAGCATTATCATTCCCCGCTCATACTCAAGGTTTTTCTGAAGGATGCCTATTACACTCTCCAAAATATCCTTGGTCGACATCTGCTTGCTCAGCGTGAGACCAATATCATTTATGACCTGAGTACTTTTATAGTTAGAATTCATCTGGTCCATGAGCTGGTCAGTCGAGCTCCTCACACGACCGAGTGCCTCAAGAAGCTCCGCCCCCTTGAGATGCTTGACATAGAAGCTAATCAACAACGACAGGGTCGCTGCGGAGGACGCTATTGTCAAAAGTGTACCCCCCTGATACTTGAATGCTGCAATGAGACACAAAAAAACCATCAGCGGTACCGTTACGTTTCTGATACGTGTCCATAGGTCCGACGGCACCTTCTCCCACGAGATGAGATACCTGCACGTGTTGCCTCCGTGAGACATGCATTCTTGATGCAATATCTTGGGCAGTTTATGGCTTATTCCAAGTGCCATTGCCTCCAAATATCCCAGCCTGTTTTCGCACTGATAGGGTTTTTCATGAACACCGGGACGCGTTGTGGCCGTTATTTCAACCATATTGGGAGAAAGCTTCTTGAACTTGTATACTGTCCCCAGCGAGTATGTCTCGCCGCACTTTCCAATGAGTTCGTAAGCCTTTTCGGGACTGACCATGCTGAGGAAATACTGCTTCATCACACCGATAGCGGCGGGGGATACGGCATAGCGACCAACTTCGCGGGCAATATTTTCATTACCGGTCAGGCTCACTACTTTTTCGTAAAAAAGATCGACTTGAAGCTGTGTGAACCAGTGAGATTCATCCTCAACCTCGTGAGGCTCCATCCCGGCTTCTCGGTAGACATCGTTAAGATTAACGTGCCGGTAATGGGTCTTCACATAGTTGCTGAAATTCTTTATTAACCAGCTGTTATAGATAGGTTTGTTGCTCATAGTCATCAGTCTAATCGTCAGTCGCTCGATGCGTCAAATTATCCATAAACTGGAAGAAAGGGTCCGTCCCCTCCGGTACGTTCATAGTCCACATGTTATATATCTTATCGATGGGGATAGAATTTACTTGAGCGTAATCAGACGGGAACAGCACAATAGGCGCATTCTGCTCCTTGTGAAAATGTGCCAAGCTCAAGAGAGATCGATAAAGGAGTTCCGGCTTTAACTGGTCCGGCCGCAATACGAAGACCCTTAAGCAATTCAGAAGATTCGACAAATTCAACCCCACACCGTTTATCAGCACATCTATAATCGCAAGTAGTATGCCATTGCGTTTGAGCGAAAACAGATGCCGCCCTCTGCTGAAACCCGCCTTTGTGTACTCGGCGTTAAGCGCATCCATTTCCACTGCTCCAGCATAAAGGCCCATGGCAGTCAGCATGAGGTCCACATTCCTGTGCAGGTAGCAGCTCTCCATTTCGGCAAGATCACCGGGCAGGGCTTCCACAAGCGCTGTGCCCTCATATGCGGGCATAGAGTTCAACGATTCCTTGAAGGCATCGGTATTGGGCAGGTGAAAATATGCAAAGGGGTCAACCGAACATATTCTTCTGTCATTGAGAGAGCGTTGAATACCCCCAAACACCTTTTCGGGGAATCGGTTTTGCGTCCTGTAATAGCAGATTACGTACTTCATATGGGTGGAGTCAAACAGGTAAAAGTTGTTCACATAATGGCTTATCTGCTTCAACACGGCAAGACCCGCTTTCTTGTTCCTTACCCTATCTGCCGCGTGGTGCTGGAAAAGCCATGTATTGTCGTAGGCTCTAATCATGGATATGTGTCCCAGTATTTCGCCCTTATCTTGGAATATGAAATGCCTGGCGATATTGGGGCTTTTCATATATAGTTTGTTGTACGTCTCCTTGAATGCCTCTTTCATCTTGCAGATATCAGAGTATTTCGTCCGATTAACGAATCCCACATTGAAGAAAAACTGCCAGAGGGCATCGAGGTCCACTTTCTTGCATACCTGCGCATTCCTGTTTTCGAGCTGATGCAACAAAGTTGACAACCTCACCTGGTCTTCGATTCCCATGTCCAGGTATGCCACACCGCATTTTACGGTAGATCTTTCGTCTTCGATACTGGAAATATGACTGTAAACGACTTGCGCTTTGCATTTAATGACAAAACCATGTGCTATTTCCAACTCGATTTCGGGGATAATTAGTCCGGGCATCAGTACTGCCCGGTCAAAATACTCTAAGACCGAAAAACCGGAGCCCGAGATCTCTTCGCATTCAAGATTCACTATTTTGTCGGTCAGCGGGTGCACAAAGGTAACGTTCGGCATGGGGGACAGCTGATATCTGGGATTACGATAATTTTTGGACTTGAAACGGGGCGCATGATTTTGGCAAGGCTCTACGACGACCGTACCCGTCCCCTTGCGGGAATTTTCCATGTGTCTGATGGTAGTGCATATCCCGGAATAAATGATTTCACTCTCTTTCCGGAGAACTATGAATACCTTGCTGCTGAGGTTAACCCAGTGGAAGTTCTGCGAAGATTCCAGCCTGACGTCCATGCGCAGTGATGTGGAGTTGAAATCGCTAAGACTGCCTTTAAATGACACGCTGTTTTGCATCACTTCGATATCAATGCCGACACACGGATGCCGGCGCATTGCGCGGGTGCTAACGTCGCAGCCGTACTCAGGCAGATTGAAAAGTATTCCCTCTGCTGAAACCTCTTTGGGTTCCTCTCTTACAGATATCAGCTTCATTCCATCACCCAGCAGAAGTTCCGCAAATTTATATGCATTAAAATCTACATTGGCGCTTTGCTTGTCTATCCATCTGCACGCGAAAGTCCCGTCTATGCAAGGCAATGGCGCAGCCTGGAGGGATAAAACAGAATTGAATTCCCGATGCCTGAAGTTGATTAAGACCGCTTGGTCCTGAAAGTGCAGATAATTGAATGTGTTTATAAGTTGTTGTTGATAAACAGAACGATTACCCGCTGAGGGGTGACCACCTTCGGACTCTTTTAATAGACATGCCCACTTATCGTCCACATTCCCCCTGTAATGACTAAACGACCAACTCTGTATCTATTTATGTATGTTACCTAGTGCTGCTTTTGCACTATTTTAGGCTAAAAGAGATGCGAAGTCAATTGTTTATAGAACAATTTGTTTGTAGAGCGGTTAGTTCCAGCAGACTGCTTCGGAACTCCTCGATCTTATCTCCCTCTTTTATTAACCCCCCGGCAAACTTTTTCGTAATCTGATGTCTGGCCGCTATGAAAGCCTTCCGCGAGCGTGGATCGAGTTCGAGGAGCATATCGAGATTGTCAGCATGATAAATAATGCCCGAGGTTTCCAACTGGAAGAATGCCTGAGTGGCATAATCCAGCGCTTCCCTGAAATTCATAGTATTGTGAGACCATTTCGACATGTAGCCCTGTAACCCGTATTTTTCGGCATTTCTCAACTCCGATATCGGACTGAGCGGAGCTATCAAAAAGGGGAAGAGGGTAAAATAAATATATCCGTCCAGCTCGGGGTGCTCGATTCTTTTTATGAAATCAAATGTCCTTTTGACCGATTCTGCCGTTTCGCCCGGAAATCCGAAGATGAAATAACAGTTGCAGTTGATGCCGGCGCGCATCGTCTTTTCAATTACTTCTTCATAAAGCCCTGCATCCGACTTTTTGTTCATCGCCTCAAGAACGGCGGGGTCTGCCGATTCAATACCGAACATAAGCTCTATACAGCCAGCCTTCTTAAGCAGGTCCATGTCGAGCGTCCTTATGGCACTGGGCCGTATGAAGCATTTCCATTTCAGGTTAATCCCATTTTGTATAAGCGCGCAGCAGACATCATCCAGATCGTTTCTGCCGAGGCGGAAGTTATCGTCGGCAAACCAGACATACCTGGCGCCTCTCTGCTGCACGGCCTGAAGCTCGTTCAGGAGGCTGTCGAGCGGTTTTGCCCCCATGAGCTTTCTGTCTTTCGTAAAATTGCAGAAACTGCAGTGATATGGGCAGCCGTAACTTGCCTGCATCGGAACTACCCCTGAGCTAAAAACGTCGTCAGGCAATATGCTCCAATCCACAGGGATACCACCCTTGAAGATAATATTGTCATCCTGATTACTGAACTCATATTTTCCGTCTCTATATTTTGCGGTGTTGGGAAGGTCGGAGCAGGAACCCTTCTTTTGTATCATTTTCAGGGCCCGTGCCAGAATATCTTCACCTCGGGAACTTATGATGTAGAGGTCCACATCAGGTTCATTTGCCCCATCGAGGAATAGAAATTCTTCTCTATAAATATCCATTATCGGGTGGTCCGACTGTAACTGCTGCAAGATCCGGTGCGAAAGGTGGACGAACGATCCCCCGGCGATAATGAAGATATCCGGTGCTAATGATCTAATGTCTCTGACGACCTCATGGAGGATCTTTTTGTTCATGATGAAAGTCGTGGAAAGGACGATTGCTTTGGGAGATTTTTTAAGCATCCCGATGAACTTTTCTCGTTCATCGTAATAGCTGTCAATCAGAGCGACATCGAATCCCTCACCGGTCAAATAGCTGTACAGATAGATGCCATTCAACCTCAGGGATGACTGCCAGCTGGATACCCTGTCACCCTCGACCGGTCCGACGACTCGCCCGTTGTTCTGAAGGAAGTTGCGAACTGTCTGTATGCTTGCTACATGCCCGTCTATTGTCAGTTTAAGCTTGTTCGTCGCTGATACGCTCTCGGAACTGCTGTCTGCTATTATGATTGCATCCATGGTTTATCTCCCACCCTTCGGCTAAATATTATAGTTTGTTAGTATTTGATTTGTCTATTTTTAGCACAAGGTAGGAGCAGGTGTCTGAAGCAAAGACCTTAAGGCTATGGTTGGGGCACTTCAGATGCAATAGTCCGGGACTAAAGCTGCTGAGTCCGCGGAAAGGGCTTGGCTGCAACAGTCCTTCATGCACTAAATGCCAGTTGCAGGCATTCATTACAGTGGTTTCTTGTTGAGGAATTAAACGTCTAAAGGGCCAGCGGCGAGTGTGAAGTACCCCGTTTCAAGTTGTCACAATCAATTCCCGTTCACCATGTTCTGAGTAAACCCCGGGATCCGCACTGTCGCAATGTTCTCCCCTATGCGTGTTTCTGGAATAATCCTTTTTAAAGCCCTTTCTCATAGCAGCAGGTCGTGATACAATATAGGCGGTTGCATTAAATCAGTCTCGGGATAATGATGAACCAAAAGCGCATACGAACTGTCAAAGCGGCTGCAGAAAATCCCGGTGCGGTAGCCTATTGGATGAGTCGTGATCAGCGGATTAGGGACAATTGGGCTTTGCTCTTTGCTCAGCAGATTGCCACAAGATATAAAAAGCCGTTATTTGTTGTTTTCTGTTTAACACCGCATTTCCTCGGAGCGACAATCAGACAGTATGGTTTTATGCTCAAGGGATTGCAGGAAACGGCGGCAGCCCTCTCTGACAAAGCCATACCATTTATCCTGCTTACCGGTTTGCCCGAGGTGACAATTCCCAACTTCATCAGAAAGCATAATATTGGTACCATCGTCGCTGATTTTGATCCGCTTAGAATAAAAAGGCAATGGAAAGACAAAGTCTCTTCTTTTATTGCGCTGCCATTCTTTGAAGTTGATGCTCATAATATTGTCCCCTGCTGGATAGCTTCCCGAAAACAGGAATATGCCGCATATACTTTCAGGCCGAAAATCAAAAGGGCATTAACAGAATTTCTTGATAACTTTCCGACTCTCAAAAAGCATCCTTTTGCGTCCCAATATGATATGAAGAAAGTGGATTGGGAAAGTGCAATTGATAAGCTTGAAATCGATCATAGAGTCCCTGAGGTCCAGTGGATCAAGCCAGGTGAACGAGAAGGTCTCAAGGCACTAAAGGCCTTCATCGGCAGTAAACTGAAGGGGTTCAACGAATCGAGAAACGATCCATCACTTGATGGACAATCAAATCTGTCTCCATATCTTCACTTCGGACATATAGCTCCCCAGCGAGTTGCCATTGAAGTGTTAAAAAGCGGCATTGAGAATCAATGTAAGGAAGCATTTCTTGAAGAGTTAATCGTCAGGAGAGAACTCTCGGATAATTTCTGTTTTTATAATCAATATTATGATACTGTCGAAGGATTTCCAGCGTGGGCAAGAAATACGCTTGATACACACCGGCATGACAAAAGAAATTATCTCTATTCACGCGGTGAATTTGAACAGGCAGTGACTCATGACCACCTCTGGAATGCTGCTCAGCTCGAAATGGTAAAGCGCGGGAAAATGCATGGCTATATGAGAATGTACTGGGCCAAGAAGATTCTCGAATGGACCGAGTCGCCCGAAAAAGCAATGGAAATCGCGATCTATCTGAATGACAAGTACGAACTTGATGGGAGAGATCCTAATGGTTACACGGGAATCGCATGGAGCATTGGCGGCTTGCATGACAGGGCATGGGGTGAGAGGAATATTTTCGGGAAGATCCGTTATATGAGTTATAACGGATGCAAGGGGAAGTTCGATATAGACAGGTACGCGGAGCATGTCCGGACATTAAGGGATGATTAGCAAGCTCAAAAGTTTTATTGTTTTTTCCTTTTCTTATAGAAAAAATCCATAAGAATGGAATCCCGAACCCTTAACTAACCCTTGTGCGCAGTTAAGGTTTAGCACTGGGTCGGTATTGAAAGCTCGATCACTATTTTCCTTTTTTATTGCCGCTTTCAGCGGGCTTTTCAGAAGGTCCTCCACTGCAGGGCTCACCGGCATATTGATATATTATGCGTATTGACTCACGTTTAACCTGCAGTGACATCCCCCGTTAGTGCAAGCAGGCAGATCATCGATAGTGGAGACATTTCTTAAGTTTTCGCCTGCAGCAAGAATTTTCCAAGTCAGGTCCGAACAATCTTGCAGTAGGAGACGGCTCGTTAAGATAACAGCAGGGTTGTACCAGCCAGTTGGCGAGCAGGGGCAGCAGCGTCGCATTGTCAATTGATTCGATTGTTTATGGCTTTATCTTTCCGGGATTAGGGTCTGTTCATTAGCTGATTATACATATGACGTAATTTCTCGATGCGCTTGCGGTTGGCGCCAAAGTCCCAATAGCCGATTCGGGACGCGGAGCGCACATGCACTACCCCGGCAGCCTCATCAATGAGGAATTCAACATCGTCAACAAAACCGAGGTGGGTCCTGAACTCCGCGTGGATATAGTTATCCAATGCCGTGATAATCGTTGTCCTGGGATAAGCTGTGATTATTTCTTTGAGCGTCTGCACCGTCTTTGGCGCAGTCTGATGAAGTCGCAGTGGCTCGATTGCGTGGCGCTCGTCAGTTGCACGGCTCCAGACGCAGTTGGGCGAAGACGGACAGGGTTTCAGCGTGGGCAGCATTTCTGGTGAAGACGCCTCTGTGCGTTCAATGCTCATGAGCAGGGCAATCAATATCGTCCATACAACAGCCAGCCCTCGGAAGCACCTTCTGCCTTGCATTACCAGCTGAGTTTTGAGACAGCATTGAATTCGTCGCTTCCCCTTGCCTGGAGGAACTGAAAAGCAACAGTTGCGGTAATCGTAATTACTGTGCCCGCATCGCATATACATTGGACACCGGCCTGCCGGAGCGTTTTGATAAATCCGGGACAGCCATAACAGCCGAAGGTCGTTTTTTCGATCGGGGTAGAGGGAGCAGACGCATTGCGGATTTTAGGGATGCTGGTGCCAAGCCCCTTCGGGTTCTGCTCGATCAAAAGTGCTGACGTCGAGCGGTCAAGAATCAGTTTGTCCATGAAAACCTGCAGAAATGAAGTGTGCTCATCCTAAGCGCCATTCCGAGACTTTCTGGAAAGAGCTCGTGTGGAAACATTGCACAGCCTCAACAACAATGATGGCCGTTGTTTTTGCCTCGATAAAGTCTTTCAGAGCCAAGTGTTTCTTTAATAGTATGCGTGTGAGCTCATCCCATTTTTTGCCCCGCCTGACGGGCCTTGCAGTTCCAATAATGGTTACTGCTTCTGATTTCATGTAGGATCTATTGGTGTTGGACCTCGTGTCGATAAGTAAAGCCACTTTGTTATTGCTCAGTATATTGCGGTATTTTGCCGTGTCCTTTGGCGTGGCGAAGACCACTTTTCTCATATCAGGAGTCATTGCATATGCAACCAAAGAGGTGTAGGGCTGTCCATTGGAATCGGTTGCAAGCACTGCATGCCGTTCGGTACTGTTTATCTCCCGGAGCCTTTGAGCAACTGAAGCAGTGCCGCTGCTTCTTTCAAACGGGATATCCTTTGTGATCTTCATTAAGGTTAAGTATAGCATACAGGTCTGCGTTGAACACCTGGGTGATTTTCATATTTTTTTATTGCGGGGACAAACTTGACAGATTATTGGTCCTTTGATAGCTTTTAAGTACAATACACCATATTTTTTCTGAGAGGGGTATGAAAATGCCAAAGAAAAAAACGACAAGCATAATTCCTGAAGCTCGGTGGATGACGGAATGCGACGTCATCAGGTATAACCTTCGGATGCCGCAGCATTTAAAGGAACAGCTGAAAAAGGAAGCATTAAAAGAGGAAATGGACATGAGTTCCTACATTTGCGGTCTCATCTCCGGCGACATCAAAAGAAAGAAATCCAAAAAATGATTCTGCTCTGTCAGTTGCGTGCATTGAGTTTCTGCAACTTCTCAAGCAGATCAGCATCTGGGACACCGGGCACATTGCCGGAGGGTATGTCGGAGGATAAATATATCTGTTCAAGGAGAATGAGAATGACTATCAAGCAAATGTCAAAGAAGGCTTCTGCGACGTGCAAGAGTAAAGGGTCTTGCCGAGAAAGCAAGAAGCTTCATGACGGGGAGGGTGTGCACTGCGGCACATCCCTTCCTTATTTATCCTGCAAGAAAAGCGACATTCCAATAGTGCAAAGTTGTTTTCGTAATGCAGGGATGTCCAACTGAAAGGAAACGATATGCAACCACCCGTGAGAATTTATACTCTCAGCACCTGCAGCCACTGTAAGGCAACAAAGAGCTTCCTGGATACGTGCAAGGTCAGGTATGAATACACTGACGTCGATCTCTTGACTGGTGATGAGAGAGAAGCAATAATCGGAGAGGTAAAGAGGCTTAATGAAAGATGCTCTTTCCCAACCATTGTCATCGGAGATAAGGTAATCGTTGGCTTTCACGAGGAAGAGATTAGGGCGGTATTGGGCCTGTAGCGCTCTTGCCTTTCCATTTCTCTTCTTAACTCACAGCGATAGTATCAATGATGTTAAGATGATCAATGCTCTGCAATAAAGAGGAGGAGTGCATGAAGCTTGCCGGACTATTTATTGAGGGGGGACGGGGTGTCATCGCCACGTCCAATCTGCGGGGGGAGGTGAATGTCGCCATCTATGCCATGCCTCACGTCATCGACGATCAGACGCTCGCCTGGGGCATGACGGAAGGCAGGACGTATAAGAATATCATGGAGAATCCCAGGGCTGCTTACCTTTACCTAAATCCTGGCGCTGGTTTTTCCGGTACAAGACTCGGCTTAAAGCTAAAAGGGATTGAGAACTCTGGGGAGATGCTGGATACTGTCAGGGCCAGAACAAGCCAGATCGTGAGCCCGGCAGCTGCAGCGGCTGTCAAACACATAGCGTACTTTACGGTACTGGAAACCAGACCCTTAATCTGATATGGATAAATCAGTGGATGAATCTTCGTTTACAGCAGCTGACCGCGTCGTTGTGCTTGGTGCCACTGGCTTTATCGGCAGAGCACTCATTCCGGAGCTTGCGAAAAAGCACGTTAAGCTCCGCATTCTCGTCCGCAATCAATCCAAGGTCCCCTCGCTTTTTCCCGCTATCAAGGACATGGAAACCGTTGAGGGCGATGTCCTTACCGGCAAGGGACTCGGTGAGGCGCTGCGGGGAATCCACACTGCATTTTACCTGATACATTCCCTGGGTGGTAAGTCACTCTTCCAGAATACTGAATTCGCCCAGCAAGACCGGATTGCAGCCACCAATTTCATAAAAGCAGCTGATAGCACTGGTTTAAAGAGGGTCATCTACCTCGGAGGTCTGGGTGAGGAGGGTTCGGATCTCTCGGAGCATCTCAGCAGCCGTGCAGAAGTTGGGAAAATACTCGCCTCAGGAAGACCGCGTGCGACTATTCTTCGGGCCGCTGTTATCATCGGCGCAGGAGGTGCTTCGTACGAGATGCTTAGATATCTCGTAGAGCGATTGCCTGTTATGGTTTGCCCGAAATGGATAAAAACCCGCATCCAGCCCATCGCTTCAAGAGATGTGATTGCTTATCTTGTCGGATGTCTGTTCAATAACGGGACAAGCGGGCAGACATTTGATATCGGAGGTCCTGAAATCCTGACCTACCAGGAGATGATGCAGGAGTATGCCGCCGCGCGGGGACTGGCAAGGAGACTGATTTTGACTGTTCCGTTTCTCACCCCCCTGCTGTCTGCCTACTGGGTTGACCTCGTGACTCCTGTTCCGTCGGGCATAGCTCATCCTCTCATTGAAGGAATGAAAAATGAAGTCATCTGCAGAGACAAGCGTATCGATGAGTACGTTCCCATACAGAAGACATCCTTCAGAGAGGCTGTGAAGATCGCGGTTTCTGAAGAAAACGGGGGACCGGCCTTCAAGAAATCGGTACACAAACGCAGCCAAAGTTAAATTTGCAAGATAAGATTAAGCTAGAAATTCACTGTTGCCTGCTTAGGGTGCAGTTCACCTTTCTCTATAAAGTGAGAGAAAATCACTTAATTTGGCCTAAAATGTCCTTAAATAAAGATAATGACCACTCAACGCTATGTCTCTGATTCATTTCAGTTAGAGCTTATGTGTCCCAATTACACCGCCATACCTGTCAAAAAAGAACCGGAAGCGGTGTCCAACTTCACCCGCAACGGCCGTCCATTGATTTGCTGATTGAGTGTCCGGCGTCACCCGGCTTCTGCGATGGCGCCTTATCAGATCTTTTCTTAGCCCACCTATTACTCAAGCTTCTCTAGTAAACGGAGCGTCATGACGTCTCGCTCTCCCTGGAAATACCTATCAAGGACGCGAACAAATATTGAGTTTGGATCTGTGACACTCGCAAACAAGGTCATGGACGATTTAAGCTTCAGATCATCCGGATACCCAAGGATTTCTGAAATTGAACGCCCTTTAATACCAAGAACCGCTTCCGCACATTGCAGCAGCCTTCTTCCAAGAACAGGATGATTAACGTACTGTCGGGCTTCTTCCATGCTCTTAATGGCATAGTACTTTGCAGTTGAACTGTGTCCCAATCCGTCAATCTGCGGGAATATATACCACATCCAGTGAGTTCGCTTCTGACCGCTTTTTAACTCCGAAAGGACACTGTCATATATGCTTTCCTGGGCGCTTGTAAACCGACGCAAGTCAAATGGGTCATCACGATAATTACTATCGCTTGCTGCTGTCATGTTTGACTCCTAGACCCCTCAGGGTTTTGTGCTAAAAAAGCATTTACCAGGGTTTTTAAAAGATGCATAGCCCGGTATCGCATGTGTTTTGAAGATGTCTTGTCCAAGAGCATTGAGTTGCCTGATTTCTATCGGGTCTCCCCTCTGACGATACCTGATGCTGCGACAAAAAATGAAAGTGCATTCTATCGAGAATGGACCTCAGAATAATTTGATAGTTGAATATGAATAATGAAAATTGGGTCCACTGGCCATACCTACGCTTGGAGCTCTGAAGAGCTGTTCAAGCGAGTGAGTTTATCAGCGGAAACACTTGTTCCCTGATCCTGGCAGTAACCCTCCCGACTTCGTCCCTTATAATCTCTTTTGTTGCCCCTTCTTCCTTGTACTTGTCGTCCCTCAGCTTCCGGCTCCTGAACCCCTCAAGCGGGTATTGTTCCAGGAAAGCTGCAGGCAGCTCATCGGGCAGATCAACGTTATTCATGATTGCCCAGGCGAGTGTCCACGCCTTGGCTACGTTCGTTATCTCGTAACCGCCTCCTCCGAGGGCTATCCACTTGGGCGAGAAATCTTTTATATCTCTGAGGACTTTGCAAAAACCGTTCGTCGTGTAGTTCAGATGGGCGAGCGGGTCCGAGCGGAATGAGTCCACTCCGAGCTGGCTGACGACGATGTCAGGCCTGAACTTCTCGATCAGCGATGGAACGATCTCGTTGAAGGCGTAAACAAAAAGCTCATCGTCAGAGGAAGGAGGCATGGGAATGTTCACGGAATATCCCTTTCCTTTGCCCTCGCCTATCTCGCTTTCAAAGCCAGTGCCGGGAAAGAGACGATGGCCAGATTCGTGGAGCGATATGGTGAGGACCTGATCGGTACGGTAGAAAGCATCCTGTACTCCGTCACCATGATGTGCGTCGATATCGATATAGGCAACCCTTCTGCCCTTCTTCAGGAGCGAGGAGATAACTATTACAGGGTCATTTACATAGCAGAATCCCGATGCCCGGGACGCGCGGGCATGGTGGAGGCCGCCCGAGATGTTGAAGGCAATCGTGACCTCACCGCTGTCGACAAGCTCAGCGGCCTGAAGAGATGCGCCAGTCACGAGCCGCGACCATTCGAAGACCCCTTCGAATATCGGATTATCTCCGAAGCCGAGGCCGTAACTTCCTTTCCATGGTATCTCAAGCCCCCCGTTTGCAGCCTTCAGGACGTCAATGTAATCTCTCGTGTGATAGAGGAGCAAGTCTTCTTCCTCCGCCGGTTTTGCCTCGACAACACAGACATCCGGCAGAGAGGGGAGTCCATATGCGTTTATCAGCTCATAGGCGAGCTTCAGCCTGAAGGGCTTGAGCGGATGCCCCCGCCCGTAATCATACTTTGCGAAGTCGTCAGAGTAGAGGAAGGCCGTCTTCATGTCTATTCAGATTATAGCTGTAAATTGGGATAAGGATAAATGAGGCATTGACATACTTGTGCGTTCGCATTAAGACCATTAATCCGCCGAAATCCACAAAAAATGGATGTGGCGATCCAGTGCACGGGCACACTGCTGCAGGATAGGACACTTCCAGATCCAAGACCGTCGGCTGATTCCGAAGGGACGTTAAGGCCAGTCTGTTTTTTGTTGTATTGTTTTTTCCCGTAGAGGCACGTTAAGTCTTGCGACAGACTTTGCAATACACAACGATCGAGAATTTGACACAGCGCGATCGATGGCGTTAAATTGTGTAATTATATGAATAACGTAGCATACCAACAATTTATCCAGATCTTTCCCGCATTCCGAAACGCCCCT
>Ga0209048_10001478_pt1 | contig 24124 bp, 16 predicted proteins | sample FrelakmetCRP12CR_FD_187146 | JGI IMG/M metagenome (GOLD analysis project Ga0209048, IMG submission 187146) | Freshwater lake sediment microbial communities from the University of Notre Dame, USA, for methane emissions studies - CRP12 CR (SPAdes)... | ecosystem: Environmental > Aquatic >... | reverse complement strand
GGCGTGGCGTGCCAGGCCCACCATCGCCCCAGAGAAGCCTCGGTCGAGCGCGCGCGCCGAGAACGGTGTGACGCTACCGACCTCGACGGAGCGGTAGAACGTCTGGTGGTAATGGCGGAAGCGCTCGTAGTGGGAGCGGTCGCGCGGCTTGTGGATGTTGAGCAGCGTCACGACCAGGCCCGGTCCCTCATCCGTTCGGCCGACGCGGCTTGTCGCCTGTATGTACTCGGCGTGGGCCTTCGGCTGGCCGAGGACGACCATCAGCCCGAGCCTCGGGATGTCGAGGCCTACTGAGATCATGTTGGTGGCAATGGCGCAGTCCACACGCTGCTTGATGTCGTGGAAACCAACCCCTAGGCGTCGACGCGCCTCGGCCACCTTGTCCGTGGAAACGCGCGAGGTGAGTTCCACCACCTCCGAGAACGTCTTGCGGTCCTGAAAGAGCCCGCGTACTTCGCCGACGCGCTTACGGCTGCCATAGGACTTGATGGTGTTCTGAACTTCTTCTTCGAGGATCCGGCGGGCGCCACCCAGCTCGCGCAGGCTGATGAAATAGCCGAGCACAGTCATGTAGGGATCGGCAGGATTCTCCAGGTTGTTGTGCCCGCCCGCGTCGCGGTAGCAGCGCTCGGCTGCGCCCATCAGCGCGAGCCACGCTTTGCGCATCATGACCTTGGGATTCCGTCCCTGGGAGGCGATCCCGAGGTAGAGCCGCGCGGGAGCCTTCGAGGCGGGTATCGTCTGTGCGAAGAAGGAGTCGCGCCGGTCGGGGCCGGGCGGCGGAAACACCTGGGTGAGCGGCCGCGCGAAGAGCGCCTGAATCTGGTCCTGCGCCCGGCGCACCGTGGCGGTCGAGGCGACGATCTTCGGGCGCACCGCGCGGCCGTCGACCTCACGCATACAGAGCGCCTCGATCGACGCTTCATACAGGCCCGCCATCGTGCCGAGCGGACCCGCAATGAGGTGAAGCTCGTCCTGGATCACGAGATCCGGCGGGGCGAGCGGCGTTGAAAGGCGCGTACCCTTTCCCGGCTCCGCAGCACCATAGAAACCCCTCGCGTCGGCCCTGTCCGCGCCACCGAGCAACGCCCCAGACTGTCCGACCCAGGGGAGTGACGCAAACTTGTCCACCGTCGCAATCAGGAACGCTGGGAGTCGCCGGTAGAGGGGCTCGTCCACGGCGACAATCGGGAGCGCACGGTTGCGAGTGAAATCGCACTCGAAGTTCGTGCAGACAATGCGCAGTTCGCTGGGCTGATCGTCATTGGGCAAGAGAGCGAAGGAGTCCGGGCCGAATCGCGTCCCGCACCAGGGGCAGTTCTCGAGCGGAATCGGTGAAGGCTTGCTCTTCGGGTCAGCCTTGAACTGTCGCACCTTGGTGCGCGCTGAATCCGAGCGCCCGTCGCCCTTCTTCCCGAGGATGTTGGGCGTCGCGGCTTTCCCCACCCAAAGGCCGATCTCGAAGGGCCACTCGCCGTAGCGCGCTACGGCCTGTTCTCGCTCCAGCTCAAGCGCGCACACGAGTCCGGCGGCGCGAGCGAGCTGATCGAGGGTCAGAAGGCGCAACGTATAGCGCATGATCACGCTCACCCCGGCGCCCAAGAGACCCTTGTCGTCGGGGTGGCGCAATCTTCGCAGCACCATCGCGAACGCCGCGAGGCCTAGGTATGCTTCCGTCTTGCCGCCACCTGTCGGGAAGAAGAGCAGGTCTACGGTCTCGCGGTTGGGATCGCGCGGGTCGGCGAGGCCGGAAAGATTGAGAAGGATGAAAGCGAGTTGGAAGGCGCGCCAGCCCGGTGTCTCGACGGCAAGTCGCTTGCGAAGCGCCCGCGCGACAGCGCGGTTCGCCACTCGGAAGGCGTCGAGGGAGTCGGCGTCTTTGGCGAGCGCGCCAATGCCGCGCTCGATTCGATCGGCAGCGAGGCCCGCGAAGCGCAGCAGTTCCGTCGCTGTCTCGCGGCGCGCCCCCTGAAGACTCGCGATGCTCGAACGACGCACCTCGATCCAGCTGCGGTATTGTTCTACAAGTGGCCGCAGCGCTGCCTCGGCCGCGGCGCCATTCGCGAGCGCTCCAAGCGCGTCCATCGATAGTTCGACACCCGGCACGTCCACGGTCGCCGTCTTTTCCACCTCGGCGCTCGGAATCCACGCCGTGCGAAGCAGATGACACGCCCCGTCCACGATCTCCCATTCGACCGAAATGCCATGGCCGGTCGCGTACTCGGGCGTGTCGGCGTAGTGGAGATCGTTCACCTGCTCGTCCCACTCGGCAGCCCCCGCGCCGCGCAGGTCAAGCTGTGGCACGAAGGGGCGATCGCTTCGCACCTCGAGTTCGGGTTGGAACACGTACGCGAGGTCGGGCTCCCCGTGTTCCGGCGCGACCCGAGTACGGTGGTTCACCAGGAAAACCGATATCGAGCGGGTCCCTTGCGGAAGGCGCCCCTCGAGATCCTGCATGGAGATTAACCGCTCCAGGATATGGAGCTGGAGGCCACCGGAATCGGGGACGTTGTGCACCAACGGATCGCGCGCCCCTATGAGGGTCGCGGAAACCGTCACCTCGCGCGGACGCCGCTGCCAAACTGAGAGGGGCTTGCCGTCCTGGCCTTCGATCTCCGCCTGCCCGTAGTCGCCCCAGCGCACGATCACGGTGAGGGTGTGCGACTCCTTCGGCACGAGGAAGCTCAAGCCCATCGAGGACGGAAAGAAGCCTTTCTTCGCGGCCTTGCGCTCCTCATTCGACTCCTCGGCGAGGCCCGCCGATTCCGGGATCTCGCCCCCCATGTCGTCGTCCTCGTCAGCATCGGCGCTCTTCTCTGGAGGCGTGCCCGATGGGATCAGGAAGCCGGTCAGATACCAGTTGGAGGGCCGAACCCAGCCCTGCAGCCGTTCCTCGGCAAGCGCGTGCCCGGCCCAAGGGCCGACCAGGTCGAGCTTCAGGGCTTCAACGAGGCGCGCGCGCACTTCCAGCGAGGTGGTGGCAGCGACGCTCACGATGCTACCTCCCGCGCAAGCCGCTGCGGATTCCAGATCTGCTCCGCGAGCCGTTGGTAGAGTGTCTGTCGCGCGTCGAGATCAGCCTTCTTGAACTCCGGATGCGCCCGAAACGGTAGCTCTGTCTCCGCGATGAAATGCAGAAAGCCCGGATTGTGGTCGTAGGCTCCTTCATGGAGGCTCTGCGCGAGTAGGTTTTGGCCGCGGTAGTGCTCGCGCTTCTCAGCGTAAGGCAGGTCGCCATAGCTCGCGTTGAAGCTCTTGGGCAGCAGGAGCAGGCCGCCGATGCGGTTTCGGTACTCTTGGAACTCGCTCGGATGCGCGAACTCATCGGTATGACGCTCGGGGTGATCGGCCCAGATGTGCTCGATCTCGTAACCATTGCCGCCGCGCTGGGCGTACTCGACGTAGCGCGAGGCTTGGCCGGAGCGGGTCTCAACGTAGTCGGTCATGCGCGCAAGGAGCCGGTGGATCTGGCGCCCGTTCATACCGTGCAATCGAAAACGGTCGTTGCTTGCGAAGGTCTCGGTCTCAGCGTCGAGGCGTTGGCGGAGGGCCGCGGTCAGCTCCTCAGCGTCCTTACCGCGGACGTCACGCATAACGAGAAACATCGCGTACTGCATCGTCGAGTAATCAATGGCCCGCCAGTTCCAGATCCGTCGATGGATCAGGATGTCGAGATACGAGGCCACGATACGGAACTTGCGAAGCGCAGTCGCCACGTCGTCATCGACCCGTAGGGGTGCGAGCAGAACTGGGTACTGGAGCGTGAAGTTATGCTGGGCATTAAAGAGCACGCACTCGAGTCCCGGAGCGAGCGTCTCGGCCGCGCGGCGCAGACGCTCGTACCAGCGGCCGTAGAAGGCAAAGTCGCGCTCGATGAAGCGCGCGAACTCGGTGCTTGCCGCGAGACCCAGGCCGTCCTCGTGGTCGCGCACCCAGCGGTGAAACTCGGTGCCAATGAGATCGAAATCCTGCGGCGCCGCACCGCGCTTGCGCTCGCGGATGTTCTCGGCGTACTGGCTGCGCAGCCACGACTTGATGCCGTCTGCGTCCTCGTCCTTGCCAAGCTCGGCGAGTGCCCGAACGCGCTCTTTCCAGACGCTACTCGCGCGCGCGCGCTTCTCGGCATCCGTGATGTTCGCCAGAAGGTACCCTTTGAGCATATCCGCGGGCGTAAGCGAGAGCCCGCGGTCGTTCATAGTCTCGAAGATCGTGTACGCGTCGCCATCGGAGTAGGCGGTAATCTCAACCAAGTGTACGTTCCACAAAAGCCAATCAACGTAATACGGCAGTGCCGTTCCCCGCAGTTCCTCGGGGAAGATGTCCTCGAGGTCGCTGTAGCGGGCGAGCAAGTTAGTCGCGGACTCCGGTGCATCCTTGTCAGAGAACTGCTCGCCCTTGTAGAGGGCCTCCATACATGCGGTGCGCTCGGGAATGTCCAGGTTAAAAGACCGTTTGCCATACTTCTGCGAAAAAATGAGGTCCGCGATCTGCCCTCTCTGCTCTACGTCCTCGAGCTGGTGCTGGAGAAAGATCAAGAGCAGCGTGAGCGTTGTGAGCCGCTGTTGTCCATCGATGATGAACTTCTGGCCGTCCTTGTCGCTAATGATGATCGAGCCAAGGAAGTAATGGCCGTAGTCGGCCACGGCGCTGCGCTCATTACCTTCTTCGTGACTCTCCAGAAACTTGGCGGCGAGGTCGTCAAGGAGCTCCGCGACCTGCTTCTTCTGCCACTTGTACTCGCGTTGGTAATAGTCGATCGAGTACTTGCGGCCGGCGAGCAGCTCGCGGACGGTACGGCCCTTGCCGTCGATTTCGCGCGACGGGTGGGCGGCGGCGTTCATGAAAAAAGGTCCTCCTTGCCGGATTCGTTGGCCACACGCTTCGCTACTGCCTTGTTGCCGCGCTTCTTCGTTGCGGCAACACCGGAGCGGGCCTCTTCCTTCGCGCGCTCAGCGTTGAGCTCGAGCAGCCGGGCCAGCACATCGTCGCGAACCTCGTCGGGCCAGCGGTAGCGGTACGGCTTCTTCTTGTCGCCCCACTCCTCTTCGTCGATCTCGTAGTCGAGGAGAAACTCGCAGCCGGTCGGGATGTCGGCCCAGCCATACGCGTCAAGCACGGCGCGGTCCATGGAGGTGTGCAGCTCGCGAAGCTTAAGGATGTCCGCGGCACGCTCGTCTGCGTCATGAAAACGGTTGTAGGTCTTAGTCAGACCCTGGTCGTTACGGACCATGAGCGCCGCGCGGAACTCGTAGTAGGTCTTGCCGGCGGCTTCGAGCTGCGAGTGCGTCTCCCAACCAATAGGGAATGGGAAGGTTTCGAAGCAGTCGGAGGGCGTGTAGACCGGACGGTCCTCAAGAGTTGAACCGAAGAAACTCGCCCAGACCATGTGCAACCTTGACTGGAGCACTGCGAACCCGGACTCTCTCTCGATGATGAAAACGGCGAGGCGGTTGCTGCACAACACACGGGAGTCTACGAATCCGAAGGCGAGGTGTTTCGAGACCTTTGAACAAGCCATCACCCGTCGTACGGTCTGCATCTCGCGCCAAAGATCTGGACGTGGCCAAAGGAACTGCCACCAAGGCATTGCGGCCACTCTGGGTCCCTTCGACTCACGCTCGGGCTTTACCGTGTTGCGCACCAAGCCCAACAAGGATGGCCACTTCTCTTCCACTTCGGCCAACTCGCGTTTGCCGAAGTAGATGACCCACCTATCCGGCTCAAGGCTAGGACTGGTGTTCAACTCTTCACCCCCAAAGAACGGGAACACTACCTCGCGAGCGGCAGGTTCACACCGGAGGATGCTCTCGAGCAAGGATAATCGGTGTGCTCCATCTGTACGGTCGCAGAAAAGAAAGCCAGCGCCGTACGTCACGAATCCCTCATAGACGCTAGGCTGCGCAAAAAGCTGTGCGGGCTTCCGGTGTTCGCCGCGATGAAATAGAAAGGCAGTTATTCGATCAACAATCCGAGTATCGAGGACACGTTGACCATCCCAATGTCCGCGGAAGATGTGGAGAACCGAAACTACAACGGCGGCCCGGCCTGGCCAGGCTAGTCGTCGGGTGGCAGCGAAAATTTCACCACCGTTCTCGCAGATCCACTGTAGACCGGCTTCCCTTGTGTCGCCCTGTGAAATGGTGTTCGTCGCGATCAACCCGAGTGTCCCGGTTCTCCGCAGGAGAAAGAATCCGCGTCTGAAGAAGTAGGCTACGAGGTCGGCACGATCGCCAGATCCAGGAAATGCCGCGCATAGCAGTTCAAGGTACGGTTTCGAGTGAGCGGCGCTGATTCTCGTCCCTCCAAGGAACGGTGGATTCCCGACGATTGCATCGAAGCCAGGGTTTTCGCGCCCGAATACCTCCGGGAACTCTATCTCCCAGTGGAACGGTACGAGCGGCCGCTCGGCATGTCGCCAATCCTCAAGCCACCTGTGGTAGCGCTCGGCCTCGCCGCTTACAACTGCGCTCGCGTATTCGCCCCGCTTCCCCTCGCGTTCCTTCGGCTTGTCCCCCTCGAAGTATGCCGCCAGCACGAGATCCCCGAAGAGACGCACCTTGCTGAGCTCGAATTGCGCTTCGTCCCACAGGTCTCGTAGTTCCAAGTCAGGGACGATCTCGTCCGCCTCTCGGATGCGTTTCCGAAGATCGGCGACCTTCGTTAGGTGCTCGCGGATCCGCATCGCCTCGAGGCCAGCCTGGAAACGAGGCGCGTCGCCTTCCCAGTGGAACGCTTCGATCTGCTGCCTCGAGAGACCAACCAGCGAATCACCGTGCCGAAGCGCGTGGTCCACGAAGGTGAGTGCATGGTCCTTCGCGAGTGTCACGAGCCAGAGCGAGACCTTGGCAAGGTCCACCGCGACGGGATTCCGGTCCACGCCGTAGAGGCAACGCTGCGCGATCAGCCGGCGCGCGAAGATCACCTCGTCCTCGTCGGGAGGGATTACGGTCGCTTCGCCGTGGGCGTGCCAGGCCTCGACCAGCGCATCGCCGAGTCGGCGGCAGGCCTCGACCAAGAACGCGCCCGAGCCCATCGCCGGGTCGCAGACCTTTAGGTCGAGGATCTGCGCGGGCCGGGGCGGCCGGCCGTCGGTTCCCCGCAGTTGCCTGAGGATCGGATCGAGCGTCGTCCGCACAATCGGCTCGGTAAGCGCGCGCGGCGTGTAGTGCGAGCCGGAGCGGCGCCGCTCCTCGCTCGGCTGCAGCACCATCGCACCCTTCGGAACTAGGTCGGGCGTTGCCGCGGGGTCAGTCACAGCGAAGAGTGCCGCGTGCAGGTCCTCGAGCGTCTCAGCCCCGGCAGCGGCCTTCTTGACCGAGTCGGTGAGCTTTCGGTCGGCGCGGTCCTGAAGCCACTTCTCGCGCTTGCCAGCGGGCTCGCGCAGCAGCGCATCGAGGTCCACTGCCGTCGGCGCGCCCTGCTTCTTCTGGGCCTTGATCGCCACCGAGCGGCCTGTCGCGGTCTCGAGGCGAAAGCCCATCATCGTCTCGTAGACCGAGCCAATCTGCTCCACGTCGAGCGCGCGATAGGAGATACGTTCGCCGTCGAGGACTAGGAGCTTCTCGAGCGCGCGGTAGATGGTGCCGTCAGGCACGAGCGGCGGCTCGATCCGCTCGTGGACTTGGTGCGCATCGCCGACTGGGCGGCCCTCGAGGAACTTGAAGCGATCGGGGTCGAAGAGGACGCCGTGGCGCTTGGGCAGTCGCATGGGGCCCGACTCGGCGCCGTCATAGATCATGCGGAAAAGGACGAGAAGCTGGGCCCAGGCTCCGAAACGCTGGTCCATCGTATCCGGGAACAACGCGGCGTCCTCGCGCAGACGCTCGTAGAGGCCTGCGAGCGAGTAGTAGCGCAGGAACGTCTCGTCCTCGGGCAGCATGTCCCGTTCCTCGGTGTAGAGCAGGAAGACGAGTCGAAGGATTACGGTGAGGAGCGCACGGTAAACTTCGTCAGGGTGCTCGGCGAGTGGTTGGCGCAGGAGCTCGCCTTTCGATGCATCGTGGGCAGCCTGGAAGCCACGCAACAACTCGTAGAGCGCGTGCAGGACCTGCTCGGCCAAGCGCTCGCTCACCTCGTTCTGGAACTTGCGGCTATCCTCGAGAAGAGCGCCGAGACGTTGCGCGCGCGGCAGGCTTAGGAGACGCGGCTGGCCGAGGAGCAGGCGGAGCGCCGTCGAGATTGGCCGGCCCGCGGTCTGGACCATGTCAGCGACGCGGAAATCGAGCCAACCCGAGGTCTCGCCGCGCGGCGCGGAGAGAAGGCGCAACGCGCGGCCGTTGAAAAGCAGGCCCGCGGGCACGGCGGTCTGGCGCAGCAGCCGCTCCATGCGGCCGTGAGCCGACGCCTCGAGCTGGTTGTGGCCCCGAACCACGTGGTCGAAGTCCTCACCCGGACCGAGAACCCGTACAAGCAATTGCCACGGTGACGCACCTTCCTTCGGCTCGAGCTCCCGGACGGCGAAGTCGGGTCGCAGCGTCTCACCGTAGTCAGGAAGTGGAAACTCTAGCTTGGGCGGGATGGGGCTCTCGTCGGTACCGGCGTAGCCCTTGGGCGAGAAGTTCCAGCCGAGGACAGACTCCGCGAAGAGCCGGAAGTCGGGCAGGCACGGATCTGTCTCCGCAGCGGCCGTGTCATAGGTTGCGACACGCTCACCAACCCGTCTCGACTCAGGGTTGCCGGCACCGGCCAGGCAAGACCGAAGCAGCCGCTGGCCCTCCGTGTCACGACGGTCGAGGATTGCCCCCGCACGCACTAACGCCGGAGCGGCGACAACGAGGCCCGTCGGCCGGACAAAACCTATCCACTCGAGGTGGGCTAGGACTTCGGGGTCGAGCTTGGCCATGGCGATCAGCTCGACTCCGGCCAGAGATAGACGAGCCCCACTGGCTCGACGCGCCTCGCACGCACTTGATAGAAATCGCGGATCCGCTGCGGCTCCCGCTCGAGATCGCGATCGAATTGTTCGAGGCGCGTGCGCCAGGAGCGCATGTTGGATTCGAGCTGGCGCCTGTCGTCTTCATCGAAGTCGAGCGTCAGCTGCTTGAACTGGCCTTCGTGCCTGGAGAGTTCTTCGCGCACACGCCCGCGCTGCCGCTCGAGGGTCTCGCGCAGGTCACTCTCCTCCCGTTCACCGCGCCGGTGGAGCTTGTCGATTGCGAGCGCCGCCAGCTCACTTGCGCGCGGCTCGAGCTGCGGCAACAGCTCCGCGATGTCACGAGAAGCCGCGTCGAGAAGCTTCCGCTGGATTTTCTCGTTGGGCATGCGGCCGCCCGGACCACCGAGCGACCGCTCGAGCAAGTCGAGCGTCTTTGTCTCCGCCTCGCGCGCGTAGGGCTGGAGTACCCCGCGGCGCTGTGACGGCTCTACCCAGCGAGCTGCGAGCGGGACGAGCTCCTCATGTAGCCGCTCAGCACCTTGGCCGTAGAGCGAGAGGCGTCCTAGCAGGATCACACGTGGGATCGAGTCCGCCGCCTGCGCCAGGCAGGCACGCGAGAGGTCATGGTGAATGAAGCCCTGCGAACGGAAGCGGGCAAGCAGGCGCTGCGCAACTCGTTGCTCCAAGTGCAGGTGGACCGTGTCCTCAGTCAGCACACCCGCATCCTCGAAGATGACCGGACGGATCGGTGCCTCGCGACGCCAGTCGGCGAGCTTTTGGCTCTCCTTGCGGGGCCCACGGAGCGTGTCAAGTGTCGCGGCCCAGCTCGGATCGGCCCCTGCGCGTCGGTCGAGCGGTGGGAAGGTCCATACTCGGCGGCCTTCGTCGTCAGTCGTCTCGGAGAGCGGCTCAGCGCCCAACAACTCGAGAGAGCAAGACAGCGCGTCGCGGAACGGTGCCGCCTCAAAGCCCACCCAGGTGCGGGACACCTCGAGCAGGCTTCGGCAGCGCTCAATCTGCGCTTTCAGGTCCTCTTGGCGCTCGCGCGCGACGCCCAGCTCTTCTTCGGTGATCCCTTTGCGCTCCGCATCGAGATCCGCCTGCTCGATCTCCCGTGCCATACGCTCGGCATCGCGGTGTCGGATGCCTTGCCCGAGACGGCGCTCGATATCGTCGTCGATGACCTTAGACAGGCTGCCCAGCTCCCTCTTGATCGTCTCGGTCTTCTTGACGAGCACCTCGAGAACGCGGTCCTCGACGCGCTGGGGAAGAACGAAGTAGTGGCAGCGAACCTCGGGGGCCGGCTGGAGCTTGCGGTCGATGCGGCCGTTGCGTTGCTCGATGCGACCCGGGTTCCAAGGGAGGTCGAAGTGGAAGAGGTCCGTGCAATGCGCTTGGAAGTTGAGCCCCTCGCGCGCGGCGTCGGTAGCGAGCAGGATGCGGAGCGGGTCCTTCGTGGGGTCGGTGTTAAACCGGCGCTGGATCTCCTTGCGCCGGCTGCCGCTGGTCAGGCCGTCGATCACCTCGATGCGCTCGTCGGCGCGATCTGTACCCTCGATAGCCTGCTCGAGGATTGTCTTGAGGTAGCGCTTCGTCCCCTCGCGGTTCTCGGTGAAGATCAGGACACGCCGGTTGTTCCACTTGGTTGGCGCGCCTCTTTGCTGCTGTCCGAAAGGCGGCAGGTCGGGGCAGAGGTTCTTGCGGATCCAGTCGATGAGCCGCCGTGTCTTTGCATCAGGCAGGTGCCGCGTCGCCTCCGCGATCCCCTGCATCCGATCGAGCAGCGTCTGCTCGCGGCGCCACAGGGCTTCCGCGGTGGCATCCCGCGGCGCGCCGGCCTCGGCCGCTGCGGTGACGGCCTCGATCTCTGCCGTCTCCTCGGCTTCGATCTCCTCGGGCGTCCACTCGCCGCGCTCGTCGTCGGCATCGGGAGCACTCGTGAATAGTTCTGCTTCGTGATTAACCGGCTTTGCGGCGTGAGTGGTGGCTTCGCTCGCCTTCTTCCACTGCCGCTCGACTGTCGCGCGGTGGACCTTCAGGCTGCGCGCGAAGGCCTCCGTGGAAGACAGCAGCCGCTGCTGCAAGCCAACGACGAGCAGCCCTGCCGCGGCCTGCGCCCGGCGGGTCGTGGCTGCAAGCCGCTCCTCGCGCGCTGTGCGGTATTCATCGAGGAGGCGCGACAACACAATCTCGGGCGCATCCACCGGCAGTCCCTCGATTGAGACCCGCTCCACGATGCGCCGCGGAAAGCCACCCTGGACTTCACGGATGTCCTCCTTGAGGCGACGCACCATGATGTCCTCGAGGGACTTCTTGCCGCGCACCTTCACACCCCGGGTAAACCGGTAAGGATCAAGTAGCTCCAGAAGCGTCGAGAAACTGTTCGAGTGGCCGTTATGCGGCGTCGCCGAGAGGAAGAGCCGGTGCTCGAAGCGACCGGCAAGATCGCGCACCGTCTTCGTGAACTTCGTCTCGATACCATAGCGCCCCCCGCTTGATGGCGCGGCGTGGTGGGCCTCGTCGAGAATCAGGAGGCTGCCGGGGAGGAGCGGGCCGAGCCACTCGCGCAACGGATCCGCGTAGGCCGGATCAATCAGGAGGTTGTGCGAAACCAGAAAGCGGCTGTGGGTGCGCCAGGGATTCACGCCGAAGCCGCGCTCGCGACGCATTCTCGTCAGGTACCCGCGATCGAGGATTTCGAAGACCAGGCCAAAGCGGTCTTCCAGTTCCTCCTTCCACTGCTCTAGGACAGACGGTGGCGTGGCGACCACGATCGTCTTGGCCTTCTTGCGCAGGAGCAGCTCGCGCGCGATCAGCCCTGCCTCGATGGTCTTGCCCAGACCCGTGTCGTCGGCGATGAAGAGGTTTACGCGCGGAAGACGGAGGGCCTTGCGGAGGGGCTCCATCTGATACGCATCGAGCTTGATCCCGGCGCGGAAGGGAGCCTGAAAGAGATTCGGATCGGTGGCGGTGACGCAGTTCCAGCGCAGCGTGTGCAGGAACGCGCCGAACTGGCGCGGCGCATCGAAGCCCTTGGTGGCAAGATCCTGCCAACCTTCTTCCTCGAGGATCCCGCGGTCGAGCTCGTAGTCCCAGAAGACGTCGAGCGACTGCCCCTGAGCGTCATCATCTGCGCAAGCCAGCCGGACTACGGGCGACTGGCCAGGGACGGACTCGACCACTTCCTCGACGAGCCATCTCCTTGACCGCACCTCAACCAGCTCGCCCACTTTGGGCGGCCGTGTGGGCAACAAGTGCGCTGCCGGGAAAGGCGTCACGCGGTGTACCTATGCACGCTGGCCGAGGTTTTCGTCGCCGTTGTCATTCGAAATCGAACTTGATAGTCACTCATAGCCCAAATCGTCCAGGTCGGACGGAGCATTCCAACATTTCTTTCGGTGATGGCCCGCGTCGCATTCTAGCCCGCCCTTTTTGAAGTGATTCTCAATCTATCAGAGTCACGTCGCCGGCAAATTGAAGCCCAGAGATACTCCGCTTCCATAAGGGCCGCAAGCCCGGTCCGTCACTCGACCGCAGCAATTCACCCGGCGCGGACATGGCCTAAGTCGCATACGTCTCGTATCGACAACCCCGCTGAATTGCTGCCGCCCATCGCTCAGCCCCACGGCGCTGGCTGCCGCGTCGTTCTGGGGTACACACCAGACGGACACTCTGATCACGGCGGAATTGCGTCAAGTTGGGGTCGTTTCCGCATTTCTTGACATGTTGTCCGACAGGGTTTAGACTTCGCCTGACGGTTGATCAGCCCGATCGGCCGACGGGGAGTGTGCCATGAGCAAGAGTCAGCGCATTGGGTACATCAGGGTCAGCGCGATCGACCAGAACACGGAGCGCCAGCTTGACGGGGTTGACGTCGACCGCACCTTCACCGAAAAAGCCAGCGGCAAGGACACGCAAAGGCCACAGTTAAAGGCAGCACTCGAGTACGCGCGGGACGGCGACACCCTCCTCGTCCACTCGATGGACCGTCTGGCCCGCAACGCCGAGGACCTCCTCCGCATAGTGCGGGAGCTGAACGGGCGCGGTGTCTCGGTGGAGTTCGTCAGGAACCAGCTGACGTTCTCAGGGAAGGCCGACCCAATGGGCAAGCTCATGCTCACCCTGCTCGCCGCGTTCGGAGAGTTCGAGCGCGAGTTGATTCGCGAGCGGCAGCGCGAAGGCATCGCCATCGCGAAGGCCAAGGGCGTCTACAAGGGCCGGAAGAAGGCGTTGCCGCCCGAGCAGTTGAAGGAACTGGTCGAGCTGGCTAACAGTGGGTTGCCGAAGGCCGAGCTGGCGCGAAGCTATGGGATCAGCCGCGAGACTGTGTACCAGTACCTGCGCGGCGGCGCCTGAATTGCGCAAGCGGCCAGCGCAACAGGCTGCGCTGGACTGCTCGACCGATCGCGTCCATGACCGGCCTCGAGAAAGGCGAACTTCCGGAGTCGGCCTACAACCAGCCTTCGCGATCTGCGTTCAATACAGACCATTCGACCTTGACCGAGGCTCGTCGATCCGGCCGCGACCGTCCCACGCGCGCGATAGACGCATCGTCCGGTGATCAAGCCACCACCCGCACTCCAAGTGCGTTTCGGCCGAGCCTCGCTCGTGGCAGGCGGCTTCCCGCCTGCCCGCTCGCGGCCAACTTGTCGTCGGTGCCCGCGCGGAGTTCGTGCTACAAGTGTGCAGATCAGCCAGTTGCCGCCAACAACCGGCGATTGACCCGCACGACCAATCCCTGAATACTCAGGTACACGCGGTTGAAATACCTATCCGTCTCTTGGTCTTGGAGTGTGATCTTGTGAGTGTTGACACTGACCGGCCTCTTGTAACTCCGGCTCTTGCTGGCCCAATGCCATGAAGGGGAATCACAGAATGATTATTCGCCTTTACAAAGCCCTTGCAATCACGTCGGCTCTATGTGTCCAAAGCATTTTGTTTCCGCTTTCGGCGGCAGGTGCAGATGGTGGAATCACCGAACAACAGATACAAACATTGTTAAAGGCCCACGATGAGGCCGCCTTGCGTGGGGATGTCTCAGAGATCGCCTCGTCCTTGGCAGAGGATTTTGTGCTCGAAGTAAATGCACCCGGACCAAACGGACCACAAGCGCGCAAGATGACGCGCGACGCATTCGTAACTAACCTTGAAAAGTCATTCCGACAAATCAGTAATTATCGCTCCAGCCGCGATCGCGTTAAGATCAGCATTTCGCCAGATGGGCGCAGCGCCAATGTCTCTGACGCATTGATCGAGTCATGGACATCGGGAGCAACCGACATCCAAACCGCTTCAACTGAAGAACATAAATTCGAGTTGCGCCAAGGAAAGCTACTGTTCGTATCTACGACCATTGCACTACTGGAGAAGAAAGGTTCGGCCAGTGCCGCGAGACCAAAAGACTGCACCTATTTTTCGGAGGGCGCGAAAGTCACGGAATATGATCCTAGCTGGCCTCGGGCGAAATCTGGATTATTCGGGGTAAGCCCGGAAAGTTTTTGTCGCATATATCGTGCGGAAGCGAAAGCCGTTTCCGCAGCCGTTCAAGTCATCATTCCGAGGCTTGGAAATCCCATCAAGGTCTCAGACGTGGCCAATGGTTTCTTTTCAACTGATACCCTTGATCACACGGCGGTATCGCTAACGCTCGGACAGCTCCGATATCAAGACAGCTACTCGATCTCTGTTCAAGAAGAACGGGCCGGTGAGTCTGTCGTAAGAGTTCTGAGGACAGTGAAAATCCTAAGGGGCGATGGACGAGTCGAGCCGTGGTCATCGACGGGTGAAAACGAAAATTGGATTTTGGCGCAGATTACCGATCGCCTTGCTTTGCGGGCCAACACGTTGCCAGCGGCAGCTGCACCGTCTGCACCGCCAGCTGCCGCAACAAGCATTGAGGACCAGCTGAAAAAGCTAAAGGATCTACGAGAAAAGAATCTCATTTCGGAAGCCGAATACAAGTCGATGAGAGCAAAGGCGTTGGACGCGGTCGTCTCGCCACCAAGCAAATAGCGAAGGAAGTACCGGGGCCAGAAAAGCGAAACCTCGCAGGATCGCGCGCGTTGAGAACAAGGAAGACGCAAGCACCCGCAATCAATGGCACGATTTCCCAGCGGATGCCACGCTTGATGTATTACCAAATAGGAGCTTGCGGTTCGAACTGCCTATTTCAACGCTTTGCGTACTCGTTGCAACATCTTCACGGTGCCCTCGTTTTGACGTTTGATATTGCTGATACATTCCTGCGACGCGCTCAATCTTGTCGCAAGTTAACGCCTACTACGGCCTCGGCAATAGAGTTGCCTGCTTCTTCGGCCCCCCCGAACTCCGGATTGGTCGTCGCGGCTTTGAGCGGCGGGTGCTGAGCGTTGACATTGAACGGCTGTATTGGAGAAGACCGACCGTCTGCAGGGTCCGTCTGCGACGTTCGCAAGACACCGCCGAACAGAAGCCGCCATCGGACCCTTCCGTCCACTCCGAAGCAGAAGCCTGACAGCTGACTAAGCCGGCACCTTCGGTTTTCGACCGGGCGCTGGTGGCGGGACCCAGCCCGACACGCGACACACCAACGCGTCGATTCGCTTGCCGTCCTCGAAGCGGGTCAGGCGGCAGGTGATGATGGCGCCCGTGGCAGCCAGTTCGGCAAGACACTGGCGCACCTTCGCAATTGGTACGCCGGTCTCCTCGGCAAGCTCCGAGTCGAGCCGTTGGCCGTATTTCCTGAGGCATTCAAGGATTTCGTTCAAGGCCGGCACCAGTGGAAAGGGCCGGTACTGTAACAGGCCCCCACCCGCCCTCCCCATCCACGTGATTACCTCCACGCTCTCCGATCGTGAGCCCCTCCCAGCTGGTGCACATGCATGACCAGCCACGATTGGGCGAAGTCCACGCCCTCGATGCGCTCGAATCCCGTGAGGGTGAATGCCTTCGGGCTCATCGCTAGCAAGACTGGATCAATCAGCGTCGGCAGCTCGTCGGGGTCCTTGGGCCGTAGCGAGTTAAGCACGCGAGCGATGCGGACGTGCCGGCGCAGGGTTTCGTCGTACAGCTGCTCCACGCGGAGGTCGCCCACCGCTGGCTCCCGGTTCGCCCACTCGCGTTGCGGCAATGGCCGCCCCTTGTAGCGCAGTCGCAGGACAGAGAAGTCCACGGGAGATGTGGGTTGCCATATACCGTACAATTGTACGGTACCACAGAAACCCCAGTCGGTTGCTGACTGTTGGCCAACAGAGCAGCGGCCCGTTGTCCACCGGGGCTCTGCTTTCCGTCCTCAGGGGCAACAACATCGAACCCGCTGTCACTTGATCGGCGGCCGTACCGGGCACTCAGACCGGCTGCGAGGTATCCGATGTGTCCTGCAGCGATTGTGGGCACGGCCCACCACCGGATGCTCGACCTACCGCCATGCACCATGCCAAAAACAACTGTTTACGGTATGCCCTCGGAGAGCACTGGCACTCGGGGCTACAGCGTGCCGAATTTGGGAGGGGTTTTCGGTATGTGACCAACGCCCCTGTTCAGAAGCTCCTATGCCCGGTCTTGGCCGCTTCCGTTGATGTTCTTGGACGCGATCCGAGAGCATTGAAGCCAACCAGCGCAATCAGTACGATGGCACCTTGATGTTGCTTCTTGCCATCAATGAATGTGACCGCCACCGTTCAGTAAAGCCGCACCCGTTCATCGCAGCAGCGCGTCACCGCGTGTTCAGGACAATTCACGAGCGTCGCTTGCGAGGGCGGGCTAGGTCGGCCTCGACCAAGCCCACAATCTCGGCGGCGGGTCGTTTGAGCGCCTGCGCCAATTTTAGGATCGTCGTCAGTGTCGGCTGCTGCTGCCCGAGTTCAAGGATGCTCACATAGGTGCGGCGTAGGCCCGCTTCCAGAGCCAATTGCTCCTGAGTAAGAGCCGCCGACTTGCGCAGCCGACGCAAGACCACGCCGAAAGCACCCGCCGCGTCCAACCTCGTTCCTCCCATAGTTGGAGGAATTTGGCTGACGCGCTATGCTTGTGTCTTCCCACAATAGTGGGAAATTGGCTCAAAGTGACGAGTCAGTCGAAAGACACAGCCGCGCCGAACGGCACACCGTCAACGCCTTCCACAGTGCTGATGGCAAGGAAGCAGGGGCCAAGTTCAGTTCCCGTGGCGTTCATGTTCCCGTCAGTACGGGCGACCATATCACCATGCGAAATTTGTGGGGGCACCCTAAATGTCAAGAGCACCCGACCTTCGCACCATTGCCGATTCCATCTTTCAATCGGTGGTGGCAAGCCCCAAGCGCGTGCGTCGGCTCAGAAGTTCGACGTTCTGGGCGGCATTTCATGTCGCCAGACGCACGGATCATCTAATCCAGTCAGTGCGGGCAGTCATGGCTGCAAACAAGTTGATCGTAACCATGCCACCAGACATGATGTTCGGCAAGGAGCCGCCAAAGGCATGGATCACGATTGCCTACATTGAACCGCCACCCCCACAACCACAGCCCCCGACGAATGCGCTTGGTACTGCGATAGCTGTACCCAACGCGGAATGGTTCGAAAAATTGGCGCATCGGGAGTTCGAGAGCGAGCGCGAGGTTGAGTACTACCTCATGCTTCCGCTGCTTGAGAAGCTTGGCTACACAGAAGATGACCTTGCAATCGGATACCCTGTCGTCATGTACGAGGGCGTGCGCCGGGTGAACAAGATTGCGGACGCGGTTCTGTTCGACGGGTCCAACCATTCCAAAGGCAACGCGCTTTTTGTCGTGGAGGCAAAAAAGAAAAGCAAGGCGCTTCCAATCTCGGAAGACTCGATTGGCCAAGCGAGGGCTTACGCGATGTGGCTCTCAACACCCTACTACTTCGTCACCAACGGCGACGACATCCGTGTGTTCGTGTTTCGAGGCGCGTTGCAGGATGTCATGGTCCTCGACTTTAACCGCAACGAGTTGCAGGCCAAGTGGGCCGAGTTCCACGGCTACCTCAATAAAGCCGCCGTTATCGCCTATAAACGCCAAGTCGCGGACGCCTTTCCGCCCCCGATCCCGTCGGGCAAGTAAAAGGGACGGTTTCGAGGCTGCGATTCAAGCACGCTGACGAGGTCACGCCTTTCCGATCAGGCATGTCTGAAGACCACGCATCTGATCGTGGGAAAGCTGCGGGAAGCGTTCGATGGCTTTCACCGAAGCCAATCGTCGCCGGTCTACGACATATTCTTCTTCGGCGTAACGGTCGTCCAAGAGGGCGGGCGCGCAGATGATCGCCTCCGTTGGCGCAAAGGTTTCAAGTACGACGGTTCCCCCGGCGCTGGCTCGATAGAAACCGTGTTCGGCGTATTGACGTGCGACATCCGCTTTTGCGGTCCATGACAAGCCGTAGGTGCGGCGTGAACGGTTGCAGAAAGCCTCGCCCCGATAGAGACGTAGCGCAGGACCTTCATACGTGGGTAAAAGGACACGAAGCCCATCCGCTAGAACCAAATCTTTGTTACATGCTTGGCGGATATTGTCGCCATACCTGATGAAGACCCGCAGGAAGACTTCCTTCACCCCATGTGGAACCGACGCGAGCCGGGTCACGGCGCGCATGGCACGCGCCCACCCGCCACCGTCGCATTCCCCGTAATCAAGCGCATCGAGACAGGCAACCATGCGTTCGCAATCGCCACGAGCCGCACCTTCGACAAAATCACGGACGGCCTTTATAGCAATGCGTCGGTGCATTGCCAGTACCTTCAGGAGTTCTAACGCTTCCCCGTCGCCACGCATTTTAATGACCATCGAATGCCTCCCCCACTCGAACAGCTGGGCGACATTGACTCGACGCCATAGCTGTCATAGCAACCCCCGCTCAGCGAAACTGGTGACGCTCGCACCGGCCACGACGAAGTGGTCGAGCGTGCGGATGTCCACCAGTGCCAGTGCCTGCTTCAGGGCTTGTGTCAGTAGCTCATCGGCCCGACTGGGTTCGGCCACGCCGGAGGGGTGGTTGTGCGCGAAGATCACCGCCGCCGCGTTGTGCTTCAGTGCCGCCTTGACGACCTCCCTCGGGTAGACAGAAGTCTGGGCGAGGGTGCCTCTGAATAGTTCCTCCGCCACGATCAAACGATTCTGGCTGTCGAGGAACAACGCGATGAAGACTTCGTATTCTAGGTTGGCGATCCGCAGCCGCAGGTAATCGCGCACGGCCTGCGGGCTGGTCAGTGCATCGCCGTGGTATTTCATGCGGCTCTCCATGATGCCAAGAGCCTGCGCGATGATCCCATCGTGGTTGGCATTGGCCACGCTGATTGATCTTGCCAAGCGGGTCCCCATGTCAGCCTCCCCCCTTGATGGGTTTGGGGGTTGGCATTCGTTCCTGCTGCGGTAATGCCTTCGTGCGCCGCTTCGGTTTCATGCCATCAACGCCCGGTATGGTGGCCATCTGCTTGACGAGCTTCTTGGCCACCTTTTTGTCGGCGGGGGAGATAACCATCGAATAGAACGCCTTCATGGCCACCAATTCTTCTCTGACATCGGCGTCATCGTCCCGGTTGCCGTACTGCTCTCCCCATGTGAGCCACGCAAACTCCGTCATCTTGTTCGCTTCGACCCCGAGACCCCGGTCGAACATTTTCGCCAAGGACAGTGCTGACAACATGCTGCCGTCCTTTGCATCGGCTTCGATCAGGGGGTGGTAGTCGGCAAGATTGCCGAGGGCGTCTGCGTCACCTGCCAGCGCGGCGATGGTGAGCATCTCGGCAGCAATGGCGATCCGTTTTTCGACGCCGTGTCCCCATCGGTAAAGGGTCCCGAGTTCGCAGAGGGCTTCGATGTGACCCTGCTTCACCGCGAGGTGCAACCACCGTGCAGCTTCTTCCGCGTCCTCTTTTACGCCATTGCCGTAGAGCAAGCACTCTGCAAGATTGAACTGGGCGGTGGACAGACCTTGGTCGGCAGACAGGCGGTACCACTTCACTGCCTCGACCATGTCTTTAGGCACCCCAAAGGCATTGCCGTACATCGCACCAAGGTTGTTCAGGGCACATGGATCACCCTGTGCTGCGGCAAGGGTGTACCAACGCAAGGCTTCCGCGAAGTCCTGCTCGGCGAATTCGTCGCCAACACGGTAGCAGTCGCCAACCTGTGACTGCGCGTTGGCATCACCTCCGGTCGCTGCCGCGATCAGTGCTAGGCGTTGGTTGGGGGGTGCAGCAGCGGGGATGCCCTTGCCCATGCCGAGGATGACGCCGTTACCCTCCTTCAGCGTGTCGCCGGGAAAAGTGCCGTCAGAGCTTGCGGCAGGTATCGGTGCTTGGTGTTGCTTGGTGCCTTGCGGCTTGCTGGGGGAACGCTTAGACATACCGTCACTCCTTGCGAGTAACGCCTCGGTTTAGCTCCTTGTTTTGCGTCGCGGCAAGTGAGGCAAAATCACGACGTACAACCACTTCACCACACACCAATTATCTCATATTTTCATGTTGCCGGGCGACGAGCAAAAGTGTAGATGTCGAGCAAATCGACGAGATAGCTGCCGCAGTCAGCCCCGCTCTTGGTGACCTTTGTGCTGGCGCTTCAATGTCCCAGTTCGACCCTGAGCTGTCGGCTGAGGTGCTCCGAACCCGTCACAGAAGCCCATGGAAGCGGGTGTTCAGGTTGCAGGGGATCAACCGATTCATTCTCAACTCAGGTCGAAGAGCGTAGCATCCATTCCAACAGCGTGTGTTTGGCTGGAGCGTCGCAATTCCGGAATACTCGTATGACAGTTACCCAAGAACAGGGGGAAATCATGACAATTCGCATCCAAGTGCTTTCGTTATGTGTGCTGCTGCTTTCATTGTTGTCGAACTTGACGAACGCTCAGAAGCCGGGGGCGACTGTTGGAATTGCAGACTGCAAGGTGTCCCTAATGGGCCAAAGCGTAAACATCGTAAGTCCCTATAAAGGGGGCTGCAAAGACGGATTAGCTGAAGGTCAGGGGAGCTATTCGTTTCAAAGCGGAGCTAATCCGGAAATCACTACTGTCAAGGGGCAATTCCGCAAGGGAAAGTTGAATGGGCACGCTACCTCTACGACGCCTAACTCAGTAGCCGAAGAAGACTACCGCGATAACGATCTCATAAACTGGACTAAGACGTGGAACCGTAACGGCGTCAAGACCGTGTCTGAGGGGCGCAATGGCGTGTTTGTTGCCTTATGTAGTTCTGACGGAAAGAATGAAAAGAAGTGCACCGACGCGGACAGGCGAAGGCTATTAGGGACTCATTAGTTTGCGAACACCCGGAATTCGTTTTGCTCTGTTCAGCGAGGCAATCCAGGGCAGAAACTAGGTCCTACTTTGACAGGATCTTGTGCCCAACGGCCTGCCGACACTTTGTTCAAATGCCGCAGTCTTAATTTGGGCCAACCGTTGGCCCAGTGTCCGAATCGGACGAGCGCAAAGAGACTAGCGCAAGGGAGGCGTAAAAAGTGAAGACCGCAGCTGGCATTGCTGGCATTCTTCTCGGCATATTTTCCCTCACTTATGTCGGTATCTTTGGCAGCATGATTGGCTCGGCCGCTGGGCTCCTCGGGTCAATCCCGTTTCAGGGGAATACCCTTGGTGGATGGGCGGACACCGTCAAGATGCTTTCGTGGTTGGCCCCACTCGCTACGATAGTAGGCGGAATCATGACCTTCGCTAATCCTCTCGTTGGAGGAGTTGTCCTTGGCGCGAGCGCCTTCCTACATTGGTATCTCCTAGGATTGGGAACAGTCGGTAAGCTTTTCGTTCTTCCCATTGGCGCCACAGCAGCACTTGCGCTTTTCACCAAATTCGCAACTCGGTCCACTACCAATCCAGAGGCGCGCCAGAGTTACGCTGAACCTCCCAGTGTTAGCAATACCGCCGGGTCAAGTTTTGATCGTGCCAAATGGAATGCGCTGATTCAGTACGACAACGACATCGCATTGGTGGCCGAAAAGATTAGGCCCCTCGGGCAGAAGCGGCTGGACGAGTTTGCGTCTGCGTATTTGGCTTTGAACGACAAGCAATATCTGCCATCAATTGAGCGGAAAATTGTTGCGGCAGCGACGGCGGAGGCGGAAGCGAACGAGCAAGCGAGACTCCGTCAGGAAGAAGAGCTGGCTACATACTTGCAAGACCAGGAGCGCCTAGGTCAGGAACGGAAGGAGCAAGAAAAGCGCCGTACTGAGGCCCGAAGAAGACAGATTGCGCTTTGGCGCGATCGGATTTGGGGAAGTTGGCAAAGAAGAAGCCTGACTCTCCTAAGTGGCCTCGCCATAGCGCTGATTGCAGCGATAGCGTCTTGGCCACCAGAATACGCGGAGTCGAGAGATTGGTCCGGAATGCTCGAAGGGATATTTGTTAAACCCACCGACCTGGGTCTTGCGGAACGTGCGTACGGCACGTCCATTAGCCTCGTCGAAGATTTCCGTTCCTCGCCTAACGCGAAGGTGAAACCTCTTCAATGGAGCATAAACGTTTACAGCGGGGAGAGGAACAATCTAGGGTTGTTAAAGCAGGAACAGTTCAATATTCCCGCAGATGCGCCCGCAACGTTTGCAATGCTTGGGTCGATTCGGGCGTCGGTTCGTAGATCAGGGTCGGGGTATTGCGACAGTCAACTTTGGATCAGCAGTGAAACACCAATCAATGCGCACTTCAACTGCTCTGGTGGTGGCGTTAACTACAACATTCTGAAGAGGCCATCGTCTCGGTGGGCCGCATTGGGTGTTGGATTGTACGGAGATCAAGAAACGGACGTTGAGCAGCTTTACGCGGTCGACTTAATAGGAAAGAGGGTCGTCCTAATAGAAGGTGCACATCCTCCTCTGGCAATTTCCCTGAGGGGAGGTCGAGTGCTAACTATGCTGGACGATCGACTGCCGCACATATTTGATCTCAATAACGGCAGGCGTTTTGCGCCCAAAGCGGACCAGAGTCCCGCAATTCTTTCGGCAGTAAAACAGATCCAGAATTATTTTCGTGACTTTCCCGAGTATCGCTTCCTTGATAAGGAAGGCACCCAGTTAAGAATTGGCCCGACGAAATGCACTGGAGCGGACTGCAACGTGCTCCGCCTCAACATAACGAAAGACGGGATGGTAATAGCGGAACAATGACAGCCGGTCCTGGCGCTGCCCAAGAAGGCGCTTCAGCCGACCGGCCGCCACACTTGGCGGGGAATAGCCTAGCGGCAAATTGAGCAATTGCGTTCCGACATCACGTAGCGCGCGATGGTCGACAGCGCTGGCGCCCGGTTCGTCAGGGCGAACCCGGAATGGCCGCTTCGTGGAATTATGCGCGGCAACGATGACCGGCCGGTTGTGACCGAACTGATCTTACCCACGAACGGTGGACACCTTACCAGGCGATTTTGTCGCCTCGAACAGCAGCGGGGCCGCGTAGCCAATCGATGAGTGCCGTCGCTGCCGGTTGTAGAACACTTCCATGTAATCGAACAAGCTGGCCCGCGCATGGTCACGTGTCTTGTAGTCGCAGTGCATGACCAGTTCGGTCTTGAGCGTATGGAAGAAGCTCTCCATAGGCGCATTGACGCTCCTATGTCAAGAAGTAGCAACGGAGTCTCTCAGATCCGCGAGGATCAGCGGGTAGAGTTCGCGCACGATATAGCGCTTCAGGCAGCGCTGAATCTCTTTGGACGACAGGCCCTCGGCGGTCCGTCGTACCCACGTAAGCGCGAGTGCGGGCGTCGCTCCTCATCCGCACCATCGCGATGGTCCACAGCGCGTTGTTGGCCTCTCGGCTACCCCCGCGATTGAGTCGGTGGCGCTGCGTCTTTCCCGAAGATGCCGGCAGAGGGCTCGCCCCGCAAAGAGCTGCCAGTGCCGCATCATTGCGCAGGCGTTCAGGGTTGTCCCCCGCGACGACCATGAGCGTGGCGGCGGTGTAGGGGCCAACGCCGAACCTTTCGAGCATCCGGTGGGCGGCGCGCCTGGCAAGAGTCTCGAGCATCGCATCCAGCTCGCGCAGCTCGGCCGCCAGGACTGTCCAGCGCTTCGCCAGGATGCGCAAGGTGCGCGTCAGCGCGTTCAGAAGGGGCGTCGTTCCCAAGGGCCGCATCTCGATACACGCTTGTACGCAATGTTCAGGCTTCGATTTCATCAGCTTCGAGCGAATCGGATCGGGCGCTGTCACCAGCAGGGCACGCAGTTGGTTGATGGCCTGTGTCGAGGGTGTAAGGAATTTTGTGTTTTGAGCTGTACGATAATCTCGATGAAAGGAGAGTCGTATGGCTGCAGAAGTCAGGTTCAAGAAGGAGCTGCTGGA
>Ga0209048_10001477_pt1 | contig 24130 bp, 21 predicted proteins | sample FrelakmetCRP12CR_FD_187146 | JGI IMG/M metagenome (GOLD analysis project Ga0209048, IMG submission 187146) | Freshwater lake sediment microbial communities from the University of Notre Dame, USA, for methane emissions studies - CRP12 CR (SPAdes)... | ecosystem: Environmental > Aquatic >... | reverse complement strand
TGGCGGAAATCGGCACGCCGCCAGGGGCATCCGCGAGCTTCGAATAGGCGGGATTTTGTTGCGCGGCCACCGTAAAGCGCGAGTTCGGATGCGCGGCGGGTCCGTTCGCCGGATCGTACGGACGTCCCTGCCAATCGAACTTAGGCTTGCCCTCGGTCAGACCTTCCCACCACGGCTTGTCGTCAGCCGTGAGCGCGACATTGGTGAATAACGTGTTGCGGCGAATGGTTTGGTACGCGTTGCGGTTGGTCTTGGCGTTGGTGCCGGGAACCACGCCGAAGTAGCCGGATTCGGGATTGATCGCGTACAGCCTGCCGTCGGGGCCCGGGTGCAGCCAGGCGATGTCCTCCCCGATGGTCCATACCTTCCAACCGCTGTAGCTTAAGGGCGGGATCAACATCGCAAGGTTGGTCTTGCCGCAGGCGGAGGGAAACGCGCACGCCAGATAATGAACCTCGCCCTGCGGATTTTCGATGCCGACGATCAGCATGTGTTCGGCGAGCCAGCCCTCGGTGCGCGCCTGCCAGCTCGCGATGCGCAGCGCATGGCATTTCTTGCCGAGCAGGGCATTGCCGCCGTAGCCCGACCCGAAACTCTTGATCGACAGCTCCTCGGGGAAATGCATGATGAAACGGCGCTTGGGATTCAAGTCCCCGGTCGAATGCAAACCTTTGACGAAATTGCCGTCCCGCGCGATGCGCTCGAGCGCCGCCCGCCCCATGCGCGTCATGAGCTTCATGTTGAGCACCACATAGGCGCTGTCGGTGATTTCAACCCCGCAACGAGAGAACGGCGAATCGATGGGTCCCATGCAGTACGGGACGACGTACAGGGTGCGCCCTTGCATGCAGCCGGCAAACAAGGCGTCCATCTTGGCGTGCGCCTGATCGGGAGGCAGCCACGGATTGTTCGGGCCGGCATCGTCGCGGCTCTTGGTGCATACGTAGGTCACGTGCTCGACGCGCGCGACATCCGAAGGGTGCGAGCGGTACAAATAGCATCCGGGAAAGCTCTGCTGATCGAGGGTGAGCAACTCCTTCCCTGCCACCAGTTCGCGTTCGAGCGCCTGATACTCGGCATCGCTGCCGTCGCACCAGGTGATTCTCGCCGGTCGGGTGAGCCGCGCGACGCCATCGACCCAGGACGCGACATCACGGTTTAACGAGGCGAGAGACGTGACGTGCAAGGCTGCAGTGGCCATGAGGGTCCTCGGCAATGGGCTGTGCAAAAGGTGCAGGATGACAGATGAGCGGGTACCCGCCAACTGCTCTGCGGAGGGCTCGGGCGTTGCAGGCGGGCCTTGGTCTAAAAGTTCGAGTAGAATGTGGAAATAGTGGGTAACTATTTGATTATAATCTTTATAGTGATATGCTCACCTTATGGTTAGACAGGTTGGATTTAAGCTTACCGGCACCGCTCTCATGATTCTGGCAGTCGCGCTGCCTGCAGGTGGGCAGAGCCGGGCCGCGGCCGATGAGGCCCCGGGCGACACCCTGGCGGTGAAGGCAAGCGCCGAGGTCGAAACCAAGGTTTCGATGAACGGCCGCGACACCGTCACACTGGTGCCGGCCGATCGCGTGGTGCCGGGCGATGAGGTCATCTATACGCTGGAAATCCGCAACACCGGCGCCGCGCCGGTGCGTGCGCCCAGCGTGCGCTTTGCGATTCCCCATCACATGCGCTACGTCGCGGACTCCGCCGCGGGCCCCGGCGCCGACGTGAGTTTTTCGGTCGATGGCGGCCGTTCTTTCAATTTACCGGAGAATCTTCAGGTGGCGGGGAAGTCGGGACGATTGCGCCCGGCTACCGCGGCTGACTACACCCATATCCGGTGGCAATTGAAGCAGCGCCTCAACGTCAATTCGGTCGCGTTTGTGCGGTTTCGCGCAGTAGTGAAATAGCGTCGGCAAAAACATCGTAGGCTAGGCGTATCAGCGCTTTCGTTGCGCCGACAGCGAGCGAGACACATCAACACGGACTATAAAGACGTCTTCGGAGCCGACGGGCCGCTAGCGCGGGCACTGCCGGGCTACGCCTATCGGGCGGAGCAGTCCGCGATGGCCAAGGCGGTGGGCCTCGCTCTCGCGCGCATCGAGCCGCTCATCGTCGAGGCGGGCACCGGCACCGGCAAGACTTTTGCCTATCTGGTGCCCGCGCTTTTGTCGGGGCGAAGCGTGATCATTTCAACCGGTACGCGAACGCTGCAGGACCAATTGTTTCGGCGCGACCTGCCGTTGCTCGCCAGGGCGTTGGGATTGCCGGTGACCGTGGCGTTGCTCAAGGGACGAGGCAACTATTTGTGCCGGCATCGTCTGGATCTGGCCGATAGGCAGCGGGCGCTTTTCCCCGGCGCGCGCGGCCCGGCACGGGTGCTGGCGCGGGTGTCCCGATGGGCGGCGGCGACAAAATCCGGCGACCTCGCGGAGCTCACCGACCTGCCGGAGCAGTCGCCGGTATGGCCGATGATTACCTCCACGCGGGAGAATTGCCTTGGCCAGGAGTGTCCGCAATTCTCGCGCTGTCACGTGTTCGAGGCGCGGCGCGCGGCCCAGGCCGCCGAGATCGTGGTGGTGAATCACCATTTGCTTCTCGCCGATCTCGCGCTGAAGGACGAAGGCTTCGGCGATTTGTTGCCCGGGACGCAGGCGGTCATCCTGGACGAAGCACACCAGGTGCCGGATATCGCGGCACAGTTCTTCGGACAAACCTGGTCGATGCGCCAGGTACAGATCTGGTTGCGCGATGCGGCCTCCGAGATGAGCGCCGCCGGCGTGCGCGCCCCGGCCATTCTGGGCGCCATGGCCGCGCTGGAGTCCGTCCTCGCGGAATTGCGCGGCAGCTTGCCGGCCGGTGCCGGCCGCCATGAGTGGGCAACACTGCCGGATTCGTTTTTGGACGCCTTGCCGAGGCTCGAGGCGGCCCTGGGCGACATCGCCGTGCAGATCGACGGACTGGGTGCCGGTGCCGGCACCGCCCAGTGCGCGCGCCGCGCGCTCGCGCTCGCGCAACGCCTTGCGGCGTTGAACGCATCGTCCGACGAGTTGGGCCTGCGCTGGGTCGAGGCCGATGCCGGCGGGTTGTCGCTGGAATTCACCCCTTTCGAAATTGCCGACCGGTTGCGCGACTACGTGCAGGGGCGAGCGTGCGCGTGGGTATTCACTTCGGCGACACTGGCGGTGGGCGATGATTTCACGCATTTCGCGGCGCGGATCGGGCTCGCCGATGCGCGCACGCTCAAGATCGACAGCCCGTTTGATTACCCGACTCAGGCCCGCATCTATCTGCCGCGCGGCATGCCCGAGCCGCAGCAGCCCGGTTTCGCCGAGAAGTTCATCGAGGCCTGCGCGCCGCTGATCGAGGCGAGCGGCGGCCGCGCGTTCCTGCTCTACACCAGCTATCGCGGCCTTTCGGAGGGCGTGCGCGCATTCACCGCGCGATTTCCCTCACCGCCGTTTCCGGTCCTGGTGCAGGGACAGGCGCCGCGCGAAGCGCTGCTGAATCGATTTCGCGAATTCGGCAATGCGGTGCTGCTCGCCACCGGCAGTTTTTGGGAAGGCGTGGACGTCAAGGGTGAGGCGCTCTCCATCGTCGCCATCGACAAACTGCCGTTCGCCTCTCCGGACGATCCGCTGCTCAAAGCGCGCCTCGAGGGAATTCGGCGACGCGGCGGCAATCCGTTCTTCGAGTATCAATTACCGCAGGCGGTGCTCGCATTGAAACAGGGGGTGGGGCGCTTGATTCGTGATTTCGACGATTTCGGGGTGATCGTGATCGGTGATCCGCGGCTCAAGACCAAGGCCTACGGCCGGGTGTTCATGGAGGCTCTGCCCCCGAGTCCCGTGATCACGGATGGCGCCGTGGGGGCGCGATTTCTCACCGAGCGGCTGAGTCGAGCGGGCGCGCCGCCGGTCGCCTCGCGCAATACCCGGGCAGGCGTTTAGCATGCGCGTACTCGCATTGGACACGGCGACGGAAGGCTGCTCGGTGGCGTTGCTCACCGACGAGGGCTTGCTCGGACGGCGCGCCGAAGTGGCCAAAGGGCATGCGGAGCAGATTATCGGCATGATCGATGCGTTGCTGGCCGAAGCCGGCATTTCCTTGGCCATGCTCGACGGCATCGCCGCCAGCGTCGGGCCGGGCGCGTTCACCGGCGTAAGGATCAGCGTGGCCGTCGCGCAAGGTCTGTGCTTCGGCGCGAATCTGCCGGTCGTGCCGGTCACCACGCTGGAGGCCCTCGCCCTGCGAGCGATGAGCGGCGGGCCGGATCACGCGCTTGCGTGCCTGGATGCGCGCATGGGCGAGGTGTACTGGGGCTGTTTCGCCCGCGATGCGCCGCGCATCCTCGTCGCCTGCGGTGCGCCTCGGGTGGGACCGGCCGCGCAGGTTGAATTCCCGGGCGCCGTGCGCTATTGCGGCATCGGCCGCGGCTTTGCCGCCTACCCCGAACTCGCGGCGCTCCCGGGGCTCGAGCACGTACAGGCCGGGGCCTTGCCGGATGCGCGCGAGATGGCGCGCATCGGTGCGGTTCGGCTGGCGGCCGGAGCGGGTATGGACCCGGCCGACTTAACGCCGCAATATTTGCGCGATAAAGTGGCGCTCACCAGTGATGAGCGGGCCGCGTTCGACCGCGCGGCGAGCCGCGAGCCGCTTTGAGGTGCGCACACGCGGGTATGGGCGCAAGTCACGCAACTGTCACATACCCCGACTGTAATAGCGGGCTTTAAGAATCAGGGGACCCGCAGAATCACATGACCGCCAAACGCATCCTGGTCGTCGAAGACGAAAAGGCCATTCGCGACATGATCGCCTTCGGTTTGCGGCGCGCAGGATACGAAGTCGGAGAGGCGGAGGATTGCCGCCAGGCGCGTGCGCGGATCGTCGACAGCCGCCCGGATTTGATGCTGGTCGACTGGATGCTGCCGGACATGAGCGGGCTGGAGCTCACGCGGTCGCTGAAGCGCGCCAAGGATACCAAGGAGATCCCGGTCATCATGCTCACCGCCAGAGCCGAGGAGCAGGACAAGGTCGGCGGCCTCGAAGGCGGCGCCGATGACTACATCACCAAACCATTTTCGCCGCGCGAGCTGCTCGCGCGCATTCAGGCGGTGCTGCGCCGCGCCGCGCCCGCGGGCGCGGCCGACGTCATGGAGGTGCAGGGTCTGAAACTCGACGACTCCAGTCACCGGGTCAGCGCCGGCGACCGGGAAATCGCCTTGGGGCCGACCGAGTACCGCCTATTGCATTTCTTCATGACCCATCCGGAGCGGGTGTTCAGCCGCGGCCAGTTGCTCGACCGGGTTTGGGGGGGCAATACTTACGTGGAAGAGCGTACAGTGGATGTGCACATAAGGCGGTTGCGCAAGGCGCTCGAGCCGTTCTTGCTGGAGCGTTTCGTGCAGACTGTGCGCGGGGCGGGCTATCGGTTCTCGACACGGGACGCGTAGCGCACGCATAGGGCGAGACTCAACCAAGCGGGACGACTCCCCAGATCATGGCAGCGATGTGGACTTTCGCGCTCGCGCGGCTCGCGGGCATTTTGCTCTTGGGCGCAGGTGTAGGCCTGTTCTTCCGGCCCATATGGCCCTGGCTTCTGGCCGCGGCCTGCCTCTACCTCGCTTCGCAGCTGCTCAATTTGTATCGCCTCGACCGCTGGTTGAGGCTGCGCTCGCAGCTCGATCCGCCCAACATCGGCGGAGTCTGGGGCGATGTCGTCGGGCAGGTGGTGCGGCTGCATCGGCGCAAGCAATTTCACAAACAGCGGCTGGTGCAGTTGTTTCGCGAGTTGCGGCGCTCGACCGCGGCGCTGCCGGACGGCGTGATCATTCTGAGCAGCCAGAAGGAAATCGTCTGGTTCAACCGACAGGCCGCGCGCTTGCTGGGGCTCAAGCGCCCCGTCGATATCGGCCTGCGCATCGACAATCTGATTCGCGCGCCGGAATTCGTGCACTATCTGCACGGCGAAGAGTTCGCGATGCCGTTGATCATCCGCCCGCCGGTGCAGGTGGACCTGTATCTGGCGTTGCAGCTGGTTCCCTATGGATCCGGACAGTCGCTGCTGCTGGTGCGCGACGTCACCCGCCAAATGCGCCTCGAGGCCATGCGCAAGGATTTCGTCGCGAATGCCTCGCACGAACTGCGCACCCCGTTGACGGTGATTTCGGGCTACCTCGACACCTTGGCGGACGATGCGTCCATCGACCCGGCATGGACCGGGCCGATCAGGGACATGCGCGCCCAGGCGCAGCGCATGAACGTCATCATAGCGGACCTGCTCGAGTTGTCGCGCCTGGAGTCGGCCGACGGCGAAGCGCCGCGCGAGCCAATCGAGGTGCCGCGGATGCTGGAGCGGCTGTATCGCGATGCGCTGGCCAAGGCCGAGCGCCCGCGGCACCTGTCGCTCGATGTGCAGAGCGCCGACGGTCTGTTCGGGGTGGCCCATGAAATCGAGTCCGCGTTCACCAATTTGCTGGTCAATGGCCTGAAGTACACTCAGGCGGACGGCAATGTGCGCATGCGCTGGTGGACCGACTCGGAGGGCGCGCATTTCTCGGTGATCGACAACGGCATCGGCGTTCCGCCGGAGCACATACCGCGCCTCACCGAGCGGTTTTATCGGGTGGATGCGGGGCGCTCCCGCGACCAGGGCGGCTCAGGGCTGGGTCTCGCCATCGTGAAACACGCTCTGCAGCGCCATGGAGGGCAGCTCGAGGTGCAGAGCATCGAAGGCACGGGCAGCACGTTCACCTGTCATTTTCCGCCGCAGCGGATCTGGCATTTGAGCGTGCAGGCCGCGGCAAGCGCGTGAGTTCGCCGAGCGCGTAACGTCACAATTATCCCCCAAGCTGTTGACGTACGGCGTGATCGGATGTAAACGCACGCTTGTATTTGCACGTGTCGAACCATTGCTGACTTCAAGGTAACCATCATGGAAACGGCCGATCTTACCCACCACATTTCCCGGCGCTTCAACGAGGATCTGGAAAAGGTGCGCAACCAGGTGCTGCAAATGGGCGGCTTCGTGGAGCAGCAGCTGCACAAGGCGATCGCCGCCTTGGTCGAGGGCGACAGCCGATTGGGCGAGTCCGTTGCGACCGAGGATTACAAAGTCAACGGCATGGAGGTGTCGATCGACGAGGAATGCAGCCGCATTCTCGCGCTCCGCGCCCCCGCGGCGGGCGACCTGCGGGTCATCGTCGCCATCATCAAGACCATCACCGATCTGGAACGAATCGGCGACGAGGGGGAGAAGATCGGCTATATCGCTTCGCGGCTCGCGACCATGGAGCGGCCGGCGGACAAGTACCGCGAAGTGAAGCATTTGGGCCGGCAGGTGGCGCAGATGGTACGTGACGCGCTCGATGCGTTCGCACGCATGGATTCGCAGGCGGCGTTGAAGACCGCGCAGGAAGACAAGATGGTGGACGAGGAATACGAGTCGATTCAGCGCCAATGCATTACCTTCATGATGGAAGACCCGCGGACCATTCGGCGGGCTCTTGAAATCATGTGGATCGTTCGCGCCCTGGAGCGCATCGGCGATCATGCCAAGAACATTTGTGAATATGTGATCTACATGGTGCACGGCAAGGACATTCGCCACACCGCGCTCGAGGACGTCGCCAAGCAGATCGATGCGGCGCAGGCGGCTACGCGCACCTGATGAGCACCCGCGCCGCGAATTGTCTGGGGGCGCTGGCCTGCGGTGGGCTGCTGGCTTTTGCCTATTACGCGCAGTTCGTCATGCATTTGGAGCCCTGTCCGTTGTGCATCTTTCAGCGCATCGGTGTGTTGGCGATCGGGCTTACGTTCCTGGCCGCGGCGGCGCACGATCCGGCCGGCTGGCCGCGCCGCCTGTACGCCGGGCTGCTCGCGCTGGCAGCGTTCGCAACCATCGGGGTCGCGGTGCGGCAGCTGTACATTCAGAGCCTGCCGCCGGGCAGTGTCCCGGCGTGCGGGGCGTCGCTCGAGTTCATGCTCAAGGTGTTCCCGCTCACGGATGTGCTCGTCAAAGTGCTAACCGGCTCGGGCGAGTGCGCCACGGTGAATTGGCGGCTGCTGGGGCTCGCGATGCCGGCGTGGGTGCTCATCGCCGCACTTTGCCTGGGGGCGTGGGGACTTTGGGCCAATCTGCGGCACCGGCGGCCGGTTCTGCGTTTCTAATGTCAAAAACCGTGGACTTGACCTGCGACTTGATGTCGCGTGCGTCCGTGAGCCCCGTCGATGCCGGGTGCCAGGCGCTGATGGGCGAGCGGCTCTCGGCGATCGGTTTCAGCGTGGAGAGCATGCGGTTCGGGCCGGTCGATAACTTGTGGGCCAGACGTGGACGAGAGGGCCCGTTGTTCTGCTTCGCCGGTCATACCGATGTGGTGCCGCCCGGACCGATCGAGGAGTGGCACAGCGACCCGTTCTCGCCCGAGATCCGAGATGGCATGTTGTACGGCCGCGGTGCCGCGGACATGAAAAGCGGGCTCGCGGCGATGGTGACTGCCTGCGAGGAGTTCGTGGGCCGCCATTCCGGGCATCGCGGCGGCATCGCGTTCCTCATCACCAGCGACGAGGAGGGCCCATCGATCGACGGCACCCGGCGGGTGGTCGAGGTGCTGCGCGCGCGCGAAGAGACCATTGATTGGTGTCTGGTGGGGGAGCCTTCGAGCGAGAGCGTCCTCGGAGACACCCTCAAGATCGGCCGGCGCGGCAGCTTGAGCGGCCGGCTCACGGTGCGCGGCGTGCAGGGGCACATCGCCTATCCGCAGTTCGCCGACAATCCCATTCATGCCCTGGCGCCGGCACTTGCCGAGTTGACATCGCGTACCTGGGATCACGGCAATCGCCACTTTCAGCCGACCACGTTTCAGGTGTCGAACATCTCTGCCGGAACGGGAGCCCCGAACGTGATCCCCGGAGAATTGAAAGCGCGCTTCAATCTGCGGTTCTCGACCGAACAAACGGTGGATTCCCTCGAGGCGACCGTTGAGCGCATATTGCGGGAGCATCGGGTGAACTATTCGCTGGAATGGTTCATTTCCGGCCACCCGTTTCTAACCGACCCCGGGACACTGTCGGTGGCCGCTGCTCGCGCGGTGCAGGAACAGCTGCGGGTCAGCCCCAAGCTGTCGACCGCAGGCGGAACGTCCGACGGCCGGTTCATTGCGCCGATGGGAGCTCAAGTGATTGAACTCGGCGTGGTCAACGCGAGCATTCACAAGGCGAACGAGTGCGTGCGCGTTGCCGATATCGATAGCCTGCACGGCGTCTACCTCCGCACGCTCGAGCTGCTGCTCGCCGAATAGCCGCTTGACCGCCGGCGTGACCGGCTATTGCCCGCTATTGCACGCTGTAGCCGCGGCCCTCCAGGCAGGCCGCCTGAGCACGCATGTAGTCGTTGCGCTCATTCGCCGCGCCGGCCATGGCCGCACCGGCGCTGGGGTCAAATCCACTTTGACCGACCGCCCATTGGTGACACTCGAACTTGTCCTTCGCCTGTTGCTCCGCGGACTGTCCGTTCTTCGGGTAGGCCATGGGTTCGGTGCTGGAGGTCGGCGATCCGCCCGCCGGCGCTTGCGATCCGGCCGGTGGAGCCACCGTGACGTACTGATTCGCGTTCGGGTCCCAGGTGTAATAGACATCGTTGGCAAAATAATAGGGTACGCCACCCCAATAATAGGTTGAGTAATACAGGGGCAGTGTCGCGACGTATACGCCAAGACCCGGGCCGCCCCAACCCCAGCCCCAGCCGCAGCAGCCCCAACCGCCACCCCAACCGCCACCCCAGCCGCCACCCCAGCCAAGATAGCCGCCACGGTAGTACCCGGGATAGCCGTAGCCCCCACGGTAGTACCCGGGGTACCCACCGTAATAGCCGCCGCGGTAGCCGTAGCCTGCGGCTCCGCCCCGATAGCCGTAGCCTCCGGAGAAACCTCCATGTGCGCCGCCGGCTGGCGCCGCCGAAGCATGGCTGCCGCTGCCGTGTGATTGGGCCAGGGCGCCGCCGCTCAACGAAAGCCCGACAACACAGCCGCCCGCCAGAATCGAGAGCCTGCGGACCAAGGTTCGAATGTTCATGACGTCACCATTTTGAGCGAATCTAAATATAGCGGCCACCCCCGGCACGTGGACTCTCGTCACCGTGTTCGACCTCATATTGCCCGATCGGTTCAATACCCCGAGAGGCGTGAGTACGGCGCCCGCGCCGCCGGGCCGCTTGCTGCGCACGGCCTCATTAATTCACCAACACCCGAGTAACCGTCAATCGGATGAGCACCCGACTCGCGCCGCTGAATTGCAGCATGAGGTGCCGCTTAGCGTCGAGATCAAATACCACGATCTTTCGCGGCGCATCGCAGCCATGCTCGGCTTCGTAGTCCCTGGGCGGCACGAGCGCACCGTCGGTCGCGACGTCGATCCAGATCGGCAAATCGATCGCAACTCGGTAGCTGCCGGAAGACGGGATTTGCAATGCGGCGAGCCCTGCGTAGGTATCCGAAGCAAGCGTGCTTCTTCCTGGGGGCACCGCAAACGCCACCTGAGCGCGGGGCAGCAGGCGCAACCGGTATAGATGGTTGGGAACCACCGCAGGCGCCGAAGCGCTGTCCTTGCCCGCCGTCTGTTCCAGCGCCGATGAACCGAACAGGGCGCGTTCCCGGCTCACGTCCCACTTGAACCCTGAGCAGGGATCCTCCGCCGGGGACGGTGCCGCTTCGGCGGCCAGGGCTGCAGCGCCATATAATGCGCAGAAATATAAGGCGCAGAAATAAAGTGCCGGGGCCGGTTTCTTGCGCAGGTTCATGGTTGGTCCGGCCGACGGCGTCGGTATGCTTTGCCACAAAGAAGTCAAATATAGCGCAGCGGGGCCGAAGTCGCTGCGCATCGGGGACGTTTAGCCATGTCCGTCGGTTGCGCTCGCTTCGGCCGTGATTTGCGCATTCCCGCAGCAACCGCCGAACCCGCTATTTCTGTAGGCGGCGCAGCCGGCCAGGGCGCTGGTTAAAATCAGCACGGCGGCGAAAGCGCAAGCGGGTTTGAATCTGCTCATTGATCGGCCGCAACTTCGCATGTCATGCAAATGAAACATTGATTGTTGATTATTGCCGCCGCCCGGGGATTTGATCGCTTTCGGGTACATCGGAGGACCCATCCATGTGTTGCGAAAAAGACACATTGAAATACTTATTGCCGCCACAATGTCCCAGCGGCGTTAGCGAAATGCAACAATCAATAATCACTCACGGAGTAAAACTTGTGCGCAACCTTGACTTGAAAACCGCCTCTCGAAGCGAGGCGCCGGCCGATCGCGACCGCCTTGGCTTTGCTTTGCGCGGATTCGGCTTGCTGCCGGCGATTTTGCTGTCCCTGGCCGCAGCGGGCCTCGCACAGGCGCAGACGGCGGGCATCGGCTCGTCAGGCGCACCTGCCGCAACCGACGACAGCCTGACCTGGCATGGCATCACCCTGTACGGGATCGTTGATGTGGGCCTGCAATACAACAGTCACATGGCTCCGATCAACGATTATTATCCCGCCGGCAGCGGCGACGTCGTGCAAAAGAACAGCAATGGCTCGGTGACCGGGATTACGCCAAACAACCTGAGCCAGTCGCGCGTCGGCCTGCAGGGCAAGACGCCGTTGCCCTTCATGGATTGGTCGGGGGTATTCAAGCTCGAGACGTTCTTCAATCCGCAGTCTGGAAATATCAGCGACGGATTGAAGTCGCTGGTGCAGAACAACAATAAGCCGCTGGCATCCCAAAGCACGAATATCGACTCGAGCGTGGCGGGCCAGGCGTTTCAGCAGTCGTTCGCGGGGTTGAGCTCTCCGACTTTCGGCGCTTTCACCTTCGGCCGCCAAAACACCCTGTACGCGGACGGCGTTTCCAAGTATGACCCGATGAGCGCATCGCAGGCGTTTTCGGTGATCGGACTGTCGGGAACCCCCGCCGGCGGGGGCGCCACCCAGGATCGCAGGCTCGACGACTCGTTGAAATACAACGTGAACTACAAGGGCGCGCACCTCGGTCTCATGTATAAATTCAGCAACGCCAACGCCGAGGCGTTCCGCAACGGCGGCGGCAGCGGCGAGGCCTACACTGCGTTTCAGGCGCAGCTCGGCTTTAATTACGCGGGCGCGTCCGTCGATGGGTACTACCTCAAGACCAAGAATGCCGTCTCGGCCTCCGCGATCAGCACTAAACAGTGCGGTAACGTAGCCGGGGTATGCTCGACCCTGCCTGCGGGCCTCTCGCTCGACAACTCGGTGTCCGGCACGATCGCGGACACCGCGACTTGGGCAATCTTGGGGTCGTATGATTTCGGCGGCCCCAAGGCTTACGTCGGCTACGAGCACATCACCTATTCCAATCCGTCGATTCCCCTGCCGGTCGGCTACAACGCCATCGGCGGCTATGTGCTCGCGTTCGTCAACAATACGGCGTACACGGCGGCTGACAAGGTGCTGCAGGTGTATTGGGCGGGCGTGAAATACCCGGTCATCCAGAATCTCGATCTCATGGCCGCTTTCTACGGTTACAAGCAGGACAGTTATGCCACGGGCAAGTATGCGGGCTGCAGCAACAACGTGAACTCGGCCTGCAGCGGAAATCTGTGGGCCTATTCCATCGCGGCGGTGTATCGTCTCACCAAGCACTTCGACGGGTACGGCGGTGCGATGTACTCCGGTGTCAAGAATGGCCTCGCCAACGGATATCTCAACACATCCAACATCAATCCGACGATCGGTGTACGGTATTCGTTCTAACGGTATTCGTTCCAACGCGATACTGGCGGGCGGACCTCATGGTTCTGGATGAGCCATGAGAGCCGTTCGCCGCGGTTGGAGCTGGTGGTATCTGCTCTTCATAGCCGAGAGCGGCGTCATCCTGTGGCCGCCTTTCTATAATCGAATAGAGCCCACTTGGATGGGTATTCCATTCTTCTATTGGTTTCAGCTCCTGTGGGTCATTGTGGCCGCCGCCGTCACGGCGCTGGTCTACTTCGCCACCGACGAGTAGGACAGTGGCGGCGCCGGTGAACCGCGCATCGGGATTTCAAGAATAGCGACCAGACAAATCCGCGGGGGAGTGACTTGCCGAACGTGAACTGGGTTGCGCTCTGGGTCTTCGCGCTGCTGTTCGGCTTCATCACCTGGCTGGGCTTCGCCGCGGCCCGTTGGCGCAAGGGCGATCTCGACCAGCTGCACGAATGGGGCTTGGGCGGCCGGCGCTTCGGCACCATGGTGACGTGGTTTCTGGTCGGCGGCGACCTGTATACCGCGTACACGTTCATCGCGGTTCCGGCGCTCGCCTTTGGCGCCGGCGCGATCGCGTTTTTCGCCGTGCCCTACACGATCGTCATCTACCCCTTGCTGTTCCTCGTCTTCCGCCGCCTCTGGCACGTTTGCCACAAGCATGGGTACATCACGGCGGCCGATTTCGTGCGCGGCCGCTTCGGCAATCGCTGGCTGGCGCTGGCGGTGACCGTGACCGGGATCGTGGCCACCATGCCCTACATCGCCTTGCAGCTGGTGGGCATTCAGGTCGTGCTCGGTGCGCTCGGCGTCTCGGGGAGCGGCTTCGCCGCCGACCTGCCGCTGATCATCGCCTTCATGGTCCTGGCCGCCTTCACTTATTCGAGCGGATTGCGCGCGCCCGCGTCAATCGCAATCGTCAAAGACGTCCTCATCTATATAACCGCCTTCGCCGTCATCATCGTCATTCCCGTTCAGCTCGGCGGCTTCGGCAAGATATTCTCCGCCGTGCCGGCGCAAAAACTGTTGTTGGCGGTTCCCGGGCCTCATACCACCGGCGCCTACAGCGCCTATGCGACACTGGCGCTCGGTTCGGCGCTGGCGCTTTTCCTCTACCCGCACTCGCTCACGGCGATACTGAGCGCCAACAGCGGCCGCGCGATCCGCCGCAATGCGGCCATGTTGCCGGGCTACTCGCTGATGCTCGGGTTGCTCGCGCTGGTGGGTTTCTTTGTGATCGCCGCGGGCATCGCCGGTCTTCCCGAATACGCGCAGGGCTTCAAGCAGTTCGGCAACAACTTTGCGGTACCGGCGTTGCTGTTGCACAGCTTTCCTTCATGGTTTGTCGGCATCGCCTTCGCGGCGATCGGCATCGGCGCGCTGGTGCCGGCAGCCATCATGTCGATCGCCGCGGCGAATCTGTATTCGCGCAATATCCACCGTGAATTCATCAACAAGAACCCTACCGACAAGCAGGAAGCGCAGGTGGCGAAGTGGGCTTCGCTGATCGTGAAGTTCGGCGCCCTCGCGTTCATTCTGTTGGTGCCCACGCAGTACGCCATTCAGCTGCAGTTGCTCGGCGGTATTTGGATCGTCCAGACGTTGCCCGCTGTCATGCTGGGCGCCTATACGCGCTGGTTCAACGATTGGGCGCTGCTCCTCGGGTGGGCGGCCGGGACGATCGCCGGGACGGCGATGGCTGTGGCGACGAAATTGACGCCGACTTTTCCGCTGGCCTTGGGCGGCTACACCTTTCCCGGTTACACGGCCTTCTTCACGGTTCTTCTGAATCTGGCGGTGGCGGTGGCGCTCACGCCGGTGTGCGACGCGATGCTCACCAGGCGCACGGCCCGGGATGAGACCGTCCCTGCCGATTACCGCCCTTGAATTCGCCGACGGCGCGCCGCAAGAGTGAAAACACCGTGATGTCGAGCTTTCGCTTCTATCCGCACGCCAGTATCCCTATAATATTTGGCGCCCACAACTGCGTGTTTCATGAAAGAGACATATGCGGACCTGATAATCAGCGGTTGATCGACGAATCGAGGTGTACCGCGCGGCCGGCCGGGATCGATCACGCGGGCGGTTAATTCACATGGGGAGTCATATGTCATCGAATACACGCAGAGGTTTCGCCGTTGCGGGGGCCGCGGCGGCTCTCGGTCTTGCGGCTATGGTCGCTGCAGCGGCCGATATTTCGGGCGCTGGCGCCACGTTTCCTTATCCCATCTATGCCAAATGGGCGGATGCGTACAAGCGGCTCACCGGGATCGGTCTCAACTATCAGTCCATCGGTTCCGGCGGAGGCATCAAGCAGATCAAGGCCAAGACCGTGACGTTCGGCGCCTCCGACATGCCGCTCAAACCGGATGACTTGAAAGCCGCGGGGCTGCTGCAATTTCCGATGATCATCGGCGGGGTGGTCCCCGTGGTCAATATCAAGGGTGTCGCACCGGGCCAGCTGCTATTGGACGGGGCGACGGTGGCGAGCATCTATTTGGGCGACATCACCAAGTGGGATGACCCGCAGATCAAGCGCTTGAATCCCAAATTGGCGCTGCCGGGCACCGCGATAGCGCCCGTGTACCGCTCCGACGGCTCGGGCACCAACTTTCTGTTCTCGGACTATCTGGCCAAGGAGAGCGCCAAGTTCAAATCGACCATCGGCGCCAACACCTCGGTGCAATGGCCGGTCGGCATCGGTGCGAAGGGCAACGAGGGAGTGGCCAACATGACCACGCAAACCGACGGGGCCATCGGCTATGTCGAGTACGCCTACGCCAAGCAGAACAATATGGCGTTCACGCGGCTCACCAACAAGTCCGGCGCCGCGGTCGCCCCGAGTGCCGAGTCGTTTCAAGCGGCTGCCAGCAATGCCGATTGGGCCGGTGCCGATTCGTACTATGTGATCTTGACCGACCAAGCGGGCGCCAAGAGCTGGCCGATCACCGGTGCGAGCTTTATTCTCGTGTACCGGGAGCCGGCCGATCCGGCGGCGGTCAACGAGGCATTGAAGTTCTTCGCCTGGGCGTACAAGGATGGCGCTTCGATGGCCTCCGAGCTCGACTATGTACCGCTGCCCGCAGCGTTGATCGAGCAGGTGAAGAAAACCTGGGTCACGGATATCACCACAGGCGGTCATCCGGTATGGACCGGCAAATGATTCGCCGTTAGCGGGAGCGAAACCGACACCGTGGCGATCATCAATCCGAGGCACGCCGCCAAGCAGCTGATCTACGAACGAGTGTTCCGCGGTGCGACACTGACGGCGGCGATCATGGTGTTGGTGATTCTTGGCGGCGTGGGGGTTTCGCTGGTGCGCGGATCCTGGCCGGCACTGTCGCATTTCGGATTTTCGTTCGTGACTCGGGAAATCTGGAATCCCGTCACCGACGAATTCGGGGCGCTGGCTCCGATCTACGGCACGGTGGTCACATCCGCAATCGCCATGCTGATCGCGGTGCCGGCGGGATTCGGCATCGCGCTGTTCCTGACCGAGCTGTGTCCGCCGTTGCTAAAAAGGCCGATCGGAGTCGCCGTGGAGCTGCTTGCCGCCGTTCCCAGCATCATCTTCGGCATCTGGGGCTTGTTCGTGCTCGCGCCGCTGCTGCAGCGCCACGTGCAGCCGTGGCTGATCGAATACGTGGGCGTCGTGCCGGGCATCGGCAAACTATTCATGGGCCCGCCGTACGGTATCGGCGTGCTGACCGCCGGGTTCGTGCTGGCCATCATGGTATTGCCGTTCATCGCGGCAACGATGCGCGATGTGTTCGATACGGTTCCGCCCATGCTCAAGGAATCGGGGTATGGGTTGGGGGCGACGACCTGGGAAGTGATCTGGCACGTCGTCGTGCCGCATTCGCGGGTCGGAATCGTCGGCGGCGTCATGCTCGGATTGGGGCGCGCGCTCGGCGAAACCATGGCCGTGACTTTCGTGATCGGCAACGCGCACCGCATCAGTTCATCGCTGCTCGCTCCCGGCACCACGATTTCATCGTCGATAGCCAATGAGTTCACCGAAGCGGTCGGCGATCTATACACCTCTTCGCTGATCGCCTTGGGGCTGTTGCTGTTTATGATCACATTTTCGGTCATCGCCGCCGCCCAGGCGATGCTGCGCAGGATCGAGCGGCGAGCATCGCTTGCGTTATGAGCCGGCGAAAATTCCGCAAGTTCAAGAACGGCGCCTTCCTGGCTCTGTCGCTGATTGCGACACTTGCGGGGATTGCCTGTCTGTCGGCGATCCTATGGACCTTGATATCTCATGGTATCGCCGGCCTGTCGTGGGATCTATTCAGGCAGATGACGCCGCCTCCCGGCAGCCAGGGCGGATTGCTCAATGCGCTGTACGGCAGCGCCGTCATGACGCTGCTCGGTATTTTGATCGGCTCGCCGATCGGCGTGCTCGCCGGGACATATCTCGCCGAATACGGCCACAATTCGCGTTTGAGCATCCTAGTGCGCTTCATCAACGATGTGCTGCTGAGCGCGCCGTCGATCATCGTCGGTCTTTTCATTTATGAGATCGTCGTGGTTCGCATGGGGCATTTCTCAGCGATTGCCGGAGCCATTTCGCTGGCGGTGCTCGCCATCCCGGTGACCTTGCGAACCACGGAGGACATGCTTAATCTGGTGCCGATCGGGATGAAAGATTCTTCGGCGGCGCTCGGCGCCTATCCCTGGCGCACCATCATCAGCGTGTTATACCCGGCTGCGCGCAGCGGCATCGTTACAGGCCTGCTGCTGGCAATTGCGCGCATCAGCGGCGAGACCGCGCCGCTGCTCTTTACGGCGCTCAACAATCAATTCTGGAGCACCAACCTCAATGCGCCGATGGCGAATTTGCCCGTGGTCATCTTCCAATTCGCGCTGAGCCCATACAAGGACTGGCAGAACCTGGCCTGGGCGGGCGCCCTGATCATCACGGTGAGCATATTGATTTTGAGCGTTTCGGCGCGGGTGTTGCTGGCTCTGCTGCAATCGAAAGGCCAGTCCGCCAGATGACGATACCTTCCCCGAAGTTGCCAAAACACCTGAAGACCCGCGGGCCGCGGCCGGCCGCGGCGGTGCAAGAGCCGGCCGATGCGGGGCCTCCGAAGATCGAAATTCGCAAACTCAATTTCTTCTACGGGGCGTTGCGGGCGCTCATCGACATCAACATGAGCCTTGCCGATCGCTCGATCACCGCGTTCATCGGCCCCTCTGGCTGCGGAAAATCGACGCTGCTGCGCGTGTTGAACCGAATGTACGCGCTCTATCCGAACCAGCGAGCGGAAGGGGAGGTGTCGATCGGCGGCCGGGACATACTGGGGCCCGCGGTCGATGTGGCGGAACTGCGCTACCGTGTCGGCATGGTATTTCAGAAGGCCACGCCGTTTCCGATGTCGGTGTTCGACAACGTGGCCTTCGGCCTGCGCCTTGCGGGCGGAATTCGCGGCGCCGATCTGCGATTGCGGGTGGAGTCCGCGCTCAAGGACGCGGCAATATGGGACGAGGTCAAGGATAAATTGCATGCCGACGGACGCAGTTTGTCCGGCGGACAGCAGCAGCGGCTGTGCGTTGCCCGGACGATTGCCGTACAACCCGAAGTGCTGCTGCTCGATGAGCCCACGGCCGCGCTCGATCCGATCTCGACGCTGAAGGTGGAGGAAACCTTGCAGGTGCTGCGCGAAAAATATTGCATCGTAATCGTGACCCACAATTTGAAACAGGCGGCGCGCGTGTCCAATGTCACCGGTTTCATGTACTTGGGCGAACTGGTGGAAATCGGGCCGTCGAGCGAGATCTTCACCGCGCCGAGGGATCGCAGGACGGACGATTACATCACCGGCCGATTCGGATAAGTGGGCCGCAATATCGTGACAGCCGAGGACCAGACTGCCGGGGAGCCGCAATTGCGCACCGATCCGGCCGCACCGTCCGCGGCGGGCGAGCGTGACGCGGCGGCGCGCGATTCGGTCCATGACCCGGTCATGACGGCTCGCCGCGTCAATGTGCATTACGGCGACAAGCACGCGGTCAAGAATGTCAGTCTCGACATCGGGCGAAATGAGGTGCTTGCCATGATCGGCCCTTCGGGCTGCGGGAAATCGACGTTTTTGCGCTGTCTCAATCGGATGAACGACACGATTGCCAGCGCACGCGTGGACGGAACGATTACCTTGGACGGCCAGGACATCTACGATCCAGCCCAAGACGTGGCGCAGCTGCGCGCACGGGTCGGAATCGTATTCCAGAAGCCGACGCCTTTCCCGCACTCGATTTATGCCAATGTCGCCTATGGGCCGCGTATCCACGGTTTCGCGAACAGCCGCACGGACATGGATGAGCTCGTTCATGTCAGTTTGCAACGTGCGGGGTTGTGGGACGAGGTCAAGGACCGCTTGTCGCAGGCGGGGACGAGCCTGTCGGGAGGCCAGCAGCAGCGCCTGTGCATTGCGCGCACCATTGCCGTCAATCCGGAGGTGATCCTGATGGACGAGCCGACCTCCGCCCTCGATCCGATTGCGGGCGCGAAGATCGAGGACCTTATTGACGAGCTGCGGGCGAATTACGCGATTGTGATCGTGACCCACAACATGCAACAGGCGGCGCGCGTATCGCAGCGTACGGCCTATTTTCACCTCGGTGATTTGGTCGAAGTCGGACCGACGGACCTGGTGTTTACCAATCCGCAGCAGAAACTCACCGAAGATTACATCACGGGCCGATTTGGCTGAGGAATTGGTGCCCCTTCGATTGGGCCACCGGCCGTTTCGGGTGGCGCGGAGCGCGGCGCCGGGTCGGGGTCAATCCTCGGTGTTGCGCAACAGTTCGTTCAGCGCGGTTTTTTCCCGAGTCTGCGAGTCCACCCGTTTCACGATGACCGCGCACGCGAGGCCATACTTGCCGTTGGCGGCCGGCAGCATGCCGGGCACCACGACGGCGCCGGCCGGAACCCGTCCATAGAGGATCTGATCGCGCTCTCGATCGTAGATGCGCGTGCTTTGTCCGATGAATACGCCCATCGAAATCACCGCCCCGGCCTCGACCACCACGCCTTCGACGATTTCCGATCGGGCGCCGATGAAGCAATCGTCCTCGATGATGGTCGGGCTCGACTGCAGCGGCTCGAGTACTCCGCCGATGCCGACGCCGCCCGACAAATGCACATTTTTGCCGATCTGCGCGCAGGATCCCACCGTGGCCCAGGTATCGACCATGGTGCCGGAATCGACGTAGGCGCCGATGTTGACGTAACTCGGCATCAGCACCACATTGGGCGCGATGAACGCACCTCGGCGCACCGTCGCCGGCGGCACCACGCGTACCCCGGCGGCCGCGAATTGCGGCTCCGTCCATCCGCCGTATTTGAGGGGCACCTTGTCGTAGAAACCCAGGCCGCCGGCATTCATCGGAGCGTTTCGGGCGATGCGAAACGACAGCAGCACGGCTTTCTTCAACCACTCGTTGACCCGCCATGCGCCGCCGTGCTTCTCGGCCACCCGCGCGCTTCCCGCATCGAGCATCCCGAGTGCGGCCTCGACCGCGGCGCGGATCGGTGCGGAGACCGTTTCGGGCGTGATCGCGGCCCGCGATTCGTAGGCGCTCTCGATGAGGCTGCGCAGTTCCCGCGTCTCCGAGCTCATATCCGCGCCGCCGCTTCGCGCCGATCGAGGGCGCGCACCAAGGAATCCTGCACCCGGTTGCAGGCCTCCTCTTGCAGCAGGCCGCCATCCAAGTCGGTTATATAGAAGACGTCCTCGGCGCGTTCGCCGACGGTCATGATCTTCGCGCCGTTGATCGCGATGCCTCCGCTCTTGAACACCTTGCCCACTTCCGAGAGCAATCCGGGGCGGTCGGCCGCTATCAATTCGAGGATGGTGCGGTTATTGCGGTTGTCCAAAGTGAAATTGACCTGGGTCGGCGTCGAGAACATTCGCACCTGACGCGGCGCCCGGCGCGTCACGTGCAACGGCGAGTCCTCCGGCTGCTGCAGATTGCGCCACAGTTCGTGTTCGATTTCACCGATGCGCGCGGAATCGGCGATCACCGCGCCGTTGTCTTCGAGAACCACGTAGGTTTCCAGGCTGAATCCGTTGGCGCTGGTGATCAAGCGCGCATCGACGACGTTCAGCCCCATTTGATCGAGGACCGCGGTCGTGCGCGCGAAGCTGTGCAGACGATGCGGCGTATAGGTGAGCACGGCGGTGCCTCCGCGGTCCGCCAATTGGCGGACCGCGACCAGCGGCGTGTCGTCGCCGGGGTCGCGGCTCGCCAGTACGCCGGTTTGCCAGGCGATCTCCTCGGGCGTGTAGCGCAGAAAGTACGCCTCGGTCCATTGCGACCAGACCTGGTCTATCTGCTCCCGCGGTATCTGCGGCATTTTCGCTCGCGCATGTTCCTGGGTCTCGCGGATCAGTTCTTCCTGGTCGACCGGCGTTTCCAGCCCGCGGCGCAGCGCGCGCTTGGTGCGCTCGTAGAACTCCTCGAATAGCCGGGATTTCCACGCGTTCCACAGCTTCGGATTGGTGCCGCGGACATCGGCGGCGGTCAACACGTACAAATAGTCCAAATGCGTTTGATCGCCGACGCGCCGGGCGAAATCGCGAATGATGTCCGGATCGCTGATGTCCTTTTTTTGAGCCGTGATGGACAAGATCAGGTGATTGCGGACCAGCCAGGCGGCCAGCCGCGCTTCGTAGCGGCCGAGCCCCTGCTCCAAACAAAATGCCTCCGCATCGACCGCGCCGAGTTCGGAGTGGTCGCCGCCGCGACCCTTGGCGATGTCGTGGAACAGCGCCGCCAGGTACGCGACCTCCGGACGCGGAAGGGATTGCATGATTTGGCTCAATGCCGGCAATTCCTCGTTGAATTTGGGTATGGCCAATCGCCGCAGATTGCTCACCACGAACAGCGTGTGCGCATCCACCGTGTAGGCATGGAACAGATCGTACTGCATGCGCCCGACGATCCGGCCGAAAGAGGGAATGTAGCGGCCCAGAACTCCGTACAAATTCATGCGTCGCAGTTCGTGCGTGACTCCGACAGGGGCGCATAAAATGTCCATGAACAACCGGTGGTGGCGCGGGTTCTGCCGGAATTCCTCGTCGATCAGCCGCACATGGTCGCCGATCAGGCGGATGGTCTCGGCGCGCACGCCGCGCAGCGTCGGGTGCTGCTGCAGCAGCACGAACAGCTCCAGCAGCGCCGAAGGATGGCGGGCGAAGACCTCGCGGTTGGTCACTTCCAGGCAATCATTGCGGATTTGGAAGCGCGGGTTGATCGGTATCGGCGGCCCGCTTTGCGTGAGGATCGCCTCGCGGAACAGCTGCAGCAGCATTTCGTTGAGCAAGCTGATGTCCATGACCGTGCGGTAGTACTTCTGCATGAGCTGCTCCACCGCGAGGGTGAAACTGGCGTCCTCATAGCCGAAGAGTTTCGCGAGTTTGATCTGATAGTCGAACAACAGGCGGTCTTCGCGCCTGCCGGTGAGCACGTGCAGGCCGAATCTCACCTTCCAAAGGAACGACTGGCCGGCCTTGAGATTGCGCAATTCGTCGCGCGTCAAGAAGCCGTGCGCCACCAGCTCGTCGAGCGTGTCGGTGCCAAAATGGCGCTTCGCGACCCAACCGATGGTCTGAATGTCGCGCAGACCGCCGGGACTCGATTTGACATTCGGCTCGAGGTTGTACGCGGTGTCGAAATAGCGGTGATGGCGCTCGGTTTGTTCTTTCACCTTGGCTTCGAAGAAATCCTGCGAAGACCAAAGCCGATCGGGCGCGAGCGCGCGGCGCATGCCTGCGAACAGCGCCTCCGGCCCCGCCAGCAGGCGCGCCTCGAACAGGGTGGTTGCGACGCTGATGTCCGCGAGGCTCTCGCGCTGGCAATCATCGATGGAGCGCACGCTGTGCCCGACTTCCAGGCCGATGTCCCAGAGAAAGGTCAGGAATTTCTCGATATCGGGTTGCCAGTCGGCCGAGTCGCTCTTGGGCAGCAAGACCATGATGTCGATATCGGAACTCGGATGCAGTTCGCCGCGCCCGTAGCCGCCCACCGCCACCAAGGCCAGGTCCGCGGCGAACCTGCCGGCGCGACGCACCCACGCGGTGCGCAACGCGAGGTCGACCAGTCGCGCGCGGTCGCGCACCAGATCCTCGATCGCGTCATCCGCGAGGAAGCGCTCGCGCAGCAATTCGCCGCCCTGATCGAGCACCTGGCGAAACGTATCGGGGGAGAATTGGCCGTCTTGCAGCGCCTTGGGCACCGTCCCGAGATAGGCCCAGTCGGCCGCGGACTCGTGATACCGCGCGTCGGCGTTCAAGAGGCCGCCGCGGCCGCGCCAAGGGTGAGCACCTCATAACCCTCATCGGTGACCAAAATCGTGTGCTCCCACTGCGCCGAGAGCGACTGGTCCTTGGTCACCACCGTCCAGCCGTCGGGCAGCAGCCGAACATCGCGGCGCCCCGCATTGATCATCGGCTCGATGGTGAAAGTCATGCCGGGCAGAAGTTCCAGTCCGGTTCCCGGTTTGCCGTAGTGAAGCACCTGCGGATCTTCGTGATAGACCCGCCCGATCCCGTGACCGCAGTATTCACGAACCACGGAAAAACCGTTGCTTTCGGCGAATGTCTGGATCGCATAGCCGATGTCGCCCAGGTACGCACCGGGCTTCACCGTGCGAATGCCGCGCCACATGGACTCGTAGCAGGCGTCGCTGAGGCGGTGGGCGAGCACCGGGGCGCTGCCGGCGAAGTACATGCGGCTGGTGTCTCCGTGGAAGCCGTCGCGTATCACGGTGACGTCGATATTGACGATGTCGCCGTTTTTCAGGCGCCTGTCCCCCGGGATTCCGTGGCAGACGACATGGTTGACGGAGGTGCAAATGGTCTTCGGAAAGCCGCGATAATTGAGGTTTGCCGGAATCGATTTGAGCTCATCCACGATAAAATCGTGGCAGCGCTGGTCGAGTTCCTCGGTGGTGACCCCGGGCTGGACGAACGGTTGGATCATATCGAGCACGCTCGCCGCCAGGCGCCCGGCCGCCCGCATCTTGTCCTGTTCGGCGGGGGTCTTGATGGTCACATTCATAATAGGCTTGGGCTTTGTTTCCGCTAAGGGTTCATGGTATAAAGCGCGGCTATTTTTAACAACCCCGCACGCGTGTCGTCACAATCGGCCGGGTGCCCGGCGCGCCTTAAGGAATTTGCAGGCTCAACCAGCGATTTCAAGGTTTCCCGGGTTGCCGATTGGGATACGCGGAGGCTCAACCCGACAGGAGTAAGTATTTATGACCAGCGTGTCAATGCGACAGATGCTGGAAGCGGGCGTCCATTTTGGACATCAAACCCGCTTCTGGAACCCGAAGATGGCGCCGTTCATTTTTGGCGAGCGCAACAAGATTCACATCATC
>Ga0209048_10001476_pt1 | contig 24145 bp, 17 predicted proteins | sample FrelakmetCRP12CR_FD_187146 | JGI IMG/M metagenome (GOLD analysis project Ga0209048, IMG submission 187146) | Freshwater lake sediment microbial communities from the University of Notre Dame, USA, for methane emissions studies - CRP12 CR (SPAdes)... | ecosystem: Environmental > Aquatic >... | reverse complement strand
AGCCAATGAAATTCTGGCTCATCCGGTGAATGGATACCCGCTGCTCTCTAACCGTTGGGACGATAAAGCACATGGGCTCATCCCTCTCAACACATATCTGACCGCAAGCGCCTGGAAAGAGGTCGTGTAAGAGACCATTTTTGTGGGGATCTCGTGTAGTTGTACAGATTGCCAAGATTTTGAGGAACCAAGCGATGAATGAAGAAAAAGACACTCCAAATCTATCTGCCGACCTTCGCAGGCGGACGGAGGAGATAGCCCGGGAAGAAGCTGCACGGATGCCGGAAAACCTGGAGGCAGTGTCCCCCGAGGAAGTGCGTCATGCGCTCCACGAGCTGCGGGTGCATCAGATCGAGCTGGAGATGCAGAACGAAGAACTGCGCCGGACGCAAGGGGAATTGGAAGCCTCGCGAGCGGGGTATTTCGACCTGTATGACATGGCCCCGGTGGGCTATTGCACCCTGAGTGAGCAAGGACTGATCTTGGAGGCCAATCTCACCGCTGCAAACATGTTGGGTGTGGAAAGAAGCCATTTGGTCAGGCAGCCGCTGACCCGTTTCATCCTCCGCGAAGACCAGGACATCTATTACCGGCACCGCAAACAGCTCTTCGAGAAGGGCGTGCCGCAGGTGTGCGAATTGAGAATGCTGAGGGCGAATGCGGCGCCATTCTGGGTACAGATGGATGCGACCGTGGTGCACGACGCTGACGGTGCGCCGTTGTGCCGCACCCTCGTGAGTGACATAACCGAACGCAAGCGGACTGAGGATTCGCTCCGCAACAGCCAGGAGCGGTTGAACCTGGCCTTGAAATCTTCTGGGGCGGGCACTTGGGACAGAGACATAGCTGCGGACAAAGCCACCTGGGATGAACACCTTCACGCGCTTTTCGGCCTGGTCCCTGGCACGTTTTCGGGAAAGCTGGAAGACTTCCTTAGTATGCTCCATCCAGATGACCGAGAGCGTGTAAGGGGTGAGATGACCGCAGCCATGGATGGAGATGCCGATTATGCGACTACGTACCGGGTGGTCTGGCAGGATTCCAGTGTTCATGTCCTTGGTGATCGGGGAAAAGTCTACCGTGACAGCGAAGGACGGCCCCAGCGCATGATCGGTATCAGTTGGGATATTACGGAACTCAAGCAAGCTGAGGAGGCGCTCAGAGAATCTCAACAACAACTTGCAGACATCATCAACTTCCTGCCCGATGCAACCTTTGTTATCGATAGAGAAGGCAAGGTCATTTCGTGGAACAGGGCGATAGAGCAGATGACAGGAATCAAGGCGGAAGACATTTTAGGCAAGGGCAATTACGAATATGCTCTGCCTTTCCACGGAGCGCGAGCCCCCATTCTCATTGATCTCGTCCTCCAACGTCAAGGGGAAGTCGAAGCAAGATATGAGAGTATCGAAAGAAAGGAGTCTGTGCTTGCAGGTGAGGCATATATGCCGGCACTCAAGGGAGGTGCTGCGTACCTATTCGGGACAGCAAGCATCCTGCATGACTCAAAGGGAAATATCGCCGGCGCCATTGAGTCAATACGGGACATAACCGAACGCAAGCGGGCGGAAGAGGAATTGGACAGATATCGTAACCGCCTTGAGGATTTGGTGAAAGAGCGCACCGCTAGGGTGGAAAAGATGAATGAACAGCTCACACGTGAAATAGAGGAGCGGAAGAAGGCCGAGCAAGCGCTGCGGGAATCGCAGCAAATGTTACAGTCCGTCCTAGATACCATCCCCGTAAGAGTCTTCTGGAAGAATCTCGATTCAAACTACTTGGGCTGTAACCGCCCATTTGCTCTCGATGCGGGTCTCCAATCACCGGAGGAGATCATAGGGAGAAACGACTTTGAGATGGGCTGGGCGGAACAGGCAGAACTCTACCGTTCAGATGACCGTTTGGTGATGGAAACTGGCCGCCCGAAACTCGGTTATGAAGAACCGCAGACAACTCCAGATGGCTATAGGATTTGGTTGCGTACCAATAAGGTTCCTCTGCTTGACACCGAAGGCAGGATCAAAGGGGTTTTGGGCACCTATGAGGACATCACGGAAAGCAAGCGAATGGAGGAGGCGTTGCGAACATCCGAAATTAAATACAGGATTGTCGCTGACAACACGTACGACTGGGAGTATTGGTTGAGCCCTGAAGGGCGGTTCCCATACACCTCTCCATCGTGCCAAAGGGTCACCGGCTACGCGGCGAGTGAGTTTGAAACGGACCCTAAGTTGCTTTTCCGCATCGTTCACCCCGATGATCTGGCCCATTTTGAGGCCCATTTAGAGCCGGATCAGATTGGAAACGAACCACGCAGACTGGAGTTTCGCATTATTCATCGGGACGGAACGACGAGGTGGATCGGACACCTCTGTCAACCAGTGTTCGATGCCCAGGGTCGGTTGCTGGGCCGTCGCGGGAGCAACCGCGACATCACTGACCGAAAGCAAGCAGAGAAGGCGTTACAGGACAGCTCACAAAAGTTGAAGCTCTTTGCCTATTCTGTCGCACACGATCTCAAGAGTCCGGCTATCGGCATCTATGGGCTTTCAAAACGACTGAGCAAGAATTACAAGGATATTCTTGATGAAAGGGGGAGGAATTATTGTGATCAAATCTTGAGAACTGGCGAGCATATTGCGGTCCTTGTTGACAAAATCAATGTTTACATAGCGACGAAAGAAGCCCCTCTATCGATTGAAAGATTAGACAGTGGTGAGATTTTTCAGATGCTCAAAGATGAGTTCTCTGCGCAACTCAGCATTCGACAAATTGATTGGCATACACCTGAGACCACGGTAAAGATCAACGCGGATCGGCTATCCATGCTAAGAGCCTTCAGAAATCTTGTGGACAACTCCTTGAAATATGGAGGAGAGAGTCTGAGCAAGATTTGGACTGGATATGAAGAGTCGGAGGATTTGCACATTTTTTCGTTCAGCGATAACGGTAAAGGATTGAAAGAGGAGGATTCTGAAAACATTTTTGGGGCATTCCAACGAAACGAAGCCTCCAGAGGAATCGAAGGGGCAGGTCTGGGCCTCACCATCGTTAAAGAAATAGCTGAACAACATGGCGGCAAAGTATGGGTGGAACCGAGAAGCAAAAAGATAACTACATTTTGCATCTCTATTTCAAAAAATCTATAAACTAAAGTAACTTAGATATGAGAGTCTCAGCTTTATCATGTGACAATTTATTGAGAGAATTCCAAGATTCGCTCAAAACGCCTAAGTAATTGAATCCTATGTAGGAACACTTCTGTTGATCGACTGGTCACAACCAACGGTTTACACTATTGTCAAATTTAGTCCTCAAAACCTTCCGTCCCTGACACGATATTCTTTTCTTCGTAATACTTAACCATTCGGCAACATTAACTAAATTATTTTAAACATTCCGCATGGAGGTGATTGGCACGACTTATGCTAATAATTGGCAGAGAAGATCGTGCTGTTTCTAACCCTCACCCCTAGAACGAAGGCAGGGAAGCGCCGCCCTGCCTTTTCTCATTCGGCAATGAGCAAATCACAAGGAAGAACTCCGGATGGCGCCTAACCGCGCACGGCAGTATATGGTGCAGCAGGAGGGATGCGTTGGTTTCAGGCTTTACGAGCGAACAAAACTCCCCGAAGCTTTTCGGATTTCTCGCAGGTCTTGGGCGAATCCTCTGAACTGGTCTGCCTGATCACTTCCTTGGTATCAGGGTTGATCTTTTTTACAACCAAGTCCCCAGCCTTATCGTAGAGTTCAAAACTGGCGCTGCTCTTCATATCCGACAAATAGAGCTGAATCTCGTCACTCAAATCCTTCGCTTTGCCGGGATTCAAAGAGGGAAATCTTCGCCCTTGCTTCTTGGCCATCTCTTTGCCGAATCTCCCAAATAAAGCCCCTTCGTCCCTGGGAATCGCCTTGATCGCATGAGGTTCCTTGCTGGTATTGTCCGGCAACACCCTAAGTTCCGGAACCATAGTTTTGATCTTAAGGATTTCGCTATCCATTGTCCGTTCTCCTCTCCCCGAGAAGGCCAACCGACCTGTTCAACTAACCTTTCGGATAAAACTGGATCAGACTTCAATAAAGTTTCCGATAACTGTGTCGTCATTCCGGCGGAATAGACAAAACTTCTACGAGCGTGAAGAAGCGCCCGTGTTCCGGGCAGAGAGCTGCAGACGACCGATTTTACTATACTCCTGCTGGAAGTCGTCGGCCGTATCAGCGAACTGGTGCACCCTGTGGTCCTCATACCTAGTCAGAAAGAGCGACAAGGAGGCAATGGGTAATGGAAAAGCCAGCGGCAACCCCAAAATAGGATTTCAAGATCCTCAACATTGCGTAAAGATTGGACGGCATAGTTCTTAACCTATGATACACTCAGCTTCAAAACGGGAAAAAAATGATACCGGTTGTTCTGTTCATATTCGGAACCACGTTCATTTAAGCCGGCAGATTGATGTCTTCTCGGGATTCCCGTGTTGGGATTGTCAGCGCACTGGTTGGAGTCCTAATGATCATTAAGCCTTCCTTGGATGCCATTCAGCGATTTCGAGCCTCATCCGGCGGATGGACCACATCGAGCCACACAGGCCGGGGTCGAGGAAAGAATGACCATCTGAAGCTCGAGAAAAGAGAGAACAAGAAGAGACCGATGATCCACTGATCCAAAGGAATGTTTGCTTTTGCTGGCCCGATTGGCTAGACCAAAAGAAGGAGGAAAAAGATGAGCCTTGAGAGAGTCAAATCCCTGATGAAAGAAGTTGGCTGGGGTGCGTTCGCCACCACTGATGGCAAAATCGTCGGCGTCCGGCCCATGGGTGGCTGGGCGTGGATGGGCGATGAACTGTGGTGCGCAACGTCAGCCCCGTCGGACAAGGTCGCACAACTCGAGAAAGTCCCACATGCCGAATATTGCTTCGGGAAAACAGAAGGTGAACATGTCAGAATTGCAGGCCCTTGCACGATCAGCGCAAACAACGCTGACAAGCTGAAACTCTATGAGGTTGTGCCTCTTCTCAAGAACTACATAGAAGATCCGACCTCACCCGAGTATGTCGTGATACGGATGAAACCGGAACGTATTCGCGTTATGGAGGCTGCGGATATGTCCTATAATGATGTGCCGCTGACCTGAAATAGGACCTTAAAACCTGTGGCCTCAAGTGGTGGCCTGTTGGCAATCGGATATGCAATGACATGGCTGCCCCAAAGGCCACGGAGAAGGATAGAATAATCATGTCAAACAAAAGGACCATCAAGCGAACTGCGGAACCCGTCAAAAAGACGAAGAAGGAGGAGAAGAAGTTCAGCTTTGCAAAGAGCCGAATGAAGCTGACAGGCCTAATTCCGGCGATTATCTTTATTGCGATCGCGATCTGGTATTTCATTTCATCCTTGCAATAACGGGGCATGCCCGTCATCTCTTTCGTTTGACGGCTCATCGCGGATTGTCGAGATGCAGATATTCGATTCACTCTGAGGTATCGAAGCATGAACAGGATTTTTCGCCCTTCGATACATCAGGGCGAACGGCGTGAAGTGACGCTTCTTCCGCTAATCCTCGATGACCCCGTTTGACGGCAAAAAGTGGTCGGCGTTTCTGATGGTGACAATACAGTGCGGGGACCCAAGTGGTGCTCTTGGAAGGCCTACGCGATTGTGTATCACGGTGAAGCCGAGCTATTCGCCGGTGGATGTCGGAGCTCTTCGGGAGATCCGGAAAGTGATGCTGAATTTCGGGGCCGAGCAGGAGTTGCCGGTTTCATGGGGTGGGTTCAAGCAATCTAACTGATCGCTTTTCCAGGATTTTTCTTGCCAATAACGCTATCAAAGCAAAAAGGAACCCAAGGAAAAAAGGTTTCTATAGGTTTGAGTATCACTTACCATCTGTTTTGCAGGGTTCACTGCACAACACAGCTTTTGGCTGGAACCAAAGGTGGACCTGTTATGAAGCAAAAGGCCATGCGCATGAGAACCGTCACCCGGCCATTGAGACCGGCGGCCTTTGGCCTACCTGTCCCTACGCAGGCTAAGTCTTTCGGGGCTTGCCGAGTGAAACCGATATACTCGCCAGAAAGTCGGTGAAGAGTTCCGGATTGGCCTGTTTCATCATCCTCCGGACTTCAATCGGGTCGATTTTCTTCACCAGCCTCAGACTCTCCTCGTTCTCACAAAGGATTATCCCCCGGAAGAAAAGCTTCGCCAACTTTACAGGATCCGGTTTTTTAGCCAGAGATTTCCTGAGGGACAGATAGTCATCCACCACTTCTTTTAAGCCTTCATGGAGGCGAATCGCTTTGCGCTCGAACAAACCGTTGAGGTGGGCGTGGGAGGGTAGCCAGGCGGTGGCAAGTTCCGCGTCGAACTCGTAGAGGAGTTGAAGATCGTGTCTTAGCTCCTTGAGTTCGTCGTCTTTCAAGTGCTGCCAGTCGAGAGCGGCAGGATCGATAAGGCAGCCTTCCCTGTAGCACTGTCTGGCAGTTTTCACCTCACCGCGCAGCCAGTAGGCATCTCCGAGATACCCATAGATGGCGGCATTGTTGGGCGCTCTGGGGATGGCGGCCTGAAGGTGCATGATCGCCTGTTCATATCGCCCTGCCTCGAGGAATACATATCCCAGAGGGATTCCTCCAGTGATCAACAGGGCGTCAACAGTTCCCGCTTGCTCAATTTCCTGGAGCATTTTTTCAAAAAAGGATTTTCGAAGTTCGCCAACCAGCCTCTCATTGCGTCTCATCTCATGGGATTGGACATAGTCCTCGAAACGATTCCAAAAGCGGCACAAGTGGGGAACCCGCTCGACCAGCTCGGCAGGGGCCTCCCACAGTCCGTGCAGCAGAAACTCGGCCAGTGCTATCTTGGGGGCGACGTCATGGGCCTTGGGAAAGATCTTCTGGTGTTTCCGGAAGAGTGCTATGGCTTGTTCGAGCTGGAGGGCTTTGAGTGCCTGGAGGCCCTGATTGACCAGAACCATGTCGTTTTGGGAAAACAAGGAAAGCTGCCTTGTTTGGTCCGGAACCGAGGCTGCCAAGGCACCGCTTGGGCCGCCTTCCGCAGGGTCTTTCCTGTTGGCTGGCAGCCCTGACATTTGCCGCAGAATGTTCCGCAGGAACTCTTCGTCAAGCCGGGCGATCAGGGCGGCCCTTTTGAGGCTGCCGCAGTATCTGGCCATCCGTTTGAGCATCGAAGCAAAGGCGAAGGTGACAGGTGCATCGACATCGCCACAAGGAGGAGCAAGAAGCTGTCTCCCGTGTTCCGGGCAGCTCACCACCGGCAGCTTTGCGAATACCAGGGTTTGCTTCTGACAGGTGTCCAGATGGCGCCAGCTCTTCTCTTCGGAGTGATCGCTGACAGCGCAGGAACGCCCGCAGAGCGGACAGGCAAGGCCTCCCGTCTCCGCGTGTTCCAGATGAACCAGCACCTTTGCCGCATCCTCATCTGCAACAACAGCTTTCACATACCACGGAGGAGCAAGATTCAGCAGATTTTGATAGAGTTTTTCAGTTTCCATGAGTTACGCCCTCAACGATCAAAAACAAGAACAGCACAATACCGGAACGAGTCTACATCTTTCCACACTTCGTATTTTCAGTTGAGAAACCAAGAAGCCATCGAGAGCGATGACCCCATCTCAGGCACCGCCGCTACAGAGGATATCGCGAAATTTCCTGGTCAGAGGGTAGACAAAAACCGCTTTGCTGGGCACTTGCTTTTTTTGTTTCTTCCCATAGAGACTGTATCCGTCGGTTGTCCCCAGGCGAATCCAGTTGGCAGCTTTGTAACATGTCCCGGTGAATCGATCCAGTTGAACGAAGGTTTCCAGCAAAACGGGGCGGTAATGGTAGCGGTCCTCCCAATCCCGGGGAAGTCTCCGGACTATGCCGCCAAGAATCCTGGAGGCAAGATTGGGTAACTTAATCCATGGAAGGATTAGAAACCTTGCGTTGGACACGACGTAACGCAGGTTTGGCAAACGACTGTCGACGTCAAGGAGGAGGATAGCACCATGCTGAGCTCGCACCGGCGGCTTTTGGGGCTGCTCCGGCGGTGTTGGGAGCTTGCAGGTCCTGGCCAGGAGCTCACAGGGAAAAGCAGCACGGGCCTGATCAGCCACGGTTATCAAAAATTGCGTTTCCGGAAACATGAGATCCATCAGCCTGGCCCAAAGAGGAAAAAGCTCTTCGGTGCAAATTTGGTCGGGGCGGTCGAACAGAATCAGCCCGGGGATGTTGAGTGGCTTGCTGTGCTTTTGATAAGCGGTGAGCAGGTGCCGCACTGCGTCAATGACCGGCAGGGCGGCAAGCCGCTGCCAGGGGGCAAGGGCCAGCCACTGCTGCCGGAAATCACATTCCAGTTCCATCCAGATCGAGGTGTCGATGTCAAGATGTTCCTGCAGCAAGCGCGAAAGTCGTTCGAGCACATGAGTTGACGCCAGGCGTTTGCACCGGACTCCCCGATAGTGCACCCTCCCCAGGAATTCCACAGGGTCGTTTAACCGCGCGTGTTTGACGAATAGAGGATGAAAACGAGTGACGCGAAAAAGGGGATCCGCAAAGTCAAAGTCATCCGTCCCGTCATGGTGTTTCGGTTCCGGTCCATAGCCAAGAATAAACAGCCACGACTCACCAAGGCCTGTTCTGGCTCGGTGTCTGGGTATGATGTAGGAGAGAAAACGGTATTCCTCAAGTCTCAAGCTCCTGACCAGTCCCTTCCCGTCTGTACGGATGCCGCTGCCCTGAAGACCAATATGACGCTGCTCATATGCATCGGAGGGATGGTGTGCCAGGACGTATTCCACCTGCAAAGGCTTGTACGGATTCTGCCAAAGACTTTGCCAGGCAAACGGGAGGCGAGGGAACAGGCTGGTGCCTCCACAGGCAGTGGCGATCAGGCGCAGCAGTTCCCGATTTGATTGTCCGGCAGGAAGAAGAGTCCATTTCGATATCTCATCGCCGCCCCTTTCGAGATACAGCTCACCGTCGCCATTTTCATGCGCATTCTCGAAATAGAATTGAACGAGATGCATCGCGCGCCTTGCCTGTGAATGCTTCCTTGTGAGAATACAGGAGACAGAAATCAGGAGTCAGAATAAAAACAATATGTTATACGAAGTTGCATTCAACGCATTGCCATTCCGTTCGCCCTGAGGTATCGAAGGGCGAACGCATCGTGGACGTTCATGCTTCGATACCTCAGCACGAACGTGGTTGGCGGCTGCACGACAGTCGTCTTCTGAATGCAACTCGGTATTACTCCTAGGGGCTTAAAGCCGGACCTGCTGCACCGAGATGATGTTCGGGTGGTTTTGGAGAGCCTCCAGGGCCTCGGTGGGAGCCTCGTTATCCAGGCGCACAATGGCAACCGCCCTGTCTCGCTGGGGGGTCCTGGCAAGGTGCATGTTGGCAATATTGACCTGGAAGGTGCCGAGGGTCGTCCCAATAAAGCCGATGGTTCCCGGCTTGTCGAGATTCTGGATGATCAGATTGATCCCCTCCAGTTCGGATTCCAGGGGATAGTCGTTCAGTCGGACGAGCCGCACTTCTTCTCCGGGAAACACCGTGCCGGCAGCCGAAGACTCGCCACTTTTCCCCGTCACCCTTACCGTAATCAATCCCGTGTATCCTTTGGTTGCCGATAAACTGGTGGCAACCAGGTCGATCTGGCGCTCTTTCAGTAGCAAAGGGGCATTCACGAGATTCACTTTTTCAGCCAGAATGGGATCCAGAAGCCCCTTGATAACCGTGTGGGTCAACGGCTGAAGGGTCACCTCCTGCAGATCAGGCCCACTGTATTCGATCTGCAGACGCTGAATGGGAGAATAGAGCTGACTCTGAAGGCTACCGAGGCGCTCTGCCAAGACCAAATAGGGTCGGATTTTCTCAAAGTCTTTGGGACGCATGGACGGGAAGTTGACCGCGTTGCGAATGACGCCCAACTGCAGGAAATCCAGGATCTGGGAAGCGATGGCCCGAGCCACGTTCGCTTGAGCCTGCACACTGGATGCCCCAAGATGAGGGGTACAGATCACATTTGGCAGGGTCAGAAGCGGATTGCCCACTGGAGGTTCCTGATTAAACACATCCAGCGCAGCTCCGCCGACATGTCCGCTCACGAGCGCTTCATAGAGGGCCCCCTCGTCAACAAGTCCTCCCCGCGCACAGTTGACAATGCGAACACCGGCTTTCATTTTCGCCAGAGTGCTGCGGTTAACAAGGTTGCGGGTTTCATTGGTTATGGGCGTGTGGAGCGTTATGAAATCGGAACGCGCCAGAAGGTCATCCAGTGAAGCCAGTTCGACTCCATGGATTGCAGCGGCTTCCGGAAGGATATACGGATCGTGGCAGAGGACCTCCATTTTCATGCCCAGCGCCCGGTCTGCCACAATAGACCCAATCCTCCCCAGGCCGATAATTCCCAAGGTCTGCCCATAGAGTTCCGTTCCCAAAAAATGCTTTTTGTCCCAAAGTCCATCGCGCATGGATTGGTTGGCCTGAGGAACATACCGGGCCAGTGAGAGCATGAGCGCGAGGGTATGTTCGGCGGCAGCCATGGCATTGGCGCCAGGAGTGTTCATCACCAGGATTCCCCGGGCACTCGCGTATTTCACATCGATATTATCGACACCGGTTCCAGCTCGCCCAATTACCTTGAGCTGCGAGGCATTCTCGATCATCTCTGCCGTCAGCCGGGTGCGACTGCGAACAACGACGGCATCGTATTCGTTAAGCCGAGCCATGATCTCTTCCGTACTCAACTGCTCATAAGCATCCACTGAGATGCCCTGGGCAGACTCGAAAAGCGCCAGGCCGCTCTCATGCAATCCATCACAAACAAGAATTTTCATCTATTTGTCACCTTAGCATGACGCATTATCTAGCTATCCGCCCAAATAGGCTTCCTTGACCTGAGGGTTGTGGGCAATTTCCTCGGCCAGCCCGGAGAGGACGATTTGGCCGGTTTCCAGTACGTAAGCACGGGACGCATATTGGAGGGCCATGTGGGCATTCTGTTCGACCAGCAGGATGGTGATCCCCTCATTTCGGTTCAACTGTAGAATCACGTCGAAGATCAGCTCTACCAGGACCGGTGCCAGCCCCATGGAGGGTTCATCCATGAGCAGAATCTTGGGTTTGAGCATCAGGCCCCGAGCGGTGGCCAACATCTGCTGTTCTCCACCGGACAGCGTGCCGCCCTTTTGGGTGAGCCGCTCCTTCAGGCGTGGAAACAGTTCGAAGACCACCTCCATGCGTTGTTGGACTTCACTGCGGGAATGGATTGAAAAGGCGCCGATCTCGAGGTTCTCCCGCACCGTCAACCGGGGAAAGACACCACGGCCTTCCGGCACATGACCCACACCAGCTAACACGATCTCATGGGCTGGCAAGTTGGAGATATCCTGCCCGCCAAAAAACACTCTGCCCTGACGGGCACGCACCAAGCCGGAGATCGTGCGAAGAGTGGTGCTCTTGCCGGCGCCGTTGGCTCCGATCAAGGTGACGATCTCCCCTTCTTCGACCGAGAGCGAAATGCCCTTCAGAGCGTGGATCTTGCCGTAGAAGGTGTGGATGTTTTCGAGCTTCAGAAGCGCCACGAGTTCACCCCACCATGATGTTTTCGGTCGCCGCGCCACGCCCCAGATAGGCCTCGATGACGCGGGAGTTCGAGCGAATCTCAGCCGGCAGACCCTCGGCAATCTTCTGGCCGTAATCCATCACCGTGATCCGATCGGAAATCGTCATCACCACCCTCATGTCGTGTTCGATGAGCAGGATGGTGATTCCGAGATCATCGCGCAATCGCTGAAACAGGAGCATGGCTTCCCGCGATTCATTGGGGTTCATGCCCGCGGTGGGTTCGTCCAACAGGAGCAGCTTTGGTTCCGAGGCCAAAGCACGCGCGATTTCGATTCGCCGCTGGGCACCGTAGGGGAGGTTGCTGGCGAGTTCGTCGGCGCACCCTTGCAAACCGACATAGTTTATCATTTGGTGAGCTTTGGTCAGTGCCCGGTCTTCTTCCTTTAAGAAGGCTCTGGTGCGCAACAGAGCGCCCAGCATGGTCTGTCCCAACCGCTGGTGCATGCCCACACGTATGTTTTCACTGACCGTCATGCCCCCAAACAGGCGAATGTTTTGAAACGTACGCGCGATGGCACGGGCGTTGATCTGGTCCGGTCGCAACCCCAACAGCGAATTGCCCTCGAAGAGGATGCGCCCATCGTCCGGTTGGTAGATCCCCGTCAGTGTATTGAAAAAAGTGGTCTTTCCGGCACCATTGGGACCGATGATGCTGTAGATGGCTCCCTCTTCGATGGCAAAGTCCATCTCTGCGACTGCCACCAGACCGCCAAAGCGTTTGGTAACACCAATGGTCTCAAGCAGGGGCATCTGCATCCTCCGGCGGCTCGGGGGCGGCTTCCGAGCGACTGCCGCTATTCTCGGGGTCGTGAGTGCTCAATTCCCGCTTGCGTCGTTCGGCCGGGATCAGGCCGGCCGGCCGGTAGATCATCATGAGCACCAGGATGATCCCAAAAAGCATGCGCTGGTACTTGGCCGGGTCGAGCTGGGTCGAGAGGTTTTTCCAGGCGAAGTTGATGATAGGAATCACCGCGTCACTTTGGCGCAGCTGGCTCAAGTATAACGAAAGGCCCATCAGCACCTGGAGATTGAGGATGATGACTACGGTTGCCCCCAGGATCACCCCGGGAATGCTTCCGAGTCCTCCGAGGATCACCATGGAAAGCACGCCGATGGACTGCATGAACGAAAAGGATTCGGGACTGACAAAGGTGCGGCTGGCGGCGAACAACACCCCCATCACTCCGGCAAAGGAGGCCCCCGCGGCAAAAGCCAGAAGCTTCATCCGCACCAGCGGAACCCCCATGGCAACGGCCGCCATTTCATCCTCGCGGATGGCGGTCCAGGCCCTGCCGATTTTCGAGTTGTCCAGCCGCGTGGCCACGACAATCACCACCACCACCACGAAGAGCGCCGCAAGGTAGAAATAGAGGTTATAGAAATCCCCTTCACTGACTGGGTGCTGCACCAGGGGATCGAGAATGGCCGAAAGCGCGTTGCGCAGCGGTTCCGGCAGCGAGGGGCGCTGGATGGGGGTGATTCCTTGAGGGCCGTTGGTGAAATTGAGGGGTTTGTCCAGGTTGTTGGCCAGAACCCGAATGACTTCGCCAAAGCCCAGCGTGACGATGGCCAGGTAGTCGCCCCGCAACCGCAGTACCGGCAGGCCCAGAATGATTCCGGTAAACGCCGCGACGATGACGGCCAGAAAGGCGAACAGGTAGAACATGTCCGCCGGGAGAAAAAAGGGAGTACCGGGAGGCGCCGTGCCGGGTATGTAATGCAGCAGGTAGGGTTGCTGAGATCCAAAAAAAGCCCACAAATAGGCGCCGACCGCGTAGAAAGCCACATAGCCCAGATCAAGCAGGCCCGCAAAACCGACGACGATGTTGAGTCCCAGGGCCAGAGCGGTGAAGACGCTGATCTGGAAGATCACTTCCAGATAGAAAATATTGCGGATACCAACGATGGGGACCAGAACAAGCAGGGCAAAACCAGCCAGCGCCAGTTTGAATCGTGAGTCCATTTTCAAGTAGTAGACCACCAGGGCTGTGGACAGAAAAAAGATGAAGGCGATCAAGCTGCGTGGACTGAAAAACACCGAGGCGGTTCCCAGGGCCAGGTAGACGCATGTGAAGGCGTATGGTCGTTTGCCCTGCTGAAGCCAATGCTCACATTGGCGGGCAGCACCGGAAAGCAAGGATTTGATCGTGGCTATCATATGCGCCTACGCCTTTTGTTCGACTTGTTCGCCAAGCAGTCCTGCAGGTCTGAAAATCAGGACCACAATCAGGATTCCAAAGGCCAAAATATCTTTGTATTCGGCCCCGAATGCGCCCATGGTGAAAACGGAAAGATAAGATCCGGCAAAGGTCTCCAGCAAACCCAGCACAATCCCCCCGAGCAGGGCGCCGGTGAGGTTGCCGATTCCCCCCAGAACTGCGGCGGCAAAGGCCTTCAAACCAGGGAAAAAACCCACAAAAGGATCGATCCGGGTAAACTTCAGCGCGTAGAGTACCCCGGCGGCACCCCCGAGCGCACCTCCGACGAGGAAGGTCAGGGTGATATAGCGATTCACATTGATCCCCATAAGGCTTGCCGTGGGTCGATCCTGAGCCACGGCCCGGATGGCCATCCCCATTTTGGTGGCGTTCACCAGATAATTCAAGAGCATCAGCATCATGACGGCGGCGACGATGACGACGATGGACTTGTATTGCATGTTGACACTCAGGGTGGTAGCGCCGATGGAAAACCGGCCGATGGATAACCGCTGGTCGAAATTACCGAAGGTGGGGATGATGCGATGAAACTGGCCCGTGGTGAGACTTTCCACCAAACGGATGGCGTCCTGGAGGAAAAAGGAAACGCCGATAGCCGAGATCAACGGGACGAGACGTGGTGCCCCCCGTAGGGGACGATAGGCCGTCATTTCCATCAGGGTTGCCATGGCGCCGGCAAACACCATCGCAACCACAATGGCGAGGGCCAACCAGGCATAGGCTCCCCAGAGGGGAATGGAGCTTAGCTGCCCCGCCTTGGCAAGGGCGATGAGCAGTTCGACGCCGACAAAGGCCCCGATGGCGAAAATCTCGCTATGGGCAAAATTGATGAACTCGAGAACGCCGTACACCATTGTGTAGCCCAGGGCGATGGCGGCATAGACAAAGCCCAGGGTGACGCCGTCTATAAGGACCTGAGGCAGGTTCTGCAGGGTATAGAAGAAAATGTCAACCTTGTAGTGGCTCAGGGTGAGCTGGTTGACGGCGGTTCCACGAAGCAGAAAGGCCAGGAATAAGATCAAGATCGAGAGGACCGCACTGCTTACGGTGACAAAAACGGCAATCTGCCCCAGTGGGCGAAGCAACTCACGTAAAGCGGCAGATTCGTAGAACCGTCGCATCGGAACTCCGGAAGCCGAATCCGGCACAGGGGGTTATGGCGCAACGGACGCGGCGCAGCGTCATTACCGTAGGCCGATGGGCAAGATGAAAAAACTGACCCTCTCGAATGCAAGAGGGTCAGGCTAGACCTCAACCATTACATGGGTGGGGCGATATCCAGAGTCTTGTCGATTTTGTTGTCATTCCACTTGCCCGGATCCGCCGAGGTGACCTGAATAACGAAATACTTGGCCACGGTCATGTCACCCTTGGTGTTGAAATTGATGGTTCCGGTAATGCCGGGGAAATCCTTGACAGCACGGACTGCGTCAGCCACAGCCTTGCGGGTGGGCATCTTGCCGTCGGCTTTGGCGGCGTTCTCGACCCCTTTCAGGCAGAGGGCCATCGAATCGAAACCCTGGGCTGCAAAGGGCTTGGGATCAGCGCCGTACTTGGCCTTGAAATCAGTCTGGAATTTGGCGGTACCGGGATAGAGCTTTGCTGGTCCGGCCACGGTGGCATAGTAAAGGCCGCCGCCATCGAGGAGGGCCGGTCCACCGATATTGATCGCCTCGGGGGAGTCAAAACCGTCATCGCTGATGAACATGCCCTTGTAACCCTTTTCGCGCGCTTGTTTGAAGAACACCGCAGCCTGATCGTAAATGCCTCCGAAAAAGATCACTTCGGGATTGGCGGCAATGACCGGCGCCAGGATAGCGTCAAAATTGGCCTTCTCCTCGGTGCCCTCAAAACCCGGAACGGTCATGCCCAGCTTCTCGGCTTCCTTCTTGAAGAAGGTAGCGATGCCCTGCCCATAGGCGGTTTTGTCATGCAACACATAGGCGCTCTTCATCCCCTTGGAATTGGCGAACTGAGCGGCAACCACCCCCTGAACGTCATCGCGGCCGACAATGCGGCTGACTTCAAGATAACCGCGATCTGTGACTTTGGGGTTCGTGTTGGCAGGGGAAACATTGGCAAGGTTGGCGGCATGGTAGTTTTCCGACGAGGGGATCTGCACGCCCGAGTTGTAATGGCCGACAACACACAGGATGGAGGGGTCGGCCACGATGTTCTTGGAGTTGGCAACACCGTTGTCCGGGTTGGCCTGATCATCGTAGGGTGCCAGTTCGACCTTGAATCCCATAGCTTCAATCGGCGCTTTCATTTGTTCCAGGGCCAGCTCCGCACCATTCTTTATGTCCACCCCGATGGCGGATTGCCCTCCGGATAAGGGAGACTGAGTTGCAATCTTGATCGTGCCCTTGTCCCCACTGGCTGCCAGCAGCGGGCTGGCGATAAGGAGTACCAGAATAACCGTGAAAAATCTTTTTCCCATGCTGTTTCTCCTTCCCTGATTGATGGTGTGAAAAAATTTGGAATCTGTCACGATGGCGAACTTCGGCCATCGCACGCCCGAACGGATAAGTAGGATTTTGTACACAATTCGTTTGGAATAATCAAGCCGCGGGGTTGCTCTCGCACGATGAACCTGTTCTGATGAAATTTTCAATTAAAATCTTTGATCTCGCTCTTGGCTCCCGCAGCAGCATAGTGTGTGCTGAAGAAAAAACCCTTGCAGGCATCGCCGCACAGGTTCATCAACACTTCTTCGCATAAGACTCTCCTCAATAACTATCTCAAAACTATCCTTGTAGTGCAGCGCTTTAGGGCTACTGCAGGTTTGCGGGGCTGAAGCCCCGCACTACGCGGGTTTTGAGATAATTTCTTAGTTGGGATAACTCGTAACTGGTACAGAAACCTGTGGAACTTTATGAAAACTTGGGTAAGATGCTCACACAACATAAAACGCAGGTCGTGTCAATCACGATTACTTGCCGCCGAAAACATACTTGCCCGGAGGGGGTGTTCGCTCCATGAAAATAGGGTGCCCAAAAGAAATAAAGAATCATGAATACCGCGTGGGATTGATACCGGCGACGGTAAAGGCTTATGTCGCTGCAGGTCACTCAGTGTATATCGAGATGGATGCCGGTCTTGGCTCGGGTATCCTGGACAGCGAATATCTGGCCGCTGGCGCTGTGATTCTGGACAACGCCACCCAGGTTTGGCAAACGGCCGACATGATCGTTAAGGTCAAGGAGCCGCTCCTTGAAGAGCTTGCACGCATGAAACACGGGCAACTGGTCTACACCTATTTCCATTTCGCCGCCGACGAGCAACTCACCCGTGCCTGTATGGAGCGAGGCATCAGTGCCCTTGCCTATGAAACGGTCCAGGAGGCGGATGGCAGCCTGCCGCTGCTGAAGCCCATGAGCGAAGTGGCCGGACGGATGGCGCCCATAGTGGGGGCCCATTATCTGGCCAGAGTCATGGGCGGGCGTGGCAACCTGCTCCCCGGAGTCCCCGGGGTTGCCCCAGCCAATGTGCTCGTTATCGGGGGCGGCACGGTGGGAAGCAACGCAGCCAGGGTGGCCGGGGGGCTTGGAGCGATTGTAACGATTTTGGATATCAACCTGAACATCCTCGAACACCTTGGCAACATCCTGCCCTCCAACGTGATCCCACTCTACAACGACAGCCACTCTCTGGAGAGAGGCTTGCGCGAGGCGCATCTGGTGGTCGGGGCGGTGTTGATCCCTGGAGCCAAAGCCCCAAAACTCATCACCCGCGAACACCTGAAACTGATGAAACCAGGGTCGGTTATTGTGGATGTGTCCATAGACCAGGGTGGATGCGCGGAAACCTCGCACCCAACCACCCATGGCAATCCGATCTATGTGGTCGATGATATCATTCATTACTGCGTAGCCAATATGCCCGGAGCGTTCGCCCGCACCTCAACCTTTGCCTTGAACAACTGCACGGTGAAATATGGGCTGCTTCTGGCGAACAAAGGATTGATAAGCGCTTGCCGCGAGAACCCGGCCTTAAGAAAGGGGCTGAATCTCTACCATGGCCACATCACCTTCAAGCCGGTGGCCGAGGCCTTGGGCCTGGACCAATTCTACAGACCAGTGGACGAGGTTCTCAAAGCATGAAGGGAGCTGCGGCAATAGATCAAGGAAGTCAATTTGGATGAAATCATAAATGATGTCAAAAAATACATTGGAGAGAAGGAGGAGAGATGTCTCGGAATGATGCGGATAGTTTTCCCAAAAACAGTGCGACTGCGAAGAGTTTTCTTCATGACCTCAGGGTCTTTGAAATCATTTTTGTCGCCTTAGTGGTGCTTTCCCTGATTGGCGTCGGCATCACTGATTTCTCCCCGTCACGGAGCTATTGGTACTGGTTTGCCATGGCGCCCATCTTTGCCGGCGCCTGTCTCGTCATGGAGTGGAGCCAGGCTCGCCGGGAAGGAACGAGCTGGCTAAACATCGTCCGGACCCAATTGTTCACCTGGCTTGGTCTTCTCGCCGCGATCCAGGTGGTGTTTTTGCTCCTGCGCGCCGGACGCCTAACCTACGAAAGCACTGGACTGGTGATCTTGCTCCTGCTGGCACTGACGACGTTTATCGTGGGAATCCATCTGGGTTACCAGTTATGTCTGCTGGGGGGCTTCCTTGGCTTCACCCTTCTGATGGTGGCCTACCTGGAACAATATGTCTGGGTGATAGTATTTCTAGCGGTACTCGGGGCAATCGTCCTTTATTATGTGGCCAGACGGAAGTTCAGGTTGAGAGAGACGCCAACTTAAGAGAATCTCCGGCATTGCAAACGATCTCGGTCCCCCGGAAGCACCGTTCGGCTGAAGGAAAGGATGGGATACGCGCTTGTAGCGGAACTCAAGCAAGGATTGTCCTTGCTTTTTCATCATAAGCAGCTATAGTGCTATAGTTGAGTTTTGCGCGGTTCGGTATTTTTGAGTTAACGGGAGAATCGGTCCTTCGCCTTTGCCGAGCGGTTCTGAAGTAGCTCTGAAGTAACGCACCAAGATAAGGACTTCTAAATTTCGAAAGGATGCGTCATGGCGGAAGGCCGAGTCAAGTGGTTCGATCCGAGAAAAGGTTACGGGTTCATCACGGCCGACGGGGGAAAAGAGCTCTTTGTTCATCACAGCGCCATCGAGGGACAGGGCTTCAAAAGCTTGGAAGAAGGTGACCGTGTCAGCTTTGATGAGGAAAGAGGAACAAAGGGACCCCAGGCCGTCAGGGTTAAGAAATTATAGCGCCATAGTTAAACCATTCGACAGGCTTACGAAGGAATATAGGCCGGAGTAAACCCCCGGCTTTCTTTGTTTTGACAGAAGAGGCTCCACCACGCACTCATACAGTCCTCTTTGGACAACCCAGACTGTATGAGAGGACGTCAGGAATGATTCAACCGTCAAGGTCCACCTTCCCGAACTCGGAGATAGAGAAAGCAAGGAACAAAAGAGAAGGAAACCTCGGGCAGAATTTGGAGATTATGATGCAAGCAACTAAACTATATGTGGGGAACCTCGTCTTTACGGTAACAAGCAAGGATCTTGAAGAGCTTTTTTCCCAGCATGGAACGGTAAAAGAAGCTAAAGTAATCCAGGGCAAAGGTTTTGCTTTTGTTGAAATGTCAAGCCAGCTGGAAGCCGAAAGAGCAAAGGCGGTGCTTGATGGGTATGAGTTTAAAGGGCTCAACATGAAAGTACAATCAGCCAAGCCCCCCAAGAAGCAGTCATCCCGAAGGGGTTTTAGAAGATAGCGTAAATGAAAAAATCAGTGAATGCCGTCTAAGGCCAGATTTGTGTGTTTTCGAGTTGCAAGAGGGATTTTAAACCCAAGATGATTGTGCAACCTTTAGTCCGGAGCTGATATTTTGACAATTCCCGAATTGAAAATTGGAGATTTAGTCGCGCGGATTCCCATTATCCAAGGTGGAATGGGTATAGGTATATCCCTTTCGGGTCTCTCTTCCGCCGTCGCCAACCAGGGGGGAATCGGGGTAATTGCCGCCGCCATGATTGGTCTGCATGAGACTGACATCTGTTCCAATTTCAGAGAAGCAAATATCAGGGCTCTGCGGAGGGAGATCAGAAAGGCTAGAGAGGCAACCGAAGGTATTCTCGGCGTCAATATCATGGTCGCCCTGACGAACTTTGCTGACATGGTCCGAACCTCCTTAGAAGAGGGAATCGACATCATCTTCTCTGGTGCGGGCCTTCCTCTGGATTTACCTAAGTATTTGAAGGACGGATTCAAGACCAAGCTCGTGCCGATAGTCTCTTCTGCAAGGGCAGCCAAGGCAATTTGCAAAAGATGGTTATCGAAGTTCGATAGCCTCCCGGACGCCTTTGTGGTTGAAGGACCACTGGCGGGGGGACATCTCGGTTTCAGTGCCGAGCAATTGGAGAACCCCGACTTCGCTCTCGAAAAGCTTATCCCGGAAGTGGTGGAGGCAGTCCTCCCCTTTCAAGAAGATCGCAAGGTTGATATCCCGGTGATCGCCGCAGGAGGAGTTTACAGTGGGGGTGACATTCACAAGTTTTTACGGCTCGGAGCGGCAGGGGTGCAGATGGCCACCCGTTTTGTTACCACCCACGAGTGTGATGCCGACATCAGATTTAAGCAATCCTATCTTGATGCACGTATGGAAGATCTGGTGATCATCAAGAGTCCCCTAGGGCTCTTGGGTCGGGCAATTCGAAACCAGTTCATAGAGGATGTGGAGGGTGGGAAGAAGAAGCCCTTCAAGTGTCCATATCATTGCCTTATCCCCTGTAACGTCAAGGATAGCCCCTACTGTATTTCTCTGGCTTTGGTTCACGCAAAAAGAGGGACTCTGAAACACGGTTTTGCATTCGCTGGGCAGAATGCCTACAGAGCAGAGCAGATCATTTCCGTTAAGGAACTAATCACGTCTTTATTGGACGAGTATACCATTGCTGCTTGCGGGTCTATTGCTGATTGTCAGCAGAGTATGCCCCGAGTTTTGGACTCACCCTGGCAAGGGGTTTAAGTCAGCCTGATACTCCCCTCCCCCCCCGGTGCTGACGATCATAACTACGTGACCTCGTATTAGAGATGCGGGATGAGGGGAAGACGCGGAGAGATGGCGAGGTGGTATTTGCAGATTCTAAAGTTTCCCTGCCCCATCTCCTCATCCCCCTGCCCAGGTGCCACTGCGTCTCAGCATCTCCCTATACCCGTTTCACCCTCTCTTAGCGTCCCCTATACTAACTATTAGATTTCCAGCATCCTGAGACAAATATGGGAATGCCTGGCGACTCACACTTTGCCAATGATAGCACTGCGCAATATGTCCGCCGGAAGAGCAAGTTTATGGAGTTCAAGAAACAAGAGATTGAACAATCAATTCCGAGTCGTTTTGAGCAGCAAGTTGCCAAGTACCCTCACAAATTAGCCCTGAAAACCAGAACCCACCAACTTTCATATACGGAGCTGAATCAGCTCTCAAATTCTATAGCCGGATCTATCCTCTCGGCCCGAGGCGTCGGAGCAGAACCGATCGTACTGTTGCTCGAACAGGGAGCATTGCTGATTGCATCAATTCTTGGTGTTCTAAAAGCAGGAAAGACTTATGTGCCGATGGACCCAACACATCCCAAGTCACGTCTGGAGTATACACTTAAGGATGTCCAGGCGGGATTAATTATTACTGCTAATACAAATATCGTGTTGTGTAATAAATTGACCAATAATCGAGCTGAAGTAATCAATGTTGACAACCTGGACTCATGCTCTTCGCCTGTCAACCCTGGACTAAATTTATCACCCGATACACTCGCTTATATATTTTATACTTCAGGTTCCACAGGGCGACCGAAAGGCGTTGTAGATAATCATCGTAACGTACTTCACAATATCATGAGGTACACAAACAGCCTCCACATCTGTTTTACCGACAGGATTACTCTACTTCAATCATGTAGTTTCAGCGGCTCTGTGTCTAGTCTTTTCTCTGCATTGCTCAATGGTGCGGCCGTATTTCCCTACAATATCCGTGAAAATGGTCTGGGTGTGAATCTGGCGCGGTGGTTAATTCGAGAGGATATTACTGTCTATCACTCGGTTCCGATGATCTTCAGAAGCTTCCTGATCGGAGATCTGCGGTTTCCAAGCATTCGAGTGATCAGATTGGAGGGGGATGCAGCTTCCAAGTTGGATGTGGAGCTGTATAAGAAACACTTCGAGTCTCATTGTCTATTGGTGAACGGATTGGGGGCCACTGAAACCGGGCTTACTCGGCAATACTTTATCAATAAAGAAACCGAGCTTGCTCAGAGTATTACACCAATCGGTCACGCGGTGGAAGACATGAACGTTCTATTACTCGATGATGAAGATCGAGAGATTGGCTTCGACTGCGTTGGAGAGATCGCGATCAAGAGTAATTATCTTTCGCCTGGCTATTGGCGAAACCCCGAGTTGACTCAGATTTCCTTTTTGTCCGATCCGGCTGGAGGGAATGAGAGGATCTACAAGACCGGAGATATGGGACGCATGCTTCCGGATGGCTGCCTCGAATACTTGGGCCGCAAAGATTTTGAATTGAAAGTGCAGGGGATGAGGGTTGAAGTGGCAGAGGTGGAAGCGGCACTGCTCGATTTGGCCGACATAAAGGAGGCTGTCGTTTCCAGTCGCGAAGATCATCTCGGCGAGCGTCAACTCTGGGCATATGTTGTGCCGGCAGGAAATCATGCTCCCAATCTCGGCGCCCTACGCCAGGCCCTTGGTGAAAAACTGCCGGATTACATGATTCCTTCGGCCTTTGTGGTTCTGAATAGTCTGCCTTTAAACTCCAATGGCAAGGTGGACCGGAGCGCTCTTCCTGCTCTGGACCACCTGCGAATCAAGGCTCCAATGGATTTCTTAGCTCCAAGAGACTCCTTGGAAAAACAATTGACCAAGATATGGGAGGAGTTTTTGTGCGTGAGTTCCATCGGGATAAGAGACAACTTCTTTGAGCTTGGCGGCAGCTCGTTACTGGCCGCACAAATGCTCGCTCGAATTCAAAGTAGAACGGGAAAGACACTTTCACCGTCCATTTTTGGTGAGGCGGCAACGATTGAGCGACTGGCGAATGCGCTTCGTAAGTCAAAAAACTTTCCGTCTGAGTCGCCTTTGGTTGCGATACGTCGCAGCGGTTCCAAGCCACCTTTATTCTGCGTACATGATCTACTCGGCAACACATTTTTCTATGCTGATTTGGCTCGCCATTTGGGACCTGAACAACCATTTTACGGTATACAGCAAGTCGGAGGACTTCGAGGACCTCAGGATTTACCCAATACGATACACCAGATGGCAGGTCAGTATCTTGTCGAAATCCAGAAAGTACAGCCCAAAGGACCATACTTTTTGGGTGGATTTTGTTTTGGAGGCGTAGTTGCGTTTGAGATGGCCAATCAACTGCACTCTCAAGGCCGGGACGTTGCCCTTCTCGCTCTATTCGCCGTGAGGCCTGACGATTTTCCCAGTCTGGTTTCAGCGAAGGCACTGAGGGCTTATCAACGTTATACTTCCATCCCAGAGAGCCTGAAGCGGAAACTGCTCCATTTGTCAGGCATTGGGAGTAGAGAAAGATTGATTTATCTAAGAAACCTTATGTCAAAAATTGCTTCAATAATCAAAAGAGACATCGCTTCGAGGCTTTATTATAGTATTGGTCGTCTCTGGTCAACCGACCAGGAACTCTACATCAAGCGAATGAACAGGAAGGCCTTCGAACAATACATTCCACAGACATATCCGGGTCGCGTCATCCTTTTTTCGGGAGAGGAGTTGACAGCAGCATATTCTCATGACCCCCTATTAGATTGGAAGAAATTGAATAAAGGTGAATTAGTGATTCAAAGACTGCCAGGTGAGGACCACAATATGTTATGTGAGCCCACCGTTCAGATTGTAGCTGAGCAGCTGCAATGCTATTTAAGAGATGAAAAGGAACGACGGGATGATCAAGAGAGTAAGCGTTAAACAGACGTTTATGGTTTTCTTCATCTTCATTCTTGCTTTTGCACTGACCTCCCAGTGCGCTTATGCTAAGAAGGTATTCAAGTTGGGGCACATTGATCCTGATGACCCGTTTATTTCACCCGACCAGGCAGCAGCAGTTGTTTTCAAGAATATGGTTGAAGCAGGCACTAATGGTCAAATTGAGGTGCAAATATATCCTTCGAGCGTTCTGGGCAAAGAACGAGAATCAATGGAAATGGTGAAGAATAACCTGATCCAGGGGTATTTGGCCTCAGCAGGCGCTATGGCGACGTTTTGGCCATTGATTGGTGTGTTGGACACA
>Ga0209048_10001475_pt1 | contig 24147 bp, 26 predicted proteins | sample FrelakmetCRP12CR_FD_187146 | JGI IMG/M metagenome (GOLD analysis project Ga0209048, IMG submission 187146) | Freshwater lake sediment microbial communities from the University of Notre Dame, USA, for methane emissions studies - CRP12 CR (SPAdes)... | ecosystem: Environmental > Aquatic >... | reverse complement strand
CATTCCCGCCTCCCAATGCACCCAAAAGACCCGCTCGGCGGCTTGTGGCAGTCCCTGCTGCCAGAGCCAGCGCTCGAGCGGCTTCGGGTGCAGGCTGAAATACTTGGTACCCACCAGGGCGGTTCGAGGGTCTCTCTCAAATTCCGGACGCACGTTCCCCGTGGCGCTATTTTCGTGACGCATACAATCCCCTTGGCGATTAGGCCAATTCGCTAAAATTCAACGAATACGCGGGATTTGCGCTTGACCCCGGAATGGGGGGCGACTAACCTTGGATTGCGGTTCAGCGGTTAGTTGCACAAATCCTGCAATTCGTACCTCTGGATATGACAAGGCCCCGATATCGGGGCCTTGCTATTTCTGGGTCTGGAAGATCCACCTCCCGGGCGGCATCGCCCTACTCCTTCTGCGCATTATTAGCGCGCTAATAATTGGTCCTGATCGATCGTTGCCCGCTCCCTTCATGGACGTGTCGGCAGCCATTATTAGCGCGCTAATAATGAGCTCCGGAGAACTCGAATATCTGGTGCGTTCCTGCAGATTCATGGCCGCCGCTGCCCCTTGACGCGCTTGGTCAGCCAGCCGCGCAGGAAGTCCTGCAGATCCTCGGCGAGTTCCTTCTGCAGTCCCTTGTCGACCAGCCGCCCGAGCTTCACGGAGAATCGACCGTCCTTGCGCCCGAAGGTGTAGACCACCTTGTTGTCGAGCTTGAAGGATTCGGTGCGGGTCGGTGAGCCACGGCGCGCCTTACCGGCGCCGCTGGCCGCTTCGGTCAGCGACTGGAATATGGTTTCGGCGTCCGGCCTGGTCTTGGAGCCCGCGATCTCCCGGGCGACGGCGAGCACTACCGGCTCATCGGCCTTGAGTGCTTTGGCGAGCTCCTGGATCCAGCGCATCGAGATTACGCGCGGATCGCCGAAGGCCTGGTGGATCTCCCGCGGCAGATCAAAAACCGACAGGTACACGGACACCGTGGGCTGACTTAAGCGGGTGGCGGTTGCGATCTCGCCTTGGGTCTTGAAGACGCCGGCGTCGATCCATTTGCGGAACATGCGGCCGTATTCATACGGCGTCAGGTCCTCGCGGATCTTGTTCTCGCGGTACATCTTCAGCGCGATCGACTTCAGCTCCGCCGCATTCGCATCGAGAATCGCGAGCACCTCGAATCCGCCCGGGGTCTCGCGGTCGAGATCGACGCAGGCCTTTACGCGGCGGTGACCGGCGACGACCTCGAAATCGTGGGCTGCGTCGCCCTCGATCGGCCGCACCTTGATCGGAAACTCCTGGCCGTGCTGCTGCAGGCTCTGCTTCAGCTCCCGGAACGCCTCATCCGCGATGTCGAGGCTGCGCTCGTCGCGATTGGCGAGGCTGCTAAAGCGGATGCGCTTCGGATCGATCGCGAGCACGACGCGCCCGGCAGAGCGTTCCGCCTTGAGCTTCTGGTTTTCTTCCAGCAACCCTTGCGCGCCGGCCTGGGCAATGCGCGCGACGAAGGGCACTGCGGCGGTACGTACGGCGGGCGAGGGGGTGACTGGAGAGTTGCCCATCACCGCCTTGTTGATATCGTCGCGTTTGCTCATGACTTCGGCTCCGCTGCATTCGCGCGGCGCGACGGCCAGCGACGCTTGATTGCAGATTCGAGTTCGCCGTTCACATCGTTCAGGCTCTGCAGCGCGCGCTGGAAGGTCCGCCGGTCGCCTTCGTAGTTGGCGACCTCATAGGCCGTGAGGATCTCGGGGCCGACCTTTTGCAGCACGGTGGATTCCAGCATCGGGGCAAGCACCGTGTGGTCTTCGAAGCGCGTCCGGATCCAGCCCGCGAGGGTCTGGTGCACCTCGTCCGCAGGCTTGAACTTGGAGATCAGGATCGCGAACGGATCGTAAATCTTCGGTGTCGACTCGTACGAATTCGTCTGCTCGATGAGCTGCGCCATCAGTTCGAAGAACTGCGCCGCGGACCCGAGATCAATCATCGCCGGCGGCAGGGCGAGCACCAGGCCGTCGGCGGCGAAGAGCGCGTTACTGTTCACGAAGGAAAGGGCCGGGGCGGTGTCGATGACGACGATGTCGTAGTCCTGCGAGACCGTCGCGATGCCGTCCTTGAGAACCCGGTAGAACGGGAAGCCGGGGGACTGGATCGCCCGGCCTGCGAGTGCGAACTCCGCGCCATACAGCCCGAGGTTCGCCGGAATCAGATCCAGGTTGTGCCAATGGGTCTTGCGGATCGTGTTGGCCAGCGTGCCGGTCCAGCGCTCGGCGGCCGTCTCAGGGCCTTCCAGGAAGGGTAGGACGGTGTCCCGCGACTCGACCTCCAAGTGGGGCAGGATGCCGAAGAGCTGCGTCAGGCTCGCCTGCGCATCCAGGTCCAGCATCAGGACCCGGTAACCTTTCAGCGCCAGGTACTGGCCCAGGTGGATCGAGGTGGTGGTCTTTGCTACTCCGCCCTTGAAGTTGCACACTGCCATGGTGACCGGCTCATCGGTCGCCGGATCCCGGCGGGGCAGCAGGCCCATGTCGGCCTGGATGGTATGTAGTTCGGCGAGGCTGAAGAGGCGCTTGCGGCCGCGTTCTTCGCCCTGGGGCAGCTCCGGTTTCTTCTTCAGGCGGCGGGCGAGGGTGTCGGCGCTGGTGCCGAGCAGTTCGGCCACCTCGGAGATGCTCCACTTTCGGAGTATCTTCTCCCGATTCGGTTCGAGTGCCGCATCGCGCGCGCGGGTCATGAGATCGGAGGCCTTCAGGGAGAGCTGTTGCAGCTCCTCCAGACCGACGGGCGGGAAGCGGACGGGTCGTCGATCTAACATAGTCTGGACTTCGCGTATCCCCAAAATAACTTTTCTTAAGTGCAGCAAACAGTTACGATCAGGGGTATGTTACGCCCGACGTCGGGTGTTACGCAACTCGTCGGGTATTTTGGCGGATTGCGGGGAAAATAGGCGCGGCCGCTGGCCGATCTTACCAGCCAATTCTTCATTGAGAACTGTCGGGTTTTTGTATATTGTAACTGTCGGGTTTTTGTAAGCCACCATTATGCCTAAGCGCGACTCACTGCGTCGAAAAATCGAGGCCCGGATCGCTCGATCGCGCGACACGGTGTTCCTGCCGCGAGAATTTACAAAATTCGGCGGCGAGGATCAGGTGCTGCGCGCGTTGCGCGAGCTCACGCGCGAGGGTCGCCTGCTGCGCTTAGGCTACGGCGTGTACGGCCGCGCCGTGACGTCGCGGCTTTCCGGCCAACCGATGCTCTACAGCGAGAACGGATTCCTCGGCGCCGCCCGCCAGGCGCTCACGAAGCTCGGCGTGCCTTGGGAGCCCAGTGCCGCCGAGCGCGCCTACAACGAAGGCCGCACGACTCAGGTGCCGGTGAACCCTGTGGTGCGCGTGAAGGGTCGATTCTCGCGCCGCTTACGCGACGGGAAGATCGAGCTGCAGCTTGAACGATAAACCGACGCTGCGGGATCTGCTCGAAGTTCAGCAAGTCTTTGGGTTACCGAGTCCGGCGCTCGTTGAGAAGGATTGGTACGTGGTGCGCGCGCTCGCCGCGATCGCCCCGCTCGAGATGCAGCCGCTGCGCCTCGTGTTTGGCGGTGGCACCGCCCTCGGCCGTGCGCACCGTCTGATTCGGCGCATGTCGGAAGATGTCGATCTTAAGATCATCGCCGCAGCACCTCCGCCTCGCGCGCAGCTGCGCGCCTTGCGAGAGCGCGTCACGACCGCGCTGCTCGAGGCGGGTTTTGAGTTCAATCCACAAGACCCCGCGCACCGGCATTCGCAGAACGAGAGCCGCTACACGCTCTTTCGGCTGCCGTACGCGCCGAGCGCGGCGGGCGAGGGCGTGCTTCGGCCCACGATCCAAATCGAACTCGCGCTCTGGCCGCTGTTATTGCCGGATGTCCCTTTGCCCGTGACCTCTTTCATCGCCGAGGCGAACCGACGTCCGGCGGAAGTGGCAAGCATTGCCTGCGTGTCGGTCGCCCAAACGGTGGCGGAGAAATTCGTGGCCCTCACCCGGCGCATCGCCGCCGAGCGGGATCTCGACAACGCGCCGGATCCGACGCTGGTGCGCCACATCTACGATCTTTGGGCGGTGCGCGCGCATTACGATCGCGGCGCCGCCGCCGCGTTGATTCCGGCGCTGCTTAAGAGTGATGCCGAGGCCTTCGGCAATCAATTTCCCGCGTATCGAGAAAACCCCGGCGCCGCCACCCGCGTCGCGATCGAGGCGCTCACGGCGGACCGCGCCCACGAAAACCGCTTCAGCGCCTTCCAGCGCGACATGGTCTACGGCGAACGGGCCGAATTTACGGCCGCGATGCGCGAGCTCCACGCATTGCTCGCGCACATCGGACCGGGCCCATAATGCCGCGCATCCTCCAATACGGTAGGCTTTGACCATGGCCGCACCTTCCAAAGGACTAGGTCGGGGACTGCAATCGCTGTTGGGCGCGAAGCCCACGGTGAGCGCGAGTCGGGGTGGCGGCACGCTGCCGCTCACGCTCATGCAGGCTGGCAGCTTTCAGCCGCGCCGAAGCATCCAGACTCAGCCGCTCGAGGAACTCGCGGCTTCCATCAAGTCGAACGGCGTAATTCAGCCGATCGTGGTGCGCCCGCTGCCCGAAGGCGCCGTTGGAGCTCCTAAGTACGAGATCGTGGCAGGGGAGAGGCGTTGGCAGGCCGCGAAACTTGCGGGCCTTGCAGACATTCCGGTGATCGTGCGGGAGCTCTCCGACAGCCAAGCCGTCGCTGTGGCACTCATCGAGAACATTCAGCGCGAGGAGCTCACGCCGGCCGAGGAGGCGAGAGCGCTGCAGCGGTTAACGGAGGAGTTTTCGTTGACCCACGCCGAGGTGGCGGAGGCGGTCGGACGCTCACGCGCAGCGGTGTCGAATCTCATTCGATTGCTCGATTTGCCGGCCGAGGTTGTGGCGCTGATTGATTCGAAGGCTTTGAGCATGGGTCATGCGCGGGCGCTCCTGGGGCTCGAAGACGATGCCGAGCGGATGAGACTCGGGCAGCTCGTCGCCGAGCGTGGTTACTCGGTGCGGGAGACCGAGAACCTGGTGCGCAAGGCGCTGAAAGGGGAGGGCGGAGCGCCCGCTAAAAAGCCTGAATTATCGGTGGTGAGCGAGGTGTTGCGGACGGCCTCGGTGCGCGTCGAGCTTCAGCAGAAATCGAGTGGGGCGGGGAAATTGATCGTGGAATTCGTGAATCCGAAGGCGAGGGATGCGGTGATCGAAGCGATCACGGAAAACCTGAAATGACTCTATCCTTTGGAAAGCGGCGAGTAGCCGCCTCGTTGATCGCCGGCTGTTACATGCTTGCGGCAGAACTTTTGCTCTTCCCAGTTTTAGCGAGTGCCCAGGAGCAATCGGGGGTACCCCAGAATTCGAAAGGGAAATACGATCTCGGTGCGGTTTGCGATTTTGTGACTTCGCGAATTTTATTGTTACGTACAAAAATCGAAGATGACAACGGAAAACACTCCGCAAAGTTCAAGGATGGATCCAACCTGATACATTTCGAGGAAGAGGGATTCCTCGCAGATTATCTACTTATGAACGGCACTGTTGTGGTTACGGAGGTCTCGTTAAAGGGAGATCGCGCAGTCGTTGAGGCGGATCGGCACAAACATCACTTGCTAAATCGGCTTGGATTCTCAAGCGAGGAAAATTCCGATTCCGTGTCGGCGCACTGCGATGACATCGTCCTGACACTATATTTTCATGCGGATTCGCTGACTAGATACAAGATAAGTACCCAAGAAATTGTTGACTAATCGATTACTACGCCAGCGAGATCTGCTCATGAATGGACGAACATGCGGCGCCGCAGTCGGCTTCATCGCCGTCATCATGGCATTTGTCGGGCGGTCTGGGGCGGCCCCCGCCGACGTAGGTACCTGTAATATCCGGCTGCCGGCTGCGGACTATGATGAGCAATTCAGAAGGACTACGACGGCCAAGCAGCGCCACCTCCTGAAGTCCATAGAAGCAAACGACGTGAATTCGTTCCTGAGTGACATATCGGGAATGCAGAAAGTTGATTTCTCGCTACCCAACAAAACGACACTAATGAGTGTCGGCGTGGAATCTGGTAATCCCGCGATCGTTGAAGCACTGCTTGTGGCCGGCACGGATCCAAACCGGAAGGATTGCAATGGTTGGCCGGCTTTAATTTATTTGGAATTTGGAGACAAGGCCTCGGTTTCGCTGGAGGATGCGAATTTGGTGGCGATTGCGGATTTGATGATCTCGCACGGAGCGCTGATTGCGGGGAAGGAGAACGCCATATGGAGAGCACATTTACTGTGGCTTGCAGCCAACCACGGGCATGCCGGACTTGTTAACTGGTTACTGGCACACGGGGCTCACATTGACGAGGAATTCAACGGGGATACAGCCCTTTGGGGAGCGATCGAGGGAAATCAGGTAGCCACGACAAGAGATCTTCTTGAGCGCGGCGCTAGACCTAGCGGGGGAAGTGCCAGCTCGAATACTCCGCTCCTGGAGGCAATAAACGTCGGCAATCCGGAGCTGGTTGCCTTATTAATCGCACACGGGGCCAACGTGAACGAGCGCCGAGCATGGGGGTCTCCGCTGAGCGCCGCTATGGGGAGGCGAAGCCGTCCAACGCACAGCTCCGATCTGCAAGGGCCGCGGGATGATGAAATCATCAAAATGTTGACCAAGGCTGGCGCAATAAAATAGCGATATGAATACGCGGAAAGTTATAGAACGCGTAAGGAAGGACGGATTGTGGTCCGCATCTCTGTTAGCTGTGTCAGTCCTAATTATTCTCGTGCAGCTACTCGCCGCTGACACCGCAAGTGCGGATAACGGCAATAGCGTCATCCCTCATGACTACGGATATCACTACGATGCGGTGTGCGATTTTATTCTGGCCAGGATTTTTGAGGCCGATGCAGCCATCACCGCTGATGGTAACGCTCATGTCACAAAGCAGTCGACGGAAAAGGGCCGTCACGCTTTTCGATTTGAACGAGACGGGCTGCGAGTAGAATACGAGATGGTCGATCTGTCCTATAGGAGCATCTCCGATCTTGATATTCGGCCACCAGGGTTTGGTTTTAACACCGATAAAGAACACCTATATAAGAGATTTGCCATCAAAAAGGACGCCAGCCAGTCTGCGGTTACGTTGAGCTGCGACATGCAAGAACTGACACTCACGTTCAAAGAAAAGGCCCTGGTGGGTCTGCACATCGTTGTGGGCAACGCTGAATAAGTGCAGGGGGCCGACCTTTTGGACGAAGCGGACGCGTCTCCCGGCGATAGAGAAGCCGCCAAGAGGGTTTGGCAGCGGCGTTGATGCCCCTATGAGCTCATGACCGCCTATACGTGGAGTCAGGTATGAATGGCAATTTTATTGCCCGCAAATTGGAGTCGCTCCAGAAGAAGGGATCGATCGAGTCGGTCGATGTGGCGAATGTCCTGCAGATCAGGCCGGAGACAGTATCGCGGTGGAATCAGGGCAAGGCGTTTCCTCAGCCGGAAGCGGAGCGAGCTTTGTGGGATTTGGAATTCGTCGTCGATCAGTTGGCGGATCTTTACGAGCCGGACGAAGCGCGACTGTGGTTGTTCGCTCGGCAGAAGCTTCTCAACGGTGAAAAGCCGGCGGATCTCATTCGGCAACGTCGAACCGATGAGGTGATCAAGATCATTCGCCAGGTTCTCCAAGGCATCTACGTCTAGGGTCGTAGCGGCCAGCGGCGCTCGCGCCAGTGTCGTTTCCGCGGGAGACCTAGGATTTCTCAATTCCCTCGCATCATCGTTCGCAACCGATCCTTTTCTTAAGGAGATCACCGCTTGAGAATCGCGCCCCAAGGAGCGGCGCTTGGGATCGATGCTCGGCATCACAATCAAGAGGGCAGGGCAGTCTCCTCGGATCGTACGAGTCGCCGTGCACGCAAGCGGGGGCGAAAGGGCAGCGCAGCGCAGCGCTGAAAAGGAGGGTGTCATCCACTCAGGCGCACAGCAGGGCAGAGGCCCGGCATCGCCTTAGGCGCCCGCTCGGACGCTTACGGACAGCGCCGAGCGGGCCGGGGCGTTTAGAGGCGCCCCTCCTCGACGAAACTCAAGACGCTCTCGCCGGCGACGATGAGGTGATCCAAGACGCGTACCTCGATGAGCCCCAACGCTTCGACCAGACGCCGGGTGATGAGTTCATCGGCGTGGCTCATGTCCTTCACGCCACTTGGATGATTGTGCAGCAGCACGCAGGCGGCCGCGCGCTTCTCTAAAACCAGCTTGACCACTTCGCGCGGATGCACGCTCGCCCCATCGATGCTGCCGCGAAAGAGCTCGACGTATTCAATCACGCGATGCCGCTGGTCGAGCAAGATCAGTGCGAAAATTTCATAATCCAAGTGCCCTAAGCGCATGGTCAAGTACTCACGCACTTTGTGCGGCGAGTTCAAGGTCGCGCCGCGACGCATGCGGTGCGCGAGCACCTGGCGCGCAGCGCTTAGGATTTGCTTGCTCGAGGCGGGTTGGGAGGCGCCATCGGCGCCCTGGATAAAAAGCTGCTGGTTCGACATCGTCGCTCTCCGGTCTTTCGCGGGCGGGATTGCCCGAGGCCGGAGCGCTCCCATCGCAGCGCAGCCGTCACAGGCTGGCCGTCCGGCCACTCGGGCGAGTAGAGGAACGCGCGGAGCGCGTGAGCAACGCAGCGCCTTGACGGCGAGTACGATGGGGTAGGATCCAAAAGCCAGGCAAGCCCCCTTTCTGCTGTCTATGAGGACTTTTGTTGAGGCGAGTTGAGGCGACTGCAATTGGCGGCCGGCTGCAAGCTCCTGGAATTTTGGCATTGCTGCTCAAAGTCCGCTTAAGTTCACGGCTCGCGTGGGGGACCCACGCCAGCGCGAGCGATCCGCAGGGCGATCAAGTCCCGCCCCGCGGGATGAGCGATGAGCGAACCCGAAGGAGCGCGCTCGCCGGCGCCGCCGCGACGCGCCCTCATCGTCCCCCGACACGAAAAGAGCTTTGAACTAATCGTGCGATGACACGGCTACAATTGCCCGGGACTTAAAGCGTGTCCTCCCGGTCCCAAGGGCTAGCGCTTGAAGGTCACGGCACCCCATCCCCTTAAGGTCCCACCGGTCATAGGATTTAACTGAAACGCGGAGCGGTCATGCGAGACGAAGCGGAGATCACCATCAGCGGCACACGCTTAAGCGCGGCCGAATCGATGACTGTACGGGTTGCGATTGATACCCTCGCGAACGTCTTGGCCGAGGGCCTTGAGGAGCCAGGGAGTAGGGCGCGCACCGATCTGTACCTCGCCTGCTTGAGCCGGATACAGAGCCTGCTCGAGAGTCGCGAAGCGCGCAAGCAATAGCCGTTAAAGCGCACCTCCCGATAAGAGTGACCCCGGGCAGCGGTGCCACGCGGCGCCGGAGAATCGAGCCTGCAGGGGGCTATCTCCCCGCAGGCTCGATGCCCTCAATCGATGGCCGCGAGGATCAAGCGCCGCTCGGCGTGCTCGCAGGCAAAATCGCGCAGCTGATAGAAGCGCTCGGCAAAGCGCTCGAGCCTCGGGAATCGAAACGAGAGCGCATTGAGTGCGAAGAGCGTCGCGGTGATCCCGGCGGCATCCGCGCTTAAATTTCCCTCGAAGAAGTTGCCGGCAACGCGGATGTGATAGGTGGCCGGAGCGCTCGGCGCGAGATAACACCCGCCGTTGCTCAAGTCATAAAAATCCCAGTACCCGCCGAGATAGTCGGCGGACAGTAGGCTCATCTGGGTGAACAGTCGTTGCTCAAATGCCATCATCTGGCGCTCGAAATGTCGCGGCAGAAACGCAAGCCGCTCGGCCTCCGGCACGATGGTTGCGACGATGCGTGAATCGATTGAAGTTTCCATGATCGTGATTCCCTTGAATTGATGCAGGCGAACTTGCCTGCAATCAGCCGGGCTCACGCCGCAGCGCAGCGCTCAAGACTCGCTCAAGCGACTCGCCGAGCACGCACCCGCGGGCGCAGGGTCTTGAACGCGAGATCGGCGTGATAACTTACCGCCTCACAGGCAAGACCCTCTCCCTTAGGTCTTCCCGCTGAATCGCGTGCGTCAATTAAAGAAGCCGTTGAAGCGGGCCGGCCGAGGCCGACCGACCCGCCTCGGGTCGTTGACTTAAGATTCGAGGATGCGGACGGCTGCCTGCCACAGCGCGGTGTTGATTCGCACGTCCTCGCGAATATTGCGAATGCGGCGCGTGCGCATCAGCCGCTGCGTGCGGCTGTGATAGAGGACTCCCCCGGCCATGGCCGATTCCTGCAGACGGTTGAACGCGTGCCACAACGTCGGCTGCGCATCCGCCGCGCGGCGAGCTTCCAGCATTTTCGCCGGCAGAAACTCAGGTCGGGTCTCGACTTTCGCCCAGCGGATCTCGTAAGCAACTTGTGCGAAGTTGATCTGCTCCCGATCCGAGAGCATCCGCTCGGACATTGCTGTGACTTGGCCGCCGATCCGCTCAAACTGTACCGTGATGCGCAGGGCCCCCGCGACCACATCCGCAATCACATTGGCGCGGTGCGGTATCCGGATCACCGCAAAGTCGCCCATGCGGCAGAGCAGCCCGTTGGTGCAGAGCGGACGGTAGAGACCGGCGAGCAGTTGATAGGCGCTCGTGCCGTCGTGGGCATTGATGAGACAGATTTCGGGGATGCAATCGACCAAGGTCAGATTGTCCCGAATCGCCCGCAGTCGAATCATGTGCCGTGCATAGGTGGGGTCAGACCCCGGGCGGCTGCGCGTCTGCTGAGCCGCGGAGGGTTGAAAACCCGCCTCGAGCAGCGCATGCAGCACATCCGCGGTATTGATGAACCGATAGGTGGGTTTGGTGCGCGTGGACGCATGACCCGCGAACACCGCGGGTGTCCGGCTGCGCAGCTCATCGATGGAAAGAGTGCGGCTAAACGCGTGGCCGTAGGTCGGTAAGGCGGATTCGGCGACGTTGAAATGATTCATGGAGAATTCCTTTTGAGATTGGATTCGTCGGCGAAATTGCCGACGTGACCAAGCCCCACGGCGCAGCGGAGCGCTCAAGAAAAGGTTCGCGGAATTAATGGAGGGACCCGCGAAGCGGGGGGAGGCCGTTCATCCGCAAGAACCGGACTTGAACGCGACGACCGGCGTGATACCGTGTCTGTCACCAGGCAAGTAGCTTCTTAATTCATAACTCTAAAGGTTCTCCGGGTGACTCGAGATTGTCGCCACGTCATGTGATGGTCAGCGATCTCGATAAAGTGGTAATCTTGGCGCCGCTCGACAACAACAATTGATCAGACAAGAAAATGCGATCGCGCCAAACCAATTAGGGGCCTTCACGGGCCCCTCATCTTCGAATTCAGGAATGCTTGATCGTCTAATTACACAATGAATGCGCATGACCCGCCGCCGTGATCTTCCGCTGTCTGCCCCACATCGGGTGCACCGGCGAATGGCAGCTGTATGGACCTTCAAATTCTTCCCTCGCCGCAATGGAGTGACGATAATCGCTCGATGAACCAGTCAGTCGGCCAAGTGGCGATCGTCGTACGCGACTACGATGAGGCGCTCAATTTTTATGTTGGAGTCCTGGGCTTCAAGCTCATTGAAGACACGCCTATTGACGCCCAAGAAAAGCGTTGGGTGGTCGTGGCTCCAGCAGGTTCTAACTCAACCCGCCTTTTGCTCGCTCGCGCTGTTGGCGAAGAACAAGTGTCCCGAATCGGGAATCAAACAGGAGGTCGCGTTTTCTTATTCCTATATACCGATGACTTCTGGCGCGATTTTCGCTCGTACAAGGCCAAGGGTATCGTCTTTGTTCGGGAGCCGAAGGAGGAACCGTATTGTACCGTCACAGTCTTCAAGGACTTGTATAGCAATCTGTGGGACTTGCTGCAACTCAGAACGCCGGTCGCTGAGCGCTAACGCCACTAGGTCTTCAACGAAATTACGTTATCGACCCCGAACCGCCGCTCACCGATGATCGCGTTTGAGCAATAAAGTTTGGGAACTTTCCCAAAAACGAGCATTGGCGCCGGCGTGCGATAGAAGATTCAATCGCTTGCGAAATGTACCTGCGGGCTCAGTAACTCGCGCGTTTTCGGCTCAAAATGGGAAAGATCTTGCAGCATTCCAAACACTGAGGAGGATAACTCGACCTAGCGAAATTCGCGATAAGATACCAATCTGATGAGGTGAGTAAACCAATGCAGGGAAGCTATGTCGAAAACAAAGCTGAAGAAACTCGCGGTATTTTTGGGATTTCTATTCACTGCTACTAATGCATTTAGCACTCCCAATATCGAAGGAGAATGGCTAAATCGTTCAAAGGATTTCTCACTAGTGGTGTGGATTATGGGATCCGTAGTGTGCGGCTACCTAAACGAAACAGGGGGGCGAGATGGCCGAGGAAACAACTCGTTCTTTGTTGGTCGCTTGGGCAAGCGTTCCACTGAAGTTGCATATGATAGTCCGTACGCAGAAGGCCGCGGAACGGCATCACTATCCCTCGTGGGCGGTAAACTCAATTGGCATGTCATGAAAGAAATCCCGGGAGGCTACACGCCCTCAGAGGAACGGTTAGGACGTGTGCCGAGTTCCGGTTTTTTCCATCAAGACTACCGTGAACAACAAAAGAGTCAATGCATCGAATGGCGGCCATTCATAGAAAGCGGCAACATTGACGACCTTGAACTGCAGGAGATTGGTGGCTATAAGCACAATCTCCACTAAGACGGCTACTGGCTATTTTGGAAAATCCGGTGATCACTCCATTGACTCCTCTGCCCGGCGGAGGGGAGGCCATGCAGAATACCCCCATGATAGGTTATTTATGGGAATGTCCTTGCACAGACTTTGCGAGTGGCAGGAATCGGTCCGCCTTTTGATCGGATCGCCGCATTGCTCTATCGCAGGGTTCACTAATTGCAAGCCTGGTAAACGTCAATCGACATATCTACGACCAAATCATCTTCGATTTCGCTCGCATTAAAGAGGAGGCGCCAGGAACAAGAAATAGGCGGCGTATTCGAGTCAAAACTCCTATTGCAAACAATATGCCTACCCTGCTTCGGTGGATTAAATGTTTGGCCATTACGATCCGCAAGAAACTCCGTTGCTCTTTCGTTGCAGTTGTCTCCATAGCGCTTACTCACAGTCTGCACAACAAACGAGTAGGACCGCTGCCCATCTACGAGCTTATGAAGTGCTGCTTCCTCGCTATGCGCCCTATCTTTTGCGCCAATGCTCGTCACAGAGCATCCGCCCAATAGTGTAAATAGCGAGATCGTTACGGACAGTGTCGCACTGTTCATGGGGCCATTCCTTTGCTTCCGAGGACAGATCCTAAGCGCATTTGGGAACGACAGGCGCGTTGGATGTTCACAGATCCTCAACGGCGCTGACTCTTCCATTTTGGGTCAAAATAGGGAAAGACGCCGAGCGCCTTCACTTAAATTCCCAGACGCTAATATTCTTGTCACAGGCGATCGCGATGTAGCGCGCATCGCCGGATACGGCGATCGCAGAGGCGTCCCCCGGGATCGTCTGCAGTAAAACCGTATGGTTGGCGTCCCAAATTCGGACGGTATTATTGAGTCCGCCGATAATGAGGTACTTTCCATTCGACGTGAAGTTCAATCCGGTGACATGGTCATCGTTTGAGGACTCATCAGCGCCCACTTGCTGCCCAGTCTTGACATCAAAAATCCTAACCGTTGCGCCTTTGAGTGATGATCTGCTGAAGATCGGTCTGCCGCCGGCGGCAACGAGCGATCCATTGGTGCTCCACGCCAGTCGTTCGATGCCACTGGTGACCGGGAATGCCGCAATAGTTTTGACCGACACATGAGTAGCGAGGTCCACGATGAGAATCTGTGGATAAAAAATCTCGCCCGGACCAGGCACGGTGCCGCCCACGGCAGCAAAGCCGGCGTTCGAACTCAGCGCAAGCGCGCTCGGCTCCAAGGGCGTTGTCGTTAACTCCCATTCCCGCTCCCACGTATCTGTTCTGTAGACAGTGAGGAGGTCACCCGGGTGGTCGCCGGCCCGCTGATGAGCCTCTATGAAATACCTTCCATCAGACGAAAAGGCCAGCCCGGAAACCTGAATCGGTGAGCGGACATCAGCAATGTCGTGAACGATCGCCCAGGATGGAGTATCCCAAACGCGAATGAAGCCGCCGCCGTCCGCCGCCCCAGCCCATCGATGGGCAGCCACGAGCATGCGGCCGTCGGGGCTATAGCGTAGCGAGTCCCAGAGTCCAGCAGTCCCTGTGCCGAGCGGCTTCCGCAATGTTCTCCCGATGTGGCTTCGTCCCCGCCAATCCCAGACATGGATGTCGAGTCCCATGGACCAGTTGGTCGCCAACTGCTTTCCATCCGGGCTAAAGGCCAAACTGAATATCGGGGCGTCGTCCTGGAAGTCCGCAATTTGGGTCGCCACACGTTCTCTGTGGTTGGCCTTGGATTCCAAGGAATTGCCGACCTCCTCGGCGCTGGCGAAACGGGCAATGGAAAATCCTCCTACCAGCCATATCATCGCTAGAAGCAAGCGTCCTGGAGGATTCCCACGCTTATCGGTTCTTATCATTGCGCGATGTTCCATAGTGTTGACCGATCATCGGCGGAAGAACGGTATCGGGGCGTGACGAGCTTCTCGATATGCCAAGGCATCCCCGTGTCAACTCTTAGTGGAGCGCCACGGCTCGGAATGAGGCCTCGGATCGGCTCCTCATGAAATTCAAAATCCTGGCCATTTACGGTTATTTACGGGAAAGATTGTGACTAGGCGCCACGCGACATGTGGACACTACCCATTTACCTAGTCTGAATACTCCAGAGTTAACAGCCTATTCCCGGCCAGCTCATTGGCCACCAAAAGTGATGCCTCGCCAGAGTGTGGGCCACCGCCGAATTGAAAAAGACTGCATTGTTGAGCACCCGTCTTTGGGCTTACTTGGAGTGTCTGCGAGACAGTTCCGGTTGGGCTGATGTACACAACAAAATTTTGTCCTCCATCATCTATACATCCGGCGATTAATATTCCGCCGGCGGGCGTGCGCGCGACCGCTTTGATTGAATTGGCAAGGGCCTCTCCTTTGTATGTCTGAGTCTTTGATTCCTTCAGAGATTCTCCGTAGTCGGTAATTTTGGTTCCAAAAGCGTTGTGCGCGGTCAGTAATGCTGCGAAACCCAGTATTGGCGTTTGCCGCATCTGCTGCGCGATTTGCGGAAGTCCGCTTGGATAAGAGCGCTCCACAAGCGTAAAGCTCAGATCAGCGTCTAATAGGTATCCGTCGCTTGAGGAGGGATGCCGCAGTCGACCTAGTTCATTACCATTCGCATCAAGTTGTACAATGACGGTGGAGGAATCGCTCACCGTAGATTTTTCCATATTATGAATACTTTCCTCCACGGTGTGAGCACGGTCTTGCATGAGCACGCTCATCACCCAGGTAATGGTGCCATCTGGCGAGGCTAGAAGCCGCCGGCAGTACGCCTGATTGGGGCGAACCTCTATTGTGCGACCTTCATCCAGTTCAAACGAATGTGCCCATACGCGTTTACCGCTGGAATCGAGCTTCTCGATCCATGGCACCAACGGACTCGTTGGTTCGGATGGTGCCGCGATGGCGCCGGCGACAACGAAGCCTCCAGCAGTCTGCGCAGCGCAACTGAGAAACCGTTGCTCCCCAGCCGCAGATATGGGGATGAGCTGTTCCGGACGCCCGTTGTCAGTGAATCGGCTAACGAAGTACTGCGTTGCCGCGGTTGTGATTGTTGCCCAATCACCTGGCTTCTCGTGTAACTCGGCGTTGATATCTCTGGTTCGCTGCGAGACCACCGCCCAGTAAGCACCGTCGGCTGCCCCGAATAGGAAATCAACCCTCGAATCTCGCCAACCATCGCTCACGGTATATTGCCAAAGCGGCTTGGAATCGCCGGATAATTTCATGATCCAAAGCCGCTTTTGATCATCCCTACCGGACAGCAAAAAAGTACCGTCAGACTGGCTATATGCGTGGTCGAGTCGAATATTGCTTTGCGGTTGTGTGACGTAGATGGTGCGTGTGACCTTAACGGTTGCCGCGGAGGCCGCCAATGAACATATCACGCATGCGGCAATTGCCAGGGCCGCGAGCGGTCGATTGTTCCGGCGTTTTTGTTGATTCATGAGTAACCCGTGCGTAAGCGCTCAGCAATCTGAAGATCATTTAGAGGGCACTGCTCACACCGTGGCATCATCATGTAGACGCGCATTGGCACGCGTGATGCGCATCACGCTATGGCGCGCGGCAGAGTTCAGGCCATCAAGTATTTTGCACCGGGTTACACGCCCATTAAGGGTCATTATTGGGAAAGTGGTCAGACTAGCTGTTCTGCTCTGGCTTTCCATCCTTGATTTTTCTCCATTCTTTGCTGCCTTTGTCCAACTTGTAGGTCCCCAAAACCTTCTCGTTAACCGCTGATGTGCGACCAGAAATGGTCACCAGGATGTTGCCGGCATCCGCTTGGATTGCGAAACGTCGATAACAATCGGTGCCACAAGAGAAATTTCGCAAATCGCGCCCCAGCACCTTATCGAGTTTGGCGTCAGCGACCCACGGCCCCGCCGGCAATAGCTGGCGCTCGACGCTCCCGTTCTTTGCGTCCAACCACCAAATGTAAAACTGTTCCCAACTGGGAAGTGCGGGATTCCAGGGTGGCGTCAGAAAGGTCATCACCTCACCGGGAGTGTACAAAACGTATTTGTCGCCGGCAGCGTCGTAGACCGCTGAAAGCCTCGCCGGACTCCATGGCATGTCGATATGCGGCGCATCGCCGGGCGAGTAATTCAGCGGGAGAAGTTTCTTTGTATTCCCCCGCTCCAATAGTAGCGCGTACAAAGAATTAGGTGCCTCGCCCTGCGGCCGCGGCACAATCATTTGTCTAATTTGTTCATCGACTGTCATTTCAGTTGGCGGCGTGCTCCTCGACAACAATGATTTAAGAATAATTACGTGACCATCCCCGGGCCGGAGTGCATCGAACATCGGGTCCGGCGTATTTCCATAGTTGCCACCGCGCAGGTGTGCTCGAAGCCAGAACATTGTGGCTCCAGAGGAGCCATTTGTGCTCTTGCAGGCCTGTGGTATGTCGTCGGTATCGTGTTCGCTATTGGCTGTTTTACCCGGTTCCGCCGGCACACTTGCATCAACGCCCGAGTTTTCGCAAAAACCAACTTGCGCCCCTTTCACAGGCGGGGCATCTTTCGCGGGCGCGCCATATTGCACGTTCACCTTCCCTTGTAGGTGCAACTGTTGCACACAGGCATTAAGAACTTGTTTGGATTTCGCAGCCTTCGTTGAATCATCTGGCTCTGCAGGCAGCGTGGCTCGCCACGCGCCCATATCATGCGCCCAGCACTGAACTAGCGGTCCTGACGTAGTGCTCCAGGAATCGCTTGGATCCGACGCTTTTACACTCCCGCCGCTCGCCTGCGGGATTTGCTCTGTAGGTACAACAGCAACACAGGGGGTCGGTACCGCGAATGGCATTCCACAAGACGCAACGACGATGACAAATTTAATAAGCAGATGGAGTATTGGCCGGCCTACCGCTTGTAGATGCATAGATATTTCCACGTTCCGTTTAGTTCTCACTAGCCACTTCCAGATACCGCTCCGGAATCGGCGGTCATCAGGACTATTATGGCGCAGAAATGGAGTTTCGGTCGCTGAGCGGCGTCTTATCCAGGTTAGCCAACCCCAAGGCGCGCGGGTACATTTCTCGGCAGCGACATCGGGACCGCACGGTCGCAAACGGCAGGTAACGGGCAGCACAATCCATCGGTTTCCGTCAGCGCGTCTGAATCATGTCGAACTGACAGAGCCTCGTTACGGTCCAAGCTGGTCGACCGATTGGATCGATCAATCCTTTGTAGCTGAGCGATTGCACAGTCATCGTCTCATGCGGCGGCACGTTCCTTTTTAAATTCGCGCGCGTGTGCTTTGATGGCGGATCATCGAAGCCTTGATCGTAGACGGCGAGATATGTTTTACCCTGATAAGTGAACAAGCGCAGTTGGTCGCCGTTGAGTAGTGACGGTCCGTGCGGTATGTCGGAGTTATCGATGAGATTGCTTACGGAGTCGGGCGCCACATCATCCACTCGCTTGTCGCGATAGGTGACCAGCGACTCGCCCTCTACTGATCCTTCACCGCCTTTTGCGAATAGCGATGAATAATTGGTGAATTGAATCTTATATACGGTATCAACGGTTCCGTTGTTATCGATGTCGACGTATGCCACAAGAAAGGGCGGGACATAAGCGAGGTTCTTGCCGGGCGCTGCAATGGGCATTGCCTTCGCATGCCCCTCATGCCATTGGATCGCCTCGAATTCCGGGCTCGACGGCACCTTGGCAAACCGCATCTCCAGTGTCGCCCGTGTGTCGTGTTTCGTACCGGGAAGCAACGGAAATGCATAGATACTCTTTTCGGAATAGATGGTGTCCAAATCGAGCGGATCTTTCATTTCGGCTTCTGCCCACATATGTCGGAAATACTGATTGAAGACTCCGTCCATGTGGGCGCAGAGATCCGGTTGATGGTCCTCCATGAGGCGAAAGGTGTATTCGGGGTCTGCGGCTCTTGCGGGTGCCGCCACGGTGACGAGCGCGAGTAATCCGAGGGACAGGAAGGTTTTGAACGGCGGCGATTCTTGTGCGTATTTCATGTTTGCAGCGATGCACCAGAGCGACTCAAGGCGCCAATGTCTGCTTCTATAATGGCGCGACTGAGGCACCCTCGAGATCCCCCTTCAACCTTCCCACCGGGAAGTAGCCGTGTTCAATAATTTGACCTCCCTCGACCGTACGAAATCGGATGGCGACAACCCCAAGAGTGTCCCCCTTCACCACGACCTTTCCTAGACTGACCACGTACAGCCGATCCTTGAAAACATACGGGAGATAGAGTGCGTCGTTGGGATCCTCGTCGTGATCCCGTGCGCTCACAACGTCTTTGGCCGCCTGGTATTCCGTCCGTTGTGATTCAGTCAACGATTCGTGTGCTTGCTTTATCAAGGCCGAGGAATCCTGCTCCGCTGCCTCAGCAAGACGAAGAGACGCTGGAACAAAGTCCTTGCAATCGTCCCCGTGGCACTGGGGATCCCAGCCTTGATACGACTTTGTAAGCAATGGCTTGTAAGTGAACAAGATTGCGCAAGACGGCGCGTAACGGTCGGTATTCCAGGTCCAAACCTTCATGTCTGCCGACATGTCGTCGCTAAAGTCGTAGTCATCCTGCATTGCAACGGGTTCGCCATCGATGGCGTAGTAGTCGAAATCGCCGCACTGGTTGTGCTGTGCCGCCGCCTCGGGTGCAGTTGCTTCTTCCGCGACCCCATTCTTCAGAACAAACGAAACTCCGAAGTAGCAGCCGAAGGTGCCTTGCCCGGTACCAATCGAATAAAATTCAACTTTTGGGGCCTTCTCGAATCGCGCGTTGCGGCCTTCGAGGGCTGTTCCGAGCGAAGCCATGAGTGACGGGGAAATCGAAACTGGCGGCTTCTGAGATGCAGCCCAGGCGGCGAAATCGGTTGACGGGTGTTCGAAGTTGTTTCCCGCCGAAGGTGCCTCGATCCCGCTGTTCGGCGATGCTATCAGTGTATGGAGCGGTGATATGCCAGGGCTGTCGTGCGCTAGCGGACGGTAGCGATCCAGCATTATCTTGCAAAGCCGCGTCTTGGCTTCATTGACGGTTGCAGTTGGCTTTTTGGGGAAGGAGTCCGCCATTGCTGATGTCGCAGCGATTGATGCCAGCAAGGCGACGAGCGGCATAAGCAGCCAAGATACCGTTCGAGTCTTCACCGTAGCAGGCGCTCGTCCGATTGCTGTCGTAGGTACCCGCATCTGCTTCGACCGTGCATTCGCCTAGTGTACCGCGCTCCACCAATGGCCGGTTTGTTCCAAGCATTTCGATGCCTCGAGTGTCTCTTTCTGGCCGCTCAGCGACCGATTATTCGCTCCGAACCGGTCATTGCGCATCGAATACTGTCCTTTGGCCGGTTGCTGCCCGATCGCCTAGGGAGTCTGCATCCGTCTACCCACCCAAACCAAGTGCTGTTTCACCTCGGGCACTTCCTGCCGATCGAGAAGCCCGAGCAAGTTACCGAGCCGCGTGTAACCGACGAGCAGTTCATACCCGACATTGGTCCCGAGCACTTCGCCGGCCACCATCACGGGCGGCGCAAACCACGACTGCGCATCGCGCCAATGCGCAACGACCTCTTCCCGGTCGTCGATGATACCGAACTGCGTCGCCCGATCGCGCGCTTCATCCAGCGCATACTGATACCCGCGATCGACGCGGATCTGCCGGAGCGCAATACCGGAAAATTCCTCGAGGTCCCAGCGCACCCGCCCCCAATCTACCGCACGCACAATCGCGGCAAAGTCCGGATTGCTGGCTTCCTCGTGAAAGAGCTGGGTGAATACCTCTTGCGGACATTCCAATCCTTGCCCCTCGCAGCGCTCCCAATGCACCGTCGGATCCGCATCGTAGAGCCGCTGAACACGACCCCACGTATAAACTGCCACTTCTAGCGCTTTGTGGGACATGGCGGCACCATCGGCTCAGGTGCGCTACTCCTCCTCCCAGGAGAACACGCTGAGGCCCATCCGCTTAGGTTTACTATCGAGGTCCGTGGTGCTGCGTGTCCGCAATTCACTCTCCATGTACTCGGTAAAAGCCTTCGCGCGCCTTTCGAGAATTCCTCGAATGAGCGCGAGCTGTTTGGCGTTGATCGGGATGGCTTTTGTCTCCGTGTATAGGCGCGATTGTTTGGTATCCATGATATTTTGAAACAACGTGTCCCCGAGTCGCTTGATCCGGTTCGCGGCCTGCGCCACGTTCGCTTTGGTGATCCCCCGGGATCGAGTCGTTGCACTCTTGAAGCGAATAATCTCCTCGTCCAGCAATTCCACATTACCCCGGCGGCGCAGCTCCTTGAGCACGCTTCCCGGGTGATTGCCGGGTGCATATTTATCGACCAAATCCTCAAAGCTACGGCGTTGCTTGTTGCGCTCCATCGGCAGGTCCAAGGGGAGCCCGCCGCTCGTCATAAAACGCGGATCGGTGGTCCAGCCCATCAAGACGCGTGCACTTTTGGAATACAAGCGCTCTTTGTTTTCCATCGTGCCTTTCGCACTCACCGTGCCCCCGGCGGAGCGAATGCGGCCCACTTCGCTACGGTGCACACCGGCCGCCAAGCTCACGCGGCTGTCGCTCGGGCCGCGCCCGGTGCGGCTATGGCGCGGGAGTTTCTCAAAGGCGCGTTGCACGAACGCGACGCGCAGCAAGCTTTCAGCTTCCGGGCTCGTAACCCCGATTTTGAGGCACACATCGATGAGGGGCTCGAGCGCCGCGCTCAAGGCTCTCGCCACATCGGTGTGTTCTTGTGAACGCTTCATTTAGCGAGACCGATCCAAGCGGACGCACCCTGTGAGCGTCCACTTCGCAGATTTGGGATGTGTATTAATCAACGCGATCCGCCTTCGAAAGGGTGTCACTCGGAAACAACCCGAAGGGCGATGGCGCCCCGATGGGATTGCATCGGATCAATTGCCGAAAGAAAGCTCGTGTGCCCATGACCATTCACTCTCTTAGCTCGCATGACATCACTGTTGTTCGCATTATGTTCAATTTAACCGATGTACCCCGGCGAGAATCCTGATGCAGGACAGGTACGGCGGGACGGCACGCGCGCGCCGTGCGCATCCAATTCTTCGGGTAACTATCGGTAGTTGCCAGATTTCGGAGTTGTACTCTCCATCGCTCCCAATTACAGTCGAGTTTATAGGGATCGTATCTGTCACGCTATAGGCAATTATTGTTGTGCGTGATGGTTATCATCAAGGCGGATGTTTAGGTCCGCAAGGGCGGCGCGCGCCTTCGGAACTGCCGACCTTTCGCGCGGCGGGATTTCGCCCTGTGGCATGCGGCTTCAGGGGCAAGGGGATATCGTGTCATGAGGCGGCAGAAGGCGGCGAAAAGGGCGAAAAAGGTCTCTCGGAAGAGCGCCCGCGCCCGTGTTCCCGTGCCTAACCCGCTTGAGCCGCTCGCCTTGGAACTCTATGGCGTCGTGCGCGCGGCGCTTGCGAAGTATGGTCTCTCCCCTCGCGAGCAAAGAGGGCTCTTCGATCGCGCCCAACGAATCGTGAACGTCCAGGAGGCGAGCGCTTCGCGCCTCAATGAGATTAGGCCGCTTGGGGATTTGATGACGACCTGGCTCGAGGAGATGCCCTATGTCGATGCGGCGGGGAAACCCAAAGTGCTCTTGATCGAAGGCCGCGGCGCAACCTTTGAAAGTCTTGCCAAGAAGTTTCTGCCGGCAAAGCCGCTTAAGGAGGTGGTGGCTCTCGCCTGCCGTATGGCCAATGTTGGGACGCTCCCGGGGGGACGCATTGCGCTCTACGGCGACACGATGGTGAGTTTGGTGAAGAACCGCGAAAGTGCCCTCGCGCAAACGGTGCTGCATATCAGGCAAATCATGGACACCTGCTTTCACAACGTGCAGCGGGCGGAGGAGGTGACGACGCCCGGCCGGACGGAGCGCATCGTGAACCATGTCATCAGCGCCGCTGAGTTTCAAAAATTCCAACGGGTGATTCGCCCGCAGTTGCATGACGTGTGCGAAAGGGTCGATCGGCTGCTCAAATCGAGTGCCGATCGCACACCGCGGAACACCAAAGCCCGGGGGGCCGCCGGCATCGGCATTTACGTCTACTACGACGGATCCATGAAGCATGTGCGAGACGATCGCAGCGATGCCCTCGAGTGATTGAAGGAACGCTCAGGCGCATGGCGAAGGAATCAAAGGCGGTGAATCGCAAAGCGAGGAGGGCGCAGCGCCCGGCCAAGCCCTCGGCGATTCTGATCCGGGAGGACCTGGCGGTGGAGCTCTATTCGCTCGTGCGCCTCGCGCTTGCGCAATTTGGGGTAACGATCGCGCAGCAGGAGCGAGCGATCGCGCGCTCGAGACACCGCTCATCGGCCCCGAAAGTGAGCGGGCCGCTCTTGAAGGATATGCGCGGCTTAGGGGCGATTCTCCTCGAGTGGTCGCGTGAACTACCGTATCTAGACTCCGAGGGTAAACCGCGCGTGCTCGCGATCGCCGGTCCCGGGGCGACGTTCGAGGGCCTTGCCCGGCGATTTTTGCCGGACATGTCGCTGACCCAAGTGGTGTCCATGGCGTGCGAGACGGCTGAAGTCGCGACCCGCCCGGGGGCGAAAATTGCTCTACTGGGCAGCATTTTGGTCAAACTCGTGAAATCAAAGGAGAAATATCTGGCGCATGCCGTTCGCCAGACCGATCAGCTGCTGCAGACAATCCTTCACAACCGCACTATCGAGCAGAAGCGCTTTACCAATGGCCGCATGGAGCGCATGGTGAGTGGGGTTATCTCGCGCGCGCAATTTAAGGCGTTTATGCGTGAACTGCGCCCGCAGATCTACGATTTGCTCCTCGGTGTGGATTCCTCCGTACAACGCTACCAGCCGAAGAGCGCCCGGGCGCTCCGTGGCGCAACCGCGGTGAGCGTCGGCATGTACGTCTCTCAAGATGATGACCTGGAGCGCGCCGGTCTTGATGCGAGTGGGCTCCTCGCGCCGACGCGCCGGCGGGCCAGCCCCAAGCACCGCGGCGCCGCGGCCACGTAACGCTCCAGGGCGCTTGATCGCGCAGCAACTCTTAAGGGCCTCTCGCGCCCAACACCGTCACTCGCGGATCAAAACTCCTGAGTGCTCAGTGACTTAAAATGCGCAAGTGCGAGGATGCACCGCATCCACGTCTTCAATCTCTGTCTCGTCCACCAACCGACACCCTCGAGCGTCTGATAGGCGCCTGTCCGACCGGCGTTCGACCCGTAACTGGAGGACTTCAAGCGCACAGCCCTTGCACAAAAGAAAAAAACGCGGTACAAAATAGTTGCCATAAACGTGACAAGTATTAAACCGGACCAAAAGCACTGCGCACCGACTGAAGGAATGGCGGAGAAAAATGGATTCGAAGGGAAACCATGAACTTGAGGGGAGCGGTGCGCGAAAGGCATCCGCCGTGCGTGTCCTGCGGATGCTCGAAACCGCCATGGGTCCGACCATTGCC
>Ga0209048_10001474_pt1 | contig 24169 bp, 21 predicted proteins | sample FrelakmetCRP12CR_FD_187146 | JGI IMG/M metagenome (GOLD analysis project Ga0209048, IMG submission 187146) | Freshwater lake sediment microbial communities from the University of Notre Dame, USA, for methane emissions studies - CRP12 CR (SPAdes)... | ecosystem: Environmental > Aquatic >... | reverse complement strand
GTTTTGCTCGCATGCCGGCCCTTTCCGAGAGTTCGGATACTGCAAGCTAACATAACATCATGGGTTTAGCGACGCAAGCTAAACCTCGGTATTAGCTTGGAATTCTCGGACGACGACGATGCCGCTGCCACGGCAGCCGCAGCCCAAATGACGAGCGTGAGCGCAAGGGCTAGGACGCGCCCCGCCGACAGCCGCAAGATATTGTGCTGTACGAGGCGCGAACGGGGGTTCCGACGGCACGGATCCCCTGTTGCATTCTCGTCGCCGTGCCCTTTCAGCGACCGATCAGGATCCGGACCATGCGCCGCAGCGGCTCGGCGGCACCCCAGAGCAGCTGGTCGCCGACCGTGAACGCGCCAAGATAGTCGCCACCCATCGCAAGCTTGCGCAGGCGCCCCACAGGCACCTCCAGCGCCCCGGTGACGGCCGCAGGGGTGAGCCGGCGGATGCTCTCCTCGCGCGTGTTCGGCACGACGCGCACCCAATCGTTGCCGGCGGCGAGCATCGCTTCAATGTCTTTCAGCGGAATGTCGCGCTTCAGTTTGACCGTGAGCGCCTGGCTATGACACCGCATCGCGCCGACGCGCACGCAGATCGAATCCACGGGGATCGCGCTCTTGCCCGACCCGGCCACGCGGCCGAGGATCTTGTTCGTTTCCGCGCCACCCTTCCATTCTTCGCGGCTCATCCCGTCGCCCAGGTCCTTGTCGATCCAGGGGATCAGGCTGCCCGCGAGCGGGACACCGAAGTGCTCCGTCGGGAAGTTGGGATCGCGCAGGATGCCGGCGACCTCGCGGTCGATGTCGAGGATCGCCGACGAGGGGTCCTCGAGCAGCGCGCGCGCCGCCATGTGCGCCTCGCCCATCTGCAGCAGCAGCTCGCGCATGTTCTGTGCGCCGGCGCCGGAAGCCGACTGGTAGGTCATGCAGGTCATCCACTCGATCAGGTCGTGCCGGAAAAGCCCCGCCATCGCCATCATCATCAGACTGACCGTGCAATTGCCGCCGATGTAATTCTTCACGCCTTTCGCGAGCGCGGCGTCGATCACGTCCCGATTGACGGGATCGAGGATGATCACTGCGTCGTCCTTCATTCGCAGCGCCGATGCCGCATCGATCCAGTAGCCCTTCCAGCCGGCCGCGCGCAGCTTCGGAAAGATCTCGTTCGTGTAGTCGCCGCCCTGGCAGGTGACGATCGCATCGAGCGCCGCGAGCGCCTCGACGTCCGACGCGCCCTTGAGCAGCGGCGTGTCCCGGCCGACCGCCGGACCCTTGCCGCCGACGTTCGAGGTCGTGAAGAACACCGGCTCGACAAGGTCGAAATCCCGTTCCTCCTGCATTCGCTGCATCAACACCGAGCCCACCATTCCACGCCAGCCGACGAAACCTATACGCATGATCGTTCTCGTTTCCAGAAAAAAACCAAATCGCTGCTAGAGCGCCCCGGCGACCGCCTCGCCCATCGCGCGCGTGCCGACAACCTTGTCCCCCGCCGCCGCGATGTCGCCCGTGCGCAGGCCCTTCGCCAGCACCGAACGCACGGCGCGCTCGATCCGGTCGGCGACCTCGGGCCGCGCGAACGTGTGCCGGAACATCATCGCCAGCGACAGGATCGTCGCCAGCGGATTGGCCTTGTCCATCCCGGCGATATCCGGCGCCGAGCCGTGGATCGGCTCGTACAGCCCCTTGCCGTTCGCGTCCAGCGACGCCGACGGCAGCATTCCGATCGATCCCGCCAGCATCGACGCCTCGTCCGACAGGATGTCGCCGAAGAGGTTGCCGGTGACGATCACGTCGAACTGTTTCGGGTTGCGCACGAGCTGCATCGCGGCGTTGTCCACGTACATGTGCGTAAGCGCGACGCCCGGGTAGTCCTTCGCCATTTCGGTCACCACCTCGCGCCACAGGATGCTCGTGTCAAGGACGTTGGCCTTGTCCACCGAACAGAGCTTCCTGCCGCGCGTCCCGGCAGTCTCGAATCCGACGCGCGCGATGCGCCGGATTTCGCTCGCGCTGTAGAGCATCGTGTCGAAGCCTTCGTCGTCGCCCTGGGCATTCTTGCGGCGTCCGCGCGGCTGGCCGAAATAAATGTCGCCGGTGAGTTCGCGCACGATCATGACGTCCAGCCCCGCGACTACGTCGGGCTTGAGCGTCGATGCCGCGGCGAGCTCGGGGTAGAGGAGCGCGGGGCGCAAGTTCGCGAACAGGCCCAGCGCCTTGCGGATTCCGAGAATCCCCTGCTCCGGCCGCAGCATGCGCGGCAACGCGTCGTAGCGGGGGCCGCCTACCGCACCGAGCAGCACCGCATCGGCGTCGCGCGCGAGCGCCAGCGTCGCATCGGGCAGCGGCTGTTTCGCCGCGTCGTAGCCTGCGCCGCCGATCGGCGCCGTGCCGGTCTCGATGGGCAACCCCTCGCGCCGCAGGACCTCGAGCACCCGGACGGCCTCGCCGACGATCTCGGGACCGATGCCGTCGCCAGGGAGAATGGCGATCTTCACGGCGATCGCGCCTCGGGCGCGGCGCGATTCGCGCCCGCATCGACCGCGCGGTGCCTCGGTCGTGCGATGCGAGTGGATTGGCCTAGGCGAGCCATGGCTGCTCGGCGTGTCGCCTCGCCTCGAACTCGCGAATGGCATCGGCATGCTGCAGCGTGAGGCCGATGTCGTCGAGGCCGTTGATGAGGCAATGCTTGCGGAACGCGTCGACGTCGAAGCCGAAGACCATCGAGCCGTCGGCCGTCGCCACCGTCTGCCGCTCGAGATCGACCGTGAGCTTGAAGCCCGGGAAAGCGCGGACCGCGTCGAACAGCCGGTCCACATCGCGCTCAGGGAGCACGATCGGCAACAGCCCGTTCTTGAAGCAGTTGTTGTGGAATATGTCCGCATACGACGGCGCGATCAGCGCACGGAAACCGTAGTCGGTGAGGGCCCACGGCGCGTGCTCGCGCGAACTGCCGCAGCCGAAGTTCCGGCGCGCGAGCAGAATGCTCGCCCCCTGGTACCGGGGCTCGTTCAACACGAAATCCGGGTTCTTCACCCGTGTCGCATTGTCGACGCCGGGCTCCCCGCGGTCGACGTAGCGCCACGCATCGAACAGGTTCGGACCGAAGCCGGAGCGCTTGATCGACTTCAGGAACTGCTTCGGAATGATCGCGTCGGTGTCGACATTGGCGCGGTCGAGCGGCGCGACGAGTCCGGTCAGGATGCGAAACGGCTCCATTGGGCTCAGCCTCCTCTTCGCGCAGGCGCTAGGCGAGCCGGCGCACGTCGACGAAACGTCCGGCGATCGCAGCAGCGGCAGCCATCGCCGGGCTCACCAGATGGGTGCGCCCCCCCGCGCCCTGCCGTCCCTCAAAATTGCGGTTCGACGTCGACGCGCAGCGTTCGCCGGGCTCGAGGCGGTCGTCGTTCATCGCGAGGCACATCGAGCAGCCCGGCTCGCGCCAGTCGAATCCTGCGTCGCGGAACACCCGGTCGAGTCCCTCGCGCTCGGCCTGCGCCTTCACGATGCCGGAGCCCGGCACGACCATCGCGTGCTTCACCGTGGACGCCACGCGACGGCCGCGGGCGATCGCCGCGGCCGCGCGCAGGTCCTCGATCCGCGAGTTCGTGCACGACCCGATGAACACGCGGTCGATGCCGATTTCCGTGACCGGCGTGCCCGGCGTCAATCCCATGTACGCGAGCGCGCGCTCGATGCCCTCGCGCCGCGTCGGGTCCTTCTCCTTGTCCGGGTCGGGAACGCGACCATCGATCGGCACGACCATTTCCGGCGACGTGCCCCACGTAACCTGCGGCGCGAGGCTCGACGCGTCGAGCGCGACGGCCGCGTCGAATTTCGCGCCGTCGTCGCTCGTGAGCGTGCGCCAGTACGCGACGGCGCGGTCCCAGTCCCCGGCCGACGGTGCGAACGGGCGCCCGCGCAGGTACTCGATCGTGACGTCGTCGACGGCAATCATTCCGGACCGCGCGCCCGCCTCGATAGCCATGTTGCAGACCGTCATCCGGCCCTCCATCGACAGCGCGCGGAACGCGCTGCCGCCGAACTCGATCGCGTAGCCGGTGCCGCCCGCGGTGCCGATCCTGCCGATCACCGCAAGCACGAGGTCCTTCGCCGTGACGCCGGCGGGCAACCGGCCATCGGCGCGGATCTGCATCGACTTCGACTTCTTGCCGAGCAGGCACTGCGTCGCCAGCACGTGCTCGACCTCGGAGGTCCCGATACCGAAGGCGAGCGCCGCGAACGCACCGTGCGTGCTGGTGTGCGAGTCGCCGCAAACAACCGTCATCCCCGGTAGCGTCGCGCCCTGCTCGGGGCCGATCACGTGGACGATGCCCTGTCGCGGATCGCGGAACGGAAAGTACGCCTTCGCGCCGTGGACGCGAATGTTGGCGTCGAGCGTCTCCACCTGCGTGCGCGAGATCGGATCGCGAATGCCCTCGCTCCAATCCTTGGTCGGCGTGTTGTGGTCCGCAGTGGCGACGATCGAGCCGATGCGCCACGGCTTGCGGCCCGCGAGCCGCAAGCCCTCGTACGCCTGCGGACTCGTGACCTCGTGGACCAGGTGGCGGTCGATGTAGAGCAGCGACGTGCCGTCCGCCTCGGTGCGGACGACATGGCTGTCCCAGAGTTTGTCGTACAGCGTGCGCGCGTGCATGGCTCGCGGACCTCGCCGGGGGATTGCCGGCAGCGGCGTGGCAAAGGCGAATTATTGCACAGCAGCAAAAAGCCCGTCAGACAGGCGGCAGGCCCTGCCCGGCAAGGAACGCGACGACCGCTTCCTCGAGGTGAGGCAGCGCCGGCTCGAACACCGTCGCCGGCATCGCCCGCAGCCACGTGAGCTGCCTTTTCGCGAGTTGGCGCGTCGCCGCGATCCCCTTGGCGCGCAGCGTCGCAGCGTCGATCCGCTGCTCGAGAAATTCCCACGCCTGCCGATAGCCGACGCAGCGCATCGAGGGCAGTTCCGCCGTCAGCGCATGGCGCGCGCGCAGCCCGGAAAGCTCGTCGACCAGGCCGGCGGCGAGCATCGCATCGAATCGCGCGGCAATCTGCGCGTGCAGCCGGGCGCGGTCGCCGGGGATCAGCGCAATCGCGATGGCGGACCCGAGCGCGTCGCCGGCCTCCCTCGCACCCTGGAGCTCGGAAAGCGGCCTGCCGGCGATCTCGAACACCTCGAGCGCGCGCTGGATCCGTTGCGCATCCGTGGCCTCCAGGCGCGCCGCCGTCAGGGGATCGACGCGTGCGAGCTCGGCATGCAGCGCGGGCCAGCCTTCCACCGCGGCGCGCGCATCGAGGCGCGCGCGCACCGCGGGGTCGGCACCGGGCAGGGCCGAGAGCCCCTCCTGCAGCGCCTTGAAGTAGAGCATCGTGCCGCCGACGACCAGCGGGACCGCGCCGCGCGAGCGGATGCCGGCGATCGCCGCGATCGCCTCGGCACGAAAACGCGCCGCCGAATACGCGTCTGTCGGATCGATGATGTCGATCAGATGGTGCCGGACGGACGCACGCGTGGCCGCGTCGGGCTTTGCGGTGCCGATGTCCAGGCCGCGATAGACCTGGGCCGAATCGACGCTGACGATTTCGGCGCGGAAGCGGCGAGCGAGCGCCAGCGCCAGCGCGCTTTTCCCCGACGCCGTCGGGCCCATCAGCAGCACGGCAGGGAGTGCAGTCAACGTGCGGCGCACGACAACCGTGCGGTGGCGCTCATCGGGGCAGCGCGCAATGCGGATGCGGGTGCGGGTGCGGGTGGACGAGCATCGCGCTACCGACCGCGCATGAACAGACGGTCGAGGTCGGCCAGCGTCAGCTGGTACCAGGTCGGACGGCCGTGATTGCACTGACCCGCGCGTTCGGTCGCTTCCATCTCCCGCAGCAGCGCGTTCATCTCGGGCGCGGTCAAGCTGCGATTCGCGCGCACCGCAGCATGGCAGGCCATCGTGGACAGGAGTTCGTCGCGGTGCGCGGTCAGCACTTCGCTGCCGCCGAATTCCCGCAGCTCGGCAAGCACCGCGTGGGCGAGCGCCCCGGCATCGGCATCGGCAAGCGGTGCCGGAACGCCGCGGACGGCGAGCGTCGCGGGGCCGAGCGCCGTGATCGCGAATCCCAGCCGCTCCAGTGTCCCGGCGTGCTCATCGGCCGCCGCAATCTCGAGCGGCGACGCGGCGAACGCGGTCGGCACGAGCAACGGCTGCACCGGCACACGGTGGTCGAATTCGCGCTTGAGCCGCTCGTAGACGATGCGCTCGTGCGCCGCATGCATGTCGACCAGCACGAGGCCCGCATGGTTCTGCGCCAGGATGTAGACGCCGTGCAACTGCGCGAGAGCGAAACCCAGCGGATGCGCATCGCCGGTTTCAGGCAGATCCGGTCCTTCGCGTGCGGATCCGTCAAGCGGCCCGAAGAGCTTCGCGTAGAATTCCGCCGGTTCCGCCGTGCCGAGCGCCATCGCGCCTTGCCAGGGTGCGCGGTGCGGAGGACGCGGCGAGGATCGGTCGGCATCGGCCGGCGTTTCCGGCACGATCGGCGCCGTCCGCGCGAATACGGCGCCGAGCTTCTCCGCAGCGGATACCGCCGGCTGCTCGGCGCCGGTCGTCGCGAGTGCGCGACCCACCGCATGCTGTACGAACTGGTGCACCGCGCCCGATTCCCGGAATCGCACCTCGGCCTTCTGCGGATGCACATTGACGTCGACCTGTCGCGGATCGACCGTGAGCCACAGTGCGTACGCCGGCTGGCGGTCGTGGTGGAGCACGTCGCGATAAGCCTCGCGCAACGCGTGCGCCAGCACCCGGTCGCGTACATGACGCCCGTTGACGAACAGGTACTGGCCGCTCGCCTGCGTCGCGTACGCCGGTTGCACCGCGAAGCCGGTGATCCCGAGCGGCCCGGCCTCGGCGTCGACGACAGCGGCGCCCTGGATGAACGCGCTGCCCAGTAGCGCCTCGACGCGCGCCCGGCGCCCCTGCGGAAGCAGTCGGTACACGACGCGCTCGTTGTGCTGCAGCGTGAAGCCGACGTCCGGATGCGCGAGCGCTATGCGGCGGAACGCCTCGTCGCAATGACCCCATTCGGTCGCCTCCGTGCGCAGGAACTTCCGTCGTGCCGGCGTGTTGAAGTAGAGCTCCTGCACCGTGACGGCCGTGCCGACGGCAAGCGCCGCGGGCGCCACCGGGGCGACCGTGCCGCCATCGACTTCGAGTCGCCACGCATGCGGTCGGCCGCTCGCGCGCGAGGCGAGCGCGAAGCGCGAGACGGCCGCAATCGATGCCAGCGCTTCGCCACGAAAGCCTAGCGTCGTGATCGCCTCGAGGTCGTCGACCGTCGCGAGCTTCGACGTGGCATGCCGCGCCACCGCGAGCAGCAGGTCGTCGCGCTCGATGCCGGCACCGTTGTCGGCGACGCGAATGCGCCGGATGCCGCCGCCCGCGAGATCGACATCGATCTGCGTCGCGCCGGCGTCGAGCGCGTTCTCCAGCAATTCCTTCAGGGCCGCCGCCGGGCGTTCGACTACTTCGCCGGCAGCGATCTGGTTGATCAGGTGGTCGGAGAGCGCCCGGATCTTGGACATCGTCGATGCGCGCTAATACGCGAGCCCTTGCGCCCACCGCGCATAGACATCGCCCGCGACCGCGTGAAGCTCCGCCACACGCGCGTCGATGTCGCGGCGGATGTCGGTCGCGCTTTGCGTGGCCGGCGACGACGTCGCCGGCAGCTCGCGCGCCCCGGTCGCGAGCCAGGTCTCGACGAGCTCGCGCGTCATCTCCACGTGGCACTGGAGTCCGATGTGGCGACCGTCGATCACGTAGGCCTGGTTGGTGTTGAATGCGTTGGAGAGCACCCGCGTCGCCCCGGCGGGCAGCGCAAATGCATCGTAATGCCACTGAAACGTCGTGAACGCGGCGCGGTCACCGAACCATTCGCGCTGCGCGGCAGCATCGCACGCCGAAACGTCGAGCCAGCCGATCTCGGCGACCGGAGCGGGCGTGACCGCCGCACCCAGCGCCTGCGCGAGCAGTTGGCCACCAAGGCAATGCCCGATCACGGGAACGCCGGCGCTGACGGCGGAGCGCAGCAGGGCGTTGAGCGGCGCGATCCACGGAAGCCCGTCGTTCACGCTCATCGGCCCGCCCATCATGCCGATCCCCGCGAACGCCCGCGCGTCGCCGGGCACCGCCGCGCCCGCATCCAGCGCGACGAGTTCCCACGGCAGGCCCTGCGCGTCGAGCCAATCGGCGAAGTAGGCGGGTCCCTCGGTCGGAGAAAAGCGGAAGATCGCGATGGGGCGCATGGAAGCAGGAGGGGCAGCGGCGGCGAGCCCCGCGGTGACGCCGGCTCAGAACCCGCGCGCTATCCTGGCGTACGCCGAATGGTTGTGGATGGACTCGTAGTTTTCGGCCTCCACGACGAATCCATCGATGCGCGGATCCGCCTGCAACCGCGCGGCAACGCCGCGGACCAGATCCTCGACGAAGCGCGGATTGTTGTACGCGCGTTCGGTGACGTATTTCTCGTCGGCGCGCTTGAGGATGCCGAAGAGCTCGCACGAGGCTTCCTCTTCGGCGATGCGAATGAGCTCGGTCAGGAACAGCGGCCCGCGCGAGCGCGCGACGATCGTGATCGTCGAGCGCTGGTTGTGCGCGCCGTACTCGGAAATCTCCTTCGAGCACGGGCACAGCGACGTCACGGGAGTCGAGACGGTGACAGTCTGCCGGTAAAGGCCGTCGACGAGTTCGCCGACGAGGCTCGCCTCGTAGTCGAGCAGGCTCTCGACGCCCGAGACCGGCGCCGACTTGCGGAGGAAAAAGGGGAACGCGACCTCGATCCGTCCGCCGGGGGCCTCCAGAAGCACGACCAGGGCGTCGAGCATCCCGCGGAAATTCGCAACGGTCAGCGGCGGCTGGCCCGGCTCGCTGCGCGATTCGAGCAACGCGACGAGCCGCGACATGTGCGTACCCTTCCGGTCCTCCGCCAACGCCACGTAGACGTTGCACGTGGCGATCGTCGGCTGCGCGACGCCGTCGCGGTCGGCGAACAGCAGCGGATAGCGCAGCCCCCGGATGCCGACGTGGTCGATCGCGATGCGGCGATCGTCGGTCCCCGACTGCGCATCGGGGATCGGGAAGGCGGTCTGCGGGCCCTCGGGTCGGTTCATTGCGAGGCCATCAGCGGCGTCTCAGTGCCCGCCCGGCCGCACGTAGGGCATTGAACGCCCCCTCGGGGGCAGCGGACGAAGTGCGCGTGGGGGCGGTCCATCTCAGGCGGCAGGCTTGGCCAGCGGATCGGCTCGTCGCTGGCCGAACCGGGCTTTGACCGATGCGGCGATTCCATCAGCGTCGAGACCGCAATCGGCGAGGAGCTGCGCCGGATCGCCGTGGTCGATGAACGCATCGGGCAACCCCAGATGCAGCAGCGGAATCACGATGCCCTCGGCGGCGAGAGCTTCGCCGACGGCGCTGCCGGCGCCCCCTGATACGACGTTCTCCTCGATCGTGACGAGCGCGTCGTGATCGCGCGCGAGCCTCGACACTAGAGCGACGTCCAGCGGCTTGACGAAGCGCATGTTGGCGACGGTCGCATCGAGGTCCTCCGCCGCGGCAAGCGCCGGCTGGAGCATGCTGCCGAACGAGAGGAACGCGATCCGGTGTGTCCGGCGCGAAGTCAGGCGGCGGATCTCGCCCTTGCCCACGGGCAACGCAGTCATCACGGCCTCGGCAGCGACGCCGGGACCGGCGCCACGCGGATACCGGACCGCGGTCGGACTGTCCAGCGTGAACGCCGTATACAGCATCTGCCGGCATTCGTTCTCGTCGGCGGGCGCCATCACCGTCGTGTTCGGAAGGCAGCGCAGATAGGAAAGGTCGAACGCGCCGATGTGCGTTGCGCCATCGGCCCCGACGATTCCGGCGCGGTCGATCGCGAACACCACCGGCAGGTTCTGCAGCGCGACGTCGTGGATCAGCTGGTCGTACGCGCGCTGCAGGAACGTCGAATAGATCGCGACGACCGGCTTCATTCCCTCGCAGGCGAGGCCCGCAGCGAACGTGACCGCGTGCTGCTCGGCGATGCCGACATCGAAGTAGCGCTCCGGATACGCCCGCGCGAAGCGGACGAGTCCGGAGCCCTCGCACATCGCCGGCGTGATCGCGACGAGGCGGGGGTCGGCTTTCGCCATGTCGAGCAGCCAGTCGCCGAAGATCTGCGTGTACGACGGCCTGCCGCCGGACTTCGGTGCGTAGCCTGACGCCGGATCGAATTTCGACACGCCGTGATAGAGGATCGGATCGGCTTCGGCGCGGGCGTAGCCGCAGCCCTTCTTCGTGATCACGTGGAGGAGCTGCGGACCCTTCAGCGCTTTCACGTTCGCCAGGGTCTTCACCAGCGTGTCGACGTCGTGTCCGTCGATCGGACCGATGTAATTGAACCCGAATTCCTCGAACAGCGTGCCGGGCAGCACCATCCCCTTCATGTGCTCTTCCCAGCGCTTGGCGAGCTCCTTCATCGGCGGCATCTTCGCCAGCACTTCCTTGCCCCCGCGACGCACCGTGTTGTAGAAGCGCGATGCGAGCAGCCGGGCGAAATAGCTGTTCAGCGCGCCGACGGGCTCCGAGATCGACATCTCGTTGTCGTTGAGGATCACGAGCAGGTCGGCACCCGAGGCGCCGGCATTGTTCAGCGCTTCGAACGCCATGCCGGCGCTCATCGCTCCATCGCCGATTACGGCGACGACCCCGCGTTCCTCGCCCTTGCGGCGGGCGGCGATCGCCATCCCCAGCGCCGCCGAAATCGACGTCGACGAATGGGCGGTGCCGAACGTGTCGTACTCGCTCTCCGAGCGCTTCGGAAAACCCGACGGCCCGCCGGCCATCCGCAGCCGGTTCATCTGCGCGCGCCGGCCGGTCAGGATCTTGTGCGCATAGGTCTGGTGTCCGACGTCCCAGACGATCCGGTCGCGCGGCGTGTCGTACACGTAGTGGAGCGCGATCGTGAGTTCGACGGTGCCGAGGTTCGACGACAGGTGCCCGCCGGTTTGCGCCACCGACGCCAGCAGGAACGCCCGCAACTCGCGCGCGAGTTGCGGCAGCGCTTCGCGGTCGAGCCGGCGCAGTGCCGCGGGATCGTGGATCTGGTCGAGAAGCGGGTACATCAATGGGTTCGCAATACGATCCAGTCGGCGAGCTCCGCGAGTCGCCGGGCGGCCCGGCCGAGCGGTGCAAGCGCCGTACGGGCTTCTTCGCGCAGCGACGCCGCCTGCCTCTTGGCCGCGGCGAGACCCAGGCACGTTACGAACGTGGGCTTGCCCTGCGCAATGTCCTTTCCGGCGGTCTTGCCGAGGGTCGCTGCGGAGCCTTCGACATCCAGCACGTCGTCGACGACCTGAAAGGCGAGGCCCGCGGCATCCGCATAGCAATCGAGCGCGGCGGCCTCGGTACCGGTGAGCGGCCGGCCGCAAGCGGCGCCCAGCCGCACCGCCGCGCGGATCAGAGCGCCCGTCTTCATCCGGTGCATCGTTTCGAGTTGCGAGGGCGAGAGCGTCGCCCCCACGCTGTCGAGGTCGATCGCCTGCCCGCCCGCCATGCCATGCACGCCCGCGGCCTCGGCGAGCAGCGCGCATGCCGCAGCGCCGTCGGGAAGCCGCCCGCCCGCAAGCACCCCGAACGCGAGGGCCTGCAGCGCGTCGCCGGCAAGCAGCGCCGTCGCCTCGCCGAATGCCACGTGGCAGGTCGGCTTGCCGCGGCGCAACGTGTCGTCGTCCATGCACGGAAGATCGTCGTGGATCAGCGAATAGGCGTGGATCAGCTCGACCGCGGCCGCGGCCGCGTCGACCAGCGACGGGGGCGCCTCGGTCAGTTCGCCGGCGGCGTACGCCAGGAGCGGGCGCATTCGCTTGCCGCCGTCCAGCACCGCGTAGCGCATCGCCTGGCTGAGCAGCGCAGGTGCGAGATCCGTGTTCGGCAGGAGGCGCGACAGCACGTCCTCGATCCGTCGCTGTCGCTCCCCGGACCAGACGGCCCAGGCCAGGTCAGGATTCATCGCCGCCGGCACCCTCGGCATCGGGGGCTTCGAACGCCTTGAGCACGCCCTTTTCCAGGATCTGGACCTGCTGTTCCGCATCCTTGAGCGCCGCCTGGCAGTACTGCAGCAGCTCTGCACCCCGCTTGTAAGCCGAGAGCGACTCCCTGAGGGGCAGCTGGCCACCCTCCATCGTCGCGACGATCTCCTCGAGTTCCGCGAGCGCGGCTTCGAAGCTTGCGGGACTTGCGCTGGGCTTGACCATGGGAGTGATGAGTTGTCCGCGCGCCGGGCGGCGACGCTGCGGAATTCGGCGCGTCGAATTCGGCAGGCAGGCAGACGGCGCAACGAGCAAGTTAGCGGAATCGCGCCATCGGGGTCAAATCGCGGGCACCGGCGACTTCTTCCACGTTCGACGAACATTTGACCCCGCTCGGATGGGGTCGTTATACTAACACTTTTTGACGACGCGGCCTTACGCGATCCTTTCGCGCGGCCGACTTAGCAAAGCGGTCCGGGGCGGCCGAAACGCCGTAATCGTCCCGGGTTGTTGGGTTGGGTTGGTTGGTCGGACCTGCAGCGTGGGTCGACCAAAATTCGCGATGAGAGGGTAGGCTGATGTCCAATCTTGCCACGGTGGGGCGTTTGCGGCGCGCGACGTCGCAGCTCCCGGTCTCCTGGTACTGCGATCCCGCAGTTTTCGACGCCGAACAGCGGCTCCTGATGCCGCGCGCGCCCGGCTATGTCGGGCACGAGCTGATGGTCCCCAACCCGGGTGACTACTACGCGCTGGCGTGGCGGGACAACGCGCAGGCGCTCGTGCGCAATGCCGCGAGCGTCGAGCTCGTGTCGAACATCTGCCGGCACCGGCAGGCGATCATGCTGAGGGGGCGCGGCAACGTGCCCAACATCGTCTGCCCGATCCACCGCTGGACCTACGATCTCAAGGGCGACCTCCTCGGCGCACCGCATTTCGCCGACAAGCCGTGTCTGAACCTGGGCCGTTCGCCGCTCGCGAACTGGAACGGTCTCCTGTTCGACGGCCGGCGCGACGTCCATCGCGACCTCGCCGCCCTCGGCGTCCACGATTTCGATTTCTCGTCGCACATGCTCGACCGGGTCGAGATCCACGAGTGCAACTACAACTGGAAGACCTTCATCGAGGTCTACCTCGAGGACTACCATGTCGTGCCGTTCCACCCCGGCCTCGGGCAGTTCGTGACGTGCGACGACCTCAAGTGGGAATTCGGCGAGTGGTACTCGGTGCAGACCGTCGGCGTGAACAACCGGCTGGCCAAGCCGGGGACGAAGGCCTACGACCGCTGGCACAAGGCGGTGCTCGACTACTATCGCGGCGAGATGCCGCCGCACGGCGCAATCTGGATGGTGTACTACCCGAACATCATGCTCGAGTGGTACCCGCACGTGCTGATCATCAGCACGCTGATCCCGCGCGGCCTCGACCGGACGACCAACGTCGTCGAGTTCTACTACCCCGAGGACATTGCGCTGTTCGAGCGCGAGTTCGTCGAGGCCGAGCAGGCCGCGTACATGGAAACGGCCGCCGAGGACGACGAGATCGCCGAGCGGATGGATGCGGGGCGCCTCGCGCTGTATCGGCAGGGGCGCAGCGAGGAAGGGCCCTACCAGTCGCCGATGGAGGACGGAATGCAGCACTTCCACGAATTCCTCCGCCGCGAGCTCGACGCGCACATCGCGCCGCGCTGACGTGACCTCGTCTCCCGCGCTCGCCCCGCACGGGCACTCGGCGGTGCGGCGCCTTTCGCAGCCGATCGGGGATCGACCCATGTACACGACGCTCATCTCGACCGCACAACTGGCCGCAGTACTCGACGATCCCGGGTTCGTGATCGTCGACGTCCGTCACGATCTCGCGCAGCCGGACACCTGGGGCGAGACGCAGTACCGTTCGGGCCACATTCCGGCTGCCCGCTTCGCGCATCTCGACCGCGACCTCTCCGCGCCGAAGACCGGCGCCAACGGCCGGCACCCGCTGCCCTCGCCCGAGGCCGCCGCCACCACGTATGGACGCCTCGGCATCGGGCCCGACACGCAGGTGGTCGCCTACGACCAGCAGCAGGGGATGTACGCGGCCCGGTTGTGGTGGATGCTGCGCCGGCTCGGTCACGACGCCGTCGCGGTGCTGGACGGCGGCTTCGAGAAGTGGCGCCGCGAGGGCCGTCCGGTGACCACCGATGCGCCGCGCGTCGAGCCGACAGCGTTTCCGATCCGCCGGGTCGCCTCCACCATCGACGCTGCCGCGCTGCTCGCAAGCCTGCCGGAGCGCTCGCTCGTCGTCGTCGACGCCCGGTCGCCGGAACGCTACCGCGGCGACGCGGAGCCGCTGGATCCCGTCGCCGGGCGCATTCCGGGGTCGATCAACCGCCCGGCCTCGCAGAACCTGACCGCCGAGTTCACGTTCAAGCCGGCGGCAACGCTGCGCTCTGACTTCGAGCGGCTGCTCGGGGGCGTCTCGGCCGACCGTGTCGTCCACTCGTGCGGCTCGGGCGTGACGGCCTGCCACAACCTGCTCGCGATGGAAATCGCCGGGTTCGGCGAAACGAAGCTCTATCCGGGTTCGTGGAGCGAGTGGTGCGCGGACCCCTCGCGACCGGTCGCCCGCGGCAGCGCGTGATTCCCGAATGATCCCCACTCGCCGCCTGCAAGACCGCGTCGCCATCGTCACCGGGGCGGCGCAAGGAATCGGTCTCGCGTGCGCGCAGCGCTTCGCCGCGGAAGGCGCGAGGGTGGTCCTCGCGGATCTCGACGAATCCGCCGGTGCCGCGGCGGCGATGGCGCTGCCGGATGCGCAGTTCGTGCGCACCGACGTCGCGCAGAAGGCGCAGGTCGACGCGCTCTTCGCGCGGACGCTCGAACGGCATGGCCGCGTCGACGTGCTGGTCAACAACGCGGGCATCACACACGCGTGCGACTTCCTCGACCTCGCGGAGCAGGATTTCGACCGCGTGCTCGCGGTGAACCTCAAGTCGATGTTCCTCTGCGGCCAGGCCGCCGCGCGCGCAATGGTCAAGCTCGGGACCCGCGGGTCGATCGTCAACATGTCCTCCGCCAACGCCGTCGTCGCGATCCCCAACCAGGTGCCCTACGTCGTCTCGAAGGGCGGCATCAACCAGCTGACGAAGGTGATGGCCACGGCGCTCGCCCCGCACGGCATTCGCGTCAACGGCGTCGGGCCGGGCACCATCCTGACCGAGCTCGCGAAGAAGGCCGTCCTCACCGACGACGCCGCGCGCAGGAAGATCCTGTCGCGCACGCCCCTCGGCCGCTGCGGCGAGCCTGAGGAAGTCGCCGCCGTCGTCGCGTTCCTCGCGAGCGACGACGCTTCCTACCTGACGGGCCAGACGATCTATCCGGACGGCGGGCGGCTCGCGCTCAACTACACGATGCCTGTCGCCTGAAACAGCGGGTTATGCGCGGCGAGGAACCCGGCGCGCACCAACGTAGACAATAGCGTGCGCATGCCGCACAAATCGTCGTCCCGCTGTATCTTCACGCAAGTGCGCGCAACATATGCTGGCTCGGGGAATGTTGTACAGGTCCCGACTGCGAATCCGGCAAAGGAGAAATTGGTGAATAGGAGAGCGACAATTGCGGTAGTTCTTGGTGTAGGCGCGGTGATCGGAATTGCTGCGACGCCAATCGCGTTTGCTCAAGAAATTCAGGAGCGCGTCATACGCTTTGGGCATTTGAACAACACCGATCACCCGGTGAGCATGGGCGTCAAGAAGTTCGCGGAGATCGTCGCAGCCAAGAGCGGCGGGAAATTGCAGGTGAAGGAGTTCCCGTCGAACCAACTCGGCACGGAACAGCAGCAAACGTCGGCTCTCCAAGGTGGAGTTCAGGAAATGCAGTCGCCTGCAACGACTTCGCTGGTGGGGATCGTGAAGGACTACGGGGTCATCGATTTCCCGTTCACGGTAGGCAATCAAGCGCAGGCTTTCGCACTGCTGGACGGCCCGCTTGGGACTGCGCTGCTCGAAAAGCTCCCGGACAAGGGATTGATCGGTCTCGCATACTGGGATCTGGGATTCCGCAACGTCACCAACAGCAAGCGCCCCATCAATAAGCCGGAAGATCTGGAAGGTCTGAAGCTTCGCGTGATTCCAAATCCGGTCTTCCTCGACACCTTCAAGGCGTTCAAGGCCAATCCTGTTCCGATGAGCTTCAGTGAACTCTATACCGCGCTGGAAACCAAGACGGTCGACGGTCAGGAAAACCCCTATGCCGTCATTCTCTCGAACAAGTTCTATGAAGTGCAGAAGTTCGTCAGCGGGACGAATCACGTTTACGGCACGAACATAATCTTGGTGGGCAAGAAGTTCTGGGACAAGCTCTCGCCCACGGAGCAAAGGATTCTGCGGGAGGCGGCCATCGAGGCGCGGGACTATCAGCGACAGGTCAGTCGAGCGGCGGCGGAAAAGGCCGTCGGGGCCCTTCAGGCGCAAGGCATGCAGTTCAACGAGGTGTCGGTGGCCGAGCAACAACGGATGCGCCAGATCGCGCAGCCAGTCGTCGAGAAGGCGCTCGCCACCTACGATCCGGCGATCCAGAAGCTGTATGCGTCGGAGGTCGCGCGGGTGCAACAGATCAGGTAGTCCGTCGATTCTTCGGTGCCGCGCGGCGCGGCTCACTGCGCAGCGCGCCCCGGTCCGCCCTCGTCGGGGTTAGGTCGCCTGGCCGTCAGTGGCGCGGCGACCGAGGGGCCACCCTGCAAGCTCGCGGTAGCGCGACCCGCCGGGTGCAAGCTCCGACGCGTTCAACGTCATCCCGTCGACGGTCCATGTGATCGGCGCCACGCGGAGCGCGGCCGGGGCCCGTCGGCACCGCCGCGCGAGTGTCAAGTGCGCCTGGAACGGGCGCGGATCCGTTGGAAAACCCTGCGCCGTCAATGCGTCGTTGAGCTGGCTGACGAGTTGCGCGAGCTCGGCGGGCACGCTCGACGCGCCCGCCCAGGCGATCCCCGATCCGCGGAACGCGCCGACGCGGTCGAGCGAGAGGTCGAACGCGGGCATGTCTGCCGTTGCCGCGAGACCGACAGCGCGCAGCGCCTCGACACGTTCGGCGGTCACCTCCCCGACGAACGCGAGCGTCAGGTGCAGGTTTTCCGCGGCTGGCGCCCGGCCTCCAGCCTGCCCGGCGACCGCGCGCGCGAGTGTCGCTAGCGCATCGCGCGCGCCGGCATCGGGCCACAGCGCAAAGAACACGCGCAGCACGCCAGCCTCCGCGGCGGACCGAGGAGCGGGACGGTTCCCGGCGGGCTTAGGATGATTCATGCGCCCGCCGCGAACCGTTCCGCTCCGCTGCAACGTGGCACACACGAGGGGTGCACCGCATGTCCGAATCGCAGATGCGCGCCCAGAATGCAAAACCGCGCCACCCTTGCGGACGGCGCGGCTGTCATGTCATGGACCGTCGTCGTTCTACGCGGCGGCCTTCGTGCCCTTCTCTTTCTTCTTGTCGAAGAACTGCTCATCCTCGGTCGAGTGACTGAGGGCGGTGGTCGAGGACTGGCTGCCCTGCACCGTCGTCGTGACGGCGTCGAAGTAACCCGTGCCGACCTCGCGCTGGTGCCGCACCGCGGTAAAGCCCTTGTCGGCGGCGGCGAACTCCGCCTCCTGCAGTTCGACGAACGCGCTCATGTTGCTCCGCGCGTAGCCGTGGGCCAGGTTGAACATCGAGTAGTTGAGGCTGTGGAATCCCGCGAGCGTGATGAACTGGAACTTGTAGCCCATCGCGCCCAGCTCCCGCTGGAAGCGCGCAATCGTCGCGTCGTCGAGGTTCTTTTTCCAGTTGAACGACGGCGAGCAGTTGTACGCGAGCATCTTGCCCGGATACTTCGCCTGGATCGCCTCGGCGAAACGCTTCGCGAAGTCGAGGTCGGGCTTGCCTGTCTCGCACCAGATGAGGTCCGCGTACTCGGCATAGGCGAGACCGCGCGCCACCGACTGCTCGAATCCCGCGCGCGTCCGGTAGAAGCCCTCGACCGTGCGCTCGCCCGTGCAGAACGGCTTGTCGTTGTCGTCGATGTCGGACGTCACGAGATCCGCCGCCTCGGCATCGGTACGGGCGAGGACGATCGTCGGCACGCCCATGCAGTCGGCGGCGAGCCGCGCCGCGATGAGTTTCTCGACGGCCTCGCGCGTCGGGACGAGCACCTTGCCGCCCATGTGGCCGCACTTCTTCACTGACGCGAGCTGGTCCTCGAAGTGGACGCCCGCGGCGCCGGCTTCGATCATCGCCTTCATCAGCTCGAACGCGTTCAGCACGCCGCCGAATCCGGCCTCGGCATCGGCAACGATCGGCGCGAAGAAATCGATGTCGCTCCTGCCCTCCATGTGGTGGATCTGGTCGGCGCGCATCAGCGCGTTGTTGATCCGGCGCACGACCATAGGCACCGAATTGACCGGATAGAGCGACTGATCCGGATACATCTCGCCAGCGATGTTGGCGTCGGCGGCGACCTGCCAGCCGGAGAGATAGATGGCCTTCAGGCCCGCCTTCACCTGCTGCAGCGCCTGGTTGCCGGTCAATGCGCCCAGCGTGTTGACGTACGGCTCGTCGTGCATCAGCTTCCACAGCTTATCCGCGCCGCGGCGCGCGAGCGTGTGCTCGATGTGGACCGAGCCGCGCAGGCGCACGACGTCTTCCGCCGTGTAGCCGCGCTTGATGCCCTTCCAGCGGGGGTTTTCCGCCCAGTCCTTCTTGAGTCTTGCCGCTTCCAGATCGTAGTTCATCGACTGCTCCCATCATGTGCGTTATGGCCAATCCGCAACGCCCGGGGAGGGCGATCCGGAACCTTGGTCAGCGGACCCGCGGCACGGCCGAAGCACGCGCCCATGGTTACCGCAGCGTGAAGCAACAGGCGAGCCCAGCCGCCAGGCGCTTCACTGCACGGATCGGCGAGGATCGCTCGTCCGATCGGGCGGGCATGGATGGGGTGACAATCCCAAGCCCTTCATGCAGCCGAGACCCAGGTTGGCCGGCGGCTGCTCGTGACATGAGTGCAAATTAGCAAAGTAACGGCGCGCTGGCAAGCGTATTTCCGCAATGCAATATGAAAAATTCAACATAAAATCATGTACTTAAAAAACGTTTCCGTCAGGTGGAATCAATGCGACCCTTTTGTCTGCCTTGTCTGCTGCAATGCGGGACCCGAAATCCGGTCCGCAACCGCTCAGCGTGGCGCGGGCGCCGCCTAAGTTACTGAATACGGAAACTATTTGCGTCGATGAACGAGCGCGCCCCGATTGTCCTCGGCGATACGATTTCGGAAACGTTTTCCATTTCCCTCGCGAGAACGCTGCGAAACGGCTCAGAGGGGCGAAGCTGCAACGACGACCCCATCCTCGTCGGCGTACAGATAGGCGCCGGGCCGAAACGTCACGCACGCGAAGGCGACGGCAACGTCGCGTTCACCCAGACCGCGCTTGACACTGCGCAACGGATGCGTCGCGAGCGCAAGTACGCCGAGATCCAGCGCCGCCAGCGCGGCAGCGTCACGTATGCAGCCCCAGACGACGATCCCGCTCCACCCGCTTGCCGTGCCCATCGCACCGAGCTGGTCGCCGACCAGCGCGCATTTCAGGCTGCCCCCGCCGTCGACGACGAGCACGCGGCCCCCGCCCGGCTCGGCGAGACGTTCGCGCACGAGCGAGTTGTCCTCGAAACAGCGGACGGTCGCGATCACGCCGTGAAACCGACGGCGGCCGCCGAAGCTGCGCAACACAGGCGCCACAATGGCCAGCTTGTCAGCGTGCCGGTCGCAAAGGTCGGTCGTCGCCCACTTGATCGTCATCGTCCACCTCCATCATCGCGCGCGGCGCGGCGCCCCGCCAGAAGTCCCAAGGTCCGTCCGGATCGGGTTCGCGTGCGCCAACGCTGCTTGCACGGCATCATGTGACGCGAATTCGATCGCCACGCTGCGGAACTTCGACCGATGGCCAGCGAAGCCGCTCGCGGACCAACCCGGCAAATCCGGCGGCGGTTGCGAGTTCGCCATGAACCACGAAAGCGCGTGCAGGTGGCTCGCGAAACGCGGAGAGCCATCCCAGCAGCGCGGCCTGATCGCCGTGGGCGGACAGCCCGCCGATCGTGTGCACGGATGCGCGCACCGGCACGTCGTCGCGGAAAAGGCGCACGCGCGCGGTCCCGTCGACAATCTGCCGGCCGAGTGTCCCCGCGGCCTGGAAGCCGGTGAACACGATCGCGCACTCGTCCCGCGGCAGATTGTGGCGCAGATGGTGCCGGATGCGCCCGCCTTCGCACATGCCGGACGCCGCGACGATGACCGCGCCGCATGTCACGTTGTTGATCGCCATCGAGTCCTGGGGTGTTTCCGTGAACCGGACGCGGACCTTGTCCTTGTTCGCCATCAGCCAGTGCGTGAGATCCTGGCTCTCGCGGTCCAGCACGGCGGCATACTTCGCCGTGATCTCGGTCGCGCGTGTCGCAAGCGGCGAGTCGACGAAGATGGTGAGCGCCGGCGCGCGGCCGCGCCGCACGAGGTCGGCGAGCACGAACAGCACTTCCTGCGTCCGGCCGACGGCAAACGCCGGAATGATGACATTGCCTCGCGGCAGCGTCGTCGCCAGCACCTGCGCGAACTCGTCATAGGTCGTTGCCAACGACTTGTGCAACCGGTTGCCGTACGTCGACTCCACGATCACGACATTCGCGTCGGCGACCGGTGTCGGGTCGTTCATCATCGGCCGCCCGGGCTGGCCGAGGTCGCCGGAGAACACGAGCTTGCGCGTGCCGCCGTCCGCATCGACCCAGAGTTCGACGATCGCCGAACCGAGAATGTGGCCTGCGTCGCGAAAGCGGAAACGGAGCGACTTGGCAGGCTCGAGTACCTTGTCGTAGGGGACGGGGGTCAGCAGCTGCAGGCTGCGCTCCGCGTCGGCGACGGTGTAGAGCGGCTGCTCGCCACGATCGCCACCAGCCTCCTCGCGATCGCGAACGCGGGATTGACCGGCCCGGTGCCGAAACTCGCCCCCGCGAGACCTCGCGGACTCCATCTCCTGAATGTGTGCGCTGTCCGGCAGCATCACCCCGAGCAGATCGATGGTCGCCGGTGTCGCGTAAACCGGTCCCGGAAAGCCGCGTGCGGCGAGCCGCGGCAGCAGGCCGGAATGGTCGATGTGCGCGTGCGTCACGACGACGAAATCGAGCTTGCTGACATCGAAGTCGAGCGCCGCCGCGTTCTTTTCGTCCGCATCGCGGCCTCCCTGGAACATTCCGCAATCGACGAGAAAGGTCATGTCTCCGGCCTCGATGCGATAGCACGAGCCCGTGACCTCCCCCGCAGCACCGAGGAAAGTCACTTCAATCCCGCGCCGTTGCGTCATCGGATACCGCACCCCAATCGGCAAACAAACCGTCTCCCATCCCGAACCCGACAGGCCGCGATGGCGGACCCGCCATCCGGCGCCGCGGGCCACCGCGTCGGGTCACCGTCGCGGCCGAATGGCGCGCCTTCTACCGCCGAATGTAGCAGCTTCCTGCCGGCCGCGGCCGGGCGTTCCCTTGATCCGGCTCACTTGACACGGGGGCCGGACGGTGCAAACGTCTCCCGTTGGCACGATGAAGTTGGAGGCGCTGGAGAGCCATGTGCCAATGGGAGTCTTTGCGCGCCGCCATGCGGCGAAATCAACGGTACGCGCGGTGGCACGTGACTGCCGCGTGACCGACACAAGGAGAGCATCGTGCGTACCATTCCCCTGGTCCTCGCGGCGGCCGTCGCCGCCCTGGGCGCAGCCTACGCAAACGCGCAGGGCAGCGACCCCAATCTTGGAAGAAACCTCGCCGCCACATGTGCGAATTGCCACGGCACCAACGGAGTGAGCGTGGGCGCGGTCGAATCTCTCGCCGGCAAGCCGAAGGAGGAGATCGTGCGCAAGATGCAGGACTACAAGAAGGGAACGAAGCCGGCCACCGTGATGACCCAGCTGGCCAAGGGCTACACCGATGAGCAGATCGAACTCGTCGCCGCCTGGTTCGCGGCGCAGAAGGCGAAGTGAGGGAGATGACCATGAGCATCCAACGACGTGATTTCCTCAAGGCGCTGGGCGCCGCAGGCTTCGGAACGGTGGCGGCGTTGCCAGGCTGCGCAACGACGGGTGGTGGCGCCGGCGGCAAGGTGGTCGTCATCGGTGGCGGCTACGGAGGCGCGACGGCGGCGAAATACATCCGGATGTGGAGCGACGGCGGAGTCGACGTCACGGTGGTCGAGCCGAGCCCTGAATTCATCTCCTGCCCGCTATCCAATCTCGTCATCGGCGGCAGCAAGCAGATCGGCGACGTCACGGTGAGCTACGACAATCTGCCGAAGCGTCACGGGGTGAAGATCCTCCGGGACACCGCGACCAGCGTCGACCCGGAAAAGCGTACCGTGAAGCTCGCGAGCGGCCAGGAACTGGCTTACGACCGCCTGATTCTGTCGCCCGGCATCGACTTCATGTGGGACAAGGTGCCCTCGCTCAACAACGCCGATGCCCAGGGGAAGATCCTGCATGCATGGAAGGCCGGCGCTCAGACCGTGGCACTACGCAACCAGCTGGTGGCCATGCCGGACGGCGGCGTCTATGCGATCTCGATCCCGGTCGCGCCGTATCGTTGCCCCCCCGGGCCCTACGAACGCGCCTGCCAGGTCGCCTGGTACTTCAAGCGCGCCAAACCCAAGTCCAAGGTGCTGATCCTCGACGGCAACGGCGACGTGACGTCCAAAGGTCCGCTGTTCAAGAAGGCGTGGGCCGAGGAGTACAAGGGCATCGTCGAATACCGGCCCAACCACGTGCTGACCGACGTGGACGTCGCGACGCGCACCGCGAAATTCGAGGTTCAGGACAGCGTGAAGGCCGACGTCCTCAATATCCTTCCCCCGCAGCGCGCCGGCGCCATTGCGCGCTCGGCGGGTGTCGTCACCGCCAACGATCGCTGGTGCGACGTCGACTTCCTGACGTTCGAGTCGGTCAAGGTGAAGAACGTGCACATCCTTGGGGATGCGATCCAGATCGCGACCGGGATGCCCAAGTCTGGCCACATGGCGAACCAGCACGCGAAAGTCTGCGCCGCGGCGGTCATCGCGCTTCTCTCCGGCCAAGCGCCGAATCCGACACCGGTGCTCTCGAATACCTGTTACAGCTTCATCACCGACAGGGAGGTCGTCCACGTCTGCTCGGTCCACCAATACGACAAGGAGAAGAAGACGCTGCTGCCGGTGGCGGGCGCGGGCGGCGTCTCGCCGGCGGCGAACGAACTCGAAGGGGGGTATGCATTCAGCTGGGCGCAGAATATCTGGGCCGACACTCTGGCCTGAAGAAAGGGACAGACCCACGATCCTTCCGGCAATGCTTCAAACAAAACGGCGCCGACGGCGCCGTTTTGTTTTCATGCTCAACCGACAAGGACAGTGCTGCTGCTGCCTGTTTGCTCGACCGAGTCGGACCGCCGACCACCGTCACGCGACGGGCTCGGCCTCCTTCGCTTCCTCGAATCCGAGCCGGACCTTGCCGTCGTCGTCGACATCGATCGTCGCGTGGCCGCCATTGACGAGCCGTCCGAAGAGGAGCTCGTCGGCGAGCGCCTTCCGAATCGTGTCCTGGATGAGCCGCGCCATCGGGCGTGCGCCCATCTGCGGGTCGAACCCCTTCTTCGCAAGGAACGCCTTGAGCTTGGGCGTGAACGTCGGCTCGACCCTTTTCTCGTGCAGCTGGTTCTCGAGCTCGAGCAGAAACTTGTCGACGACCTTCAGGATGACGTCGTGATCGAGTTGCGAGAACGAGATCGTGGCGTCCAGCCGGTTGCGAAACTCCGGCGTGAACAGCCGCTTGATCTCCGCCATCTCGTCTCCGGTCCCCGTGGTCGTCGTGAATCCCATCGTTCCCTTCACGAGGTCGCTGGCGCCGGCGTTGGTCGTCATGATGATCGTGACGTTGCGGAAGTCCGCCTTGCGGCCGTTGTTGTCGGTGAGCGTCCCGTGGTCCATCACCTGCAGCAGGATGTTGTAGATGTCCGGGTGCGCCTTCTCGATCTCGTCCAGCAGCAGCACGCTGTACGGGTGCTTGGTGATCGCCTCGGTGAGCTGGCCGCCCTGGTCGAAGCCGATGTAGCCCGGCGGC
>Ga0209048_10001473_pt1 | contig 24170 bp, 18 predicted proteins | sample FrelakmetCRP12CR_FD_187146 | JGI IMG/M metagenome (GOLD analysis project Ga0209048, IMG submission 187146) | Freshwater lake sediment microbial communities from the University of Notre Dame, USA, for methane emissions studies - CRP12 CR (SPAdes)... | ecosystem: Environmental > Aquatic >... | reverse complement strand
TTCGGCAAATCGAAATACGGGCTTTCGCGCGTGTATAGAGTCTTGCTGGATCTCATGGTTATCAAGACGGTCACATCATTTGCAGCACGACCGTTGCTTTGGTTCAGCCTATTGTCGATGCCACTGCTCTTTCTTGGGACAACCGCTCTGGTGTATGCGCTCGTATCCAGCGAGCCGATCTCCTTGCCCGTCGCCGGATCAGGCGTCGTCTTAATGGCCTCCGCGTTCATTTTGGCCAGCGCCGGGGCCTTCGGGGAGCTCGTTTATAAGCTCAGTGACATGCGGGACTATCACTTTTCCCGACTGACACAACGAATTTCCCGCCCCCATTCGGCGTCTCAAACACGGAATTCCTAGGATGTCGCAGCACGATCTGACACCCCAAATCTCCATCATCGTTCCGGTCGGCGAACGTTACGCGGATATGAGGGAAATTTTTTACGAGTACAAAACCGGATTGACGAGCGTCGGCATGACATGGGAGATGATTTTCGTACTCGATGGCCCGCATGCAGAGTGCGAAGCCGATCTCAAGCAGCTCGCGGCGTGTGGGGAGCCGATTACCGTTGTCGGACTCACGCGCGCCTTCGGCGAATCTACGGCGCTGATGGTCGGCTTCGAACAATCGCGCGCTGAATTAATCGCCACGTTGCCTGCATATCACCAGATCGATGGGCATGAAATTGCCAAGCTGGTCGCCGGACTGAGTTCGGCCGATTTATGCGTCGGGCGCCGTTGGCCGCGACAAGAAACCTGGTCCTCCAGCATGCGGCGCGTAGCTTTTCACCGGCTGGCAGCTTGGGTGACCGGCATGCCGCTGCGAGATCTCGGCTGCGGCGCGCGAGTAATGCGTCGGTGCGTGCTCGAAGAGATCGCCCTGTATGGCGACCAACACCGGTTTCTCGCCCTGCTGGCCGATCGCCAGGGCTTTCGGGTTCGTGAGATCGACCTTCATCAATCACCTAAGGACCATTTTACGGGCGGATATCGTGCGCGCGAATACGCACACCGTATTCTCGACATTTTCACCGTGTTCTTTTTGGTGCGCTTCACCAAAAAGCCGCTGCGGTTTTTCGGCATGGTCGGGGTATCGACGTTTATGATCGGCTTGATCCTAATACTGATCATGGCGGGTCAGCGGCTGTTTCTTCATCAGCCGCTTGCGGACCGGCCGGCATTGCTGCTTTCCTCCTTGCTGATCGTGCTCGGCTTGCAGGTATTCGCCTTGGGCCTGCTCGGCGAACTTATCATCTTCACCCACGCCAAGGACCTGAAGGACTATCAGGTCGAGCGCATCATTGAGTTTGAGACTTTTCCAAGCCCCGGCGGCGACGTCAAAGGCCCCCGCCCCTTGCCGGGTCAAAATCCCCCAGCTGTGGCCACTTCAAATTTCTCCACTTGACGAGTTAGCGATGGTGTGAGGCGTCGGTATTCCGGACGCTGACGACAGGCGCAAGACGATCTGCTTCTACGCGCAATCGATGTTGGCGTTGCCGGCCGCCGCCGATCCAATTTCCTCCACCCTGCCCACCGGCTCGGTCGCGGCGCCAGAAATTCAAAATCCCCCACCTTGGCCAACGGGTATGTCTCGGAAAATTTCGCCACAACGGGTACCGAAACTGGCTCGCTCGGCCTGTGAAACCCACCGGGAGTGGATTGAGGCGACCCCGGCGCAACGCCGTGGCGATCTACGAGGTGGACACGCGCGGATTTACGCAGCGCTACAACAGCGTGAAGCGCTTTTTGCCGCGGGCTGCGACGGTAGGAGCCAGAGCAATTTGACCGCCCCGACGCTCATCGGCAGTGATGTGATCCTGCGTATCTTCGAACGCGACCTCGAAATCCGCGACATCGCCACCTTGGTGCTGCTGCGCCGCCGACATCGATCCGAATGCCCAGATCATGCGCCAGCGGTTGTTCAATAAACGCGGCCGCGAAGCTCAGAAGAGCATGTGGAGCATAGTCGCGCTCGTGCCACGCTTGCCGACCCGTATCGTTAAGCACGTCGCCACCATGGCGATCGGCCGACAACTCAGTTCCTCGAGGCCCGTTCTGGTCATTGCGGAGCAGTTGCTCGCGCAAGCCCTGGCGCGCCTCGAGGCCGAGTCCGCCGCACCGCTCACGCAGCAGCCCGAGTTGATCCGCGATCCTCGACCGACTCATGCACCGGTGTATTCCCATCGAGTTCCGCGGCCGCAGCTATCGGCCCAAAGAAGCCTTAAGCCGACTTGTCAACGCTGAGGAATCCACGTATCACTCAGGAACCCACATCATCCCTATCCGGTCACGTGGGGGAATTTGACCTGGCCACAGGTGTAGGATTTTGAAGTGGCTATCAGGGGTCCGAGGAGTATGATTGTGTGAACCATACATCACACTACTCTGCATTACGACGGCTCTGCGCGATTTTGATTACAACTGGACCAACCCTACGTGTGAAAAATCTGTGAACTTCTGGCACGCGCAAGTTAGAAGAAGTCAACTACGATGTCAATATTTAGTATCGCAAGCGAAATCCCGCAACAAGTCGCCAGAGAATTTGAACAATGATGCGGCACCTGCTTTTTCTGATCATTTGCGTCCTTGCGTTCAGCGATACCTCTGGGCTTGGCCTGAGTCTCGGTGCCGGTATGAGTGCAAAAAATCTGCTGGTGTACATAGGAGCCGGCTGGCTCTTGCTGCAACGTGCCCTAGGACGGCCGGTCAAAGCCGAACTGCAAACGATACAGATTTCCTTCATGGCTTTGATCGCTTACGCCACTGTCACCATGTTCATCGCCAGCGAAATTATTCATTATCAGGGTTACGACCTCTCCGACAGTGCGAAGTCCCTTAAAGTTATATTGATCGATCCTTTCGTGTTTTTCATGGTGTTTTTCTATGGAACTCGCACGATCGTTGACGCCCGTTCGCTCCTCAAGATGCTGCTGTTTGTGGTCAGCATTACGAATCTCTTTACCATTGCGAAGGCGGGCGGGATCATAGACTTTGGAGTCCCGATCATGCGCGTGGAATCAGATTCCCTTTCCAACGTTTCCCGAGTAGCCGGAGTATTCGGAGACGCGAACGAAACAGGCACTATGATCGCCTGTTTTTTGCCGGTGTACGTATCCCTCATTTTGTCCGCGAAGGGATTCGGTAAGCTTTTTTGGGTTGCCTGCATGACATTTTCGGCAGTTGTGATGTTCATGACCGTGTCGCGAGGCGCGCTAGTGGGTCTCTTATTGGGAACCTTTTGGGCCGCCTTCCTTTGTCGCAGGTACGTGTCCTTACGGGTTGCGATCAAATGGGGATCGGCGATTTTCGCGATCACGGTGGTAGTCGCGTTAATCGCAGGCCGCACTTACCTGGAAGCTTATATCGATCGTTTTACCGGCGCATCCCTATCGAGCGCCGCGGATGTGTCGTCCGGCAGATCAGACATCTGGGTTCGCTCCCTCGTGGCAATGGTGAACTCGCCCGTGTCGTTGATCACTGGATTCGGCTGGAACACCTACAATGAGGGTTCGGTCATCGGCTTTTTCCTCGCGGCACACAATCATTATCTCTCGCTGTGGTTCGAACTCGGATTAATTGGCGTAGTTATCTTTCTCTTTATTTTTTACCAACTTGTCACAACAGCGCTGACGACCGCCGCGATAGCGGACACCCCCGACCGCGACTTAATCATTGCATTTGTTTTTTCTTTTCTGATTCTCCTCGTCGGCATATTCTTTGTACTACTCTACAAATCATGGATGTATCTCTGGCCATTAATCGGGTTGGCTATGCGCTATACAGTCAACGTCAGGTCTGCATGCCGTATCGATCTAGATGTGCAGCCGGCAAAAAACTTGTCTCAAGCCATCGGGCACTTCAATGCACCAACTCGGTCCACGAAGATGAAATAATCATCACTGGCGCAAAAGCGTTGCGTCACAAATGGCAAGCATAGGAATTCCCAGCGCGCTCGATCGACTCGCGGACGTTCCTGAAATAGCGAGCTACAACCCCGGCAAAACCGGTCGGTCACTGAATTGATACGAACAACAATCACGGTGTGCGCTCAGATACGCCCGTCTACCTGGCTTGCGGGAAATGCATACTTGATATCATAGAGAACGTGATTGCGACGGCACAGCTGACGAATGGCGGCCGCGCCCATCGCTTTGAACTCATTGTGCCCCACTGCCAGGATTGCTGCATCGTAGGTTCCACGGCGCAGCGTTCGGATCGACTTGATACCGTACTCACGCCTAGCTACCGCCGGCTTCACCCACGGATCATAGACCTGGACGAAAGCGCCGTATTTCTCGAGTTCGCGAATCAAATCGACGACCTTTGAATTGCGAATATCAGGACAGTTTTCCTTGAATGTGAGACCCAACACCAGAACGCGCGCACCCTTGATATGAATGCGCCGTGCGGTCATCAATTTGACGACTTCAACCGCCACATACAGACCCATGTTGTCATTGAGACGCCGTCCGGCCAGGATCATTTCCGGGTGATAGCCGATCTCTTGGGCCTTATGCGTAAGATAATACGGGTCGACGCCGATGCAATGGCCACCGACCAAGCCCGGTCGAAAAGGCAGGAAGTTCCACTTCGTACCGGCAGCGCTCAATACCTCTTCCGTATCGATTCCTAACCGCTTGAAGATCAGCGCCAATTCGTTGATCAGCGCGATATTGACATCGCGCTGAGTGTTTTCGATCACTTTTGCGGCCTCGGCGACGCGAATGCTGGAGGCCCGATAAGTACCCGCAGTGATGATCGACGCATACAGCTTGTCCACAAACTCGGCCGCGTCCGGACTGGAACCGGACGTGACCTTGCGGATGGTAGTCAGCTTGTGCTCTTTGTCGCCCGGATTGATTCGTTCGGGGCTGTAGCCGGCAAAAAAATCTTGGTTGAATTTTAAACCAGAACCGCGCTCGAGTAACGGTACGCAAACCTCTTCCGTGCAGCCCGGGTACACGGTTGATTCATAAATGACGACGTCGCCTTTTTTTAACACCTTGGCGACGACTTCGCTCGCATGCACCAGCGGACTAAGATCCGGCCGCTTGTATTCATCGATCGGCGTCGGTACCGTGACGACGAATACCGTGCAATTCTTGAGATCCTGCGCCTGGAATGTGAATTGCAGATTATCGGCAGCGCGGAAATCACTCTTATCAATTTCAAGCGTGCTGTCCCGACCGGCTCGAAGCTCCTTGATGCGCTCGCGCTTAATGTCGAATCCAGTGGTCACAAAATGCTTACCGAATTCGATCGCGAGCGGCAGGCCCACATAACCGAGACCGACCACTCCAACGCGACAATTGCGCAAACTCAGCATCCCTCGCTCCATTTAGCCGCCACGCAAACAGCATAACAGCGATGGAGATCGTAATGCTTGCGCAGCGGGAACAAGGTGCGACTTAGTTCTCAAGCTTTTCGCGTCAGGCCGGGAGCATTATCGGCGCGGCCATACACCGCCTGCGCAACATAATTGCCAGACGCGCCACGGTCGCGCGCAGGCGCTCTTCGCACGCTCGGCGCGATTGAGCATCCAGCGTAACCTCATAATTCTAATGTGTTTTTGGCACATCGACTGGGAAAACAATGTTGCTGGTAGCCGATCAAGCGGTATCCTGGCTCGAGGCTTTCCAAGTCCGGCCGACGTTCGGAACTCGTCTGCAAAATCGCTGGTAACGCCGCGACCAGGCTATTTATCGACGATGGATCAATCTCATATTCGCGCGTTGGTTAGCGACATTTCATATTTCGTCACCCGGCTGGCTCTCTCTTAGGATCCACATCGCCGGGCTTCAAGTCCGACGAGCGCATTTCGCATATCGTCAAAGAATTGGGACATAGCTATGATGGCGATGCGATCGGTGGCGAGCCGCACCATCCCACTAATGCCGGCGCAGCGGTTAAACACTGGCGCATTCCAGTGACGCTGTGCGGACACGCGGACTGTACCTCTACTCGAATGAAACGGCGCTCGGCGGACGCCCGCAGATGTTGTCATCACAGACATTAATAGTCGCCTCGACGGAGAGCGGCGGGTGGTCCTCTACGGCCATCCGTGTTACGTGGGCGTAAACCACGGGATTCGCACCGTGCTTGAGCGCTGCTTTGGCTTCGTCACCTATCAGCAGATGGTCGGACAGCTGCAGTGAAGTCGCCCAGTTAATGCCGGACCCGATATACGTCGGGATTCGCGCGACCGCTCCTCGGCAACCTGCGTCCCGACAATATCGTTGTGGACGCGCCTATGTCCCCGGGGGCCTGGGGCCGCTCCGCTGTCGTCGAATTAAGACAATTGCAAATGCATTTCCTCTGTTATTAAATCGCGTCGCGCTAAGGGCAAAGCCGCCGAAAGGCGGGGACGCAAAGCCAACGGTCTAACGGCTAACGAGCCTACGACAGCGGGGTTGCCGGCGAGAGGGCGTACATAGCCTAAACGTCGTCATTCCTTAATTCGCATCCCCGACTATGGTATTTGCCTCTCTTCGCGACGGTGAATCTTCAATTGACTTGCGGGGTGTGGAAATGCGAAATGCGGTTTCTTTGATTGCAGTACTGTTCATATTTACGGGATTGACGGGCTGTTCAGGCTTAAGTCAGAGCACCTCGGGAAGTACCAATCCATCAGGCGCCTCGGGAAATACTAATCCATCAGCGGCGGCCAGTGCCTCGCCGACGATCTCAGGTCAGCCTGTCACTGCATTGAATGCCGGTACGGCCTATATGTTCTTGCCGACCGCGTCCGACCCAAATGGAGCGACGCTGACATTCGCAATTCGAAACAAACCGTCTTGGGCCACGTTTAACGCGTCGACCGGTGAGCTCGGGGGTAATCCGGGCGCCTCCGACGTCGGCAGCTACAATGGAATCCAGATCAGCGTCAGCAACGGCGTTGCGACGAGCGCACTGCCGGCCTTTGGCATCAGCGTAACGCAATCCTCCACCGGGTCGGCTACACTTTCTTGGGTTCCGCCAACCACGAATACCAACGGCATACCGCTTACCAATCTCGCCGGTTACAAAATTTACTACGGGACCAGCTCATCGTCCCTAAACCAGTCGGTGAAGATCTCCAACGCCGGCATTGCAAGCTACGTCGTAGACAATCTTTCGCCGGCGACGTGGTATTTCACTGTAGTGTCCTATAATAGCCAAAATATCGAAAGTCCATTGGCAGAGGTCGTCAGCAAGACAATCACGTCTTAGGTTTCCCTTTGATTTTTCGGACACGTTGGATAGGCTCCAAGCCTGTAAGGTGATGGCTCCTCTGTAGGAGGTGCTCGCAGTACGTGACTCAGCTGGCAGTCGCACGGCGACACGCTGCATCGACTTGCTCGCCTGGCGCGAAGATCTCGGCGGTGCGTTTAACAGCGCGGGTATCGACCAGTACCAGGCGCCGCACGTAGAGCGTATTGAAATAATGCGTTACGGTGGCGAAGTCGCAAATTGATTTGGGGGGCGTAATAGCCGCATACAGCGGCTCCCGGTCGCGTGTCACGTCAACGTACTCGATGCCCATGCGCACGAAATGGACCAATGCGTGACCTTGCGGCAATGCCACAGCGAAGCGATCGGCGCCGCCGTAGAATTGGTCGCGGATCATGTGCATCGTCGGCGCGGGTATGCAGCATGGAACCTTGTGCTGTTCATAGAACATGCGCTCAAACTGCGAATCAGGACGGTCGAGAGATCCGGCGAACAGGTATGTGTCCTGAACACCGGCGCCGTCTGCAACGAGCTGCAGCGCCACTGCGACGCCCATGGAATGACCCACGACGATGGTCGCAGGCGCGCGCGAGTTAGTGCCGGAGGCCAGGTAGGCGAGGGCTTGCTTGGGGCCGATGGTCGGGTCCCAGGCACTCCAGTCGGCGCTTGCATCAGGCACGCCGCTCGCGCCGAAGCCGGGATGGTCGACCGAGAGCACGTCGAAACCGGCGCGCATCAGGGAGCCTTGCAGGGACACTGCGGCGGCCTGCCAGGATGCCAGCGGATCGTTGCCGTGCAGTAAAATCGCCGTGCCGAGCGGGTCAGCGTGCGGAGTCCGCAGGAGCCACGCCGCGGTGCGCAACTCGAGTGGCACAAGTGTGCCGGGATTCGGCGCCACCAGCGCGAGTCGCAATGGGAAGAGCGGATCCTGCCGGAGCAGCCGAGTGCCAAGATCACTCACCTGACTGACGTTCACGCCCAGGAGCAAGAGCGTTATCGCTGGCAGCGCTGAGGAGAGCCTCCACTGTATTTGTGGGCGCATACGCCTCGTCAGGCCGTCCAATACAAAGCCGACAGCGGCAAAGGCCACCGCGGCCGCGATCACGTGCTCAGCATGCACTGGAATCACCGACAAAGGCCCCAGCGCGGCGACTACAGCAAGATCCGCTGCGGGTTGGGCGGCATTGGCGAATGTACCGCGCAGACCCGCGATGCCCGCGGCGAGCGCCAGTCCCAGCAGCAGCATTTGCCAGATCGGCACCCAGGCCTGCAGCAGAGCGCCCGCCATCCACGCTGCAAGGCCGAGCCACAGGCCGGTAAGCAGTTGCAGCTGCGGCCTGCGGGGCGTGCGGGAACGGCCCAGGCAGGCTGCCCGGAATAGCAGGACCAGGAGGGCGGCAACGAGATCAGTCAGCATGTCGACATTCATCTATCCGGGATAAAGCACCGCATGCGCATGGATCAAGCGGCCGTCGCGCGAGCCACGATTGCCGCCGGCGCCTGTGCCGCCCGCCGCGGCGTCATGGCACGCAGCCACGGGAACATCGCGAAGGCCAGCGCATAAATGGCGAGTGCCAGCAATACGCCCATGTTGAAGCCGAGCAGCACGCTGATCACGATGCTCAGGAGTCCCCCGACGACGGTGAACAGTCCATTCATGCCCCATGCCCAGGCGATGGCGCCGCGCGGTTGATTGGCGATGGCGAGTATGCCCAGCGGGAAGGGCATGCCCAGGAAGAATCCGAGCGGGAACATCGCAAGGCTCGACGCCAGCATCCGCCCCGCCAGCGGCAGGGCCAGGGCAAGCCGCGACAGGCCCGGGTAGGCAGCGACCAGCGCAAGCCCAATGACGAGAATGGCGACGAACGGTACCGTCCACCGCCGGGTGGGCCCGATTCCGAGCCGCTCGGAGGCAGCGCTACCAACGCCTGCGGAGAACAGCACCGTGAAGATGACGGTCGAATAGGTATAGAGGGGGCTGCCAATCAGATGCATGAACTTCTGGATGAAGATGAGCTCCAGCATGATGAAGCCGGCGCCGAGACAGGAGAAGTACACGAGCAGCGGCAGCGCGGTCGATCCTTCTTCCCGACCCACCTTCGAGAAGCGCAGCGGTACAAGTACGAACAGGATCACGAAGATCACCGACGCCACCGCCGTGACGATGAGGTGAATGAGGTCCATCGGGATGACGTCCTTCATCATGGACGCGTTCAAGTAGGACGCGGTGCCGGCGTCGAGAAACCGCGACGGATCGGGCGTGAGGATCCTGAGCGACTTGCGCATCAGGCCGAAATACGGGCGGTCGTCGGTACGCGGCGTGGCGTCGACCAGCATCCTTTCCGCCAGGGCGGCCGGGAAATCGCCGGAGTAGAAATCCGCGGACAGAAAGCTCTTGCCCGGGTCGAGCGGGTTCTCGGTCAGGTGCTGGCGGTACGGAGCATCGAGATCCGGCGGAGCGAGGAAGGCGTTGAGCTCGTCGATCTCCGCCACGGTCCAGGGCTGCATCTTGATCAGCATCGTCGGCAGGAACGGTTCTGCCTCAGAGGTGTAGACCGCGACATGGCGCTGGAAATCGGTCCGCCCCATGCGCTTCCACGCGAGAGCCGCCGTGCTGATCATGCGCGCGAAGGAATGATGGTTGATGTGCAGGACACCGTTGGGAGTCAGATGCGAGAAGTACTCCTCGTAGGCGTCAGCGGTCTGCAGATATTCGGGTGATAGCGCCCCGGTGCCCTGCGCGACGCTCGAGTTTGTGTAGTTGCTGTACATCTGGATGATGTCGTATGTGCGCTCACTGTGGCGCAGGAAGCTGCGGCCTTCGCCGGCCTGCGCGTTGACGGCGGGGTTGCGCATGATGTCGCCGATGTAGTGGGAATACCGGCCGGTCCCGAGCTCCACTACGGTGGGCACGAGCTCCACTGCGTCGACGTGTGCCGCTCCGTAGACGAGCGCGGCCTTGGTCTCCTGGCCTCCCGCGCTGCCGATCACGAGCACTCTCTGGCCCGAGTCGCGCTTGAGAAAATGCGAGGCGAGCACTCCGATCTGCCAGAAATGCGCCTTGATGTGGCTCTTGTCGAGATCGATGTACGCTCGGAACGCTTTTAGGTCGCCATCGAACGGATAGAAGTAGCTGCTTTGATTGCCGCCGTCGTACTGGATGATCTTGCGGTCGCCAAAGGGCCACCAGGGGGCGGCCTTCGCCGGCGTCCACGTCTGGTCGATGACGTTGATCTTCGCGATCGGGTCCCAGCGCTCGAACTCGCCGAGGCCCGCCTTGAGGTCCGCCAGGACCCCGCGCTTGTCGAGGTGCTGCTCGAAGTCGATGTAGCGCGGCGCCCGCAGGAACGGAACGGCTGCTACCAGGAGCGCCACAATCACAGCCGCGCCCGCCCAGGCGCGACGCTCGGTGAACAGGGCAGCGGCGAGCAGTGCCAGCGCCGCGGCGCACACGATCAGCCCGCCGGGGCCGATCTTCGCAATGAGCGGAATGACCAGGACCGTGCCGAGTCCGGCGCCAATGAGGTCCCAGAAATACAGTCGCTGGATGCTGCCGGCGTACTTCGAGAACACGGCAATCAGGATGTAGCCCGCCATGAAGAACGGCAGCAGCAGCGCCACGTACAGGGCCGCGAACGCGGACAGCGTGCGGATCGGGAAGTGGCCGAGGTGCATGTAGTCGAGCGGCAGGGCGTTAATCACCGGAATCAGGACGAGCATCGCGGCGGCATAGGCGACACTGAGCGTCGCGAGAATGCCCCGGATGTCCCGCTCGACGGGTATCGGGCGCAGCGTCGCGTAGATGCCCGCGAGCCCGAAGGAAAATACCGCCAGTGTCACGACGAAGTACGAGATGTTGGGAGCGAGCGTCACGTCGAACGCGCGCGTCAGCATGATCTCGAGTACGAGGGTCGACAGGGCAATCAGCAGGACGCCAAAGGATATTCGTCGCATGTCGAAAGTTTCCCTTACGATGGCAATCGCCCTGGCGCCATTTTGCCTTCCCGATTTCCCGGAATTGTTTGTTGAGCGCTCACACTTAAGAAGGATACCTGAATCGGCAATGACGGCGCGTTTGCATGGTTCCCAAAACGACGTGTCCGTCATCGGCCGCGCCGAAACACGCGGCGCGGCATTCGATGCGATTATGACAGAGCCGTGCTGTGCTTAGCGCTACAATGGCACGCAGGTCAGGTTAAAATTAAGTCAATTGAGCCGTCTGTCGCAATACGCGCAATGTCAGAATGTCCAGGCGCGCAGCGTTCGTTCCGCCGGACCCGAGATCTCGTGCGAACCCTCGATCCACCGTCGAACCGTGCGCGGCGAGACGGACAGCAACACGCTGGCCTCGGTTTGAGTGAGACCGAGCTTATCGAGGTGGCCGCGAATCTCGTTTCTACCAATAATTTATTAAGGATATAGGACATTTTGTCCTTGTCAATTGGGCAGCATGGCGGTTTGAGCTCAGTTGCCCGACGCTCAGGGATCCTGGACGTCAGTAACCGGCCGGCACGCGCGATCCCGCGCGATTGGGCTCCAAACGGCACCGACCGCAACAGACGATTATTACCTTCATTGTTTTGGGCCGTCGCCGGTAATCACAAGCCTGACCCCGCTATCGCGTACTCGGGCGAAGGCGCGGATCAACAGGTCAATCGCCTTATACGCAATTAGGCGGCCGCTCGAAAAAATATAGGGTTCTTCCTTCGGGGGCGCCGGCGCCGCCAAGGCCAGGCTTACTGGAATGTCCTCGCGATCACGACGGTCCTCACACGGTGCGCCTCCGGAATAAGCTCGGCGCCCATCGACGTCGTGACCACGATTCGATCGGCGCTGCGCATAGTCATGCCTAGCGTCGGATCCAGACTCAGCCGCGGACGGTCCAACAGTCGCGGCGCATTCATGAGACTATAAGTTTGGCGATAACCCTCGAATCCGGGTGGGTATGGCACACTACCGCCGATCGGACCCCAAATAAACGACCCACCCAATGCACCGAAAGAGCTTGGAACACGCATGACGATTGGCGACACACGGTCCACGAGCGCAAAGCGCTTGCGTCAACGATCAAATTGATCAGCGGCGAACGCGCCGATCGATAAGGCGGCGAAAAGTATCGAGATACGGTGCAAGGATTCGATCTTCGTTGTATGCCCGCCGCATAAATTCGACGCACCGCGCGCTGGTTGCCAGCCACCGCTCTCGGTTCGTGGTCAACTCTCGGACCGCGGTGCGCATTTCTTTCATGTCGCGCACAGCAACGCCAAGGCCCTCGCGGGCGATCAGTCGGTCCGGATCGAAAAAGGCGACCACCGGCGTGCCACGCGACCAGGCTTGAAGATACGAATTCGGAAAGCCCTCGATGTCGGAGGTGTTCATGAACACGAGCGCGTGCGCGAAGTAATCGTTGACCTCGTCATACGGTATTTGGCCGTGGAACATGACGTTCGGTAACTCGCTCGCTCGTTGACGGGTCTCATCGAAGAGATTATCCGAATCAGCGATGCGGCCACCGATCATGTGCACCGAAACATCGGGCGAGCCGGCCGCGAATTCCAACACCAAGTCCGGGCGCTTTAGCTGGCGTATATTGCTGACCCACAACACGGGAATCGTGCGCTGCTCGAATGTCAATACATCCCGCGGCCGATCCACGGGCATGGAGGCAAGAGTGCTTGCCAGGCCATAGTTGCGCTGCATCGCCTCCTGCTGATGCACGGTCTGGGCAAGAATCGCATCCGCGTGACGCAGGCCGTATTCGTAAAGGCGACGATCGCGCCAGTAGTGATGTTCGATGAGAAGTTTCTGTGGCTCGCAATCCATATCGCTGGCAACGCGAAAGACTAATTTGCGGCGGTGCTTGCACGAAAATAGGGAGGTCAATCCAACGCGTAGGCTGGCGCAGCTCAGATAATAGATATCTGCGTCCGCGCGTTTCAATGCCGCCCACACGCCGGTCCAGCGCGGGTGAAAGAACCGGAGCACCGGCAACCCGTCTTCCGGCCGGTAAGTCTTGTACGTCTTGATGCCCTCCCACGCAGCACCGTCGGCCTGGCCATAATCCATCACGACCATCGACACCTCATAGCCGCGAGCGACCAATGCACGGGCGAGCAGCGTATGCTGCACCTCTTCGCCGCCGATCCCGTGCGCGTTATATTCGCGCGCGAGCACCGGAAGGTTACGCAGTCCAACGAAACAGATCCGTGGCATCATGCTGGTTTCATGACCGTGCGGCAGCCGCCGTGGTGGCTCATGTTGGAAAAATCGGGATGTAAGTCACCAAACGCCCGCGGACACGCTCGAACAGGGTATGTGCTTCGCGAACATGGAAAAGCCGCAACAGTAGCGCATAGGCCGACAGATACAACATTGAACCCATGATCACACCGAACAATTTGAAATGATCGGTCATGTAGGACCCGTACGTTAGGGCTAGCGGCAACGCGACGGCCAGAACCACCTTGGACAGTTCTACCCAGGGAATAAATACGCGGACCGGCATCTCGTAAAATTGAGTGGTGCACCAACCGAGATAAACACTTTGCAACCCGGTCGATATCACGTAAGCGGTCGTGACACCGACCAATCCCCAGGTCGGAACAAGCGCCACCAACGCAGCCAGATTAATCACGATCGCCGCAACATCCGCGTAAAGAATATACCGGGTTTTATTGATGGCTTTCAATGCCATTGGGAAATCGAAACATTCGCGAACGAGCACGATCAAGAAAATGCGCAGCACCGGCACGGCGGCATGATACGCGCTGGAGAACACCGTGACGATCAAGGTATCCGCGTACCGCTCGATCAGACAGGCGATCGGCAAGAGTAGGATTGCCGCGACGACCGTTCCCCGCTGCCAGAGAGTGACTGCCTCGCCACTGGAGCGGTTGCCTCGATTCACGATGGCCGGTAGCAAGGCATCGGAGAGGGAGTTGCGCAGCGTGATCATGATGGGTTCAACATAGGTACCGATGGTGTAGTGCGCGAGCGCCACGGGGCCCATTGTTTTAACGATGAATACGAACCCCGCGTAGCGATTCGACATGCTTAAGAGAGTCGATCCGCCCATCGGCAGGCAGAAATGCAGCATTCGCCGCCATTCGCCAGGCTGGGGCGCCGGCGCACCGGCTTTCGGGGCCGCAAGTTTCCAAGCCACCGCCGATGCGAGGAGCCGGACGCTCTCCAACGCGATCAAGCCCCACAGCACAGCCTTAACTTGATGGAAAAAATAGGCCAAGGTAATGACCACCAACATGCGCGAGACGAGCCGGCCGCTGGTGTAGCCGAACACGGCCATTGGTCGCTGAGTGGCCAACCACAGGTATTCCCAAAAATCGACATTGGTGAGGACCAGCACGTACATCGCCACCGGCCACAATTGATTGCCGATGACGGCGCCGCCAGCCGCGAGGTCGGCAATGACGACGCAAAGCACCACGGCAAAACTCGTGAGCGCGGTGAGTTGCACGGTTTGGCGGACGTACTGCCAAGAACGCGCCGGATTTGCGGGCACAAAATACATGAGGCTCGGAATGCTGAACGTTGCGATCGACGCAAGCACGCTCGAATAGACCAGAAACTCACGGTAGCGCCCGAATTCCCCGATAGTGAGCAGCCGAACAAGAATTATCGGGCTAATGAGCAAGAGCCCGTAGTTAGCGAAGCGAGACAAGGAGACAACCACCGCTTGTTTTGCTATTCCAGCCATGTGCGCGCCGCTCACTACGCGCCGGAAGTCGATGTTTGCTTGACCGGTGGTGCGTCTACTTTTAGGATTTCGGTGAGCCCGTCCCGACCAAGATAAATGCGCTTGAATGTCCCCGACCGAAGCACATTATAGATGTCCATACCGCGCACGAAGCGGCGGTCGTCGCCCTGATTCTCGCCGCTTCCGATCACATAGATTGCGCCTCTATCCGGCTTCTTGATCAGCCTTTGGAGCCCTTCGCCGGTGTCGAGCACCGGCGTGTGCGTATAAATATCGACAATGCGACCATGCCAATCTTCGTCAAAATCCTGGGCGACCTGCGACCCTATCAGCCAATAATCAACGTGTCCCAAATAGTAAGTCTGTTCGATTACGTCCTCGGCGAGGACGATATCATTGGGTGCCAATCGCAAGGACTTCATAAACTCGGCGGCGCCCTTATGGTCCGGGTGAATCGTGTAGCCGGCATTTACGACTTGCGCAACGCCGATCGGATTGACGAATAAGATGCACAGGAGGCAGGCGGCGGCCGCCGGCCATCGCATCGAGACGCCGATTATCTCGCTTGGCTGTTGCAAGCGCGCCGCGGGCAGGCAAGCGAACCCACATAGCAGCAGCGGTAGCAATGCGAACTCCGTGTAGCGCTGTTCCGGATACCAGGTAAATAGGCCTAGTCCCAGCAACGGCAGCCAGACGCTCAACATGAAGAATAGCCAAATATCGCTGATCTTGCGCGACATGAACAGTCGCCACAAGCTACCGATGACGCCGATAGCGACGACGAGAGACGCCCCCGGCGAATAGGCCGCTAGATTGAGAAACGTCCAGACACTGGGCAATCCCGTCATCAATCCGACGATCTTCCGTGGCGAGGCAACACCGGATGCATGTAAAGCTGTGAATTGCGCGACGGCCAATACGGCGCAAACCACAACCAACAGACTCAAGCGGCGCGCAATTTCTTTGCCGTGCCGGTAAGCAAGGATCGATCCTGCCACCAAAAGCATACATGCCACGTGATAGAACAGGATCAATTGGCAGGCGAGTCCCGCGAACAGCAACGCTCCGGAGAGCATTGCCATCCGCCGCGTCGAGACGCGTCTTACGACATACACCGCAACCGCTGCAGCACCAATCACACCAACGGCGAAGATCGGCACCGACAACCGTAGTTTATCCAGGCCCCAGCCGCGTTCGGAGATGATTTTGTCGAGACCGTGCACATGGGGGCGTGGCGGATAGAAGCTCAACTCCCATCGACTAATCAGCGCGTAGCCAAGCAAAATGACCACGAACGCCGTCGCGCCTGCGAAAAATTTGCGCCGATCGGCGTGCAGCACGCCCGGAAAGAATACGATGACTGCGCCAAACACGGCCAAGGTGTGAAATTGTATTCCAATGATCATCACCGTCACTGCTGCGATGAGCATGCCGACGCTACCGGTTCGTTCCCATTCGAACACCAGTATCGTGTATGCGGTCAAGCATGCGACCAGGAAAATGTACATGCGCGCTTCCTGCGAATCGGCGATCGACGCCGGAAGAAACGCCACCGCAGCGACGAAAGCGATATTCCAGACGGGCGCAAGGAATCGCCTTCCATAAAAGTACGCAAGAACGACGACCAGCAATCCGCAAATCACCGATGGAAACCGCATCGCCCACTCGGACTCTCCGAAGGCCATCATCGAAGCGGCCATCATGTATAGCTGCGCAATGCCGCGCGCATAAAACATCCCGCTCGGCAGATAGGACGTGCCGTGCCGCAGAATGTGCACCGCGGGCAACGCCATCGTGTCCTCGTCGCCCTCGAGGCCCCAACCGCCTAAGCCCCAAAATCGCATCCACGCTGCCGCTAGCAATATCGCAAGAACGGCAAGTATCTCCCAAGGTCGGGGCCTTCCAGCCTGCGGACTAGCCTCGAAGACCGAGGCAAAACCGGCCAACATCCGATCCACCGCCGGAATAATAGTTGTGGGCATTTTTCTCACGTCAATTCTGGATACCGTGGGCGTTGTCCGACTTAGCAGGGTGCAAACGACTTAGCTTAAATCTTACCATGCCATTATCGGCTGCTGCGTACGCACAAAACGTGAGGCGTTACATAATCGCCCGCCTCGCTCGACGGCAAATCAATGCCAACTCCCCCGACCTATTGAGACTTGCATAGGTACATGACACTTTCAGAACAGCTCCGCTTGCTGTCAGAAGGCGCACACGAACGTCGGCCTGCGCTGCGCGGAACGCAAGTTGCGTCGCATCCGGGCGGCGAGGTCGCCGAGATCCTGAGCGCCGTAGCTCGGCACGGCATGGCGCTTCAGATACCCCAGACGTATGCTATCGTTGATCATATTGTCATGGCCTTTTTGTAACGTTCGCGATGGGTATCTTCGATGCGTTGTATGAAAGCTCCGTAATGAAGGCATGCTGGGACCCCACGAAACAAGGCGGTGACGATTGTCGCTAAGCGAACAAGAACGTTCATTGGGCGCGAAATTTAGTGTACGCGAGCCGCTCACCGGTATGATCGCGCGATGGGTTCACCAAAAATCAACGTCCTGTGTCTCGTCAACTCGCTGTGTGTCGGTGGCGCTGAAAAGCACACGGTCAATCTGGCTAATTTACTCAATACCCAAACGTTCAACGTGCATTTGGGTTATTTGAAACCTGAGGAGGCGTTGCTAAATCACGTCCGTGAAGAGTTAGCGACGCGAACGTTTTGTTTACACGTCGGCAAGCGGATCGATCGGGCAGCGGTCTCTCGGTTGCGCGAGTTCATTGACTCCCATGACATCGATGTCATCGTCGCGACCAACGAGTATCCGGCCCTGTATGCGCTTTTGGCCCGACGTGGTGCGCAGCGCATTCCAAAGCTAATCGAAGTCTTTCACACCACTCAATACCTCCGCTTCAAGAGCAAGCTACAGATGCTGCTATATCGCCCGGTATTCAAACGCTGCGATCTTCTGGTATATGTCAGCGAAAAGCAGCGCGAATATTGGCGCAGCAAAGGCTTAGCAGGCAAGCGTGACATCGTGATCCACAATGGCGTCGATTTGGAGCGTTTTCGCGATCGGAGCGAGTCAAGTCAACGCGAAGCGTTGCGCGCAAAATGCGGTTCTTCGGAGAATGATCTGCTGATCGGCATCTGCGCGGCGTTGCGGCCGGAAAAGGCGCATAGGGACCTTCTGCTGGCTTTGGCACGCCTGAGGGAACGTGGACTATCGGCTAAGGTGCTGATTGTGGGTGACGGGCCTGAACGTTCCACCATCGAGCGGACAATCGCCGCGTTGAATTTAGGTCCTTGCGTTTTCATCACTGGCTTCAAGGATGATGTGCGTCCGTACCTGGCGATATGCGATATCATCGTTCTCGCATCACATGCGATCGAGACGTTTTCGATCGCCGCTTTGGAGGCCATGGCGATGGGTAAGCCGCTGGTGCTGACCCGCATCGGAGGCGCAGAGGAACAGGTTATCGACGGGAAAAATGGCTTTCTATACGAGCCCGGCGATATCGAAGCACTGACTGACAAATTGGCAGGGTTGCAATTGCAGTCGACACGCAAACGCATGGGATCGGCATCGCGCGAGCGCGTGGAATCGCTTTTCTCGGAAAGCCGGATGATGGAACAATTCGAACTCCAGATTCAAGCGTTTGGGCGACGCGCCAACTGACGCAACGCCTTGAACAGAAAAATCGCATTGGCTTGCGAATAGCGTCCGCTGAGCCGGCCGGGCTCGGAGGCCACACGATGCAGCCATTTGAGCCCATGATTTGCATCCGCGATGGCGCGCGCGCTTGATCGTGCCTGCGTGATAGTCAAATGCCGCGCCGACACCAATGGTGACCGCGTGAATCCGGTGTCGATGCGCAGCGATCCATTTTTCCTGCTCGGGACAGCCGAAGCTCACGCGCACGGTGCCCGCATTCGATGCATTGATCGTCGCGATCACTTCAGCATCCTCGGCCGGCGTTAACGGTTGAAACGGCGGGGAAATCGCCCCTGCAATTTTCAATGCCGGGAAACCGTCACGCAGCGCATCCCACAATCGCTGGAAGGTCTCGGGCGCGCCGCCGTACAGGCACAGGCTGTCGTTTGTATGGCGGTCGATAATACCGATTCGCAGCAGATCGGGTATCTTAACGCCCGACCACGTAATTTTTTCCCCGTCTCACGCCCGCCCACATAGCGTTAGCAAATAACAGGCGTGTTCATGCGCTGCCGGGCTGCGAGAGCCAAAAAGTCTCAATCGCGCCTGCTCACGGATTCAAACAGCCGCCGCGTACCGAAAACCCAACTCCTTGCTTTTCGTCAGCTACTCGCTAAAAAATATCGATTAATTACATTAATAATACTTTATATTTTATTGATTGTATTGCCTTTAAAATAACCAATTCCACTGCGCATGTATGGTAGCACGCATGCCCGATGGCGGGAGTGTAGACCGCGGCTTTCACAACTCGGGGGTCACTGGTTCAATCCCCGGGGCCGCCCAGATCCTCACAACTGCTTTCATTCTGCGTCGGATCTGACCTGCAATTCTAGATCAAATGGAACAATGGGTTGCTAGATCCGAGCGCCTCGCGACCGATGCGATCAGCAAGCAAACTAATCCTGATGACCCGACAAAAACACCGTGACGGCGTTCAACCTTCTCGGAATCTGATGGCGGCGAACGAGACCTTCTCACTGGTCGTATTTGGTGTGCGCGTGATAAGGTTTGCCGCGGAATTTCAGAATCCTTTGTTTTTTCAGGCACGCTGTGCCAATTTCTTAACGATTCGAGCCAACTATGAAGCAAGTCCGGCAATTCCTACGAAGCGGCGCGCTGGAGACTAACGAGGTTCCCGTTTCGGCCTTACGGTCCGGTGACGTGATGATCCGCACGCACTATTCCTTCGTGAGTGTCGGCACGGAAAGAATGAAGGTGACACAGGCGCGTATGAGCCTCGCCGCAAAGGCGCGCGAACGACCCGATCAAGTCAAACAAGTGATTCAAACAATCAAAGAACAGGGCTTCGGCCCCACAATCCGCAAGGTGCAGGAACGACTTCAATCACCCACAACACTGGGCTATAGCTGCGCTGGCGTTGTAGCTGCCGTCGGTTCAAACGTGGAAGAATTTCGCGTTGGAGATCGCGTTGCCGCCATCGGCGAGACCGTCGCTACGCATGCGGAATTCAATGTGGCTCCCTGCACGCTGGTTGCACCGGTGCCCAACGAAGTAAGCTTGGAATCGGCTAGTTCGAGCGCCATTGGCGCGATCGCCTTACAGTCGTTGCGCCAAGCCAAACTCGAAATTGGCTCTACCGTAGCCGTGATCGGGCTAGGATTGCTGGGGCAATTTCTCGTTCAATTGTGCCGCGCGAATGGTTGTCGGGTCATCGGTGTTGATCTCGATAGCAACAAGTGCAATCTTGCGCTCGCATCCGGAGCCGAGGCAGTTTGCGGCGCCAACGAAGCCGACGCGCTTTCCGCGGCATCACGTGTGAGCAACGGATCCGGCGTCGACGCCGTACTTCTTACGACATCGACGAAAGAAAACCAGCCGATCGAAATGGCAGCCCAATTGGTTCGCGATCGAGGTGTGGTGGTTTGCCTTGGGAACACCCAGATCAACCTCGATTGGCGCGTTTGGTTTGGCAAGGAAATTGATTTTCGATTTAGTCGCGCAATGGGTCCAGGAATTTTCGATATGGATTACTTCACTCGCGGTAAGGATTACCCGATCGGCTATGTTCGATGGTCGGCAAAACGCAATATAGTCACCATTCTTGATCTGCTCGCGCAAAAGAAAATTGACCTTTCGAACCTCATCACACACCGCTTTTCGTTCGACCGCGCGGTGAGCGTGTTCGACAGTATCGCAAACGGGGAATTGGGATCCGCGGTAGGCATTGTCTTTGAATATCCTAATCGCGAGGCTATCGCTGTCGAAAGCCAATCGCGAACGATCGTTTTTGGGATTGATCGCCCGCCACGAGCAATTCGGCTCGGTATGATTGGCGCCGGTAACTACGCGAAGTCGATGATCCTTCCTCATTTTGGATCATTCAAGAATCTAGACTTAGAAACAATTTGCACCGCCAGGGGAATGAATGCAGAAGCGCTTGCGCAACGCTATAAATTCCACAAGGCAACCACCGACGCTTCCGAAATTATTAACGACGCTCAAATAAACGCGGTGGCAGTCGCTACTCGACATGACAGTCATGCTGGATATGCGCACCAGGCCCTCGCCGCCGGAAAGTCCGTATATGTTGAAAAGCCGCTTGCGATGAATGAAGAGCAAATGGCTCCAATCGTCAAGGCGATCCAAGAGCGTGAACCCGACGGTCCAACTCTTTGGGTCGGTTATAATCGTCGATTCTCTCCCATGAGCGTGCGCGCAATGGCACACATGGAAGGCGTGCCAGTCAGGCAGATTGTCTGCACGGTTCGTTCGAGCAGTGTCCCCGCTGACAGTTGGTACCAGGACCCGGCAGAGGGCGGAGGCATTCTGTTCGGCGATGTATGCCATTTCATCGATTTGGCAATCTGGTTTCAGCGTAGCCTGCCTATTGAGCTTCATGCATTTGCCACAAGAGATCCGGGTCACCGCGAAGAAAGCTGGGCGATACAAATGCGTTTCGCAAACGGCGGTTTGAGTACAGTAAACTACGTGTGCGGAAATCAACAAGGCTGGGAGCGCGAAACGATCGATATCTTGGGTGGCGGGAAATCCGCCCGAATCTCTGGATTTCGCAATCTAACGCTAAACGGCCCCGGTCGATCGCGAAGGTCATCTTCTCTGCAGCCGGACCTCGGTCAAAAGGCGATGCTCAATGCGATGATCGCACAGTTTAGCCGCGCGAAAGGCGCGATCGATCATACAGAGAGTTTCATTGTCGCAACTCAGGCGTTGCTCGCCACTCACCGCTCAATACAAGAGCAACGCGTCGTCTTCATGAACACTTATTTTCCATACGATCTAACTTGAGCACGACAGCATTCGCTCAGGTCCATACGGACAACCATGGAAAGCGATCTGTCCTCGCGCTTGCGCGCGCTGTACGCCCAACCACCGGCTCTGGTCGATTCTACATAAGTGAGCATTGGACGCGTTTCGACTGGATCATGGATCTCAACGGCGCCTTGCGGCAATCTACCCGGATAAGTCTGCGGAGTATTCAATGCGTATAAGCGTTTTTGGGTTGGGTTACGTCGGCGCAGTTTCCGCTGCGTGTTTGGCCACTGACGGTCATGAGGTTGTCGGCGTAGACAAAAACGCTTTAAAAGTTGAACTGATGAACTCGGGAAAATCGCCCATTATCGAGATGAGCATCGATGCGATGATCCGATCCGCCCATTCGGAAGGCAGGCTTCGTGCCACCGCCGATGCTGCCGAGGCCATTCAGTCAACTGAGCTTTCCCTGGTTTGCGTTGGCACGCCCAGTGAAAGCAATGGAAGTCTTAACCTGGCCCACGTCCGCAATGTCGCGAGAGACATTGGTGCTGCGTTGCGAATTCTCGAACGCTACCACATCGTCATCATACGAAGCACGGTGCTTCCCGGCACCGTACGTGAGGTCGTCATTCCGGAACTCGAGCGCGCATCCGGCAAAAAGGTGGGCGCCGATATTGGCATATGCTTCAACCCTGAGTTTCTGCGGGAAGGCACGGCCGTCAAAGACTATTACCATCCTCCAAAAACATTGGTTGGGGAATTCGACCGTCGCGCTGGAGACGAGTTATTGGCCCTGTATGCGGGCCTCACGGCCCCGATCATTCGGACGACTTTGGAGACCGCCGAGATGGTCAAGTACGTCGATAACACTTGGCATGCCCTCAAGGTCGGATTCGCCAATGAGATCGGCTCGATTTGCAAACCGCTTGGAATCGATAGTTTTGAGGTTATGGACATCTTTTGCCAAGACACCAAATTGAATATCTCCCCATATTATTTGAAGCCGGGCTTCGCCTTTGGCGGGTCGTGTTTGCCGAAGGATGTTCGCGCCTTGCGTTACCGCGCCAAGACCCTGGATGTCGAAGCGCCGATTTTGAACTCGATTCTGCCCAGCAACGATGCTCACGTGCGCCGCGGACTTGATCTTGTATTAAGCCAGGGTAAGCGCCGTATTGGAGTGCTCGGCTTCAGCTTCAAAGCCGGCACCGATGATTTACGGGAGAGTCCGATCGTCGAGCTAATCGAACGACTGATTGGCAAGGGCTACGATCTGTTGGTTTACGATAAGAACGTGCATCTTGCTCGTTTGACGGGCGCGAATCGAGACTACATCCTCAACCACATTCCGCACATCGCCAATTTGATGCGCGACACCATCGAGCAAGTGCTCGAACATGCCGAAATTGTCGTACTTGGTAACGCCGGGCCGGAATTCACGAATATTCACTCAAGACTGCGCCCCGGGCAGAAAATCATCGACCTGGTCCGCGTTGATGCAGCAGTTAGGGCGGACGCGCAGTATGAGGGGCTATGCTGGTAAAGCCCAAAGCACGTAAGCGTCGCGTACTGATCATTGTCGAGAACCTGCCCTGCCCTTTTGACCGCCGGGTATGGCAAGAGGCTCGCACGCTCACCAGCGCCGGTTACCTCGTTTCGATCATTTGCCCCAAGGGAAAAGGGTATGACAAGAGCTTCGAACAACTGGACGGCATCGCCATATACCGGCATTCGCTGCCCATAGAGGCCTCCGGTGCGCTCGGTTATGCGTTGGAATACTCATGGGCCTTGGTTGCGGAATTTTGTCTGTCGCTGAAGGTATTATTCCAGCGCGGCTTCGACGTTGTTCACGCTTGCAACCCGCCAGACACAATTTTCATCCTCGGGCGGATATATAAATTATTCGGCAAGAGATTTTTGTTCGACCATCACGATGTCAATCCAGAACTGTATGAAGCCAAGTTCAAGCGCCGAGATTTTTTCTATCGAATGATGCTCGCCTTTGAGCGGTGGACTTTCGCGGCCGCCGACATCTCGATTGCCACCAACGAGTCCTACAAACAAATCGCCATCGAGCGCGGCAAGATGGCCGCGGATAAAGTCTTCGTGGTGCGCAGTGGTCCCGATCTTCGTCGCGTCAAAGCCGTTCCGGCGAACTTAACGCTGAAAAAAGGCCGCCGATACCTCGTAGGCTACGTCGGCGTCATGGGTAGCCAGGAAGGAGTGGACCTTCTGTTGAGTGCGGTGCGCCACATCGTTTACACCCGCCAGCGTCATGATATCCATTTCGGGCTGGTCGGAGG